>ENA-OFCE01000223-OFCE01000223.1-metagenomes-genome-assembly--contig:-NODE-223-length-39288-cov-6.714118_pt1 | contig 39288 bp, 26 predicted proteins | sample MGYA00153388_OFCE01 | MGnify analysis MGYA00153388 | reverse complement strand
TAAATGAAAAGCTAGGTTGATGTAGGGTGTGTTAGGCACAAGCCGTAACGCACCAGTATTTGATACTAAGGATCTGATTTAGGATCGCTAGAGAATTTGTATGGTGGGCACTGCCCACCAGCTAGATTATGCCTGAAATCTAGTTTAGAAATAACTGCATCTAGCTACTTATTGTCTCAATCAAATTGCGGATAAACCCGCTATATTCTTCATACATTGGCAATTCTAAATCTACTTTAATCCGCTGACGTTCGGTGAATACCTGCTGGTTAGAAATCGGATTAAAGCCTTCTTTGAGATAAGTTTCCCAATAACAGCCAACTCCACGCTTTTGCCAAGATGGTAGATCGTTAAAATTAATGCCATTTTCAAACAACAACTCATTTTTACCAGCAGTTGTGAGGTGTTCGATTTTGCTATTTGCAGATCTACCGCTCAAGCCTTGTTTGCGGAGCATCCAGTAGGAATGGGCACTCAAAGCATTGCGGTGGGCATCTGAGTTACGCCACCGGAAATAATCAACTACTAGATTGATATTGGGTAATTGAGAGATCCGACAGTCGAAGGCGGCTACCGTACCCAGGAGACTGGAGAGTTTAGCACTAGCTTCGCCAGCTAATACCGAGTTGAGTTTCCGCAGCTTGCGATCGAATGTCACATCCTCCAGATCCAACAGCAGCGAAATTTCATCACTCTGAGTGTAGCCATAAACCACCTTAAAGCCCGATTGCATCAAGTGTTGGAGTGTAGCAACCATGTGGTCGCGAAACACTGGATCGAAGGGTGCTTCAAATTTAAATACCTCTTTAGTTAGACGAGTAAAACTGCGCCCATCGACTCTAGCTACCATGAATATTCCAGGTAAAACATAGAGATCGTTGGTGGTTTCAAATACCCGCATTTGCGTATCTAATTCATCAAACTTCATCCGACCATTTCTCCACTGCAAATTGCATTTCTGGTAATAATTTTACGTAATATAGCTCGTCGAAGCCTTCAGCATAATTAGGTAACTCTAGTCTTTTGGCTGTACCGCCAATTCCTTTATCGGGAATCTGTTGAGCTATAGGACGCTGCTTATTTCTGGCGATCGCATCTCGGATTCGCGATTCAAAATAGTAACCGATCATCTTGAATTTGTGCTGTTTAGCTGGCTCGATATATCGAGATCGATCTAGTTTTGTCGGATTGGTATTGTCGATAACTAAAGGCTGTTGAATATCTAAACACGTCTCAAACATTCGCTTTTCGCGGTGTCTAGTTTTGAGCATATCTAAATTTATCCGTACATGAGTTAGTCCAAATTTGTGATGATAAAAAGTAGATTTGCCACAGGCTTGGATACCGATAAATATTATTGCTTGCATTCTATCTCTAGCTTATCTTGGTGCTTTTTTCCAACCATTAGCAATCGCTTCTGACTCCGTGCAAAACCATCTCTCTCCTGTTCGGGAAATTATTGTTATTTCATAATCTTTCATCCCTGGAAGATGATACAGCTTATTTCCTGTGTCGATTGATATATTGCCTTTGATATTACAACCTGGTTGGGTTATATTTTGTGAAACAAGACGATTGGAAAATAGGGCAATGCCGCCTACAACTATCATCGGGATTAATGCTTTCATACCATAGTTCGATTATTGGTACTAGTATGCCCAAATCGCGATCGAAAGATACATATCTCCCATAAAAATATGGTAAAGGCAATTGATGGAATGCCTTTACCATAAATATTGATATTTGTCAATATTTATATGCCGTCGATCGATTGATTGTCTCTCCACTCATAGGCGGCGGCGGTGCGAGCGCGATCGATCTTGAGGATTAGTACGCCCAGGGGTGGAATACAGATATCTAGCGAATATTTGCGGTTGTGACTCGACCATTCATCAGCCCATTTACCGCCGAGGTTGCCCATGTTACTCCCGCCATATTTCCGTGCGTCGCTATTAAATAACTCGCTATAAAAACCGTGTTCGGGTACGCCAACCCGATAGTGAGAATGGGGCTGAGGCGTGAAATTGCAGATGACTATTACACACTCATCGGTGTTTTTGTCACGGCGGACAAAAGACACCACACTATGACGCGTATCTGTACAGTCGATCCACTCAAATCCAGCTTCCTCAAAGTCTTGAGTATAGAGCGCGGGTTCGTGACGGTAGACATAATTGAGATCCGTGATGAATTGACTCATCTGTTGGTGCGGGGGATGTTGCAATAGTCGCCATTCCAGATCCGACCAGACATTCCACTCGCTCCATTGGGCAAACTCCATTCCCATGAATAGAGTTTTCTTGCCCGGATGGCTGAACATATAGGCATAGAGACAGCGCATATTTGCGAGTTTCTGCCATTCATCCCCAGGCATTTTGCCGATGATATTCTTCTTACCGTGGACTACCTCATCGTGAGATAGGGCGAGCATAAAGTTTTCGGTATGGTTGTACCACATACTAAAGGTAAGATTATTCTGGTGAAACTGGCGGAACCAGGGATCCATCTCAAAATAATCGAGCATATCGTGCATCCAACCCATGTTCCATTTGAGGTTGAAGCCCAAACCACCAAGATAAGTGGGTGCAGATACCATCGGCCAAGAAGTGGATTCTTCGGCGATCGATAATGCACCTGGAAAATAGCTGAAAATTAGATGATTGGTTTGACGCAAAAAGTCGGCAGCTTCAATATTTTCCCTGCCGCCGTACTCATTTGTCACCCATTCCCCCTCTTCCCGACAATAATCTAGATACAGCATCGAACTGACTGCATCAACCCGAATCCCGTCGATGTGGTATTTATCAAACCAAAATAGGGCATTAGCATAAAGGAAATTCCTAACCTCATTGCGCCCATAATTAAAGATTAAGGTGCCCCATTCCTTGTGTTCGCCTCGGCGCGGATCTTCATGTTCGTAGAGATGAGTGCCATCAAAGAAGGGTAAACCATGCCCATCTCTAGGAAAATGCCCAGGTACCCAATCGAGTAGTACGCCAATATTTTCTTGGTGACAGCGATCGACAAAATACATAAAATCTTCTGGGGAACCATGTCGCGATGTCGGCGCATAGTAGCCCGTTACCTGATAGCCCCAAGAACCATCAAATGGATGCTCGGAGATCGGTAGTAGTTCGATATGTGTGAACCCTAAGTTTTGGACATAGGGAATTAATTTGTCGGCTAATTCTCGATAGGTTAGAAACCGTGCGCCTGGATTGTACTCAGAAACCGTGACAACGGGCGAGGTAGTACCGTCGGGTAATTGCGCTGGTTCGCTGACTGCTGCATGTAACCACGAACCCAGATGACACTCATAGACAGAGATCGGCTGACTCAGTGTATCTGTATGACGGCGACGATCGATCCAATCATCATCTTGCCACTGATGGATGCTTAGATCGGCGACGATCGAGGCAGTTTTGGGACGTGCTTCTTGATAAAATCCGTAAGGGTCGGTTTTCTCATAAGGATCGCCAGCTTGATTTTTGATTTCATACTTATATGATGTGCCGACAGTGAGTTCGGGAATAAATAACTCCCAAATCCCATTCTCCCGCCTTGCCATCTGGTGCTTGCGCCCATCCCAGTTGTTGAAATCCCCAATTACCGAAGTATTCCGCGCATTTGGTGCCCAAACGGCAAAATAGATCCCCTTAATCCCTTCAATCTCGATCGGGTGTGCGCCCAATTTTTCATAAATTCGATGGTGATTGCCCTCGGAAAATAAATGAATATCAAAGTTACTAATGAGGGGAGAAGTAAAGGCATACGGATCGTAAATCACCCGCTCGTGCCCACCTTCAACAATCTTGAGCTGGTAGTTACTCAATTCGGGTAGATCGATCGTGCAACTAAAAAAGTGCGGATGATGTACCGAGTGCATCGGATATTCTTGCCGTGCTGTTGGCAGCACCACCGCAATCGACTCGGCATTGGGAACGTAGCTACGTACTACCCAAACTTTTCGCCCATTTTCCTCAACTTGGTGAGGGCCTAAAATCTCAAAGGGACTGGGATGTTGATTTCCGACAATCTGGTCGATCTGTTGTGAGGCAAGAGTCATGAATATTAACCCAGGTTAAAGCAAAAAAGCTAATTAAATTATTGATAATTACATGAACTAACTACCACTACCAAATGATAGATTTTTATACTGTTATTTTACAGATTTAAGTTCCGAAGTTTTGGCTGCTCACTGACTAAACCGCCAATAAACTGCCATCATTGTAGCTTATCGGGGGATAGGGATTAGGGAAAGTTGACAGTTGACAGTTGACAGTTGACAGCTTGCACTGTTGGCGTAGCCTGCTCAGGGTACTCATGAAGGGCACCCTGGATCTAAGCCGATCGCTAATATTTTTATACTGTTGCAAAATGTGAGTAGATAAACTTGGGCGTTCAGGGATTAATCGATCGGGTTTGCCATTCCCCATCCAGTAATTCATACAAATAACAACTTTGTGGTTCGCCTCGCAACTCCAAGTGTGTGACAGTTGCAGCTTCGAGCAACAATAAACAAAAAGTATCTAACGGCTGATTTGAATCGGGCTGTGGTGGATTAAATGCTGCTGGATCTTCGCTCCTATCCGCCCCAGGAGTCTCCCAAGCAAACTGAACGCGCCCAACATCAGACATCTGCTGCCACGCCTCTTGACGAGCCTTGTGGTGGCTGGTGATGGTATCTGCTGTGACTAGAGTCAGTGTTCCACTGAGCCGAAACTGCTCCCGCGTCTTGGGAAAATACCAACATACTTCCGCCCAGGGTGAAGCATCTGCTAATAAATTTATGGCTTTTGTCGATCGAATATCCGTCACGAATTTGAGCTGACTCACGGGTTCTAGCCAGCCGCGAAATACCATCGTCCGATTTTCAGGACGGTGACTGGCATCTACTGTCGCCAGTTGGACATAGCGGGCGTAGGCTAGACTGCGGTTGCGATGTAATGCCCGTGCGATCGGAGATCGCCAAGGTGGGAGAGGATGATTCACAATTGGTAATTAGATTCGATCGGGAGTGAGTATTTCGTTCGGAAATTGGGATTAATAAAGATTAACTAGGACTTACGTACTTAGCCACTAAGTTTACAAACTTATTTTAATCGTAGATCCGCCATTAGACGGCGATCGAAGCTCTGGAAGTAACGTATATCAATGGTTTTGACAACGTTGATTTATCTTGCGTACATGCTTTATATTACTAATTCTGTTCAAAATTTAGCATAGCTCACTCATGGTTAGAGAACTTAACCGAGTTCGTCACGGATCTGGATCGGATGAGGAGACTTCACTCCCAACTCAGCCCCAATTGGACTTTCCAGCCAGCGCACCTACGGCAAATCCTGTCTTCTTCAGAACTTATAGTCGCTTCACTGCCAGCGGACGCGAGACATGGCAACAAGTCTGCACCCGCACCCTCAAAGGTCTGGTCAAGTTGGGAAAATTAACCGACGCAGAGGCTGATATCATCGATCGGATGCAGCGTCAGGTAAAGGCGATGCCCTCAGGACGTTGGTTGTGGGTAGGTGGTAGCGAATGGCTAGAACAACCCCAAAATTTCTCTGGTGCCTACAATTGTACTAGTACTAATGTCTGTGACTGGGCGGCTTTTGCCCTGATGATGGATTTGGCGATGATGGGTTGTGGTACTGGTGCGATCTTGGAACCCGATCTGATTGGCAATTTACCAGTTATCAAAAATCACTTAAACGTTGCAATTATCAGTGAAATTGGGAAGATTCCGATCGCGAGTCGTCAGGAATTAAGTACTGTTGAAATTGCTGGAGACAGAGCCACAATTAAGGTGGGCGATAGTCGTCAAGGCTGGGTAAATTCATACAAGATTTTACTAGAATTATCTAGTGACGATCGCTTCAATGGTGAAGTACAAGTCTCGATCGATCTGAGCAATGTCCGTCCTGCTGGCGAACCACTCAAAGGCTTCGGTGGTGTAGCAAATCCTGTCAGACTGCTAGAGCTATACAAACGCTGTGGTGATATTCTAAATAAAGCGATCGGTAGACAATTAAACTCAGTAGAATGCTGTCTATTAATCGATGAAGCAGCCGTAACTATTGTTGCTGGCAACATCAGAAGGTCAGCGGGAATGAGGCAATTTAATTCAGATGATATATTAGGTGCAACTGCTAAAGATAATCTCTGGCAACAGGACGAAAACGGTAACTGGAGAATCGACCCAGAACGTGATGCTTTACGCATGAGTAATCACACCAGAGTTTTCCATAAGAAGCCTACTTTAGAAGAGTGTGTTGCCGCAGTTCAGAAGCAATATTATTCAGGTGAAGGTGCAATTCAATGGGCTGGTGAGGCTGTTGCTAGGTCTAACGCAGACGTATTAACAACACCAGCATTAAAAGCTAATTTTCTGAAAGTTTACGAATCAGGAACAGCAAAAGAATGGTTTCAAACTAATCATCCTAACTTAGATAAAAAAGAGATCGAACATCGATTATCTCGGTTTGGACTAAATCCATGTGTGACTGCCGATACTTGGGTGCATACTGATTCAGGTGCTAGACAAGTACAAGACTTAATCGGTGTTCAGCATGGTACTTATATCAATGGTGAATTGTTTAGTACAACTAAAGATGGCTTTTTCTGTTCTGGTACAAAACCAGTAGTGAAATTGCAGACAAAAGAAGGTTATCAACTGCGGTTGACAGCCAATCACAAAGTCTTGAAAGTTACATCTCAAACCCAGAAAAGTCAATATAGTCAATGGGTTGAAGCTGGTGAATTAGTACCAGGAGATCGAGTATTAATCCACAATCACCGCAATCTGCTGGCTTGGGATGGTTCAGGTACTGCTGAAACAGGTTGGTTGTTAGGTAGCCTTATCGGAGATGGTTGTTTTGCAACTCATGAAGCTAGCTATTCTGCTCAGGCTAAACTGCGGTTCTGGGGCGATACTCAGGTAGAAATGAAAGAGTACGCATTGCAATTAGTAAAATCTAATGTAGTGTGTGCAGATAGTCTCACGGGTCTTTATAGTCAACATAATAAATATTATGAGATTAGCTCTGCTGGATTGAGAAAATTGGCAGCAGAGTATGATATCTGTCACGGGCATAAAACTATCACGCCAAAAGTTGAATCAGCTAGCTATGATTTCTACTGCGGTTTCTTGCGCGGTTTATTTGATGCCGATGGTAGTGTCCAAGGAACACAGCAAAAAGGCATCAGTGTTCGGTTAGCTCAAAGTAACTTAGAGTTATTAGAAGCTGTTCAACGGATGCTACTGAGAATCGGAATCGCATCTACCATTTACCAAAATCGTCGTGATGCTGGGATGCGGATGCTGCCTGATTCTAATCGGGAACTGGCTGAATACTATTGCCAAGCTCAACACGAACTGGTAATTGCTAATGATAATTTAGCTACTTTCCAAAGCTTAGTTGGTTTTCAAGAGCCGATGAAAGCTGAACGATTGGCTACATTAATTGCTGGTTATCAACGCAAACTTAATCGCGAACGTTTCACAGCAACTATATCAGCAGTTACTCCTGATGGCGAAGAAGTAGTTTATGATTGCACAGTTCCTGGCCCTGCTCGATTCGATGCAAATGGATTTGTCGCACACAATTGTGGAGAGATTTTAGGTACTAATTTTCACTGTGTTAGTGGTGATACGCTGCTAATTACTCGCGATTCTTTAGCTAAAATTGAAGATGTAATTGGTCAAGAAGTTGAGATTTGGAATGGCAATAATTGGAGCAAAGTAACTCCTTTTCAAACTAATACCAACCAAAAGCTGTACCGCGTTCAATTTAGCGATGGTACATATCTAGATGCGACTGAATATCACCGTTTCTTTGTAAAGGATCGCTTTGGCAAAGAATACAAAGAAGTCTTAACTAAAGACTTGATGGATACTAGCCGTTATCAGCTTCACACTGAACCATTTCAAATTCAGTATGAAGGCGGGTCGGATATCGATTCAAGCTATGCCTATACCCTGGGTGTGGCGGTAGGCGATGGTACGGTTGACCAAAAGAATCGGGCTTCCTTGGGTTCGTTCCATGGTCGGGAGACCCGACCGGACGAACTCCGCAAAATTCGGTTACATGAAGGCAAGTCAAATCTAGTTGTCGCGGGTCATAAATCACCAGAACGTAACTACGACTACTTACCTGCTTTTACTGACGTTACCGAATTAGACTTCTCCGCAGAGTTTCTCAAAGCACTAAAGACTAGTCCAGAAGCTTTAGATATTATTGCTAGCTGGAATCGTCAAGCAATTCTTCACTTTATTGCGGGACTTGCTGATACTGATGGTTCTAATACTCAAAGTAATGGCATTCGGATCTATATCTCCGATCGCAATCGCGCATACCGTTGTCAATTACTATTAGCCAAATGTGGTGTTCGTTGTTCTCTAAATCTGATGTCTCGCAAAGGTGCCGTCACTAATTATGGAGTCAGAAGTCAAGATCTCTATTATCTCCAAATTACTAACTGTGCTGAAATTCCTTGTCAGCGTCTAGATGTTAGCAAAAGTACCGAGCCAGTAGGTAAGGGTAAATGGCAAGTAATTCGCGGTGTAGAAGAACTCCCTGGATTGCATGATACTTTCTGTTTTAATGAGCCAGAATTTCATAAAGGAGTATTTGGGGCTACCTTGGCGGGTAACTGCAACCTTGCAGAAATACATTTGAATCAAATCGATCCAAATAACCATAAAGAACAGCAAGAAGCTTTTACAGCTAGTGCATTATCAGTCGCGGCATTACTCAATCATCAATTCCAAGAACCACGCTATCAATATAGTCGGGAATTAGACCCGATCGTTGGGGTATCATTTACTGGTTTGTTTGACTTCTTCGTTCATGCGTTTGGCTCCGAATGGTTGCAGTGGTGGGCGGAAGGTCGTCCGGCGACTGCGGCGGGGATTGCTTACAAGCAAAAAGAACATGAATATCTGAACACTTGGCGCGAAATTGTCGAAGCCACTGTATGGGAATATTGCGATCGACACAACATCAAACGTCCTAATCGTTGCACCACAGTCCAACCATCGGGTACCAAATCTCTGTTGACTGGTGCCTCTCCTGGCTGGCACGCCCCCAAAGCGCAACGTTTCATCCGCCGGATTACTTTCCGTAAGGATGACCCTGTAGCCCTAGCCTGTATCGACTACGGCTATAGTGTGATTCCATCCCAATCTGACAAGGATGAAAATGGCAATCTGCTCGATGATGCTTTCGATCCGCGCTGTACTGAGTGGTTGATCGAGATTCCGGTAAAGGTCTCTTGGGCGGATATTCCAGGTGCAGATACGATCGAGATCGCTCAATTTAGTGCATTGTCGCAGATGGACTTTTACATGGGAGTTCAGCAGCATTATGTCCGACACAATACTAGCGCAACGATCGAATTGCGCGAACATGAAGTCGATGAACTAGGCAAGCGGATTTTTGAGGCAATTCGGGATGATGAGGGTTACATCTCTGCTGCGCTACTCGCGCGCTTTGACGACCACCAAACCTTCCCGCGTTTGCCCTTTGAACCGATCGACAAGGCTACTTTTGATGAGATGATGCTGGGAGTCTTGGCACGAAGACAGACGGCGGAATTTCACACGGCTCTGAGTCGCTACGATTTGGGCGGTGCTTCTGAAGAATCTGGCCCTGCTGGTTGTGATTCTGATAAGTGTCTATTACCAGAAGCGAAGCCAAATAACTAAATGAGCGGGTGGTAGTGTTCTTCCGAGCATTTCAGTAGCTAACTCAAGTTGATACCTATGAGCAAAGCGGTTGGAAACCGCTCCTCAGAGTGCAAAGTCCGCCTACGCAGACTGAGAATCTAGTCCGCGTAGGCGGACTTTGCAACATTAGCCACTATTTCAATCGTAGGCTTCTACAAGTAGCAACTTAGGTTAATTTAATGAAATCCCCCTCCTCGATCCCATGCGTGAGTCGAGCTGAGGGGGATTTTCGTTCTAATATGGATAGAGTAGACATAAGCAAAAAGATGACCATAGCCACATCGAAACAAATTAGTAGATATGTCGTCATAGCGATCGGCTTATTACTTGCTTTTTTACTTTGGAGTAACCATATGTTCGCAGGTCAACCACCAACAAATATCGGCATTAATAATGGTAAATTAACTGCTTGTCCTAACACCCCAAATTGTGTAAATAGTCAAGCACCAGCTACAGATAAAGAACATGCGATCGCCTCACTTCCATTGAGTGGAGAGCTTTCCAGTGCGATGGCAAATTTGAAGCAGGTGGTTCAAGCAATGCCTCGGACTAAGATAGTCAAGGAAACTAATAATTATCTATATGTGGAGTTTGCTAGTAAATTAATGGGCTTTGTCGATGATGTCGAGTTTTATCTTGACAATAATAATCAAACTATTCAGGTGCGATCTGCTTCCCGATTGGGTGAATCCGATCTGGGCGTAAATCGTCAACGGATTGAAGCCATTAGAGGTTTGCTATCTGCTGTTTGAATCAGATATCTGAGCATTGCTAATAATTCTGACTCGGTATATGGTTTGGAGAAATAAGCAGAAGCTCCTAAATTTATCGCTAACATGCGATGCTTTTCACTGTTACGGGAGGTGAGCATGAGAATTGGCAGATCTTCAAAATCCTGATTCGATCTCAGGGTTTCTAACACTCCATAGCCATCTAACCGAGGCATTTCGATATCGCAGATTGCGGCTTGAACTACCAACCCCGCCAAGAGTTTTTCAACTGCTTCTTGTCCATCTTTGGCTTGTTCGACTTGATAGCCTTCTTTTTCTAGCATCACCGCCAAATAACGACGGACATTGATAGAATCATCGATAACTAAGATTGTCTGAGCTTGGATTGGCTCGGCGACAGCATCGATCTCCACAAGGGAACTTTCAACGAACTGGTGATGAGATTTTTCGCGGGCGATTGAGTTAGGAGTATCTAAAATCCAACTAGCAAATTGGATCGGATCGAGTAGGGGAACTACACGACCATCACCTAAAATAATCGAGTTGCCGAAACCTGGAGTTAAAGGCATCGGACTATCGATCGAGCGGAGTGTAACTTCTTGTTCGCCCCAGTATCGATCGATATAAAAGGCTCTCGATCTTCGATCTTCGCCGACGATTAATACGGTTGGTTGGGAAATAGTTGGTCTACCTGGTAATCCAAAAGTTCTGCTATTTCTGCCAAATGAAATTCCTTGTTCCAACGCAATCAGGGGAATAGATTGCGATTGCCAAGTTATTTTTGTGCCATCGGCGGTGACTAGATCGGGTTGGAAATGGATAATTTCCTTGACACTATCTACCGATACTGCAAAGAAAAATCCCGATCGTTCTAGTAGCATGACTTTAACGATCGAAAGAGTCAACGGTACGCGGATAATAAAAGTCGTCCCGATCCCAGGTTGAGTTTCGATCCGAATATTTCCGCGCACTTGTTCGAGATTGGTACGAACGACATCCATCCCCACACCGCGCCCAGAGAGTTCTGTCAGACTGGCGGCGGTACTAAAGCCTGGTTCAAAAATGACATCGAGCAATTGGGCTTCCGGCATTTTTGCTACTTCGGCGGCGGGTAAACCCATCTGCTGGAGCCGATCTCGAATTCGATCGAGTTTCACCCCGCCGCCATCATCAGCGATGGTAATCATCGTCTCACCACTACGCTGACTGGCGGTGAGGACGATCGATCCCTGGGTAGATTTCCCCGCCGCTATCCGAGTTGCGGGATCTTCGATCCCATGATCGAAGGCATTTCGGAGCAGGTGCATCAGCGGATCGCTCAAATTTTCCAGCATGGCTCGATCGATCCCGATATTTTCGCCTTGAATCTGGAGGGTGACGGATTTACCAAACTGGACGGAGAGATCGCGAATCAGGCGCGGAAACCGTTTGACGACATCGGCAAAGGGGAGCGTCTGAGTGCGGGTTAGGTTGACCTGTAGGGTACGGGTGGTTTGGTTGAGACTAGTAACAGATCGAGTCATTTCCTGGAGACTCAGCTCGATGTCAGCAGTTACTTCTTGCAATTGGACGATCGTTTCAATTTGAGTTTGGGAAACTAAGTGGAGATCGTTATATCGATCCATTTCTAGTAAGTCAAATTCTAGCGATTGTGAAGTTATCGACTTTAATATGGGTAGATTAGCAGGGGCGATGGTATTTTCAGGGGTGGGAATTAGCCGCTCGTTGGCGGAGCCTCTCTGAAAGAGAATCGCCGCCTTGTCATACCATTGACGTAGTTCTTGGTTGGATGATTCTAATTGTTTCATCCGTTTTCGCATCAATCCAGTATAGTTCTGAATTTCTGCTAGGCGCAGGTCGATCGCATTACGTTCTAGAATCAATTTGCCGAAGACGGTGTTAAATTGTTGCAGGTACTCTACAGGTACACGCACTGTTTGAGATTGACGCTTGGAAGTTGAGAGGGAAGGAGGGGAAACGGTGTCAGGGATAGCGGTTTGTTGAATTACCCGCAGTGCGCCCAAGTCGGTGGGAAATTCTGGGCTGTCAAATGCAGCTAATTCACTAAATAATTCTAGTGGTGAATCCAGGATGAGAGTACCAACCTCTGGCTGTCGTCGATCGTCGTCCCAATCTGCGCCCAAGTCGGCGGGAAATTCTGGGCTGTCGAATGCGGCTAATTCGCTAAATAATTCTAGTGGTGCTTGAATTTCATCATCGGATTCCTCTGTCTGGATATCCAGATTGGCGATTTCTGACTGCAATAGCGACAAGTCCAGCGATGCTAGTCCAGACGATGGATTGAATCGTTCGTGGATCTCCAGAGGAGAATCGAGTTCGAGCTGGTCGGGGTTGCTCGGCACTCTGGGGAGTCGATCGGGTATTTTATCGAATCGGCCCAATAGTACTAATGAGTGAGCTTTGCGCCAAACCTTGATGGCTCTATAAGTAAGTTCGAGGGCTTGGGGAGCAGAGATACTTTGACTCTGACTTTTAACCGACTGACACAGATCGACGAACCGATCTAACTTCGCCATCCGCCCAAAGTCACTTAATTCCTCTGCTGTCGCCTGTAACTCTTGGAGCAGTTGGGCTGGTGCTAAATCAAATTGACGATCGAGTAAATCGAGAGCTTCATTGACTCCACCTTCAAATAATAAGATCCCAGGATCGACATCGCCCTCTTGAGACAATAGTGCATCTTCATCTTCAGGGCGGAGATCGCCCAAATGCTGCCGCAATCGATCGAAAATCGGCTGCGACTGAGTAGCCAACCAAGCCTCATCTACTAATTGTTCTTGACGGTGAAGCTCGCCTACTTGACGCAAACAATCTACCCCTGCTAGTAACAACGTTTCCACATCTATATTGATAGATTTGGAATGATACCGCACTCGGAGGATTTTGAAAAAGTCCTCAAGCTGGTGGGCGACGTGACTCAGCGGCGCAAATCCCATCATCGCTGCGCCCCCCTTGACTGAGTGAGCGGCGCGAAGAGCTTCGTCGATTGCTTGGGGATTGGGAATTGTATTGGCTAAACCGAGGACTGTAGCTTCGATGCGATCGCAACAATCTTCTGATTCATCTAAGAACTTGAGGGGAATTCTTTTATCGTTATCCATTACAGAAAGGGGAGATGGGAGATGAGAGTGGGTGGGTTACTTATTACTTATTACTTATTACTTAAACTTGGAACTGGGCGACTTTCTCTTCAAGTTGTTTGGCGACTTGAGAAGTCGATTGAATCGATGAAGCCATCTGACTGGAGAAAGCAGAACGTTCTTCAGAAGACACCGTTACTTGCTGGATCAGTTGAGTTACAACTTTTGCTGTCGCCGCCTGGGAAATAGTAGCTGTAGAAATAGAACTCATCAGGATATCGATCTCCTGCGACTTTTGCAGCATTTGATTCAATTTTTGTTTAGTAGCTTCCACCAATCGAGTACCATCAACCACTTGCGCTGTACCCAATTCCATCACCTGAGCTACATCCTGGGTTTCTGATTGAATTGCAGAGACAATCTGGGCGATTTCGCGAGTTGCCACCGCAGATTGTTCGGCTAGTGCGCCCACTTGCTCGGCAACTACTGTAAAGCCGCGACCTTGCTCTCCAGCTCGGCTGGCTTCTACACTGGCATTAATCGCGAGCAGATTGGTTTTGAGGGCAATTTCTTCGATGAGAGTAACTACCTGGGAAATTTTTTGGGAAGATTCGCCCAACCGCTTCATTTTTTTCGCAGATTCCCCGACAGTTGTGCGGAGACTGAGAATACTATCGACAGTTTGAGCCATCGCATCGGTACCTTCCTGGGCAACCACATAGGCTTCCTTGGCGATTGTCGATGCTTGGTTGGCATTGGTAGCCACAGTTTGAATCGAGTCGGTCATCTGTTCGACAGAATTAAATGTGCCGCGAATTTCTGCGGCTTCGGTAATTGCCTGTTCGGAAAGCTGGCGGATATCTCGTTCGTTAGATCCCAGCGAGGTAGTCACTTTGCCAGTGCCCTGTTTGACTTCGATCGCGATATCTCTGAGACTATCGATCACCGCATTAAATAGATCCGCAACCGTACTCAATTCCATCGAATCTAAACTAGCCCGTACCGTCAAATCTCCGTTAGTCGCACCTTCGATTTCGTTAACCAGATTCATAATTCCTGATTCGAGCAGTTCCCGCTGCTGACGTTGCTGTTCGACTTCTTGCTGACGTGCATTTAAGTTAGCGTCAATTTGCTGCGCCATCTGGTTTAAGTTGCGAGAGAGTACGCCGACTTCATCTTGCCGCAGATCTTCTGCTAATCGAACGCCAAACTGACCTGAGGCAATTCGATCGGCAAATTCAGTCAATCGCCGCATCGGACGAGAAATGGAGCGATGCAAAGGGCTGAGGATTAAAATCGCCACCAGTAGAATTCCGCCCCCAATGCCATAGCCGGAAAGGGTAATTTGTTGGAGGTTGCGATCGACTTGCGTTTGCGGCTCACCCACGAAGGCAATCCCGATCGGTTTTGCCGTCTTGGGATCGAGCTGTTGTCGATGATCGTATAGTGGGGCATAGCCCGTCACATAGTCAACGCCAATAATATTGGCATCTCCCACAAAGACTTTGCCTTGCTTTAATACCTCATCAGCAACGGCACTAGATACTCTGGTTCCCGTCGCTCGCGTTGCTTTATCCGCATAGGGGACATTTGTGCTCACCCGCCAATCCTGAGCAAAAAGAGTTGCTGTGGATACGCCTGTCTCGCTTCGGAGTCTGTCAACCAGATCGTAGTTGCGGTTGATCAGTGTGCCGACGATCGCCGTACCAACCTGTTTTCCATTCAGTTGAATTGGTTGAACTGACATCAACACCAACCCGATTTTACCGCGATCGACATCGAAGGTGCCCTCTGGTGAAGGCTTTTTCGCTGTGGATAAACCATCCGTCGCTTGAGTTCGCAGCCCAATATCGGCTTGTTGGGCTAGTCCTAACCGTTGTAGTGATTCGCTTTTGAGCAGTTCGACCCCACTTAGGTGTCTAGCTTTTGTTAACGCTGCTTGAACGATCGCCATGTCACCTAATTCAATCCCTGACTGAGTGGCCACCGGAATAAATTGAGTTGCAGCGATTTTGGTGGGTAAATGCGAATACTTGGAAAAATCTTCCCGCACCGTTTGAACTGATTGGGCGATCGTTTGCCCCTGACTATTGGTAATCAGATAGAAACTAGCATTTGGTTTGAGAGCTTTTGCTGTCTGGATAAAAGCTGTCAGCTTGGCTTGTCGATCGGTGGAGCTAGGAGCGTCGGGATTGATTCCGGCGGCGATCGCCGACTGTGCCAGAATATGAGAACTATCGGCAATCTGCCGCGTTTCAGACTGCACAGACTTTTCTAGGATCAGCAGCTCTGTCTTCAACCGAGTTCTGAGGTCATCTAGTGCCGACTCTCTGGACATGCCAACAATCCCCTGGGTAACGGCGATGACTGGGATAGCTGCGCCTGCAACCAACAAGGTGGTAATCTTCGCCCGAATCGAGAGATTATTCCAAATCTGAGCTGGCTGTTGCCACCATCCCCTACTTGAAGGCGCGATCTCTAAGAGGTGAGTTCCAGCAGCTAAGACCGAAGGTTCACTTTTTTCAAAATTATAGTCCCGATCTGTGGTCATTGGATTTATGCCTATCAATATAAAATTTTAGATAACACTGAAGCTCGGTTTGAGTCGAGTTGTAAGTCTTGTTGCAAACTTACGATCGCTGCTGCTCAAACCGAGTTGGTGCAGTAGCGATCGTCGCTGGATTCAATACCAAAATTCGTTTTTCCGCCTCGATGAAACAGCCGAGCAGATGCGGCTGTAGGCACTCTGGCACGTCTGCAACTGACAATTGCATCTTCTGCTGCTCAAAGCGAGCAACCCCTCTGACGCGGCAAACTGCCAGCCCTAGCGATGGTTCCGCAGACAAAGAAGATGGATCGAACGACTCAGGCTCAGTCGCAGACAACTGAATCACCACAACTTGATAATCGCGAGGGTTATTAGGTAGCGGTGGTAAACCCAAAAGCTGACCGAGATCGACAACGCAAAAGACTCGATCGCGAGCATTCATGATGCCGATCGTAAACGCTGGCAGATTTGGCAACGGCGAGATGGCGGTAGCTGGGACGAGCAAAGCTTCTTGGACTCGTGCCATCGGTAACAATGCTGGGATCTCGGGTGTTAATTGGAACCGCAGATAGAGATCGCCAGTAACTACTAGTGGTTGGAATAATTCAGGTAAAAGTTGCTGAAGTCTAGTGAGGGTAGTATTCGTTGTCATTGGTTTAAACCACGACTGCTTGAACGGCTGTGAGTAGCTCTTCGGCAGTATAGGGTTTAGTCAAATAGACCTTGACTCCTTGCTTCATTGCCCAAACTCGATCGACCTCCCGATTCTTGGCAGTACAGGCGACGATCGGAATACTAGCCGTCTCTGGTTGTTTTCTCAAATGACGGCATAGCTCCAATCCGCCCATCACTGGCATCATCCAATCTGTGACGATCGCATCTGGTCGATCTGCCCTCGCTTTGTCGAGTGCTTCTTGACCATTGACAGCCGTAACCACCGTATGACCTGCTTTGGTGAGGTACTGACAGACTAATTCCAACTCAGCCTGCATATCATCGACTACTAATATTTTTGACATTTGTTATTCCTAATTAAAAATAGTTTTAAACCGCATCGATGAGTAATAAGTTCATAGTTCCCCGATCGAGCCGAAATATCTGCAATTGTCTAAGTTAAATATTTCTCAACTATTGCGAGTAAATCTTGTTGGGTAAATGGTTTGGTGAGATAGTCAGTCGCCCCGACGAGATTTGCTCTGACTCGATCGACTAAACCCTTATTCCCCGTCACCATAATAATCGGGGTTTGGGCTAACGCCGCACTACTTCTAAATAGGCTGCAAAGCTTATAACCATTGATATTCGGCATCGTGATATCCATTAAAATGAGAGCTGGCTTGAGCCGAAAAATCATGCTAGAAGCTTTAATTGGATCTTCAAGTTTGGTGAGTTGGTATTTACCCTTATTTCCCAAGAATCGCTCCATTTCATCGAGAATTAACGGACTGTCATCAATACAGGCAATTTGATATAAGTCTGGATTGACGGTAGCAGTGCTGAAATTTCGCTCGACCTCTGGCAGTTTCTCGACCGAGTTAACTGGCGGTAAATCTGGTTCGGGAATAATCGGGAGTCGATCGAACGGTGCAGACGGCTCCCGCAAGCAGATCGCATCGTGGCGAAGATAAGGAGTGAGCAGTTGGACTAACTTTAATTCGTCTTGCTTGAGAAATAATGCCAAATCTCGCACACTCCGCCCTTTCATCAATTGCACGATCTGATTTAATGCTTTGGAACTAAGGGTTCCCCCTGGGATGGGAGTTTCCAGAAATTTGGCATTGGTTAAGTACGGGCGTTGATGTGGAGATCGGATAATAGTCGTAAATTTTTGCCAGATTTTCAGTCGTTGCTGATAATAATCGATCGTGTTGGCTAGGTTTAAACCAGAGCTGAGACTCAATCCTGTCGCGATCGAGATTAGTCGATCTGGATGCCATATCATCTGTTCATTCCTGAGCCACAGTAGAGATTCAAAGGCTTCTCTGGTCAATTCTGTGGAAATCCGATCTAGTTGCGATCGATCGAGCAATCCTTGTAATGCCAGACGCTCTATTTCCTGCCGTACCAAGCTATCCGAGTCAACTTTTACCGATTGGGCTGCTTGCTCATAACCCAAGTAGCGCAGACGATCGACCAATTGCTGCAAAGATTGGCTCGAACAATCAACAGCCAATAATTTTCCGAATCTCAGGTAAATATTCCAGCCGATTGAGCCATAAACTATCTCAAGACAGCCAGTACCTTGCTCGTTAGCTAGCTGAGTGAGTAATTGAGCAGGAGCGATCTCGGTGTTCATAGCATATTAGGATCTTCCCATCTAGATTTCCCCAAACCGAACTCAAAATTCATATTCTTTCGATCGACTCGTCAGAATCAGTAGCTTAGAATGATAACTAGTGCATTAATTGCAAATATTCAGTGAAATATGTTGAAAATGAGAGATTTTTGGGTGGTGTGGCGACGATATCGGTTTGGGGCGTTGTTATTTAGTGTGTGCTTGAGTGCAGTATTAGCATCCCCACAGACAGCGATGTCTACTCAGCCAGCGACAGTGGAGACAACATCCATGAGCGCAGAGATTGCCAAAACGCCCGTACAGACTAGTAAAACCCCGACAGTACCTGCGGCTCCAGCCACGTTAACGGCGAATGTTAAAAAGACAGTTTTAGAAAATGGTTTGACCATTTTAACTAAAGAAGTGAGGAGTGCACCTGTGGTGACGGTGCAGGTATGGTACAAAATTGGTTCGCGCAATGAAGCTCCTGGGGTGAATGGCATCGCTCACCAATTGGAGCATATGTTATTTAAAGGTACTAAAGATCGTCCCGTCCAATTTGGGCGATTATTTGCCGCTTTAGGTAGTAGTTTTAATGCTTTTACTAGCTACGATCAGACAGCTTATTTTGGAACCGTTGAGAAAAATAAACTCAGTAGTCTGTTGACATTAGAAGCCGATCGAATGCAGAATTCGACGATCGATACTGAGAAACTTACTGGCGAAAAACGGGTCGTAATTTCCGAACTCCAAGGCTATGAAAATGGCCCGAGTTATCGACTCGATCGAGCTGTCAAACGCGCAGCTTTTCCGAATACTCCCTACGGTTTGACTGTCGGCGGTACCAAAGCAGATGTCGAAAAATTTACAGTCGAGCAAGTCAGGTCTTATTATGATTCTTACTATGCACCAAATAACGCCACATTAGTAGTTGTAGGGGATTTTGATACAGCCAGTCTGATGTCCAAAGTTCAGCAGACATTTGGGAAAGTACCGCGTCGGGAACTCAAAGTCGCTCAACCTGCAACTACTGCTGCAACCGCACCCACTCGTCGGATTACGCTCAAAGAGCCAGGTAGTACCCAAATCGCGATCGAGGTTTATCCTTTACCTCAAGCTACCGATCCCGACGTACCCGCGATCGATGTGATGAATTATGTCCTCACTGAAGGGCGCAGTTCGCGGATGTATCAATCGATCGTCGAAACAGGGATCGCGACTAGCATAGATGGTGGTGCAGCCAACCTCGCCGCAGGTGGGTGGTACGAGATTTCGTCGATCGTCGAAGTCGGCAAATCTGTCCCTAAACTAGAAGCAGCCATCGATACAGAGATTAAATTGCTCCAAACTAAAGGAGTCACATCCGGCGAGATTTCCCGCGCCAAAGCTCAACTCAAAGCTGGCTATCTCCTGGGCAATCGCGATATCAATAGTCAAGCCAGACAACTAGGGAACGATCAAACTACTACTGGAGATTATCAATTTACCGATAAATATCTGGCGGGAGTAGAACGCGTCACCGCAGCAGATGTCCAACGGGTAGCCAAGAAATATCTCCAAGAAGATCTCAAAACTGTCGGCAACTTTCAACCTACTCAAATCACCGGAAAATCTGCACCAGCAGCTAAAGACGGCAAAACAGCCGAGAATTTCAGCCCAGGTGCCCCAGTAGACCCTGCTGAACTCGCAAAATATCTCCCACCACTAGATGCAGATACCACCAGTCAAACTCAAGCTCTGCCCCAAGAGGTGAAGCTCAAGAATGGATTGCGGGTATTTTTGCTGCCCGATAGCAGTACGCCGACAGTAACATTGACTGGGAGTATTCAAGCAGGGACAGAATATGACAATCCCGAACAAGCTGGATTGGCAACTCTGACAGCCGCAAACATCATGAGTGGGACAAAAACTCAGACAGCTCTAAAGATCGCCAAAACACTCGAAAGTCGCGGTGCTGGGCTAGGTTTTGCTGCGAGTCGGGAAGGTGTCAGCCTCGGTGGTAATGCGCTTTCTAAAGATTTGCCCATTCTCCTCCAAACATTGGGTGATGTAGTCCAAAATGCTAACTTCCCTCAAGATAAATTTGCCCTCAGCCGTCAACGCTCTCTGACTAGCCTGAAACTGGAATTAGATAGCCCCAATAGTGTGGCGCGGCGCAAGTTCCAGCAGACGATTTATCCCAAGGGTCATCCCTTCACCATTTTCCCTACAGCCGAAACGCTGACAGGATTGAAAGCGGCGGATCTGCAAGCTTTTTATCGTCAGCATTATCTACCGAGCAACACGATTTTAGCGATCGTGGGTGACTTTAAGGTAGCAGATGTCCAACGCTTACTAGAAGGTAACTTGGGCAAATGGTCTACTACCGCCAAAACAGTTAAACTCAACTATCCAGTCCCCGAACTACCTGCCAAACAGATCCTAATTAGTCCCTCACTACCAGGGAAAACCCAAGCAATTACCCTGTTAGGCAATAAGGCGATCGATCGCAAAGATCCGCGCTATTATTCAGCCTTAGTTTTAAATCAAATTCTCGGTGGCGATACCCTTTCCAGCCGTCTCGGTACCGAAATCCGCGACAGACAGGGTTTAACCTATGGCATCTACAGTAGCTTTGCTGCTGGTAAACGCCAGGGCACGTTTATAATCTCGATGCAAACTTCACCAGAAGATGCTCCCAAAGCCACTCAAAGCACGATCGCGTTGTTGAAAGACTTGCAAGCCAAAGGCGTAACCGCCGCCGAAGTTGCCAACTCCAAGCGCAGCATTTCCAGTAACTACACCGTCGAACTCGCCTCTCCTGACGAAATCGCCGGAGCTACCCTCGGTAATGCTGTCTACGGTTTAAATCCTAATGAAATTAGCGAATTTCCCAAGAAAATTCAAGCTGTGACATTAGAACAAGTCAACCAAGTTGCCAAAGAATTGATTCAACCCGATCGATTAGTGGTAATCACCGCAGGGCCACCGAAGAAGTAATCATCGCCAAAAAAAGTAGGGGCAATTCATGAAGCGGCGGTTTTATTCGGAGGGAACCTCCGAGTAAAAAAACCGACAAGACATTGCCCCTACTTTTTTTGGCGTTGCTGATGGGTATGAAAGATGGGGGGACTGGGAGACTGGGGGATTTCGGAGTTGCACAAAAAGGGACGTCATACCTCGAATCAGCACCGCCTTTTTTTTATTTCAATTATGTCACCCTCAACCGTTCTTCGATCTCCGTAACATTGCGAAATCCAACCGCGATCGCGATACCATCTTTAACAAAAATTGGACGTTTTAGTAACATCGCATCATCACTAAAAGCAGTCATCCATTCTGCATCAGTCCAGGTATCTTTAACTTCACCAAGGGCACGATATGATTGTCCTGAGGTATTACGTAATGGTCGATCTCCCAAGCTTTTAACCCAACTAGTAATTTGCTCTAGACTAGGTGGTTGTTCTTTTGTATTAATAAATTCATAACCAATCTCCTGTGCGTCTAGCCATTGCAGAGCTTTTTTACAGGTACCACAGGTAGGAATACCATAAACTTGAATTAATGTCATATGAGTAGCGAGACTAACCGTGAGGATGAAATATTTGATGCCAATAACTATCTGGTGCGATCGTAGCTTCAAAATCCGACGCAGGTAAAGGACGACTAAATAAGAAACCCTGAACGGCATCACAATCGATCGATCTCAAGAAATCCAATTGTTCGACTGTTTCTACCCCTTCAGCTACGACATTGAGATTTAATTCGTGTCCTAAATTAACAATAGTTCTGACAATCCCTGCATCGATCGTATTTGCCCGCAGTTCTCGAATAAATGAGCGATCGATTTTGAGGCGATCTAGGGGTAAATACTTGAGCGCAGCTAGGGACGAATAACCCGTGCCAAAATCATCCAGAGAGATCTTAACACCTATTTCCCGTAGAGATTCTAAAATGGCGATCGTCAGGTCTAAATCTTCGATCGGCATGCTTTCGGTAATTTCTACTTCCAGCATCGCGGGTGAGAGTCCAGTTTCAGCTAGAATTTTGACAATCGTATCGATTAAATTCCGATCTTGGAGTTGTTTTGCTGAAAAATTAACTGCAATTGGAAAATCACCTAATCCCAGATCTTGCCATATTTTTTTCTGTTGACAAGCAGCTCTAATTACCCATTCACCGATTTGAATAATCGCACCAGTCTCTTCAGCGATCGTAATAAAATCGGCAGGATTAATTATTTTTGCATGGCTATCTTGACAACGCAATAAAGCTTTAACTCCAATCATTTTTCCAGTCTGGGTATCTATTTGAGGTTGATAATGTAGCAATAACTTTTGGTCGTTAAATTTACCGACGGCAATTCCAGCCGCTCGACATGCCAAGCCAGCACAGACACGATCGAGCATGTTTTCTAATTGCCATCGCTGCTCCACAGCCGAGGTACCAGCAGTAGTTAGAGGGGCAACGGTATAGATTTCATAACTATTTTTACCATTATTCTGTGCGCGTTTAAGCGCAGCATCAGCCTGTTGGATGGGTGTCTGACTGTCCAATCCACCGCTAGTCGCAATACCAATCCCCATCCTAACTTTAATATATAGTGAGTTCGTCGCCAACTCCTGAAAACTTTGCTCGAACACAAAGGGAAGATCGAAACAGTTTAAGACTCGATCGGCAATTTTAGTTACAGCCATAACATCACTCAAACCAGGAATCATCAGAGCAAATTCATCCCCACTCCAGCGTCCTATAATTGCCTCTGTACCGAGGAGATTTTTTAAGCGTTCGGCAATTAGTTGCAGCAGTCGATCTCCTACCCAATGTCCGAGCCGATCGTTAATATTTTTAAACTTATCTAAATTTAGGAACATGACTGCCAAAACTTCACCAGCGGACGGCATTTTTGCTAGTGCTAAAGTCAACCATTGATTGAGGAAGATTCGATTGGGTAAGCCAGTCAAAAGATCGTAATAAGCTCGATCTCGAATCATCTGTTCGATCCGTTGTTGCATCACAGCTAGATACATCTGCATCGCTAAACTTTGAGCTAATTGCAGTTCATCCTTTGTCCATCGGGATTGCTTTAAAGTCACAGATCTAAATAGTGTCAGACAGCCTACACACTGACGATCGTACCGCAGAGGCAAAATCAGTAAAGACTCAATTCCAACCCTCTGGAAGGCTGTCAATAGTAGTGCTAGTTCTGGTTGTTGGGAGACGTTATCGACTGGGTAAACTTGTGTCAACGGCTCTGGTAGGGCTAGATCGAGGCTAAAACGCTCGGTGGTAGCCGGAGGGTAGAGGATATTTTGCCACAACGAATTTCTTTCAATCGGGGTGGAAGTGTGTGGCTGTAAGCCATGACTGAAGATTTGAGCGCGTTGAGCTAGAGGTTTTGCCAGGATTAAAAGCCTACTACCATCAGCATTGAGAGCCGCCGCAATTTCTGCCAGTAATTCTGGTTTGAGTCGGGGTGCAGATGGTGACAAACACAACATCTTCATAATTTGCTGCCCTAGATTTGCGGAGGCGATAATCTGCGATGGGATCTGGGTAAATAATGATAGTCTGGAGCCAGGGACGATTCTTACTATTCTGCTACAAGTTAGATTTTATGGGCGACAGCACTAATGATATCCCAATGCCTCCCGCTCTGCCGACGAGCGCGACAGAACTTGCCGAATTAGTTACCATTGCCAACAAGACTCGATCGCCGCTAGCGATCGCCGGAAATAGCAGTAAACTCGACTGGGGCGGGATTGTTATCGGTGCTAAATCGCTCGTCAGTACTCAGAAACTCGATCGATTAATCGCTCATGCTGTCGGCGATCTGACGATTACTGTCGAGGCGGGTATGAAGTTTGCCAAGTTGCAAGAAATTTTAGCCAACGCCGGACAATTTTTACCACTAGATCCAGCTTATCCCGATCGAGCTACTATTGGCGGGATGATTGCCACGGCTGATACTGGCTCCCTGAGACATCGTTATGGTGGAGTCAGAGATTTACTCCTGGGCATTACTTTTGTCCGTGCTGATGGCAAAATTGCCAAGGCTGGCGGACGAGTAGTCAAAAATGTCGCTGGCTACGACATGATGAAGCTGTTTACTGGCTCATATGGCACACTTGGGATTTTGACAGAAGTGACTTTGCGAGTATATCCACTCCCCACCACTGAGGGGACTGTTATTCTCACAGGGGCGATCGATAAGCTCGCGAACGTGGCTAAAATCTTACTGGCAAGTACTTTGACCCCGATCGCCGCAGACGTGGTTTCTACGGCATTTAGTCAGCATCTGGAGATTAGTAATACTCCCAGTCTAGTAGTAAAATTTGCCACAATTCCAGAGAGTATCGCCCAACAGTCGGCACAGTTGTTAGAGATCGCCAAAGGATTGGGATTAAAAGGTGGGATTTGGCAAGGAGCGCAAGCAGCACAACTGTGGGGTGGCATTCAAACCGGAATTTGGGGCGACCGTCCCATTGGCTGTAAATTAGGTGTCAGACTCACAGCAGCAGTAGAAACGATCGACATGCTCGATCTATTAACAGACAATACAGCCAAAGGTGTCATCCACCTCAATAGTGGCATCGGAGCCATTGCAATTACCGACTCTGAACACATCACACCTCTACGCACTCATTGTGAAGCAGCGGGTGGTTTTCTCTCTGTATTACAAGCACCTGTAGATGTCAAACAGCAAATAGATGTTTGGGGTTATCGCGGTAATGCTGTACCACTGATGCGACAAATCAAGCAGCAATTCGATCCATTTGACATTCTCAATCCAGGACGCTGCTTTTAGTTTAATTATCGTCAGATGTTATAAATGAAGATATATTAATCGCTCTCGATCGGCAGCAAACTGCTATCTTTATCCATCAACCATGCAATTTATCCTCGGCATCATCTCCATCCTTCTAGCTGAAGTGGTGCGGGACATTTACCACATCGCAGGGCACTATTGGCAACCCATCAAGCAGTTCCATCTGCTCCATCACAAAGCCTATCGGCGAGATTTCTCGATCGCCAATCTGGAAACTTACAAAAAATCTCAACTGTACAATGATGTACCTGAAGCCCTGTGCATGGTAGGGTTGACAGCAGCGATCGCCATCTTGACTCAGAATCCTGGCATGTGGCTGGGTTGTGTTTATTCCTTTGTGTTCTTGGTTCCTGCTGTATTGCGTTCTCAAGGGATGTTACTCGCAACGGATCTCAGTCACAAGCCTGGAGATTTAGTAGAGATTCCAGCTCTATGGCGGGTAAATCGTACCTATCATTGGCGACACCATTTTGATGAAACTAATGCTTATTTTGCCGGACATTTTACCTCAGTCGATCGAGTCTTGGGTACCAGTCTTTCGCTCAAAGGGAAAGTAGTTGCAGTAACAGGTGCTTCGGGTGCTTTAGGGCAAGGATTGATTGAAGAATTGTCCCGTCAAGGCGCAAAAGTCATCGCAATTACCACAAATCCAGCCGCAGTATTTAGGGCGGGTACAACGGCATTATCCTGGGAGCTAGGAGCTGAAGCAGAGTTATTACCTCACCTCCAAGGAGTAGATATTCTCGTCATCAATCATGGTGTAAATGTCCACGGCGATCGATCTCCCGCAGCCGTTTATCAGTCTTATGAAGTCAATACTTTCTCGACACTCAGACTCACCGAACTATTTCTGAGTACTATTACCAAATCGAACGATCGAGCCACTAAAGAACTGTGGATCAATACCTCTGAAGCCGAAGTAAATCCAGCTTTTAGCCCCCTCTATGAATTATCTAAACGCACTCTCGGTGACTTGGTAACGCTACAGCGATTAGATGCAGCCTGTATTATTCGTAAATTAGTATTAGGCCCTTTCAAGAGTCAGCTAAATCCCTATGGTGTGATGTCTGCGCCCTGGGTGGCTAGGGCAATTATCTTTTTAGCAAAACGAGATTTTCGAGATATTATCGTCACGATTAATCCGATTACTTATCTACTATTTCCGATGAAGGAGTTGTTTCAGTCTGTGTATTTCCGCTTGTTTACCAAGAATGCCAAAATATCTGCCAATCCGATGAGTGGTAATATTGTGGAGCGATCGACAAGCAAGGTTAATTAACGAAGAACAGAAGCTACGGCTTTGGGGTTGAAATCCCCACGCGTCGGGGAACCAGTCAAAACTGTTACTATCTCCAAAAATTCTAGCGGTCAATATTTTGCTGCTATTTTGACGGAGCAAGAAGGTGAATATCCCACTCCAAGTAGTGATGGAAACGCAATTGGTATCGATTTGGGTATTACAGACTTCGCTATTACTAGCACTGGCTCTAAGTATCCCAATCCTCGGCATATCAAGAAGCATGAATCTAACCTCAAGCGTAAACAGCGTAAACTATCTAGAAAAATAAAAGGCTCTAGCAGCCGGAATAGAGCTAGAAAATTAGTTGCCAGAGTCCACCAAAGAATAAGTAATTCAAGGACAGACTTTTTGCACAAACTCTCTCACAAGCTGGTGAACGAAAATCAAGTCATCATTGTGGAAGATCTAGCGGATGCAATCGCGCTGAGGCTTCCTCAGCGTGCGTTGCACCAAGCGGCAGTCAAGAACATGGTAGACGTCGAAAGACAGCTATGCGGCGATCTCCCGCGAAGCCAGAAGCCCCCGTCATAGCGTACTCGCCTGACGGCGGGTAGTTCACTTACCGATGTTGCTAAAGTAGCTGTTATCTAAGATCAAATGGCGATGTCGATCGAGTGTCAGATGACCTTTGGCTTGAAACTGTGCCATCATTCGACTAACTGTAACTCGTGTCGTGCCGATCGCACTAGCTAGCTGTTGATGAGTAAACTTATAAGCAATCCTAGTTTGATAATCGGGCAAAGACTCACCCAACTCATTCCTAAGTAATGATAATAAACCTCTTAACCTTTCGACTGTATGCCTACGACCGTTGATAATCAATAGTAGTTCGGCTTGGCGCATCCGTTTGGCTAATTGAGGGAGTAAAAGCTGTGATAGTCGCATCGAACCCTCAATCTCATCTAGTCGCAGCCACCGCAGATAGACAGGTGATAATGCGATCGCTTGGTAATCTAATGTATCAGATCCTTGCGTCCCAAACCAAGCTCCAGTCGCAGCCCACCCAAATAATACCTGTTCCCCATCTTCGTAGTTCGCACTCAGTTGTACCAATCCTTGGGTAACTTGCCACACACCTTCGGGAAATAATGGAATCTCATCCCCTTTGGTGTGGAAGTACAGTCGCTTGTTGAGGACAGAAGACTGTTGATGCTGTTGTTGTGAGTAGTCTAGTTCTGTACTTTGAACGATTGACAGCATAATTTTCGCTCCAAAATCTGACCCCAATCTACTCGGTCAAGGTAAAATTGAGGTAATGGAAAGATTAAGACTAGTTATTAATTGATAATTGATAGTTGATAATTGATAATGTAAAGTAGATGCCCTTCAGCCCTCAGCCGCGCTTGTATGCTATTAGCAGAAAAATCTACACAATGTAACTGGAAGCCGATTATTGCACAACTAACGGCAGTCGTCGGTATCAAAGGTATCATTCAGCGGCGGGAAGAATTGATGACTTATGAGTGCGATGGTTTGACTAGCTATCGCGAACGTCCAGCTCTAGTTATTTTGCCCAAAACTACCGCTCAAGTAGCCGCAGCGGTGGAAATTTGCGATCGAAATAATGTCGCCTGGATTGCACGGGGGGCGGGGACGGGCTTATCTGGTGGCGCACTACCTGTCGAAAATTGTGTATTGATTGTCACGTCGTTGATGAATCAAATCGTCAAAGTAGATTTAGACAATCAACGAGTAGTCGTTCAACCTGGAGTAATTAATAATTGGGTGACTCAAGCTGTCAGTGGCGGCGGCTTTTATTATGCACCAGATCCTTCGAGTCAGGTGATTTGTTCGATCGGTGGTAATATTGCCGAAAATTCCGGCGGTGTTCACTGTCTCAAGTACGGGGTAACAACCAATCACGTCCTCGGCTTAAAATTAGTAATTCCCAGTGGGGAAATTATCGATGTCGGTGGGGAAATTGGCGAAATGCCTGGATACGACTTGACGGGCTTATTTGTTGGCTCCGAAGGTACACTCGGCATCGCCACCGAAATCACCCTCAAAATCCTCAAAACTCCCGAATCCATCTGTGTCCTATTAGCCGACTTTGAAAGCGTTGAAGCGGCAGGTAGCGCAGTCTCTGGCATCATTAGCGCGGGGATTATTCCCGCCGGAATCGAGATGATGGACAATTTCAGCATCAACGCCGTCGAAGATGTCGTCGCTACCCAGTGTTATCCCCGCGATGCCGCCGCGATCCTCCTGATCGAAATCGATGGTTCGGTACTAGAAGTAGCTACAAATCAAGCGCGAATCGCCGCAATTTGCCGCGAGAATGGGGCGCGCGATATTGCCGTGGCGACTGAACCAGAACAGCGGTTGCGCCTGTGGAAGGGGCGAAAAGCTGCCTTTGCAGCAATGGGAAAAATTAGCCCCGATTATTATGTTCAAGATGGGGTGATTCCACGGACGCAGTTATCCTATGTACTGCAAGAAATTGCCAGACTCGGCGAAAAATATGGGTATTTTGTTGCCAATGTCTTCCATGCTGGCGATGGGAATTTGCACCCATTGATTTTGTACGATAATTCCGTTGCTGGTGCGCTGGAGCAGGTGGAAGCCCTGGGTGGAGAAATCCTCAAGCTCTGCGTCAAAGTCGGTGGGAGTATTTCTGGCGAACATGGAATTGGTGCGGATAAACGCTGTTATATGTCAGAGATGTTTAGTGAAACAGATCTAGAGACGATGCAGTGGGTACGCCATGTATTTAATCCCAAAGAATTAGCCAATCCAGGCAAGATTATTCCGACTCCTCGCACCTGTGGCGAATCAGCGAAGTCTGGTCATAAGTTTAGCTCGATCGAGCAATATTAGAGTACCACCAGAATGTTTGCCAGAGCATTCTGGTGGTACCAAACTAAACAAGTCATATCCTAAATGACTCGCTCGACCATCCCAGACGATCCAATTTTGGCAAATGAGATTAAATATATTAGTATCATTTTCCGATCTAAATGGTTAATTTAGATTTTAATTGGGAAGTATGTAGTTATACTACTTCACAGAAATCGACCGACTCGCTAGGCTGCTGGATGCCATGCGCGTTAGAGCCAGACAGACGCAATCGATCGATTCTCCACTGGAGAGGTGCCACCAACGAGTGTTAATCTACAAATATGTCCCAGTTCTCAATTCTGCGGATTTTACCGCTAATGACGCTGACTATTCCTCTAGCTGCACTAGCTCGTCATGCTCCGATCCTACCGATGACCATGGGACAAACATATGCAGGATCGCTCACACCATCGCCAAACAATCCCCAGGGGGAAGTCTGTTATGGATTATCGGTGGAGCCAGACACCCGAATTACTCTTAATGTCAAAACTGCTGGAGTGGGTATTGTCAAATTTGCAGTCTATGACAGTACCAAAGCATTGCGGTTTTTTCACAATGATGTGAGTAATAAGCCTCAACCTCGTGGCGATACTCCCACTGATTCGAGATTTAGCTTTCCTGCTGTCAGCGAGGTATCACAACTCTGCTTGACGACGACTAATCCCAATCGTGGTCAGCAATATGACTTTACTGTCACCGGAAAACCCAGCCGCAAATCTAATCGTCTTGCGCTGCGTCCCACTGCGGTGAAGTCGCTGACAAGCCCACCGACTAAGGCAAAACAACTAGCTCCACCGCCAATGTCAAAACCGCTCACAGCCCCACCAATGGAGATCCCACCGCCACCAACTGGGGAGCCGTACTGTTATGTAGGAACTTGGCAAATTGCCGATCTGAGCGGATACTGGCTACCGAGTATCCAAACTTTTACTCAAGCCAAAGTGACCGATCCACAGATGCTGGGATATGCTAAAGTCACCATTAACAAAGATGGTAATGCAGTATTTGAAGCATTCGATCTAGAGCAAAAATATACTTTAAAATCAAAAACAACAGGAGCGAGGAGCGAGCGGATTGGAGTAGGTTTATCTGGTAGTGGCACAGCCAGATTTCAGGCAAATTCAGATAACACTTTGACATTTAGCTCCCAAAATTATCAGCGACTAACGACTAAAGTCAACTTGGGTAATAATTTGAAGCTTACTGGCGATCGATTATTTATGCCATTCGGCGATCGCGATCTACCACAAGTGAAGTTACCATACAAATGTCTCGATCGAGACAATATCACGCTCAAGATCCTTCTACCTATGGGTCAAAAAGTAATGCCGATTTCGCTCAAACGGATAAATTAGATAGTTGATAGTTGATAGTTGATAGTTGATAGTTGATAGTTGATAGTTGATAGTTGACAGTTGATAGCGCGTCACGGAGGTTCCCTCCAGAACTGGCCGTGACAAGACAGCGAAGTTTTTAGGAGATCGCTGCACGAGAGCGATCTAGCCTTCACAACCCAACCCCCAAAGCCCAAACCCCTAAAGCCTGAAGCCTAGTCAAACCCTAAAGCCTAAAGCCTAATTAATTAAGTGTTGTGAACCAACAGCGCGATCCCCAGTCAAATCTCGCTCCAAAGGTGTTTTCACCAAAAGAAGTAAGTTAAGATCGCAAACGATCGACTAAATTTGACAATTTAGTCGTTGGCGGTTCTGTGTGCAAGATCGCCGTTACTCGCAGCATCTGCCGCAGCGAATCGATTAATATGTGCTTTAATTAATCATGAATTTATAACTCATCTATGCCGCATCCTCTCCACGTCGCCTTTATTTGGCATCAGCATCAACCTCTGTATAAGTACCGCGATGGTAAATACCGATTACCGTGGGTGCGTTTGCATGGGACGAAAGATTATCTAGATCTGATTTTGTTGCTCGAAAAATATCCCAAACTGCATCAGACGGTCAATTTGGTGCCATCGCTGATTTTGCAGTTGGAAGATTATATTGCGGGGACAGCCTTCGATCCCTATCTAGAGCTGGCATTGATGCCCGTCGAGCAACTTCAAGCCGCACAGAAACAGTTCATTATTCGACACTTTTTTGATGCCAATCATCATACACTGATCGATCCTCATCCTCGTTACAGCGAACTGTACCACCAACGCCAAGAACACGGCGAACCGTGGTGTTTCGAGCAATGGGTCGATCGAGATTATAGTGATTTATTAGCATGGCACAATCTCGCATGGTTCGATCCCTTGTTCTGGGAAGATCCAGAGATCGCGCACTGGCTCAAACAAGATCGAGATTTTAGTCTGAGCGACAGACAGCGGATTTATTCCAAGCAGCGAGAGATCTTGCGGCGGATTGTCCCTCAACATCGCAAGATGCAGGAATCGGGACAATTAGAGGTGACGACTACACCCTACACACACCCGATTTTACCCCTCCTCGCCGATACCAATGTGGGACGAGTCGCAATCCCCAACATGACTCTACCAGAACAGCGATTTCGCTGGGCAGAAGATATCCCTCGCCATCTGAGCAAGGCTTGGGAGATGTATAAGGATCGCTTTGGCTGTGCGCCACGGGGCTTGTGGCCGTCCGAACAGGCGGTAAGTCCAGAGATGTTGCCTTATGTTGCCCAGCAGGGTTTTAAATGGCTGTGTACGGATGAAACAATTTTGGGTAGCACCCTTGGGCACTATTTTCATCGCGACGGTGCGGGTAATGTGCTCGAACCTGAAGCACTATATCGCCCCTACAAGGTAAGTACGCCCGACGGCGACTTATCAATGGTCTTCCGCGATCGACGATTATCGGATTTAATTGGATTTACATATAGTGGGATGCCCGCCGAAACCGCTTCGGCAGATTTAGTCGGACATTTACATGCGATTTCGCGATCGCTGATTGCCAAAGAAGGTCATGATGGTACTAGTCTCGAACAACCTTGGCTAGTCACGATCGCACTTGACGGCGAAAACTGTTGGGAACACTATCACCTCGATGGCAAACCTTTCCTCGAACACCTCTACCAGACTCTCAGCGACGATGAGACGATTAAACTCGTCACTGTCTCCGAATTCCTCGACGAATTCCCCGCCACCGCTAGTTTCCCCGCTCCCTCACTCCATACAGGTTCGTGGGTAGATGGTAGCCTGACTACCTGGATTGGCGATCCTGCCAAAAATCGGGCGTGGGATCTGCTCACCACAGCCAGACAAGTCCTCGCCAATCATCCTGAAGCTACCGAAACAACTAATCCCGCAGCGTGGGAAGCATTATATGCAGCCGAAGGTTCGGATTGGTTCTGGTGGTTTGGCGAGGGACACTCCTCCAACCAAGATGCGATGTTCGACCAACTGTTCCGCGAACATCTGATCGCTCTCTATCAGGCTTTAAATGAGCCTGTACCAGCCCAATTGAGTCTGGCTGTAGAGTCCCACGAACGCAAGACTACCTACCGTCCAGAGGGTTTTATCAACCCCAAAATCGATGGACGTGGTGACGAGCAAGATTGGAATTTTGCGGGACGATTGGAAATCGGCGGTGCCAGCGGTACGATGCACCAAAGCAGCCTGATTCAGCGGGTTTACTATGGAGCCGATCACCTGAATTTCTACCTGCGGATGGACTTTAGAGCTGGTGTCAAACCAGGTGTAGAGATCCCCAATGAGTTGAATTTGGCTTGGTACTATCCCAAGGAAACGATGCACAATAGCCCGATTCCTTTGGCAGAATTACCCCGCAAAGCACCGACTAATTATCGGTTCCACCATCGCTTGCTGATCGATCTGACAACTAAGTATACTTGGCTGCAAGAAGCAATGGATTACGATCGGTGGGAGGCTCGATCGAGCAATGCGCTAGTCGCCTGGGATAAGTGTCTAGAAATCGCCGTACCCTGGGCAGATCTCAATCTAGAACCCGATTATGGGTTACAAATGGCACTGGTATTCTCTGATTGCGGTCGTTATCGTCAGCATATACCAGAGCAGGGTTGGATTAGTTTGCAAGTTCCATAAATCGCCAAAATCGGCGAACTATAGCAATCCTAAATCAGACTGGAATGAAACAGTGGTGCTCATGCGGCAGCAGCCCAACACACCCTACATTAACCTAGATTTTCATTTAGGATTGCTTAGTAGCTTCGAGCGTCCATGAGGTGCGAAATGGGCAATGTTTTCACAAAGCTGCAAGCCGATCAATTTCCAGAATACCCGTCCTGAGATGACCGATCGATCGTCCAAGTACCAAAAAATCTATACTGTAGTTAAAAAGATCCCGATCGGTACAGTCCTTACCTATGGGCAAGTTGCCGAATTAGCTGGTTTGGATGGTAAAGCCAGATTGGTAGGTTACGCTCTATTTCGGGTAGAGATCGAAACCGATATTCCGTGGCAAAGAGTAGTAAATGCCAAGGGCGAAATTTCATACTCGATCGCCCGATGTGGTGGCGACTATTTACAGAAAACTTTACTAGAACAAGAGGGAATAGAATTCACACAGGGGAATCGCATCGATCTTAAAAAGTATCGATGGCAACCACCATTCGATTGGTTCCATGAGTAGCATGGTTAACATCTATATCGATCGAATCCGAACATGATGAAACTCACTCAAATTTTACTGACAACCGGAGTGTTCGCCACGATCTCAGCTTCAACTATCGCTGAAGCTGGTGTCTCAATTTTAGGCTCTTATAAAAGTAGTGGATACACTCTCGATCTCGAATCGAGAGGTGATTATTATAGCTGCGATCCTCAAAATCGCTGTCTGAGGATCGCCCACACCAAATCGAGTCAACAGGGCAATACTCGCATCTGGAAGAATGCTGGTTATACTTATCGGGTAACTCCAGTGGGAAAACCACTGCCAAAAGGTAAGCGAACAAAAATATCTGTGCAGATTACCGATCCCAAAAATAAAGTTGTATCAAATCGAATCTTCGGATCTCAGTGATAACTAACCACTCTAATCTAGCTAAATTCAGCCAATTCTAACCAACGTTCGGTAGTAGTATCGAGAGTTTGATTGATTTGTTCGAGTTGGGTGTTTAGTGCTTGAAGTTGACCATAATCTGCTTTAGGGGAATGAGATAATTGGTGTGCGAGTTTGACTTTATCAGCTTCTAGTTTAGCTATTTGGGCTTCTAGTTTGGTAAATTCACGTTGTTCCCAAGTGGATAGGCGAAGTTTTTGAGTGTCATTTTTGGCTGGTTCTGGTGGAAGTGCGGCAACTACTTTTTTGGCAGACTGATTTTTTGCGGCTAATTTTTCGGCATTAGCTTCAGCTTGTTTATAATCGAGATAGACGGAATAATTGCCAGGATATTCGCGAATTTTGCCTTCAGCTTCGATCGAGAATATTTTCTCAACGGTACGATCGAGGAAATAGCGATCGTGCGAAACTACAATTACACAACCGTTAAATTCGGATAGATATTCTTCCAATACACCGAGGGTTTGCACATCGAGATCGTTTGTCGGTTCGTCGAGGATCAAAACATTGGGCATACTCATCAGTACGCGTAACAGAAATAACCGTCGTTTTTCACCACCAGAGAGTTTACTAATCGGTGTGTATTGTTGGTTGGGTGTAAATAGAAACCGTTCCAACATTTGGGACGCGCTAATTTGACTACCATCGGCAACTTTGACATATTCACCGACTTCTTTGATATAGTCGATCGCACGGAGTTGTTCGGTACCAGCTTCTTGCAAATCTTCAGAGTGCTGATCGAAGTAGCCGATATGAATTGTGGCACCGATATCGACACGACCTTTGTCAGGGGCCAATCTGCCCGTACAGATGTCCATCAGTGTCGATTTACCAGCCCCATTTTCACCAATGATCCCGATTCGATCTTCGGGCGAAAATTCATAGGTAAAATCAGAAATTAACTGGCGATCGCCATAGCTTTTAGATACGCCCTCAATTTCGATTACTTTCTTACCAATTCGCCGTGTCGGGGTCGAAATATCTACTTTTCCAGTTGTCTGTTTGAATTCCTTTTCTTTGAGATCTTCAGCCCGTCCGATCCGCGCTTTTTGCTTGGTACTACGAGCTTTGGCTCCACGTTGCAACCAAGCTAATTCCCGCCGTAGTAGACCTGCATGTTTGCGCTGAGTGCCAACCATTGACTCTTCAGCCAAGGCTTTCTTCTCTAGATAATAAGTATAATTACCACTGTAAGTAAAAATATCGCCGCGATCGATCTCGATGATGCGATTAGTTACCTTATCCAAGAAATAGCGATCGTGCGTAATCAATAAGATCGCGCCCCGATACCGACTGAGATACTCCTGCAACCACTCCACCGACAGCGCATCTAAATGGTTGGTTGGCTCATCCATCAGTAGAGCATCTGGCTCCGACAATAATGCCGCTGCTAGGGCAATTCGCTTGCGATATCCACCAGACAAGTCGCCAACTTTCGCTTCAAAATCATGAATTCCCAGTTTAGTCAAAATAATCTTGGACTTAGTTTCTAAATCCCAAGCATTCACCGCATCCATCCGCTGCATCACAGTAGATAATTTATTCAATAATTCCGTCGAATCATTATTTTCAATGTGAGCTAATTTTTCAGATATTTCTTCATAGTCGCGGACTAGCTGCATCTGCTCGCCACTGTTGGCAAATACTTGTTCTAGTACCGTATGATTGGGGTCCATTTCTGGTTGTTGCGGTAGGTAGATCGTTGTTACCCCAGGATTGAGCAAAATTTGTCCGCCATCGATCGGTTCTAACCCAGCAATCATCTTTAATAACGTTGATTTTCCCGATCCATTCATGCCGATTAAACCAACTTTGTCCGCCGCATCTAAGCTAAACGATCCATCTTTAAGAATCTCCTTGATTCCAAAGTCTTTTTTGACTGATTGTAATGTGAAAATAGTCATGAGTTGGTGTTTAGTTAGGTGAGGTAGTGCTTGGTTCGGGAAAGGATTAGTTATGTAGGGTCATTACCCACCACTTAGATTTAACGACAATTCAAATGACCATCAGATGGATTTTAGTAAATCTAAATACTCGTGCAACTGTCATCGATTGAGCAAATTTCGAGCTGCTGTAGTCAACAATGGAATTCCCACCCAATTTTGGCGGAAATCTGCCGCGAACTGGGTGGGTCAACTGTCATTGTATTCGATCGAGCGTGTTGATGTTGGTTTTGATTTGCGCTACCCGCGCCTACGGATACAGCCAATCGGCTCATCCTTGAGGTGCTTGCACTGGCGATGATGGGTCATGACTTTTGTAAATTTATCGTGACTTCTATCTATTCAAGAAAGGATATTGGCTCTAGCCTTCACAACACCCGATCCCGATGCAGCTATACTGGCAATCCAACATCTTTGCGCTACTTCACGATCCAGTATTCAAGCCTTTTTATACAGACAAATAAAAAGAGAGCTTGTGGCGTGAGCTGGATATGATGGCGGATTGGAAGGAGCTTCCCAAAGATGGAAAGCTGCTAACTTACCTCAGGAATGCTGATTATATCAGTGCGGCGAGCGATCGAGGTGCTATTAGTAATATTGATGCTCGCGTAAATGCCGAGGAGGGATTAGAAATATCGCACCTATTATCGGGAGCTAAACAGCGATTGCAGATGTCCGATCTCGATCCGATCGTTGGTAACGATCGAGAATTAATTGCCAAAGAACAAACATTATTCCCCGATCTTATCAAACGGGAAACCAATCCACAAAAAGTATTCTGGTGGTTGTGGCGATGTCTACCTACTGCGGCTTGTGAAGCATCTCAAGACACTTCTTTGCTCCTAATGCCTGCTGATACTAGAATCCCTGATACATCGCTGTGGAGCCATACTAGTATGACAGCCGCATTGGCTGGAGCCTCGATCGGTTATCAAACAACAATGGCAGATTTTGATGCTATTCCCAAAGAAGATCTATGGTACAAATACCATTCTCAACCTTACCTCGTCAGCTTTAGTTTTGCACCAGTGCAAGATCTGATTAAGTCTAGCCGCAAGATGCGGGACTTTTGGGCAGGTTCGTGGATTTTGCATTATTTATCAGCAAAAGTTAGTTGGGTACTTGCTAAAAAGTATGGGGCAGACAGTCTACTATATCCTAGTTTGTTCGAGCAACCACTCATCGATCTATGGTTATTAAAGGAATATCCCGACTTCAAGGAGTGGATCGAAACTCCGTCAACTAATTCTCTTCTCACCGCTGGATTTCCAAATGTTTTGGTATTGGTTTTACCTAAAGACGAAGTAGGTAAAGGAATGCAGACAGCCAAGCAAGCATTAAAGGAAACTTGGCAAGAATTAGGTGACAAAGTATTCGCGAAGATTGGATGGGATCGATATTTTATGTTAACTACTAATTGCTGGGATGGATGGCTAGAGTGTCAATGGCAGCATTATTGGACGGGACTACCGGTCGGTAATGCTAATAATAGTTGGCTCTTCATTACTTAGTATGCAGAATTAACAATTAAAGTGCCAATTAAGCAAGCATCTATTTCGGAAATTCTCAAAATTTGTAAATCCATAAGCAGAACGCTTTATTAGCTTGAGTTTGTTGTTAATTCCCAAGGGCGACACCACTGGTTGTTCTGTTGTCGAAATAAGCAAGTATTTCGTCAAACCATCTCACAATTGTTGATTGACTATTTACAAAATATTTTTGCGCTGTAGACAGCCACTCTCCTAGCTCAAGTAATGCTTCAGACCACTGTTGAGGTTTCTCAAATATTTCTCTAAATTTCTCTTTGAGTTGATGCATGAGTTTGAGACTTTGAGAAACAACTTTGACTTCGGCTAACTTGTCTTTTTGCTCTTGGTTTAAGTCCTTCTCATTTCTTAACAATGCATATTTACTAGCTGTTATTCCTGCCAATATTCCTGTACTCTCTAACTTTTCTTTTTCAGTTTTTGCTTGCTTAATTTTTTGCTCTATTATTCGTTTTCCTTTCTTTCTCTGCATATCTAGTTCTTTATTTATTTGAACCATTAGATGAAATCTATCTGCTACTACTTGAGCTGTTGGCATGATTTCTGTCACTAGACTTTTGTACCCCTTCCATAAGTCTATACTGACCTCTTCTATTCCGGCTAACACTTCTGCGCCCCATTCTAGTAGCACTTTCTTGATTTCTTCTTTAGTTCTACTCTCTAGGATCGTCAATAATTTAGACCGCTCTAGGTCTACTAGTACTGCACAATAATTTCCCTGACATTTAATTAGAGCTATTTCATCTATTCCCAATCTTTTCAATCCTACTGGTTTTAATTTTAATAATTTTGCCGCTGCATCCTTCAACATTCTTTCTATTTCTTCCGTTGTCACTATTCCCTTTTTTGCTACACTACTTAGATCATCTGCTAGCACTTCCTCTATCGTCTTTTTTGCTAGCCTTTTTGGATAAGTTCTTCTCTCTTTCACAAAGCCCATTTCTTCGCTAAATGGTTTTTGACATTTCTCACACTTAAATTGCCTTCTGTTTATTTCTAAAAATACTGCCTTCTCTCCCCACGATAAATCTTTAATTATGTGCCAACGATTTTGATGTAATTTATTGCTGTTTGAACCGCAGCGACCTGCCAAGGCAGCGCTTCGCTATCGCAAACACTTTCCTTATCGATTGCCTCGATCTGTAAGATTATTCCAATTCCTTCATACTGTCGATGTGAAGATACCTTTACGCCTTCTAAATTTAGTATTTCTGTTAGTAGTTAGAGCTACTTTTTTTGTGGTCATACTTGCTACTTTACCCCAAAAATACTTTAACTGAATTTTACTTGCATCTAAATTGTACTCGCTTATCAGTCATAGCAAGGATTCCTTCACTAATTATATTTATTTGCTTTAATTATTTACACAAAATTCTATCGATCGAGCATACGAAGTAATAGACCTGTCCGGAAATTTGAAAGCGTTGCCAGACTAGGTTTGCGCTCGATGGCGATCGGAAAATTTTAATCTGT
>ENA-OFCE01000222-OFCE01000222.1-metagenomes-genome-assembly--contig:-NODE-222-length-39415-cov-26.385544_pt1 | contig 39415 bp, 35 predicted proteins | sample MGYA00153388_OFCE01 | MGnify analysis MGYA00153388 | reverse complement strand
ACAAGCGGTACGACGGGTACAACTGGCACTGGTACAAGCGGTACGACGGGTACAACTGGCACTGGTACAAGCGGTACGACGGGTACAAGCGGTACAACTGGTACGACTGGGGCGAATTCGGAAGTTTTGAGCGAAAGGCGCGATCGCCCCAATAGTTTGGGATGGCTGGGCCTGCTCGGCGCGTTCGGTTTGCTCAACTTGTTTCGCAAAGACGGTACAGCGCCGGATCATCGCTAGTTTCTGGCGATTCACGCTCGGGATAGCTTCGCTCGCGCGGAGTTTTGAAAACTTAGAGGCTTAGAAATTCATGACTTCACTCAATCGCAAAAGTTTGTTCAAAAAATTGGTAACAGTTGCCGGAATTGCTGGCGTTAGTTCCTTGATTGCTGTGCCGGGATTCGCAGAATTAAACCGCCAGACTCACGGCTTCAACTCGTCGGGCGATCGAGTTTTTGAGCTTGCTGATAATGCTTCCCAGGATCGTACATCTCCCCGCTCTCCCGCTAGCGATCCCAGCAACAATAACAATCCCGGCGGTCGTTCTTCCGACACTCCCACTACTCCCAGCAACAATAACAATCCAGGCGGTTCTCCTAGCACTCCAATGGGCGAAAGTTCTCCTAATTCTCTCAGCAGCAGAGACAGCAACTTTGTGATGCAAGCAGCTCAAACTGGTATGCTAGAAGTGCAGCTTGGCAAGTTGGCGGTGCAGCGCGGTTCTAGCGCTGGTGTCAAACAGTACGGGCAACAAATGGTCGATGAACACACGCAGGCTAATCAAGAACTGATGCAGTTAGCCATGCAAAAGGGTGTGGAAGTACCAACCGAAATGAGCAGCCAGAATAAAGCTTTGATCGATCAACTTTCTGGACTCTCTGGAACAAGTTTTGATACCGCTTACAAGCAGGCGATGCTTGACAGCCACAAGCAGGCTATTGCTTTGTTTCAGGCTCAGTCTCAACAGGGACAAGATCCCGAGTTGAAGGCTTGGGCCACCAAGACTTTGCCGAACCTTCAGGCGTACTTGCAAATGGTTAACCAAATGTTGGCAGATACCAGCCAGCCGTAATATGGGGTTGAGTTCGATCGCCCGCCTTTTGTGCGATCGGACTTCATCTTTCTTGCTGCGAGAGTTAGCCTAGATTGATGATTTGTTAACAGACAGGGGTGCGATCGGACGATCGCACCCTGTAAGTAGTAGGACACAATTAATTACACAAAACTCTGGGCTACAAGCCTTGTCTAGTAAAGAATTAGTAAAGAATCAGTGTGTAATTAATTCTGTCCAATTACTTACCAGATTTATGCAAACAACCAAAAATTAGTTACTCCTCAGCGTCCACAAAAACACTCACAGCCGCCACAGCGATCAGCATTTCATCATTTTTATCATTCAAAGAGGCGATCGCCCTTCCGGCCACAATCATTCCCCCTTGTTCGACAATCAGAGTTTTGCTCCCGAAAGGCAACACCGCCAACACCTCATCGGCCCGCACTTGTTCCGGGTAAGGAACAGCCACCTTCACCTCAACAATCATTTGATTTGGGTCAGTCAAACCCGCCACTTCCCAGACACCAAGCAAAGCATTATGGGCGATCGCATTCCGTACAGCCCTTGCACAGGCTACAGTCGGTTCCTGCCCGTGCTGGTCTATACCCATCCCCATTTCAATGATGAAACATTTACGTGCCACAGTTACCCCTTGGTTGATTTTTTGCTGATAGTCGTTAGCGAAGCTTGCAGAAGAGGATCGCACTCTTTACCAAAACAATTATCAACCAAACCGACCGCTATTCATATTATTTTATAAATCGATATAACCACAAAATAGTAATACCAGTTAAAAAAACAATACCACTTTAGGGAAACTCCAAACTCATATCGAATCAGTCATTTTCAATCTCAAATTTCAAATTTCAAATCTAAAATGGCATAATTTATGCTAATATAACTCAATTCACCATTCCTCGCGGACTGCCAAACTCATCGCCAGCTTGAATCATGGATAGTTTTCTACCAATTGCCTACTTTCAAAACCAATTTCTCCCATTTACCGACGCCAAAATTTCCATAGCTACCCACGCGCTGCACTACGGAACCGGAGTTTTAGGCGGGTTGCGGGGAATTCCAGACCCCCAAAATGCCGATCGAATCTTGCTATTTAGACTAGACCGCCACTGTCAAAGATTAAGTCAAAGTGCCGGCTTTCTCCACTGCGATTTGCCAGCCGACAAAATTCAACAAGTAATCATTGATTTTGTCAAGAAAAACCAGCCCACAAAATCATTTTATATCCGCCCTTTTGTCTACACATCCAGTTTAGGAATTGCCCCCAGACTGCACAACGTAGAAACAGACTTTTTCGTCTACGGATTAGAACTATCAGACTATTTGCCCAAAGAAGGAGTCAACTGTAGAATTAGCTCTTGGTACCGCCAAGAAGACCGCAGCTTACCATTAAGAGGTAAAATTAGCGGCGCTTACATTACCTCAGCTTTAGCCAAAACAGAAGCAGTAGAATCCGGCTTCGACGAAGCCATTATGATGAACACTCAGGGAAAAGTCAGCGAAGCTTCAGGAATGAACATATTTGTCGCCAGAAACGGTAAATTAATTACTCCAGGTTTCGATCAAGATATTCTCGAAGGAATTACCAGAGACAGCGTAATCACAATCGCCAAAGACTTAGGAATAGAAGTCATAGAAAGACCAGTTGATAAATCAGAACTATTAATTGCAGACGAAATTTTCCTGTGCGGAACCGCGGCTAAAGTTACGCCAATTAACCGAATAGAAAACTATCAATTGCCCAAAAACCGACCCATTACTGAAAAGATTTTGGACAAACTGACAGGGATTATCGAAAATCGCGACAGCAAGTACAAAGACTGGGTATTTCCGATTAATCTAAATTAATATTGTAGGGTGCGTCAGTTTACCAATTATCAATCATCACTCCTAATCCCATTCTGACGCACCATTTATTCGAGGAGTGCGTCAGTTGCGAGATTGTTAATTTTTTGCAAAAATCTACTTAGCTGACGCACCCTACTTCTCTGACGCACCATTTATTCGAGGAGTGCGTCAGTTGTGAAATTGTTAATTTGTAGAGAAAATCTCTCTCTGACGCACCCTACTCCTACGAACCTTTAGGACTCAAGTCCTTACTACGAACAAGTTTTATTCACACAAAACATCCGCATGATGACGAATATGATCCTCCATAAAACTCGCGATAAAATAATAGCTGTGATCGTAACCTTCCTGCATTCTCAAAGTTAACGACTTTCCCGCTTTCGCGCAAGCCTCCGCGAACACTTCCGGCAACAATTGCCCGTCAGCCAGATAGGAATCAGCAGTGCCACAGTCAATCAGAATCGGGAGGTTATATGGCGCTGCAACCACCAATTCGCTAGCATCCCAAGCCCTCCAAGCTACTTGGTCGCTGCCGAGGTAGTTGGCGAATATTTTTTGTCCCCAAGGGCAGCGGATGGGCGCGCAAATAGGTGCAAAAGCGGAAACTGAAAGATAGCGATCGCCATTTTTCAACGCGCAAATTAAAGCGCCGTGTCCGCCCATCGAATGACCGAAAATTCCCTGTTTTTCCGGTATCGCTGCAAAATTCTTGGCGATTAAATTCGGCAATTCATCAACAATATAACTGTACATTTGATAGTGAGCATTCCAAGGTGCGGCTGTCGCATCCACATAAAAACCTGCACCACTTCCCAAATCCCAATTGTCATCTTCCCCAGGAATGCCAGTATGGCGCGGGCTAGTGTCGGGCGCAACTAGCATTAACCCGTATTTTGCCGCAAATTGCTGCGCGCCAGCTTTTGCCATAAAGTTCTCTTCCGTACAGGTTAGTCCTGATAGGAAATATAGGACAGGTACGGGTTTATCTTGGGCTTGGGGCGGTTGGTAGACGGCGAATTTCATTTCGCTGTTACAGGTGGTAGATTGATGGCTGTAAAAGCCGAGTTTGCCGCCGAAGCTTTTATGTTCTTTGTGCAGTTTGAGAGTTTTTGACACCACAACTTACCAAATTACTAAAGAGTAGAAACTAGCTATTTTTTTATCGGCTGTAATAATGGGAGCTTGATTTACTTTCGCAACTGCTACAACCACTCTATCTACTGGATCTCGATGTTCCCATTCTAATTTGACACTTTCATACTTCTGGTCATTCTTCAGTTGTTGGGGTAGTTAAGTCTTCAAAATATTTTACTTTCCCTCGCATATCCTTAAGTAATTCTTCAGTTGAAAGAGCTTTTTCATATTGAGAAATTCTCACAACTGGTTTAGTTCCGTCCATTACTAAAATTTCTTCACCCTCTAACTCTACCAGTTGCAGAAATTCTCGTAAATTAGCTTTTAATTGACTTTTATCAACAGTTTTCATGGTGGGATAATATCGCTTGTGTTGCGTTACAACCAATTGTATTTTAGGGCTGTGCTGTTTGTCAAGAACGTTGTCAAATATCAATTTACAGCTCGAATCAGACCGCAGTTAAAATCGAATTGGATTTTTTTTGACCGCAGATAGCGCAGAGGACACAGAGGAAGAGAGAAGAGAGAAGTTATGCAGGGTGCGCCCAAGAGTAATTTCTCGCCTGTCTTCCTTCTTCCTTCAAAATGTTAAAACTGTGCGAATTGATTCGCCTTTGTGCATTAAGTCAAAAGCTTCATTGATTTTGTCGATCGGCATTACGTGACTTACCAGGCTGTCAATATCAATTTTACCGTCCATGTACCAATCCACAATCTTCGGAACATCAGTCCTGCCTTTGGCTCCACCAAATGCCGTACCTTTCCAAACTCTACCAGTTACTAATTGAAACGGGCGGGTACTAATTTCTTGGCCGGCTCCCGCTACCCCGACAATTACGCTCACGCCCCAACCTTTGTGACAGCATTCTAAAGCTTGGCGCATCACATTAATGTTGCCGATACATTCAAAACTATAATCAGCTCCGCCTTTGGTTAAATCTACCAAATAAGGCACTAAATCGCCTTCGACTTCGCGGGGATTGACGAAGTGAGTCATGCCGAATTTTTCTGCCATCTCTCGCTTGTCGGGATTCAAGTCTACGCCGACAATCATGTTAGCTCCCACCAGGCGAGCCGCTTGAATTACATTCAAACCTATGCCGCCCAAACCGAAAACTACGACATTAGAACCCGGTTCTACTTTCGCCGTATTGATGACAGCGCCGATGCCGGTTGTTACGCCACAGCCGATTAAACAAACTTTATCAAAAGGAGCGTCATCGCGAATTTTTGCTACCGCAATTTCTGGTAATACTGTATAATTAGCAAAGGTGGAAGTTCCCATGTAATGATACAGTTTCTGCCCGTTTATAGAAAACCTGCTCGTGCCGTCGGGCATTACTCCCTGACCTTGAGTCAGGCGAATTGCTTGACAGAGATTGGTTTTGCGGCTCAAACAATATTCGCAGTTGCGGCATTCGGGAATGTAGAGAGGAATTACCCGATCGCCCTTTTTGACACTCGTCACTCCCGCCCCAACATCTGCGACAATCCCGGCTCCCTCGTGGCCTAAAATTGCCGGAAACAAACCTTCAGGATCGGCCCCGGAAAGAGTATAAGCGTCAGTGTGACAAACACCCGTTGCTTTAATTTCCACTAGCACCTCTCCAGCCTGTGGTCCATCCAGCTCAACCATTTCAATGCTCAAAGGTTGACCGGCACTGCGAGCAACTGCTGCTTTTACTTTCATGCTTTTTCCCTGCCATCGATTTGTCAATTGACCCGTCAATATGTATTGTATTACTTAATCTCAAAATTGCAGCAACTATATGACAAAATTAATTGTAATTACCGGAGTCAGTCGCGGTCTCGGTCTTGCCCTGACCGAAAAGTTTATTGAATTGGGACATACAGTTATAGGATGCGCCCGTTCTTCCGAAGCGGTGGAAAAGCTCAAACAAAAATACAGTGCGCCCCACCATTTTACGTGTTTGGATGTCGCCAACGACGATCGAGTAAAAGATTGGGCTACAGAAATCTTGGCAAAAAATGAGCCGCCTGATTTGCTGATTAACAATGCAGGTGTAACCAATCATCTCGCATCTCTGTGGAATGTCAGTAACGAAGAGTTTTCGCAGGTAATAGATGTTAATATTAAAGGCACAGCTAATGTGATTCGCCACTTTGTCCCGGCAATGATTGCGAGAAAAAGCGGCATAATTGTCAACTTCAGTTCTGGTTGGGGAAGGTCAACTTCGCCGGAAGTCGCACCATATTGCGCTTCCAAGTGGGCGATCGAAGGACTTACGCGATCGCTCGCACAAGAACTGCCCCGAGGTATGGCAGCGGTTCCTTTAAATCCCGGGATAATTCACACGGATATGCTAGAAATTTCTTTCGGAGAAGATGCCGTTAATTACACCTCTGTCAAAGCGTGGGTGCAAAAAGCAGTTCCTTTTTTACTGAAATTGAAACCTTCAGATAATGGCGTGCCAATGACCGTTCCCGGATAATAGACATCTCCCAAAAAACCTTTGAAGAACAGGCAAGATGCCTGTTCCACAATAATTATGAGAGAGGTCTAACATAGCAACAGAAAGCAGGATTCGCGAACATCTCTCTTTTCTTCCCCTCTGCGCTCTCTGCGCTCTCTGTGGTTAAATAAAAAGATTTCAAAAATGAAATAAAATCACTATATTCCCAACTCAAACTCTTTCCCAAAATAGCCACTGTGAACTTGCCATTAACTTCAGCCTCGCAAACCCAAACCCGCAAAGCAGATCACATCCGAATCTGCCTCGAAGAAGACGTACAATTTCGCGAAACTACCAGCGGACTCGAATACTACCGTTTTACTCACTGCTGTTTACCAGAGCTCGATCGCACTGAAGTCGATTTAACCTCCACATTCCTCGGCAAAAAACTAGCCGCACCCCTACTAATTTCCTCAATGACAGGCGGCACAGAATTAGCCCAGACAATCAATTATAGGCTCGCCGAGGTCGCTCAGGAATACAAATTAGCAATGGGAGTCGGTTCCCAGCGCATCGCCGTCGAAAACCCTCAACTAGCCTCTACATTTGCAGTCCGACGCTACGCTCCAGATATTCTGCTATTTGCCAATATCGGAGCCGTTCAATTAAACTACAATTACGGTTTAGAAGAGTGTCAAAAAATTATTGATATTCTCGAAGCAGATGCCCTAATTTTGCACCTCAATCCACTCCAAGAGTGCGTTCAAACTGAAGGCGATACTAATTTCAAAGGATTGTTAGATAAAATTGCAAAATTGTGCGATCAATTACCAGTACCAGTTATTGCGAAAGAAGTCGGCAACGGTATTTCTGGCAAAATGGCACAGAAATTGCTCGCAGCAGGGGTAGCTGCGATCGACATTGCCGGGGCCGGAGGCACTTCTTGGGCAAAAATAGAAGGAGAACGAGCCGGAGATGGCAAGCAGCGCAGGCTGGGCGCAACCTTTGCTGACTGGGGAATACCGACAGCCGAGTGCATTGTCAGCACCCGCGCCGCCGCCCCGGATGTTCCCCTGATTGCCTCTGGAGGCTTGCAAAACGGCTTGGATGCAGCAAAAGCCCTCGCCCTAGGCGCGGATGTTGCGGGACTGGCGCGGCCGTTTTTGCAAGCCGCAGCGGAATCGGAATCAGCTACAGCCCTCCTAGCTGAGGTTTTGATTGCAGAGATTGCTACAGTTCTTTTCTGCACCGGCTGCGCTAACTTGGATGAGTTAAAACATTCTGGAGTTTTGGAAAGGTTAAGATAGAAGAATGTCATACCAATTTAATGGGTCGTTGCACATATCTCGCTCCCCCTAAATCCCCCTTCAGAAGGGGGACTTTGAGAAGAATCTTGTCCCCCCCTTATTAAGGGGGGTTAGGGGGGATCGAGATATGTGCAGTCTCATAAAAAATTGGTATCAGTTGGCAGTTGTTAACAGCTAACAGTTAACAGTTAACAGTCAACAATGACTAATTACCAATTACCAATTATCTAAATGAAAGATTTCCTAAAATATACTTGTGCAAGTTTGCTGGGAACCTTCCTCGGATTGTTGCTGCTGAGCGGTGTAGGATTGGGTGGACTGGTACTACTAATTGCTGTCGCGGCATCGTCGTCTAAAGATTCAGGGCCGCAAGTTAAAGATAAGTCTGTATTGGTATTAGACCTTTCTTTAAATATCACCGATAGTAAACCAAACCGCAGCACTAGCGCGGCGATTCAAGATGTGCTTTCGGACGAATCCGGCGATGCTGTGACGCTGCGGACTGTTTTAGACGCGATCGAATCTGCGAAAAAAGACCCGAAAATCGTGGGCATTTATCTCGAAGGTAGTTCGGATTCCAGCAGCAGCGGGTTTGCTAATCTCAAAGAAGTTCGATCGGCATTACAGCGTTTCCGAGATACCAAAAAACCGATTTTTGCTTACCAAATGGACTGGAATGAGCGAGATTATTACCTCGGTTCAGTTGCAAATACAATTGCTGTAAATCCCTACGGATCTGTAGAAATCAACGGTTTTAGCAGTCAATCAATGTTTTTGACCGGTGCTTTGGAAAAATATGGCGTGGGAGTGCAAGTGACTCGCGTCGGCAAATACAAGTCAGCCGTTGAACCGTTTTTGCTCAAAAAAATGAGTCCCGAAAATCGCCAGCAAACTCAAAAATTGCTCGGAGATATGTGGGGAGAATACCTGAAAACTATCGGGCCAAATCGCAAATTGACCGTTCCGCAACTGCAAGCGGTTGCTGATAATGGCGGAACTTTGATGGCTGACGAAGCCCTCAAAAGTAAGTTAGTTGATAAAGTTGTATACTTTGATGAAATTGCAACTGAACTCAAAAAACTCACAGGAACCGATCGCGAAAACAAATCTTTCAAGCAAATTAGTTTGAAAAACTATGCCAGAGTTGCTGAGGATAACAACTCAAATCGCGCTAACAAGAAAAATCAGATTGCTGTACTTTACGCCGAGGGAGAGATTGTAGACGGCGAAGGCGGCCCGACTCAAGTCGGAGGCGATCGCATCGCTCTAGAAATGCGGAAAATCCGAGAAGATGACGACGTAAAAGCTGTAGTTTTGCGCGTCAACAGTCCCGGAGGTAGCGTCACCGCTTCTGAAGTCATCGGGCGCGAAGTGGCGCTGACGGGCAAAAAGAAACCAGTTATTGTTTCGATGGGCAATTTAGCAGCATCCGGCGGCTATTGGATTTCAATGGGCTCCAGCAAAATCTTTGCCGAAGCAAATACGATTACCGGTTCGATCGGCGTTTTTGGAATGCTGTTCAACGCCGAAAAGTTGGCTGCTAACAACGGCTTGACTTGGGACGTGGTGAAAACCGCCCGTTTTGCAGATATTAACACGGTTTCCCGCCCGAAAAATCCTCAAGAATTGGCGAATATTCAGAGGATAGTCGATCGCATTTACGATCGATTTATCACCAAAGTCGCCGACTCCCGCAAACTGCCAAAAAACAAGGTGCAAGAAATTGCTCAAGGCAGAGTTTGGTCTGGAACAGCAGCAAAGAATTTGGGTTTAGTCGATGCAATTGGCGGGCTTGAAGATGCGATTAGAGAGGCAGCAAAGCAAGCTAAACTCGGCGACGATTGGCAGTTGGAAGAATATCCAAAAAGTCGCACTTTGGAAGAGCGAATTTTGGAAAAGTTTTCAGGCGTTCATGTTTTGAAACCAGCCAGCAAACTCGACCCGCTAACGGCCGAAGTTAAGAAAATGCAGGATGAATTAGCTGTTGTCAAGTCAATGAACGATCCGCAAGGAGTTTATGTTCGCTTGCCTTTCAATTTGCGGATTGATTGAGTTATGGGGAAACGGCAGTGCCGTTTCCTGATTTTGGGTAATATTAATTCCGATGTAAGTAAGTCGGCGTAAATAATTCAAGGTTTGTAGTAAGGGCTTAAGCCCTGTAAAAGAGGGCTCAAGCCCTCACTACGAACGAATCTCAGTAATTGTCAAATTACTTAACATACTTTGTTTTATTAGCGCCTACTTACTTAACCGGAATTGAGCTGAAAAACCCGGTTTCTTGAAGAAACCGGGTTTATGAATACCCTAAAAGTCGATCGGCTGGGAATCGGCAATATTTGTTATGCTGCACGCTGAGTTAACAATCCCCAGACAAAAAGTACCACGATCGCACCGATGACTGCAAAAGCTATGCTAGGTAGAGTTAATGCTCCGAAGGAAGCTCCTGCGCTAGTCCCGACAAAGGTTTGGCCTAAATAACCTCCCACCAGCGCGCCGATAATTCCTAAAACTGTTGTGGCAATAAAACCACCACCTTGAGTTCCCGGATAAATAGCTTTGGCGATCATACCCGCAATCAGTCCCAAAACAATCCAAGCAATAATTCCCATGTCTTTTTCTCCTGAATCCTTAACTTTTCTTGTGCCTTGTCTTATGTTCTTAGAATAACAACCCCTATCTTGCTCTTACCTCTACCGCAGGGAGGAACCGAAAGTGGTAGGATTTCTCATAAATCGTCCGAGTTTGAGCCTTTTTAATCTCTCAAAAGAGTTAACCCAATTTTTCAAGGTAAGAAAGGTACTTATGCTCAAGGCAAAAGGGAAATAGGAGAAATTTTCTGGGACTTGTTATGTTTTACTGGTAAAAAAATTACAATAATTATCTGAAATAAGGAAAGTTTGCGCCCGATGAATCTGACTCTGTGCACGATCGTAAAAAATGAAGAAGCAACACTGCTGCGGACTTTGGACAGCGTTAAGGGTGTTGTTGACGACATAGTTGTCGTAGATACGGGATCGGGCGATCGTACCCGTGAAATTGCCCGAGAATTTGGGGCGAAGGTTTACGAATTTGAATGGTGCGACGACTTCGCAGCAGCACGCAACGAGTCTCTGAAGTACGCCCAGGGCGACTGGATTTTGGTTTTGGATGCCGATGAGGTGCTAGTACCCGAGATTATACCTCAGATCCAGCAGGCAATTAAGAGCGATCGGCTGCTGCTAATCAATCTGATCCGTCAAGAAATCGGTGCATCTCAATCTCCCTATTCCCTAGTGTCGCGCTTATTTCGCAATCGCCCCGACATCCGCTTTTCTCGCCCTTACCACGCAATGGTAGACGACAGCGCGGCTGAGATTTTGCAGAGGGAACCACAATGGAAAATAGCTTCTCTCCCCGATGTGGCAATTTTGCACTCTGGTTATCACAAAGATGCGATCGCCGCCAAAGGTAAATTCCAAAAAGCCCAAGCAGCGATGGAACGCTATATCGCTTACTATCCAAACGATGCCTATGCTTGCAGTAAATTAGGCGCTTTGTACGTAGAAAGTGCGCAACTTGGACGGGGAATTAATTTATTAACCAAAGGCTTAACTGCTGCGGCAATTGATGATTCTGTTGTTTACGAACTCAATTATCACTTAGGAATAGCTTACCGCCAACAGCAGCAGTTTGCCAAAGCAAAAGAACACTATCAAGCAGCAATTAATACAAACGTGTTTCCAGCTCTCAAGTTGGGTGCTTACAATAATTTAGGCAATTTACTCAAAGATGAAGGAGATTTGAAATCTGCTGAAAAAGCTTACAAAGCAGCCTTAAAAATTGATCCCAATTTCGCAGCAGGACACTACAATTTAGGACTGACGCTAAAAGCAGCGGGAAATTTAGCAGATGCGATCGCCTATTACCGACAAGCGATTAAAATCGATCCCGAACCCGCCGAATATCATCAAAATTTGGCAGTAGCTTTGCTGAAAATCGGTAAAATGCCAGAGAGTTTAGCAGAATTCAAAAGGGCGATCGCCATTCACGAACAGCGCCGCCCCTTTGAAGCAGAACGCCTGCGGCGGGGACTGCAAGAAATGGGTTTAATGTAAACTTGTTACCCTGTAATTTGTAGGGGCAATCCCCCCGTGGTTGCCCTCGATCCGGACGGGTAAGCACGGGGGCATTACCCCTACAAACTGTAAAAATTACCAATAAAATCAAGCAATTATCTCTACTTTGCCGCTATCCAAATCGTAGCGCCCTCCAACAACTTTAAGCTTCCCCGCTTTCACAGCTTCAGCCAAAATAGGCGACGATAATTTTAAATTATTTACGTTCATTTTCACATTAGCTCTGACTGCGTTATCCCAGGCATCGCCCCACCGATTTTTTGTAGCATCAACTGCCGGTTTAATCGCCGCCACCAAAGTGCTAATGTGACCCGGAACAGCTTTGCCATCTAAAGCTGCTTTAACAGCGCCGCAGCGTTCGTGGCCCAGAATTACTAATAACGGCACGCCTAATTCTAGTGCAGCATATTCCATATTGCCGAGAACCACATCGTCGATAAAATTTCCAGCTACTCGGATATCAAATAAATCCCCCAATCCTTGGTCAAAAATAATTTCGGGTGTTACCCGCGAATCAGAACAAGCAAGGATGGTGGCAAACGGATGCTGACCCTGTGCTACTTCGACAATTCGCGATCGGGCTTGATCGGGAAAAGTCCGTTTTTGCTGAATGTAGCGTCGATTCCCGTCCATCAATTTTTTGAGAGCATCATTCGGAGTAATCTGTGAGATGGGCTCTGCATTTGCCACCTGGGCTCGTAAAAGCGTTGGTGCAATGCTTGCCGCCAGTATCCCTCCACCAGCCCTCAACATTAGATTACGTCGCGAAATCATCCCTGTTCTTTCGCTTTTAGTCATCGATTGCAACTCGGTTCAAATTTTTGTATCCATCAGCATAATATCTACCATAACCTCAGCCAGACTTCTTTACTTTTTCTTTACAAGTAGCTGGGCTAAAATTTAAACTTCAAAAAAGTTGCCCTTTTTATTTCAGAAGCTCAATTACGGTCATCCTTCTGTCTGCGCTGGCTGCTATAATGTATCCAAAACAACAATTATTTATAAATGACTCGAAATGTCTTACGTCGCCAGCATTCATATATATCCGGTCAAGTCCCTTGACGGCATAGCTGTCAGTCAAGCAACTATTCTTGCTAGTGGTGCTTTAGAGGGCGATCGCTCCTTAGCAATTTGCAATGAAGCAGGAGAATTTGTTAACACTAGACCCAACAGTGGAGTCCATTTTCTGCGCTTATCATTTGACATAAAAAAAAGAATTGCTGGGCTTAAAATTCAAGACACCGAACAAGAAATCTTTTTTCATATAGATATAGAACGCCCGGAAATAGAATCTTGGTTCAGCAACTACTTCGGCTTCCCCGTCAAATTAATTGAAAACTTGCTCGCAGGATTTCCCAACGATATCGCTGCACCCGGCCCCAGCATTATCAGTACCGAAACAATTGCCGAAGCTGCATCTTGGTTTCCAAGAGTTTGCGTTAACGAGATGCGCCACCGCTTGCGAGCTAATATTGAAATAGGAGATGTCCCGGCTTTTTGGGAAGACAAACTTTTCCCAGAAGCAGATGAAATTGTCAGCTTTCAAATAGGGACTGTAATATTTGAAGGTATTAATACTGGTAACCAGACCCATGCCATATCTATGGGAAATTATGCAGCGAAAGAAGCTTATTCCAGTTTTCAAAAGGTATTAACAGCCAACCAGAATCAAACTATACCTAATTTGGTAACAAGAGGGGATTTCAATCACTTGAATCGGCTGATTGTGAACACGCGAGTGCCACCTCAAGCAGCCGGAAAAATAGTACACCTAGGAGACGAAGTTAAAATTATCAGCGTCAAAAAATCCCTATTTAATACGATTTCTGATTAGTTATAAAAGTTTTATGAGGATTTCATATCAAATCCGCTAATACCGGAATTAATATTACCCAGGCAAGTAGGGTGCGTCGCTACCCGTATTTCAGCAAGTTATATCGAATATCTCGCAGCGACGCACCCTACAGACTACAATTAATCGGTTGACAGTTACATCGGGTGCGAGCATGACGATTATTTTGGGGTAGGGAAACGGCCCTCGGGCGGTGTCCTCCGTTACTCCAATTCCCAATGCCCAATTACCTTTGATTTCTGTTGGTATGATAAACTGCGATCGGTCTGTCAATTCCTTTAAATCGGAAATCTCCCATCGGCTCAAAACTTTGGGGTAATCGCAGCAACTTGTAAGTAGCTTCGCTTACCACACATTCCCCAGGCAGACAAATTCCCTCCATCCGAGCAGCCAGATTAATTGTCGAACCCAACACAGTATAATCAACTCTTTTAGAACTGCCCACATCACCAATTATCGCCTTCCCACTGTTAATAGAAATCCGCAGTTGTAGGGTTTCCCCTAAACTATTATTTGCATTGAGTTCGTCAAGACGATTGAGCATTCCCAAAGCTGCCGCCACCGCTCGATCGGCATGATCGAGCTGAGGTTCCGGCGCTCCAAAAAATGCCATAATACAATCTCCAATAAACTTATCTAAGGTTCCTCCTTCCCCAAAAACTTCTTGCAGCATTTCCTCAAAAAAATTGTTGAGCAACCGGGCTATTTCAGTAGGGCTCAACCGTTCCGACATTGCAGTGAAACCAACAATATCTGCAAACAGAATGCTGATTTCGCGTTCTACAGGCGGTAGGCGATGGTTAATTAAAGTCCCCGTATTCATTAAATGCTGGACAACAGCGGGAGAGTGATAACGTTCCAATCTTTGCCGCATAGTTTCTTCATTGCGGAGTTTCTGTGTCAGTAGCCACCGCTGCACGCTGGAAGCGACGATATTTCCTAATGCTGAAAAAAAGCTGAGGTCTTGATCCCCTCCCTGATACCACTCCCTAGAGGTTAATTGAGCATCGCCGTAAAGCACTCCAAAAACTGTATTTTCATCCCATAGAGGAACAGCTATCGCCGTGCGAATTCCTTTGTCAATCATGCTCATATTGTCGTCAAACTGTTCGTCAAACTGAGCGTCGGCAGTTTTGAGAGCAACTTGTTCATCCAATACTTTGCGGCAAATAGTGCGGCCGATCCAACTGCCGTCAGCGGGGATATGTTTATTTTTAGCTGTGGGTTTTGCTGCGGTTTTAACTACTTCCAGTTCGCCGTTATTTTGGAAGTCGATTAAGAGGGCTAAACGTTCAATATTTTTGATATCGCGGAACACGATTTGCTGGACTTGATCGAAGATTGCTTCGATGGATTCAGCCGTGTTCAAATATTTAGCGATATCGACTAAATATTTTAAACGCGAGATAGCTTGTTCGTAGTTTTTTTCAATTTTTGTGTCTGGCTCTATCCACTGTTTTTGCAGTTCTTTCGCTTTGCCGAGGATGGTAACTCCTTCGGGCATGGTGCCGATTTCGGGAAGTTGGGGGTCGGAGCGATCGAGCAAAACGACAATCAGATTGATCCGGTGTCCCAAATAAATGACATCGCCCTGATTGACTAAGTGAGGGTGGTTGAGGCGACTGTTGTTCAGTAGCGTCCCATTGGTACTGCCCATATCCTCAACTAGCCAATCCCCTGAAGCTATTTTAAATAAGCGGGTGTGGTGCCGGGAAATGTCAGAAAAAGGGAGTTGCAAATCGCATTCGAGCAACCTACCGATAATAAATTCCTCGCCCTCGACAGGCACGGTTTTTTCGATGATTCCATTAATTTGTAGTTCCAGATTCAGTTCATTCATACACATCACCGCTGTTGAATTTTCAAGGCTTTCACAAGACTTGAATTCAGCAGATAAAATCTCCTGCGAGTCTTATCAATCTGGCGGCAACTCCAAACCAAGCTGACCCAACACACCAGTTCTAAAATCATTTAACATCTGCCGCGCCGTTCGCTCGACATCTCCTTTATACCTGTCTTTTGCTACCTCGTGCAAATAATCTTCACCATTACTAGATAATAAATCTAATTTATACCTGGATTTGAAACCAGATACTGACATCAAGGTGTCATCGATCGCCTCAAGCTCCCGGAGCAAATCTACCATAGCTGCGGCTACTACCTGATTGTCGTAAGCTGCTTCGCCAATATCTTCGCAAATAGCTAATTTTATGGCATTTTCTTGATTGTTAATTCGGGTAGGGATCACTCCGGGGGCGTCCAATAACTCAATTTCGTCAGAGATGCGAACCCATCGGAGCGATTTAGTTATTCCGGCTCTGCGGGCACTGTCCACCACTCTGCGCCCTAACAGCCGATTAATTAAGGCAGATTTTCCGACATTGGGAAAGCCCATCACCACGGCTCGGACTGGACGGGGTAGCATACCTCGATCGAACCTTCTTTGATTTAGCTGCACCCCAGCATTCTGTACGGCATCCGCCACGTCATGCACTCCTTGCCCGTGCTCGGCATTGGTAAAATACACAGTCTCCCCTTGAGACTCAAACCAGGTTTCCCACGCATCGCGCGATCGAGTAGTAATCATGTCCATCCGGTTGACGACCAATACTCGGGGCTTGCCGCCCACCCAGCTCGGCATTTGGGGGTGGTAAGTAGCCAAAGGAATGCGCGCATCTCGGACTTCGAGCACCACATCTACCCGCTTTAGCTGTTCTTTTAATGCCCGTTCAGCTTTGGCAATGTGACCGGGATACCAGTGAATTTTCATAATACGAAGGAAGAAGGAAGAAGGAAGAAGGAAGAAGGATCAGGGACAGAAAGCAGAAGGATGAAAGCAGAAGGATGAGGGAGAGAAAGCAGAAGGATGAAGGGAGAAGGATGAGGGATGAGGGAGAGAAAGAAGGAATGAATCTAGTAAGGAACGAAGGAAGTAAGGAGGAAATCAGGAAAATCAAAAAGGGAAAAAGTAAGCTGTTACCCATCTAACTTGCGCTGATAAAAGTAAGAAGAAAGAGTTTTCTTCCTTCTTCCTTCTTCCTTCTTCCTTCTTCCCTTATTTCTTCCTTCTTCCCTCTTCCTTCTTCCTTCTTCCTTCTTCCTTCCTTAAGGCACAATCAAAACTGCACAAGGAGACAGATTAATTACCCGACTGGTAACGCTGTCAGACGCTCCATCTTCGGTTAAACCCATTCCTCGACAGCCCATCACAATCAAATCAGCCCCAATTTCGTCAGCCACATCACAAATCGTGAAAGCAGGTTTGCCTTCTCGTTCGATGATTTCAGCTTCAATTCCCTGCTGGGAAAACATCGATTGAGCCTCAGACAGCAGTTTGGCGACAGCTTCTGGGGAAGTCATTACCTCAGACGGTGGGGTCGCACCCTCCTCGGCGGGGGGTTCAACTACCGACAGAATCACTAAACGAGCACCGTAGGTTTTCACAATATTGATTACCTTTTCGGCGGCTTCGCGGGCTTCTCGGCTTTGATCTACTGGAAATAAGACAGTCTTGAACATAGCGTACATCTCCCGGGCACGGACTCCGATAAAATGTTGAGGTTGAACCAATCAATGCAGCTTATTCCATCTTCCGTTTTTTTGTAGGGGCGCGATTGAATGCGTCCTAGGCCCAAGTGCAAGTTACCAGTGCCGACATTTTAACGGAATTCAACAAAACACACATATTAGGGGGTTAATCCTGTGACCAAAAAAACTGTAGCAAATTTATCGGCATCGGATTTATCGGGAAAACGGGTACTGGTGCGGGCGGACTTTAACGTGCCACTCGACAACGGCAACATCACAGATGATACTCGTATCCGGGCGGCTCTGCCGACAATTCAAGATTTGGCCTCCAAGGGCGCTAAGGTCATTTTGTGCAGCCACTTCGGCCGTCCCAAGGGCGTAACCGAGAAGTTGCGTTTGACTCCTGTTGCTAAGCGATTGTCGGAATTGTTGGGTAAAGAAGTCAAAAAAACTGATGATTGCATCGGCGATGCTGTCGCTGCTACAGTCGCGGCGATGCAAGATGGCGATGTGATTTTGCTGGAAAATGTCCGCTTCTACCCAGAGGAAGAGGCAAATGACCCGGAATTTGCTAAGAAGTTAGCTTCTGTGGCCGATTTGTATGTCAACGATGCTTTTGGTACGGCTCACCGGGCGCACGCTTCTACTGAAGGCGTTACTAAGTATCTGAGTCCTTCTGTGGCTGGGTTTTTGATGGAGAAGGAATTGCAGTATCTTGGTAGTGCGATCGACAATCCTCAACGTCCTTTAGCTGCTATCATCGGCGGTTCTAAGGTTTCGAGCAAGATTGGAGTCATTGAAAAACTGTTGGAAAAGTGCGACAAATTGCTGTTGGGCGGTGGCATGGTTTTCACATTTTACAAGGCTCGCGGTTTGAACGTTGGTAAGTCTTTGGTCGAAGATGACAAGCTGGAATTGGCTAAGTCTTTGGAAGCTAAGGCAAAGGAACGGGGAGTTACTTTTCTGTTACCTACTGATGTGATAGTTGCTGACAAGTTTGCTGCTGACGCTAACACTCAAATTGTCCCCGTTGAGAGCATTCCCGACGGTTGGATGGGTTTGGATATTGGGCCGGATTCTGTGAAAACTTTTCAAGCTGCTTTGGCCGATTGCAAAACGGTAATCTGGAACGGGCCGATGGGCGTGTTTGAGATGGAGAAGTTTGCTGCGGGTACTGAAGGTATTGCTCATTCTTTGGCGGGAATTACTAAAACTGGTACTACCACAATTATCGGTGGTGGTGACTCGGTGGCGGCTGTTGAACAGTTGAATTTGGGTTCAGAAATGAGCCACATTTCTACTGGTGGCGGTGCTAGTTTGGAGTTGCTCGAAGGTAAAGAATTGCCTGGTGTTGCTGCTTTAGATGAGGCTTAATTAAGTTAAGTAGGGCGGGCTTTGTTGCCCGCCTTGCTGAATTCGAGTCTAAGTTTTGGGCGGCGAATGCTATTTTTTTTATTAACCGCAGAGAGCGCAGAGAACGCAGAGAGGGAGAAAAGAGAGAAGGAAATGGGTTGAAATTTTACTGTTTGCGAGTACGATCGATCTGAAGTGGCAGTGAGGTTTGTTTGTGAAACTTAAAATCTTGGCAAGTTTAACGGCAACTATAGCAGTTTTAGCCCCGTTTTTGCTAGCAGCTCCGGTGAAAGCGGAAAATCCAGATCATGTCCGGCAATTGCTGGAAAGTAAGGAGTGTGAGGGCTGCGATTTGAGAAATGCTGATTTGTTTAAGGCGAGTTTGTACAGAGCTAATTTAAGAGGAGCTGATTTAAGCGGAGCAAATCTCTACGAAGCTAATTTGCTACAAGCGGATTTAAGTGGTGCTAATTTGGCGAATGCTAATTTAGTTAATGCTGAGATGTCCGGTGCTGACTTGGACAGTGCTAATTTGCGAAATGCGGATTTGTCTAATGCTTTTTTGGGGCGAGTTAATCTGACTAGAGCTGATTTGCGCGGTGCTAAACTTTTTGGTGCTAATTTGGGCGAATCTTATCTGCTGCAAGCTAATTTGTCTAATGCGGATTTGAGGCGTTCGCTGCTGTTTAGAGTTAATTTGAGCCGCGCGAATTTAAGTGGAGCGGATTTGTCTTTTGCTGACGTGCGCGATACTAATTTGCAGAATGCTATTCTGTCAAATACTAGGCTTCCTAAAGCTCAATTGAGCGGGACAAATATCGATGCGGTTAATAATCTCCGGCAGGCTGATTTGGAACGCGCAAATTTGCGGGGTACGAATTTGGGGCCGCAGGTTTGCGTAACGACGAATTTTCCTTATTGTGTTTTGAATTTGGAATAATTGATCGTAGAGTGCGTCAGCCGCGATTATTTTGGTAGCTACGGGAGTTTTTGACTGGCTGGCGCACCCTAGGTTAATATCTGAGCTAAGTTTGAGGTGCTTTGTATCCCCTTTCTAGGGCAAACTTCACAAGCTGAGCCCGATTTTCTAGCTGTAATTTGCTGAAAATACTGCCTAAATGAGCTTGCACAGTCCGGGGGCTAATAAACAGCCGATCGCTAATTTGTTTGTTAGTATAACCCTGAATAACTTCCCAAAAAACTCTTTCCTCGGCTGGTGTTAGGGGTAAAGGTGCAGGTGTTGGCAATACTGCGACCGCTTTTGGCTCCACCGCCCTGGCGTTAGAAGTTTGCAGCAGCCGCACAATTTCGGCGTGTATGCGGTGAGAGCGCTCTAACTGCGCCTTGACCTTAGCCAAGATTTCTTCAGACTGAAATGGTTTTACCAGATAATCGTCAGCGCCGATCGAATGACCTTCAACTTTTGACTCAATTTCACCTTGACCTGACAAAAATATAAACGGGACTAACTGTCCCAAACGGGTAGTTCGCAAGCGGCGGCAAAACTCAAACCCGTCCATTTCCGGCATCATCACGTCTGAAATTACCAAATCTGGGGGGGCATTTTCAAAAATCGAGAGCGCCTCAACTCCTGAATTAGCGCATTCAACCCGGTATCCTTGGCTTTCGAGGTACATTGCTAAGACTGTTTGACAGTCTGCTTCGTCGTCAACTACTAATATTCTTTCCATGACAGGCTTGCACCAATTCCAGTTGACAGTTCTTGAAACTGCGGCTCCCAAATTAGGAACTTAAATGAGTTTACCTGCTGCAACTTGATAAAGGCTCCCAATTTCAAGACGCCGCAATTCCTCAAATAGTCCAATTACGGGCGGCGATCGCATAAAATGAGAAGAAGTAGAGGAATATTGGGAAAAATTTCCTTCTTTTATTCACTCCATCCTCAAAAGCTATAACTTTTTAGGATGGAGTGTCAACTTTTCCGCAGAAATATAGAATCTCAAAGAAACAATTTTATTTTATTATACAGAAATTATGGTGACACTTACACTATTCCTAGACCCGACATGGAAAGGTTTTTAGATTTTTCGGGTTCGGATACAGGTACAAAAGGGATAACGCGAGCTACTAGGGAGTGCGCGAACAAACCCTGGGCGGCAACCAACATACTTTCAATTACCGGTGCGGGTTCGGGGCGGCTGAACAGATACCCCTGCATGATATCGCACTGATGCTCCTTCAAAAAAGCTAGCTCTGCTTCTGTTTCTACTCCTTCAGCAATTACGGTCATCTTCAAACTGTGACCGAGTAAAATTACTGCTGTAGTAATAGCAGCATTTTGAGCATCTTCATTGGCATTACGGACGAATATTCGATCGATCTTTAAACTGTCAAAAGCAAATTGCTTGAGATATCCTAAAGTAGCATAACCGGTGCCGAAGTCGTCAATAGCAATCCGAATTCCTAGTGCTTTAAGTTCGTTTAAAGTAGCGCCTGCAACTGTGGCATTCTCCACCAAAGCGCTTTCGGTCATTTCTAATTCTAAATTAGCCGGCTCTAAGCCTGTGGTTTCTAATATTTGCACAATTCGTGCCTTGAGTTCTGGATCGGACAACTGCCGGGCCGACAAATTTACGGATATTGTAAAGGGCGAAAACCCCGCAGCTAGCCAACTAGCTGCTTGAGCGCAAGCTGAAAGCAGTACCCACTCGCCAATCTGAATAATTAAACCTGTTTCTTCTGCCAAGGGAATAAATTCGGCGGGAGAAATTATACCTCGATCGGGATTTTGCCAGCGCACCAAAGCTTCAGCGCCGATAACTTGTCCGGTAGCAATATTTACCTGGGGCTGATAGTATACCTGAAACTCACCTTGTGCCAAAGCGCGGCGCAGCAAAGCTTCCAGAGCCAACTTTTCAGGAGACAGGACAGAAACCTTGGTCGATTCGTTAACTAAATCTTTTAGTCTGGCTTCTGCTTGGTGAAGTGCGACTGTCAGCGGTTGAGTAATAGTTTGGCGTTTCGAGATGCGAGAAGCAATAGCCCCCAGCAACTCAGCCTTAGTAAATGGCTTTGTCAGGTAATCGTCAGCCCCTAATTCCATCCCCCGACGAAAATCGGTTTTGTCACTTTGAGCGGTGAGGAAAATAAATGGAATTGTTGCAGCTAGCGAGTTTTGCCGCAGCGTTCGCAACACGTCATAGCCGTCAAGTTCCGGCATTTGCACGTCGCACAAAATTACATCCGGTATCTCCGAAAGTGCCATCTGCACCCCAAATCGACCGTTTTCTGCCACAATGGCGCGGTAGTTGTGAGATTCCAGGAGTTGCAGGAGAGTTTCCCGGATTAGTTCGTCGTCTTCAATGACCAAAATTTTGAGCATGATACTTAGATAACAGATGGCACTATATATCAGAACCTGACTAACTCTAGCATACTCAAGCTAGGGGGTTAATGATTAGGCCAATTAGCCTATAAATGATTAGCCATTTGGCTAAAGATTTTTGTTGGGTTTTTGAGTAAGAATCAAAAAACTGGCAAAATTTGGAATAGTTCGAGCTTTTTTAAGAGTAGAAAACTGTGGCGTGAGGCTCGTTTGATAAATTTTTATTACAAAATACCGATGGTTTCTCATAAAAATTGGCGCTAACACTGTCACTGCACAGATGGGCGATCGCTTATACAATATCTGGTTAATTATCTGTAACAAAAAGGGTTTGTAGTGAGGACTTTAGTCCTCAGCTTTTTATGCGGACTAAAGTCCTGACTACAAACCAGGTTTATTGTGTCGTTGCGGATATCATCTTATGGGCTGCTTTTAATTTACAGGCTTAGTAGAAGTGCCGCAAAACTTGTCATCTACAATTGCAGAATTGATTCTGACAGCCTGCATTGGTGATGACGGAACGATCAGGTCTTGGGGAACTACAACTGTTTTTTTACAAACAAGTTCGCTGCTGCCTACAGAGGCAAAGTTCCAAGCATAAAATTCGGGATTGCTGACTGTCGCAGTGGCAGGTGATAAACCTAGTGCAGTCACCAATACTAATCCCAAAGTTACTAAAGCTACGATCGCGAATTTCAGCATATTCTTCTTTTGAACCGGAAAACTTACCCGATCGGGATTACCTCATTATCGCCCGATCGCACTTAAAGCGTCAATAGCCCTTATTCCGTTGCCAGATTCAACTCGTAGGCGATCGGCTCCGATGCCTGAGAAACTACCACGAATTCATAAAAACCAGCATCATCGAGCAATCCAGACCAACTAAGCCCCTCTGCATCTTGCAGCAAAGCCCGAGCTTTGTTTGTCCGCCCGGGAGAATAAATTGACAGCAGAGTAGATTTGCGCGGAGCTTGCAAATTCACGCGCAAAGTTTGATTTTGAGCGAACCTGGCAATGTAAGCTTTCCCTTCTCCGGGCTTGAGATTGCCTGTGAGAACTTTGCTTTTGGCGCGGCTGTCAAATTCAACGCTTTCGACAGTTGCTCCTGCTTCCAAGGATGTGAGGCTGTCGGCGGTAATTGCTTGCCAAATTTGCCCGATCGGCAAACCGATGATATTACGATCGCGCGGCTGTTGGGGAAACCAATAAAAGAACTTAGCATCAGCCAAATCGTACAACGCCCGACTGCTCAAATTCAGCTTGTTAACCTCAGTTTTCCAGCGATCGAGATCGGCGGTATCGTAACTACCCAATCGCGTTCTAGCGTCGCTGCTGAGGTTTTCCAGCTTGTCGAGCAACTCGTCGCCGATTTTCTGCCATCTTTCGCGCCATTGGCGATCGTCCTCACCTTCTCTTAACAGCCTCCCGCCCAATTCTGGATATTTAGCATAGAAATTCTCGTCTACAAGATTGACATAACCGTTATAGAATCGATCGTCAATTTTGAGCTTGGAAAAGCGATCGCGCAAAGCATCTTCTTGCTGCTGTTTCGGCCCAGAACTCTGCGGAATCGGCGAAATAGTCTGCACTTTTGATTGCAAATTTAACAAATAATTGCCCGCAAACCAGCCAACTCCACCCATACTTGAGAGCACCGCCACCACAAACAAAACCATTTTCCAAGCAGGCATCTTTTGCTGATGGGCAATAGCAGCAACTCGTACCGGAGTTCCTGGCAATTTTGGCACGGGTGCGGGTACAGGTATAGGCGAGTGTTCCGGCGGCTGCGTGGGCGCAAAATACGCTGGCTGTGGCGGTTGCGGCTGTGGCTGTAAAGGTGGATTGCCCGAGAGAGCGAGCAGAACCTCGCGAGCCGAGGAGTAACGCTGGCTGGGGCTGTGAGCGAGCATTTTATCCAACACCAGGGCCATATTTGGAGACAGAGAACATTGCGATCGCCAATTCCAATTCAGCGTCTGGGTATCGAGCAACTGATGCGGTTCCTTCCCTGTCAGCAACACCAAAACCGTCGCCGCCAGAGCGTACAAATCGCTGTGGGGATAGACGATTCCCATTTGCATCTGTTCGGCGGGGGCATAGCCGAGTTTGCCGATGCGCGTCGCGGGGGCGGGAGTGTTGTTAGCCTCGGCGAACAGAGACTCTACGGTGGCTGCGACTTCCTTGACTCCGCCAAAGTCGATTAGCACTGGCATCCCGTCAGACAAGCGCAGAATCAGGTTGTCTGGGGAGATGTCGCGGTGCAGCACTCCCAAAGAGTGAATGTATTCGAGCACTGGCAAAATCTGGATTAGCAGTTGATTGATTTCTGCTTCTATGAACCGCAAACCCTGACGTTTCCGGGCATCCAGCAAAAAGCGGTAGGTTTGGCCGGGCACGTAGTCTTGAACGAAAAATAGATAACCTCGATCGATAATACTCACCCGAAACAGTTCGCGGAAGCGCGGGATTTGATTGTGTTGCAGCTTGTATAACACTCCGGCTTCCCGCTCGAACAGTTCCTCGGATTTTTGCAGGGCGTAACTGCCTTGTACTTGGGGCGCAAATTCTTTTAAAACGCAGGGTTCGTTAAATCGGTGGGCATCTTCAGCGAGGTAGGTGCGTCCGAAGCCTCCGTGTCCCAATTCGCGGACTATGCGGTAGTGGTTATTGAGAGTTATGCCGGGATAGATGGGATTGTTCATTGGAACTTGTTGCGTCGGATTTTAACACTTGGCTGAGACTGAGGATGTTTGGCGATCGCTGATTTAATCTTGACATTAATCTTGACATAGTTGATGAGCGTTTATCTGCCGCTCTGTCGCACGCGCTGCTCCTGGTTTTATGTTATGAAAGCGAGTGCGATCGAGGGCAAGTGAGTTAACAAAGGCATTCGTCATCCGATTTGAGATTTTATATTAAGATTTTATATTGAGACCACAGATGAATCCTGGGGCTTATGACCCTATTTTTATGTCAGAAGTCTGCTATGGTGAATTGAAGACATCCGCAGCAACAATCACTATTCTTAAACTCATGATTTTTGCTGTTTTATACCTTGGGATGACCATTGGAGGCAAGTTTGTCAAAAGGTTGGCGAGCTCCTCCGAATATTGTTAAAAAATAATTGCAAGTTCACAGCTTTTTAATGAATTTTCGATCGCTACCAAAATGGTTGCTGCACCCCACAGCAGTTGCGGTTATGGCTGCTGTATACTACAGCACCGCTGAACTGGGGAGATTTTTAGCATCTACGCCAGAGAATGTGACTCCCGTGTGGCCTCCTGACGGCTTCGCTTTAGCAGCCATGCTGATGCTAGGATATCGCGTTTGGCCGGGAATTTGGATTGGTTCATTTTTGACCAATATTTGGGCTTTTTTAGACAAAACAAATGCAGCTTCTGTTGTCATTTCGATCGCAATTGCCTCTAGCATCGCTGCGGGAACTACCTTATCAGCAATCTTAGGCAGTTTCCTGCTACACAAGTTTGTCGGACGCGGCCATCTATTCGAGCGCCCTCAAAATGTGTTCAAATTTGTAGTTATAGGCGGAATGGGCGGCCCGATTGTCAGTGCGACTGTGGGCATTACTACTCTCTGTGTGCGTGGTATGGTTCCTGCGGAAGATTGGGGCATGAACTGGTTGACATGGTGGATGTCAAATGTAGGCGGAATTCTGATTTTTACACCTCTAATATTAACGTGGAGCCAACCAGTTTTAGAGGCCATTCAGGATGTATTCGCTCTCGGCACAGCAGGAATCCGGCAAAAAAGAAAGCTGAAATTTAAGTATTTAAAATCTCTATCATCTAAGGTAAAAGTGGCTGAGTTTGCCATCTTGATACTACTCGTGCTTGCCGTAGGTAAAATTGCTTTTGGTGGTAGCTATCCTGTAGAGTATATGCTGATTCCATTTCTCGTATGGGCAGTATTTCGCTTTGACATCCAAGGAGCAACATTATTAATTTTTATTGTCTCCTCCATTGCAGTTTTAGGAACAGTTAAAGGTGGCGGGCCTTTTGCGCGTCCCGATCTCAATCAATCTCTGGTGTTATTGCAGTCTTTTATCGGGGTTGTTGTGCTGACAACTTTGATGCTGTATGCTGCGATCGCACAACGGCAGCAGGTAGAGGCTCAGTTACGAGTTCAAACTCAACAGGTTAAAAAAACCTTACAGGATTTGCAGCAGGCGCAAGCTCAATTAATTCAAAGCGAAAAAATGTCTGGGTTGGGACAATTAGTAGCTGGAGTTGCTCACGAAATCAATAACCCCATTAATTTTGTGGGCGGCAATTTGTTTCACGCCAATCAATACACTCAAGAGTTACTCGCTCTTATCAAATTATATCAAAAATTCTATCCTCAACCAGCACCAGAAATTCAAAAGGAAATAGAAGCAGTCGAGCTAGAATTTATTATGGAAGACTTGCCTAAACTTCTCTCTTCGATGAAAATAGGTACAGAGCGCATTCAAAAGATAGTCTTGTCTTTGCGAAATTTTTCTCGCATGGATGAGTCGGAATTAAAGGCGGTAGATGTTCACGAGGGATTGGATAGCACACTGCTGATATTGCAGCATCGTTTGAAATCAAATGCAGAAAATGCGAGCATTGAAGTGATAAAAAAATACAGCAGCAAATTCCGGAAAATAGAATGCTATGCTTCTGAGTTAAATCAAGTGTTTATGAATATACTGGTTAATGCGATCGATGCTTTGGCAGCCAAAAGGATTAAAACAAACATTAATGATGTTGAAACTTTACCGCGCATCGAAATTAGCACGAAAGTTTTAGATAAAAATTGTGTAGCTATCAGCATTGCTGACAACGGTAGCGGTATGCCTGAAGAGACGATTTACCGCATTTTTGACCCTTTTTATACCACTAAACCAGTCGGAAAAGGTACTGGTTTGGGCTTGTATATTAGCTATAACATAATCGCGGAAAAACACCGAGGGAAATTGAAATGCGTTTCCGCGCCCGATCGAGGTACGGAGTTTATAATAGAATTGCCAATTAGGCAAGACAACTCATGAATTATTGATATACATGGCAGTAAGTAGTTTTAATTGATCGGCTATGAGTTTGGAAAAGCATTGTGTTATATGATTAGGGTAACAGTTGACGGTTCAGCTTAAAATATGCCAGCTAAAGACATCTACCACAATAATGTCAGAACAGCCTTGGAAAAGGACGGGTGGACGATAACCAAAGATCCGCTACCCTTAAAAATTGGTAAACGTACTCTCAGCGTTGATTTAGGTGCAGAAAAACTATTTGCTGCCCACAAGCAAGGTCGCCAAATTGCTGTAAAAGTGAAAACTTTTGTGAGTGCTTCACCAGTTCATGACTTAGAAGAAGCTCTTGGACAGTATATTGTCTATGAAGATATTCTTGAGCAATCGGAACCAGAACGGAACATATATCTGGCTGTTCGCGCAGAGGTTTATCTAGATATCTTCTCAGAACCGCTCGGGCAACTTTTGCTGCGAAAAAAAAGACTTAAATTAATTGTTTTTGATTCATTAAAAGATGCAATTATCAGATGGATAGACTAGATGAATATCGCCAATTTATTCAGAACATCTTAGATAGTTATGCCCAGATCACTTACCAATATGGAGAAATTAAAAGCAGCGTTATTGTCGATCGCGAACAAAACAATTTTTTACTGATGCACGATGGCTGGCAAGGGCCTAAAAGAATTCACGATTGTATCGTCCATGTGGAAATTATTGACGGCAAAATCTGGATTCAACAAGATGGTATAGAAACGGGAATTACCGCAGAACTTGTAGAATTAGGAGTGCCTAAAGACAAGATTGTTTTAGGGTTTCATCCGTATCACGTTCGGCAGCATACGGGATATGCGATGGCCTAAACCAGCTTAAATACCAGGAAATTGTATCAAAAGGGCGATCTGCCCGTTGACTCTCCCTTTCTGCAAACTCTTGAGGAGTCGGGACAAGCTCTCCTTCTGCTGTAAAGAAACGTAGAAAGGGCGATCGCGCATTTTGTCGAAAAACGCGATCGAACACCGAACAATTAGTCTTTAACTATTAGCAACTACGGCTTTATCTGCCGTCAGCATCTCTAAGAGCAGCCAGAATTTCCGGTCGTTTCATGCGCGCGTAGTTCCGCACTTTCCGGTCTTTGCCGATCGCCTTCAAGCGTCTCAACGAACAACTATCGTAGTCTTCGTCTTCCTCCTGGGACGGAAACGGCAACTCCAACTGCAACTGCGGTAGCTGAGGTTTCGCTTGCGCCTTCGACTGCTTCTTCGGCTGTGTTTTTGACTGCGTTTTTGCCTTTACCTCTGGGTGTATTTCTGAGTGCGTCGCAGCGTCGGAAAGTTGGTTACGGAGCGTTGCGATCTGATTTTTCAAGTCATTTTCTACATCTTCAAGGGCGTCGGAAACAAACTGATTAATTGTTTGAACAGTCCGTTCTAACTTTATTGACAACAGTTTTTCCAGCTCATCCAACTGTCTCAATGCACCTTCAAGATTCATTTCAGAAATAACCGCAGATTTCGCAGAAATATCGCTGCCAGATTGTTCAATTTTTTTAGCCAATTTATCTACCTTTTCGTGAAATGTTTTTTCAACTTGTTCGAGCAGATGCTTAATCTGTGCTATCTGATCGCGATCGAAGTTCTGCTCAGTTAGAGCTTTTACTTGCTTTTTAAGCAGGTCTTCATTTTTTTTAACAGATTGTTCTATTTGTTTTGTGAGACTCTCTACCTTTCTTTGAAATGATAGCTCAAATTGTTGCAGTAGAGTTTCAATCTGTGCAGTTTTCTGAGTTTTTTGTGGAGCTAAAAGTTCCATTTCTGCTTGAGCAGCAGCTACTTCCTCGTCGGTCATTTCAAAAATCCAAGCCCACATTTGCTCGATGCCAAGCTCTTTAGCAACCATACACCAATCAGCGCCACAGACAACTTCGTATTCTTCTTCGTTGCTATAAGCTTCAGTCTGGCGTATAATTAAAGGAATTAAATTGCTGCCTTGTTCGATAAGACTTCTCCTGAGAGCTTCGCGGCGATCGCGAGGGATTTCTTCTCCCTGAGTCTCAGGTATCGCAATTTGGGAAGTGTAAATTTGACTGTGACTAATTGGCTTAATCCGCAAATATTCAACTATTCGGTTTTGATCTTGCGATCGCTCCATCTTGTTACAAGTCCTCTTTTGTCATTAAAATTAGCTGTTTTAGGTATTTATAGCCGGATGTTGAAGGAAGAAGGAAAATATAATCCCGCGAAATGGTTTCAGCAATTGATCCAGCAACAATGTACCATCTACGCGGCTTGCTGTGGGTGACATCCCAGGCGATCGACAAAAGTTACTGCAATTCCTAAAAAAAGCGACTGTGATGAGTTTAACTGGCTAGGGGACAATAATTATACATTGCTTTACTGATCTTTACTTTTTTTATAAATTAGGAGACCTATCATCTCCAAGAGTGCAACCGGAATTGATATTATGAATATTTGTGCCACTTGTCAATTATTTTAATCATTGTTGTGTCGCTTACTCCTTTAACACGTTCCACCACATTTGCAAATGATGTAAACTGTCGCACACCTCGCTGTTCGAGGATAATTTGAATTACTGGAGGCTTCAAGCCAGCATCTTTCAAAGTCGCCGACAATTTATTTTTATCTAGAGTATTGAGTGCTTCCAACAGCGACATTGGTTGAGAAGTTACATTTTCAACTTCTTTGATCCCTTCTACCAAAGTCTGTTGTGCCAGTGACAGCCCTGGTTTCAAATCATTAATTCTGTTTTCTAACCCAGCTTCAACTAGAGATACTTGTTGTAAAATTCGGTTTTCAACTTCTTGTATACTCTGTGCTAACACCTGTTTTTCACGGGTATACTCAGCTTTCAACTCATTAATTTGACTTGCAAACTGGGCTTCAATATTTGTTAGTCGCTGTTCTACACTAGGTGAGTCTTGGGGAGTTTCATTTTCACATAAATTAGGGACTTCGACCAAAGAAACCGGGTTTTTTATTGAATCTGCGGGTTGGGACGAAGTATTTTCGTGAAAAAACCCGGTTTCTGGATTCTCAACTAAATTGTCAGTTTTGGCTGATTTCCTCAGCGTTTGAACTTGCTCTAAAAGCAGTCCTTCATTTTCAGGTTCCAGGATAAATGCTCCGATTGTCTCGCCTTTCATAGGGTTGATTTCCCTAGCTTTCGTCGCAGCGTAGTATTCAAAATTTCCGTCTACTATCTCGTAGGCATCCATACCGTTGCGGCGGAGAACTATGGGGTTGATCAATCCTCCTAATTCTAAAATCAGTTGCGCCAGTTTCTCCAAATCGCGCTCGGCAAAATTGGAACGGGGAACTGTGGATGTAATTTTTTTAACTAGAACCAGCGACACCAATAATTTTTTCATTATTTACCACCTATCTTTTCCAAGACTTCCATTGCTAATACTTCAAATTCTTGGGCTGCGAGTGAATCTGGATTAAAGTCTAGCACCGAAATAGGATCGGCAATTTCCATATCTCCCACCATCTGAGTTTGTTCTGCACACTTAGCCAAATCATCTCTTTCGTAAATGGCGCTTTCCATAATTTCAAGGCCGTAGCGTTTGGGAATTGCCGCCCTCCGTTTGGGCAAACTGTACTGTATAAATTTAGTGTTAGTTGAGATTTTACAAGGAAGTACGCCTAAAATTTCTAGAGGATTTCTGCCAATTAGTTTCTTAAATCCATTGATTTTTACGATAAAATCTTTGACATGAATTAATCCTTGATTGGCAAAAGGCTTTAAGTCAGAAGGAATAATTAAATAATCAGCAGCAATCAAAGCAACTCTAGCATATAAATTCAAAGATGGCGGCGTATCAATCAGGACAATATCGTACTTTTCTTGTACTTCTGCTAGTTTTTGAATCAGAATTATTTTACTGTAATCCAGTGAGTTTAGTTCATTTTCATATTGCATTAAATCAATATGAGAAGGAATCACATCTATTGCTGGAGTGCAAAAATTAGACTTTCTCGCGACATCTGATATTGAGTAAAAATCTGCTGACTGCAAAACATGAAGAATGTTGCTATGTTTCAAATCATCTTGTTCTTCATCCTCAAATTTGACTAATCCTGTGGCAAAGGTTGTATTGGCTTGACTGTCTAAGTCTATTACCAGGACTCTTTTACCTTGCTTGCTGAGGGCTGCTGCTAAATTGACTACGGTTGTAGTTTTGCCGACTCCGCCTTTATTGTGGTAGACTGCAATGATTTTCATGGTATTTTGGGTTGTGGTTTGAAAAACTATATCTAATTTAATTTCGGGTTTAATTTCTGTATTAACTGGTACTGTTTCCGGTATTTTTTCCGGTTCTGAGATGTAAATTTTCTTGGGTTCTGCGGTGGCGGAATTATTTGGTGTTAGTGGTATTTCGTTAGCTAACTCAGGAGTAATTAAGTTAATTTTACTATCTTCGAGTTCTAGATTATCAGGATTTTTTACAAGTCTTAAACTATCTCTGCCAACTAAAGCGTAAATCTCATCAATTTTAGTTTCAATATCTTGTCCAGCACATTTAAAGACTAGCTGAATATCATCGGAGACTTTTTCGTAAATTCTAACTTCTTTGGCATTGGTAATCAGTCCGTAGCGAATGCTTAAACTCGTCAAGTAACGCTTCAGTTTTCTGATGTGACGGTCTAAATTTTCCCTGGGATGTTTTGCCTCAATTATTACGCTCATCGGCGAGTCAGCATCGACGAGTATTGGGATAACTTGGGTGGCGAAGGATAGGAAGTCTAGACGGATATTCCCAAAGGCGATTTCCTGGTGCCAAGTGTCGGGGGTATATCCTAACTTTGGCAATAGATAGCTGACAATTAGTTTGCTTTCAACTTCGCTTTCGTTGCGGCAGTTATTGGGATTAAAAGTCAATGTATTTGACATTTGGGAATTGGGAATTGGTGGTAGGTTGGCTGTTATTGGTTATTAGTGAGAGAGGGCGGGTTTATTTAACCTGTTTGTAGCCTTAAAGGCTTTTCACGAACCCGCCCCTACAGGTTTTCGACTGGATGCAAGATGTGAATTATTACCAATAATTAACAACAAACAACTCACCAATAACCAACACCCAATAACTACTTGGTTTGAGCTTCAAACTCTTCCAATGTCAGATAACCGCCAGACGGATCGTACAGGTGACAGTTGTCGGCAATTCGCTTCATTAAAGCCCAAGAAAACTCGGTTTCATAGAGATGATTTTGCCAGTTTTCTTTCAAGCTACTGTGGGCTAGACGCAAGTTGTACCAGGGAATAGCTGTTGACAGGTGGTGGGGAACGTGGACGTTAATGTCGTGGCACAGAAACTCTACCCAGCGGGGATAATCGCAGTGAACTGTTCCTGATAGTTGGGCTTGAGCTTCGTTCCATTCTGAAGCTTCTTTGAATGAAATGTCTGGTGCGGTGTGGTGAACGATCGTAAATGTGCTCATCCAGAAATGGTAAACCATCCAGGGCATTAACCAAAATTTGATGAATCCCCAGATGCCGGTGGTGGCAATTAATGTGGGAAATACGATCGCAGCACCGATTAAAACAAATAACACAGAAAAGCGGACTTGTTCTTGTTGTTGCTTGCCTTTGAAGCGCCACCACATGAAGTGTACTTTTGCCCAATGGGCGATCGAGCCAATCCACCACATCCGACCGAATATTAAACTATAAGCTATTTGCAAAACCTTGGGAGCAGCAGCGTAATCGTCTGCTGTCATGGGTTGCCAAGCATTGTCTTCGCCAATCTTGTTGGTGTGCTTGTGGTGATAATTGTGTCCGTGACGCCATGCGTGAAACGGGAAAATCAATGGCAAAAATGCTAAATGTCCGACTAAATCATTTACCCAGCGGCGGTTAGCAAATGACCGGTGTCCACAGTCGTGTCCGATCACAAAAAAACCGGTCAATCCGGTACCTGTGAAAATCCACATTAGTGGCAGTAAATACCAAGGCGATATTGCTATGCCCAAATAACCCACAGCAACTAGCAAAACGTTGACGATGACTTTTGTCCAAGCTTTGCGGGGGTTTTTGATAAATACTTCCCGCGGCAGGGTTTTGAGAATATCTTTGAGGCGCAAGTTCGAGGTGTCACTTGCGGATGTCAAATTTAGTGGTTTTTCGATCGATGCTGTCATAAATTAATTTCGACTCTCCGTATGCCATATGGATGGCTTAACAAAATTAGCGCCATAAAAAAGCGCAGTAAAGTGTCAGCTCGTTGCCAGTTGGCGGCAGACGAGTTGAACTGTAGGCAGGCGGGTTTTAGCAAATGCTAGCGATCGCGCTATCCGCAGTTAGGAATTTCTGGCACTTTAGGCAAAAAAACTGCGGGTAGCAAAACCTGAGTTTCCATAACACATGGGCAATACAACTAGCATGAGCTGCTGTTGTCTGCTAATTGCTGCGGCTGCCAGAAATCGGCTCCAGAGGAGGCAATCCAGTGAACGAGCGTTGCTGTTTGAGAGTTTGCACTTGCAGCAGCAAGGAGTCGATTTCCGCTTGCAGGTGCAGGAACTTAACTTGCTGGTCGGCTTGGTACGGGCACTTCACCGAATCTACTTTGCGGGCAAAACTGGTCGATAGGGTAGAAGAACTAGCCATTTCGGGATTGCTCGCGGTGACTTGAGGCCGAGAAAGAGTGGATGAATTGTTTGACATTAGTAATTGAGTAGACATATCTACACATTCACACCATTAAGTTACTTTAACCTGAACCGATCGTATTAAACATCAAATTAACCGATCAAGCTAAAATTGGTGTAAATTCCTCGACCATTGCCTAAAAACCATTGACATCGTGACCCTGATTTTACCTGTAACTGAATCTGCTCATAACTTTACTGCCCGCGCCGCGAAGCCGAAACACTACGGCTGGCCGGGCTTGATCGAAGCTTATCGCCGCTACCTGCCGGTGACTGAAAGCACGCCCGTAGTGACCCTCCACGAAGGCAATACTCCCTTAATTCCAGCACCTGCGATCGCCGCTCTCATCGGTCGAGATGTGCGAGTCTTGGTCAAATACGACGGCCTCAACCCCACTGGTAGTTTCAAAGACCGGGGGATGACAATGGCGATTTCCAAGGCGAAGGAAGCTGGTGCCGAGGCGGTAATTTGCGCCAGTACGGGCAATACTTCGGCAGCCGCGGCCGCCTACGCCCGACGTGGGGGGATGCGAGCTTTTGTGTTGATTCCCGAAGGTTACGTGGCTTTGGGCAAGTTGGCCCAAGCTTTACTTTACGGTGCGGAAGTGATTTCGATTGTCGGTAATTTCGATCGGGCTTTAGAAATTGTCCGCGAAATGGCCGTCAATTACCCGGTGACTTTGGTAAATTCGGTGAATCCTTACCGCTTGGAAGGTCAAAAAACCGGCGCTTTTGAAGTGGTGGACGCTTTGGGCGATGCCCCCGACTGGCTGTGTATTCCCGTCGGAAATGCGGGAAATATCACAGCATACTGGATGGGTTTTTGTCAATACCATCAAGCCAAAAAATGTTCGCGTTTACCACGGATGATGGGATTTCAAGCGGCTGGGGCTGCACCTTTGGTGACGGGACATCCGGTGTCGCACCCGGAAACTCTGGCGACGGCGATTCGGATTGGGAACCCGGCTAGTTGGACACAGGCTGTTGCGGCTTCGGAAGCCAGTCGCGGCAGTTTTAGTGCTGTCACCGATGCCGAAATTCTGGACGCTTACCGTTTGTTAGCATCCCAGGAAGGGATTTTCTGCGAACCTGCGAGTGCGGCTTCTGTGGCCGGTTTGCTGAAGGTAAAAGACCAAGTTCCGACGGGAGCAACGGTGGTTTGTGTGCTGACTGGTAATGGTTTGAAAGACCCGGATACGGCGATCAATCACAGCAACAATCAGTTTAAACAGGGAGTTGCTCCGAGTTTGGATGCGGTAGCTGGGGCGATGGGGTTTTAAGAAATGATATCAAATCCGTTTGCATCGGAATGATATGAACGGAGGAGACGGCAGTGCCGTGTCCCTACAATCGATCGCGGTAGGGACACGGCACTGCCGTCTCCTAATTTGGGCAATTAATAATTCCGATGCCATCGGAAACGATATGACTAATTCCTAAAAGGTGGTAAACCAAGTAACGGGTTTTTAGAAGGCGGAAGTTGGGCCGGATTGTGGCGAATCTCGATCGCACTTTCTGAATTTTCCCTGCTAACAGGTACTATCTCTAAAGAATATGCTGTTTCTGTTCTTGCAGGGGGAGGATTTTTTGCTTTCGTGAGCAAGTCAACAGCATCTCCGAGAGCGCTAGTTAAATTTTTGCTAGTTTCGGCGTGGAGGGCTTCCTCTAATTTGAGAGCTTGAGCAAACTGCTTGATCTGTTCAAAAGCCCGATCGCGCTCTTCCATTACCATAACTAATTTAGCTTTAAGTTCATCAACTGTTTGGAGTTGTTCGACTTCCTGCTGGCGGGAAATTCCAGCTTCGTCGCCTTCAGACACATTGGGAGAAAAATTTTGGGATTCCTCGATTTGTGATTCCAAATAGGCGATACTTTGCTGAGTTAATTTGGCATCATTCCGCCGCTGTTCAGCTTCCGTATTATACAATTGACGCCACTGAGCTGCGCTTTCACCGGCTTCATCGCGATCGCGCGTCATTTCTGTTAACTGCTGTTGCAGCCGCTTGATTTCATCTAACCACTGTCTGACATCTTGAGACATAATATTAATTTTAGATTTTAGATTTTAGATTGGTCATTAGTCCTAGGGTGCGTCGCCACATTGAATCCCTCAAAAAAATAGACAATCTCACAGCGACGGACCTTACCATTAGTCATTGGGAATTTGTGAGCTATGAACATTTTTTATTGGTTGCGTTACCTGATTTTAGCTTTTTTAAGGGTGCTTGTGAGGCTGTTGAGAGCCATCAAACATAAAATTGGTCACTTTTGGCTTTTTTGTCAGTGTTTGACGTGGGGCACGCTCAAGGAGGTGTGCGTGAAGGCAGGAGAGCAGCGGTTGCCGGGGCTGTCGGCGGAAATGGCCTACAATTCTATGCTAGCGCTGTTTCCGGGGCTGTTGGCTGTGTTATGCGCGATCGCCCTTTTTGAACCTTTGCAATCAACACTTTATCAAATCGCCGGTCTTTTGGGCGAAGTTATACCCGATGACGTGCGAAATTTAATTCGGAGTTCCCTCAAAGAAATCCTTTCCTATCGCAACCAACAACTATTTTCCCTCAGTTTTGTAGCATCGCTGTGGGCATTTTCGGGAGTAATGAGCGCCGCAATGGCTGCACTCGATCGCATCCATGACATCCCGGGCGATCGGACTCGATCTTTTGTGAAAGCAAAACTTATTTCTTTGGGACTGAGTATCGGCACGATCGTACTATTAATTTTAGCATCTGGCGTAGTATTTATCAGCGACTTAATTGTACAAGCTATTGCCCGCCAGAGTTGTTTGCTGGAGTCTGTCGCTAATTGCAATTTAAAAGATGTTCAAAATTGCTTGCTCCCCACCCCAAATTGCCCTCTAGAGTCAGAACTATTAACTATTTGGCGCTTGTGGCGCTGGCCTAGTTCTTTGGGAATTATATCAGTTGCCTTTGCCTTTATTTACCGTTACGGGCCGAGCCGACGCCAACGAGACATTCCGATTTTTTCCGGTGCTGTTTTTGCCGCTATTTTGTGGGCATTAATTTCAGCTTTGTTTCGCTTTTACGTTTTACATTTGGGCAATTATACTTGGACTTATGGGACGATCGGCACTTTTATTGTTTTACTGTTGTGGCTCTATCTTTGTTGTTTAGTGATGCTGATTGGCGCTCAGTTGAATGTGACAGTCGGGAAAGCAATGAAAGTAAAATAATTGGGAATTAGGAATTAGGAATTGGGAATTGGGAATTGGGAATTGGGAATTGGTAATAACAACAGTTAACAGTTAACAGTTAACAGTTAACAGTCAACCGTTAACAGTCAACAAACTATTATTAATTACCTACGGATTAAAGTGTTCAAGATACCCGCAACAAAAGACAGCAAAATTAGTATCCAAATAACAGCACCGGGAACGAAGGTTAAGAGGCCAACACCTCTCAGAATCCAAACTAGCAAGGTGATGCCCAGGATACTCAGAAAGATGCGGGTAGATAGTCGCATTTGAAATCTAGGAGAATTAGCCATATTGAATATTAAAATTTTGTCTGGATCTAATGATAGCTGTTTTATCTAACCGAGGGTATAGAAACCGGGTTTTTTGTAACAATATTTGGTTGAAGTGCACAGATTCGTTAAAAACCCGGTTTCTTTGGCGGAGTCCGCAAATTCTGCTAAACAAAGAATTGAAAAAGTTTCAATCGTCGATCGGGAAGTGGTAAAGGAGACAAGGCCTGGAGCGCACACAACCTAAGAGTAGCAAAAAGTTTCAATCCCCTCTCGGGGAAGTGGTAAAGGAGACTTCCACCTACCATTCCTACCGGTCCAGTGGCTCCTAATGTTTCAATCCCCTCTCGGGGAAGTGGTAAAGGAGACTCAAGTTTATTTGTTACTCTTACTGTATCTGCTATTTGTTTCAATCCCCTCTCGGGGAAGTGGTAAAGGAGACTCTAGTTAGCTATTTTGTTAGTACCCGGCTGTCCCTCGGTTTCAATCCCCTCTCGGGGAAGTGGTAAAGGAGACCGGAAACAGTACTCTTACAGGGGCGAAAGGAGATCCTGTTTCAATCCCCTCTCGGGGAAGTGGTAAAGGAGACTTGAGAGTGGCGAAGGCATTCGAGTAACCTATTTCCGTTTCAATCCCCTCTCGGGGAAGTGGTAAAGGAGACGTTAAGTAAGATGAGTCAAGAAAATAAGTTACCAGGTTTCAATCCCCTCTCGGGGAAGTGGTAAAGGAGACGAAACGTGAACTTTGTCCCACCCAATGTGACAGCACCCGCGAATGTTTCAATCCCCTCTCGGGGAAGTGGTAAAGGAGACAAAAAAATAATGACAATGACTAACCAAATGTCTGTGTTTCAATCCCCTCTCGGGGAAGTGGTAAAGGAGACACAATCGTCCGTTCTATTGTTTCCGCTACTGCTGGTTTCAATCCCCTCTCGGGGAAGTGGTAAAGGAGACGTAGCTTTACTTAGTGCTAAAAAACGGACATTCTAATTTTGTTTCAATCCCCTCTCGGGGAAGTGCTAAAGGAGACTAATACCCGATCCAGCTCCTACACTAACCCCAGTCTCGTTTCAATCCCCTCTCGGGGAAGTGGTAAAGGAGACGTAGTTGTAGCCGCTGCCACCGCAGCAACAGTTGCGTTCGTAGAAGTTTCAATCCCCTCTCGGGGAAGTGGTAAAGGAGACAACTGAACTAACTGAATGGCTAGTTTTGGAAAAAGATTGTTTCAATCCCCTCTCGGGGAAGTGGTAAAGGAGACTTTTCAACGCTTGTAACCTCTCCTTGCTTACCTTTAACTTGTTTCAATCCCCTCTCGGGGAAGTGGTAAAGGAGACAAAAGTCTGAATAATTTTGGAGAAAGCATAATGGAGTTTCAATCCCCTCTCGGGGAAGTGGTAAAGGAGACGTTCATACACTTCAAAAGTGGGGAAAAAGATCGTGAGAGATAAAGTTTCAATCCCCTCTCGGGGAAGTGGTAAAGGAGACTGCTTACAGACAAAAATAGGTTGAAGAAGGTGATAAAAGAAGTGTTTCAATCCCCTCTCGGGGAAGTGGTAAAGGAGACTGAAATCGTATTAACGATTAGTTTGATTGCTACACCTGTAACAACGAGTTTCAATCCCCTCTCGGGGAAGTGGTAAAGGAGACATACCCATCCAGCAACGGATGTAGCAACGGATAAGTGTTTCAATCCCCTCTCGGGGAAGTGGTAAAGGAGACAAAAATGGTCACTGTAATTGAATTTAAGCCAAGTGAAGTTGTTTCAATCCCCTCTCGGGGAAGTGGTAAAGGAGACCATTCGGCCAGGGAGCCTTACCCAGAAAGGGTTTCAAGCCTCGAATCTACGCACCTTTTTTTACCTGTCAATAAGACCGTAAAACCTGCAATAAGCTCTGTTGCTTGCAAGCCGTAACCCTTGGTATCAGAGTCATTGACGCACCTCAACGAGAGAATCAGGGTTTTGCCGATCGCCCGAGGTGCGTTGATCGACATTTTGCGACACTGAAACTAGCCGCAAATCCCAAAAAAAACTATGCAATTTTCAAAGTTCTGGAGCGGTTTTTGCAACTCGCACACTCACCATACACCTTAACCTACAATTTGTCAACCCCTTGAGAATGAAATCGGTCGATCGCCCTTACTCAATTATGACGTAGGCAGAAACCGGGTTTTTTACGTAAATATTAAATGTGAGCCTTTAACACTGGTAAAAACCCGGTTTCTTTGGCATTTACGAAGTCTACTTTTCCCCAGCCGCAGCCACCGCTAAATTCCAATCCGGCCGCAAA
>ENA-OFCE01000221-OFCE01000221.1-metagenomes-genome-assembly--contig:-NODE-221-length-39575-cov-4.268522_pt1 | contig 39575 bp, 36 predicted proteins | sample MGYA00153388_OFCE01 | MGnify analysis MGYA00153388 | reverse complement strand
GCACTGTCCAAGGACAGGCCCGAGGTCGTTGCCGACCTGCCGTTGGCCATGCGTCTGGCGCAGCTGGCGTTCGACGCGGCGCCCGACCACGGCCAGGGCAGCCTGGCGCTGCTGATGGCGCAGTTCGAGCTGGCTCGCCCGGGCGGCACCCCGGCTGCGGCCGAGCGCTACCTGGCACGTGCCGACAGCGCGTCGGGCACGCCGGCGCCGGCCACGCTGGTGGCGCGCGCCGAGTCGCTGGCCCTGCCCGCCAGCGACCGCGAGGCGTACGAACGCCTGCTGCGCCAGGCCATCACGGCCGCCGCGCCGCACCGCGACCTGGCCAGCCAAGTGCTGCGCGAGCGTGCGCAGTGGCTGCTGGACACCATCGACGACCGGTTTTGATCTCCAGTCTTGAACCCCAGTCTTGAACCCCAGTCTTGAACCCAAGCCCGCGCACCCACCCATGCCATCACCCCTACCCACCCGCCGCCTCGCACTGGCCACGCTGACCGGCCTGGGCCTGCAAGCCGCCGCACCGGCACTGCACGCGCAGCGCCCGGTGCAGCTGCGCGTGGGCTCGCTGGTGCCGAAGAACTCGCTCTATCACCAGAGCCTGCTGGAGCTGGGCGAGACCTGGCGCGCCGCGCAGGGCGGCAATGCCCGCTTCACCGTCTTCACCGACGGCAGCCAGGGCGGCGAGGCCGAGATGGCGCGGCGCATGCGCATCGGTCAGCTGCAGAGCGCGCTGATGTCGGTGGTGGGGCTGCGTGAGATCGAACCCACGGTGGCCGCCATGCAAAGTCTTCCGCTGCTGTTCCGCAACTGGGAAGAGGTCGACCATGTGCGCGAGAAGATGCGCGGCACGCTGGAGACGCGCTTTGCCGAGCGCGGCTTCGTGGTGCTGGGCTGGGGCGACGCCGGCTGGGTGCGCTTCTTCTCGACCAAACGTGCGGTTCGGCCCGACGACTTCAAGGGCATGAAGTTCTTCGCCTGGGGGTCCGAACCCGAGCAGCAGGAGATCATGAAGAGCCTGGGCTATACGCCGGTGCCGCTGGAGACGGTCGACATCTTGCCGTCGATACAGACCGGCATGATCGAGGTCGTGCCGTCCACGCCCTACTTCGCGCTGGCGGGGCAGATCTTCAACACCGCGCAGCACATGTTGGAGATCAACTGGGCGCCCATCGTCGGCGCGCTGGTGGTTACCAGGAAGGCCTGGGAAGAGATGTCGTCGGCCGGCCAACAAGCCCTGCGCACGGCCGGCGAACGCGCCGGACTGCAGATGCGCACGCAGGCGCGACGCGAGGTCGACGAGGCCGTAGACGCGATGAAGAAGCGCGGTCTCACGGTGCACCGCCCCACGCCTGATCAGATGCGCGAATGGGACCAACTGGCCGAGCGGCTGTACCCGCGCATCCGCGGCACCATGGTGCCGGCGGCCACCTTCGACGAGGTCTTCACCCACCTGCGCGCCTTCCGCGCCGGGCGGGGCCGCTGAGCTTGTCGGGCGCTGAGATCGCCGCGCAACCTGCGGCCGGCACCGCACGCCACGGCGTCTACGCGCGCTGGGACGAAGCCCTGGCCGCTGCCGCGCTGGCGCTGATGCTGCTGGTGCCGCTGGTCGAGATTGCAGCACGCCCCTTCCTGGGCCGCGGCATCGAGAACGCGCCGGTGGTCGTGCAGCACCTGGGACTGCTGCTGGCCATGTTCGGCGCGCTGGCGGCCGGGCGCTGCGGCCATCTCACCACCTTGGGCAGCAGCCTGGACCAAATGGGTGGCGCCGCGTTGCAAGCGGCCGTGAAGGCCTGGGCACGCGGCAGTTCGGCTCTGGTGTGCGGCCTGCTGGCAGTGGCCAGCTGGCGTTTCGTGGCCACCGAGATAGACGCCGCGCAGCACTTGGCTTACGGCGTGCCCGTGTGGTGGCTGCAGGCCAGCCTGCCGCTGGGGTTCGCGCTGCTGGGCGTGCAACTGGGCACGCGGTGCGCGCAGGCCTGGGCCGCACCGGCCTGGCTGGCAGCCGGACTCGGCCTGGCGCTGCCGCTGGCTGGCTTTGCATTGGGATGGCACTACGACGGCCACCTGCTGCCCCTGGCACCCACGATGGTGGCCGTGCTGCTGGCCCTGCTGGCCGGCGCGCCCATCTTCGCCGTGCTGGGCGGGCTGGCACTGGCGTTGTTCTGGAGCGAGGGCCTGCCGCTGGCGTCCATCGCGCTGTCGCACTACCAGATCACCGTCAACCCGTCGCTGCCGGCGCTGCCGTTGTTCACGCTGGCCGGGCTGGTGCTGGCGCGCACCGGCGCGGCACAGCGGCTGGGCGCGGTGTTCGTGGCGCTATTCGGCGGCGGCGTGCGCGGCACGGTGGTGGCGGTGGCGCTGGTGCATGGCTGGTTGGCCACCCAAGTGCCGCTGACCGCCATGCCCCGGTGGCACGTGACCGTGCCCGCTCTGCGGCTGGTGATGTACGACGCCGCTGACACGCTTAGCCCGCCCATGACCCAGCCCCCGGTGCCACAAGCGGTGAGTTTGGCCCCGGCGCCCGTGATCGCGCCAGTCATGGCGCCTGTGATAGCACCAGTATTCAAGCCAAACAGGCCAACAGCCCCTATCAATACTGCTCAAGCAGCTATCAATAATGTAGCTATTGAGATCGCCAGTCCGATTAAGCCAGCTGCGCCTGAAGCCAGCGCTGTTGAAAAAACACAGACGCAACCCCCGCCACCGGCCAACGAGCTGGCGGTGCAGGTGCCCGGCCCCACCCGCCTGCTGTATGACACGCTGCGCCAGGCTGGCCAGCAAACCCGGCGCGGCCAGGCGCAGTTGGTTTGGCAGCACGACGGCGACCACTACCAGGCACAGATGAGCTGGCACGCAGCCGACGGCAACGGCCTGCCCGGTACAGGCCGCCGCATCCACAGCAGCACGGGCCGGGTGGTGGCAGGCGGGTTGCAGCCCATTCGCTTTGCAAACCGGGTTCGCGGGGAGCAGGCGGCCCATTTCGAGCCCGAGCAGGCGCGCGTTCGTTTTAGTGCCAACACCCCTGACGCGCCCTGGCAACCCGGCACACAAGACGCACTCAGCGTGTGGTTGCAACTGGCCGCCCTGCTGGCGGCCAATCCCGGTGCTTACCCGGCGTCCAGCCAGATTACCCTGATGACTGCCACTGTCCGCGAGGCGGCCAATTGGGTGTTCCAGGTCGAAGGCATGCAGCCGCTGGATTTGCCCGGCGGCCAGCGCCAAGCCCTGAAATTGACCCGCGCGGCGCGTGGCGACTACGATTCAAACGTACAGGTCTGGCTGGCACCCGACATGCACTATTTGCCCGTGCGCTTGCGCACCGAATGGCCCAACGGCGACTATTTGGACCAACAGTGGCGGGCTACGGATGTACCCTGATGTGTTGATTTCGTGTACACCTTGAAACTGGCCCATACGTTGCTAGTTATAAATATGTCCATTGACCGCCCAACCCGGAAAGAAACCCACCCGATGCAAATGCTGTATGACTCTGAGTCGTTTGTGGTTGTCCACCTGCAAGCCGGTGACCCGCTGATTGACCCCAGCCGCCCTGACGTGCCCGCGCTGGCCCGCCACGGCTTTGAAATCGTTGACAAGCGTTCCAACAAAGAGGTTTACCTCGATGGTTCGTGGGCTGAGCTCTTCCAGCAGCAAATTACGGCCTGGCAGCTGAAAACGCCGACGCAAGAGGAAGTGGAAGACACGCTGGATGGCTACGCCCAGATGGCGCAGAACCCGATCCTTGTGCATTAACCCGTGTGATTTCAGGGTTTACTCTGATACATCAGACCGATAAGTCTTACAAATTACCACACAGTTATTGTGTGAACTCATTGGTATAGAATATGGGTTGCATCGCCGAGCGGCGGGCAGTTTTTATTCAACTACCTTTGGAGTTCTCATGAAAAAGTCCCTGATCGCAATGGCCCTCGCAGTGGGTGTGGCCGGTTCCGCATTGGCAAAAGACATCGTTGACACCGCCGTGGGCGCGGGTAACTTCAAAACCCTCGTTACCGCCGTGCAGGCGGCTGGTCTGGTGGACACCCTGAAGGGCAAAGGTCCCTTCACCGTGTTTGCCCCAACCGACGAAGCCTTCGCCAAAATCCCCAAAGCTGACCTGGAAGCCCTGCTGAAAGACAAAGCCAAATTGACCGCCGTGCTGACGTACCACGTGGTGCCGGGCAAGGTAATGGCCAAGGACGTGAAGGCTGGCACGGTCAAAACCGTGCAAGGCTCTGACATCACCCTGGCAACCGCTGGTGGCGTCACGGTTAACGGTGCCAAAGTAATTGCAGCTGACGTGGCGGCTGACAACGGCGTCATTCACGCCATTGACACGGTCATCATGCCCAAGTAATACCCAAGTAACCGCATGGGCCGTTGGCCCGGCGCTTGTCCAGGCAAATGGCAGGGTGGTATCAACCACCCTGCTTTTTTTTGAGGATTTTTTGATGTTGATACGCCTTATTTATGCCAGCCGTTCGAGAAATCTGGGACCCATGGACGTCAAGGACATTCTGGACTGCTCGCGCCGTAACAACCGGTCTGTGGGCGTGACGGGCGCTCTGTGTTTGTCCAAAGGTATTTTTCTTCAGTGCCTGGAGGGTGAGCGGGCAGCGGTGAACACCTTGTATCACCGCATCCTGTTGGACAAGCGCCACGCCGACCCCGCCATTCTGGATTTTGTGGAAATTCACAAACGTGACTTCGGTGGCTGGACCATGGGCCTGGTGTCTTCCATTGCTGAAAATCAGGCCTTGTTCCTGAAGTACAGCCCTGGCGCTGAATTTGACCCTTACGCCATGAGTCCTCTTGCGCTGCGCGAGTTTTTTGGGGAGCTGCAGGCAAACACCCGCTGGTTGAGCTAGGCCACCGTGAACGACAACCCGCGCAGGCGCCTGCACAGGTCAGCGGCTACGAGGGTGTCGGCGGCGGTGTCGATCGCCTCGCTGGCTCGGGCGTCCTCCTCGGCGAGCCAGTCATTGGCCAGCAGGTGCTGGGGCTGCTGCCCACACAGGCCCTGTTGTTTGGGGAGCAGCACGACGCACCTGAACATGCCGAGCTGGCCCTGAAGACCGTACTGGCGCTGACGCAGGCCAATGCCCTGGCGACATTTGCGCTGGAGATGGCAGACAGCCCCGCCAGCACGGCGGATTTGAAACCCGATGCCAGCGAAGCTGCCGTGCAGGCTGCGTTGAAATGGCAGAACGAGGCCTGGCCCTGGGCGCGGTACGGCCCGGTGGTGATGGCCGCAGTGCGCGCTGGTGTGCCGGTGCTGGGTGCCAACCTTGCACGCACGCAGATGCGCGAGGCCATGCAAAACGCTGCGCTGGATACGCGTCTGGACGCTTCGGCGTTAGCAGCCCAACGCCAGGCGATCATTCAGGGCCATTGCAGCTTGCTGCCTGACGCGCAAATTCCTGGCATGACGCGAATCCAGATTGCCCGCGACGTGGCGATGGCCCGCACCGTGGCGCAAGCGGCCCGCCCCGGGCAAACGGTGCTGCTGCTGGCAGGCGCAGCCCATGTGAGCCGTGCATTGGGCGTGCCCTTGCACCTACCGCCAGAATTTAGGCTAAAAGTGCTGGTAGCCCAGGTAGATACTGCTCAAGCAGCTATTAAAAATGAAGCAGCCATTGACTTGCTGTGGATAACACCTGCGTTGCCACCGACCGACTATTGCGCGCAGCTGCGTCAGCAGCCCAGGGCTGGAAAGCCCTGACCAGCTCAGATCCGATAGCTGGCGTCCAGCTTGTCCACCTGGCGCACCAGTGCGTCAAACACATCCTGGCCCGAGCCAAATTTCGCATCGAACTGCAGCGCATCCAGCGTGGTTTTGCGCGCCACGGTTTCTGGCACGCCAATAGCAGGCCCCAGCGCGGCTTGCATCACCTGCACAATCAGCTCATTATGGGCATATATCGGGTATTGAAGTAGCCTTGCCAACCAGACCCATAGCTATACTTCTGCCGTTTCGGGTGCGACTAATAACCGGCTCAGACTGGCGGTGGTTTTCTCCCAATTGAACCGCTCGGCGTGGCGAATTGCACCGTCCGACAACCGTTGCCAAAGGGCTTCATCCGATAAGAGCCGGTGTAGTTGGCGGGCAAGATCGGCTTCGCTCCGGTAATCGAAATACAGGCCCGACACGTCATTTTCAACCGTTTCGGCTGTACCGCCGGTGCCGGTTACAACAACAGGCGTACCACAGGCCATGGCCTCGATCGGCGACAGACCAAAGGGTTCGTTATGCGCCGCATGAACAAATACACGGCTACTGCAAAGCAACTCGGCCAGTTCATCGCCAGTGTAGAACTGGTCGATGATCTGCACTGAATCGCTAAGATTTAATGCATCAACGAGTTGGCGCAAGTTTTCTTTTTCAAAGCCTTTTCCCTTGATTATCAACTGGGTACGTTCGTAGCCCGGCTGTTGCTGCACCAACTTCAACGCCCGAATAACCACATCGACGCGCTTGAACTTTGTCAACGTACCCACCACGGCAATCTGCGGTTTCCGAACAAATTGGGGTCGCGGCCGGAACGTGGCGTGGTCGATACCGCAGTAGACTAACCGCACTTTTGCCGGTTCCAGTTGCGGGAACGTACCCAGCACTGTCTGCTCCGAATAAGCTGAGTTCACCACTACCATATCGGTGCAGGGCATGAGCGTATGCTCGACCCAACGAAAAAAGGGATTCATCAATTTTAGCCCCCAGCGCATATAATCCGGCTTGATGGAGTTGATCCAGGCCCTTTCAAAGATAAAGGCCGTTGGTTCATGGCAAACGTAAACCAGCCGAACAGACGGGTTCATTTTCTTGTAAAACCAACCCCACCAGTTGGCCGGAAACGGCTCTGACACGATCACCGGCGAGCCAATACGCCTGATAGCCCGATGTACCCGCCAGTACATGAGCGGATACAACACCCAAAACCAGATTGACGACGACAGCGGCCCACCCACATCCACAAACTGCACACCCGCCGCTTTGGCCTCGGCCACAATGACCGGGTCAGACTGTACCGACACAACATAGACCAACTGCCCGTTGCGCACAAGCCGCCGCGTTTCTTCCAGCAAAACCGTTGTGGCTCCCCCGGCCAGCATGCAATGAGGATGAAGAAAGGTAACAGAGGTGTTCAAGATGAAAATGGAGTGAGTCACTTAATACCAATGTACCTCAGTAACGTTTTGAACGCTGCGGTTTCGGCCAACTTTGATATGGTACTCCAGACAATACCCGGATGCATAAACGGTTTTTCGTAAACGGCTTTGTAAAGGGCACAGGCACCGTGAATATCACTAATACCATACGTACTCGTGTCAACAATCGCAACGATGTCTTTCAGCCGTGACACCACGCTGACCGCCGATGAAGCGGTCATGGTACGATTTTCAAGATCGGTCGAATCAAATTCAGGTACGTTATTCTTCCGCGCAATTTCGCGGATGTTCCGGTAAATTTCCTCTTTCTGCCCTACCCCGGTAGTGGTTGCTTCGCGGATGGCTGCTTCAAAGAAGATACGCCAGTCAAATTTTAGTTTCCAATGCCCGTTCAGCCCGGCGTCGAATGATTGAAGCAACGATTCGCCAATAATCAGACCGATTGATTTTCCCAGCGTGTCGGAGGCCAGCGGGTGAATTGGAATGGTAAGCTCCTGATAAAACAGGTTGGCTACTGATTCATTGCCCGGTTTCCCCAAATGCGCCGCGCCGTTGCTCTTACCCGATATACCAAACACTTTTAAACTTCTGCGTGAGTAGACAAACTGGTCGAGAAGGCCGGTCAGTGCTACGCTCGAATACACATCTGGAATTTGTGAGTGAAAAAACTGGCCGGTTGGCCGTTTGGCGGCTTCAACCAGCGACACGTCAATAAACGAATTATAGAGGCAGGGAATGGCCAGGTAATGTTTTCGGCCAGCAATTACATGACCCAGTTCGATTGCCGCATCCAGCGTCTCGTGACCCGACCGAAAGCTTACGTGCAGTTGATTGGCCCTCGTTTTGTCGAAAACAGAGGGCCACCAATACAGTCCGTAGTTGGTCGAAAGGGCTTTAGTACCAGTTTGCGCGATAATATCTGCCGCATCCTGGATGGCTCCCTGAACGAAACCGTCGTCATCACCAAGAATGCTGACATACCCGTCGGTCACGTGCGAGAGGGCAAACTCCCAATGATGCGACATGCTCAGTGACTTGCCGGGATTGATGTAAGTCAGCCGGGCATCATCAAAGGAAGACACCACCGCACAGGTATCGTCGGTACTCATATTGTCCGACACAATAATCCGGAGATTCGCATAGGCTTGCTTTACGCAGGTACGTAAGGCATGAACAAGCGTTTCTGCACGATTCCTGGTCGGAATAATGATTGTTATCTTGGGCTGTTGCGACATAGGACCTGTTTTTACAAGCCTATTTCATCCGTTTCAAATACCCTTCCGGGGCTACTGAAATGAGCAGTTTATTGTCGATCTGATGGTCGATTTCGAAATTATCATTCTGCTTCAAGTATTCCCAAACGGCGGTTTTTGGGTTGTTGCCCACATCCCATGGGCGTTCATAAGCACCTTTTGGCATGTCTTCAACGATGGTATCGAACACCACACAGTAGGAACCAACGGTGACGAAAGGAGCGTACAGTTCCAGTTCGCGCAAAACGTGGTCGTGCGTATGGTTCGAGTCGAGGCAGACCATGATGGTCTGTTTGCCTTCGGCCCGGCGGGCCACTTCAGCCACCAGTTCTTCGTCAATCGCCGACCCCTGAATCATCTGAATCCGTTTGAACATGGGATGCGCTTCGATCTCGCGGCGGTTGTGTTCCCGAATGTCAATATCGATGCCCAGCACTTCGCCTTTGCCAATGAGTTCCATCAGCGAGGCGTAGTAAATTAGTGAGCCGCCGTGGGCAATGCCAGTTTCAATAATCAGATCGGGTTTAATGTCCCAAATCAGTTCCTGCATGGCAATCATATCCTGCGGGTACTGGATGATGGGACGGCCCATCCACGAGAAATTATACGAATACAGATCTCGGTTCGAGACGACATTAAAGGTATCGGCAGCGGCTTTTAGGTCAGCACGGTCGGCATAAGAAGCTACGCGCTCGGCACATTCCTGCTTGAAATCGTCGACGGGGTTGGCTGTTGTGGTCATGGGTTTATTATTAGTTGAAGTTTTGTGTTGTCGCCCCAGAACGCCATCGGTTCATAGTCGGGGTATGGGTAATGGCCTACATTTAGTTTTATGTGAGCACCAAGCCGTTGCAAGTGTTCGTCAACCAGCCTCCGCACCGAAATGGGCTGGCCGCTGCAACAGTTGATTACACCAGTGACGCGATTCTGTTCCATGATCTGGCCCAGGTACGTGGCCACGGTTTCGACGGGTAAATAATCGCGGAGTTGCTCGCCACCCGACATGTTAAAAGCTGACTCGCCCGCCGCCACCGCCTGCTCCAGAAGGGGCAGGATCGAGTTGGGGCTTTGGCCGGGGCCGTACATGTAAAACAGCCGCGCCCATTTCAGCACAAACGGGTGTTCGGCCCGCAACGTACCCAGAAAAAGCCGTAACGAATCCTTGGCCAGCGCATACGGGTTGGCGGGCAGTGCAGCGATATCTTCCGACAAAGAGCCGCTCTGCATACCGTATTCAAAACACGTGCCAGTCACCATAACTTCAGTTAATCCATTACTAATCAAGTTTTTAAGAAAAAGATAAGAAAATGATTTTTTGAAGAAATCGCATACTGAATTCTGTACAATTCCCTTTGTTAATTCTGAGGCACGAAGAATCTCTTTAAGTACGATTAAAAAACAAGAAGAACAGAGATGCTTTGTGCCTCAGCATAGCAAAGCAATAGAAGTGATTTATGGATTGTATAGCTGCAAAGGTTGATGAACAAAAATTTGAACCTCGAAGCCAATAAGAAAATGAAGAAAAACGAAGCTTTTTGAACTAAAAAGAATTTAAACTACGAAGCCACGAAGGCACAAAGTTTTAAGAAATAAAAATGATAAAGAAGAAACTATAAGTTTTTAATTACCGTTACAAATCAAAATAAAGTGAGATCTGAAATTTTATGATTTTTTTTATAGCAAGAAATAGCAAAGTTCCAGTTTTCTCTATCTCACTTGAAAATAAATTAATAGTATAATAGAATTATAAATTGATAATGGCTAAAGATCTTATATCCTAAAATGAAATCCATTTTAACTTTTAATTTATTTATTTTTTTTCTAATTACTTTTTCTACTAAAGTATTTACTCAAAATTTGGTTAAAAATCCATCCTTCGAACAATATACTAAATGTCCTATTTTGCCTGGTACCTTTAACGATTTTGCGAAAGATTGGTATGGGTTTAGTACAGGACAAAGTTTGTATTATAACTCATGTACACTCCTCGACTATAATGTTCCAAATGCTAATTTTGGATATCAATTACCTCATTCAGGAGTTGCATTTGCAAATGTCTTAGCATTGTATCCCAATTTTGATATAGATAGGCGTTCTTATTTAGAAGGTTTTTTAACTCAAGATTTAGTAAAAAATAAATTATACTGTGTAAATTATTTTATTAATTTAAGTGATAGAAGCTCCGGAGCAATTACGAACATAGATCTGTACCTTTCAGATACCTTATTAGATTACAATAACGGTGTTAATGTTTGTTTAAAAGGTATTGAACCTCAAATTAAATCAAAACAGATAATATCAGATAGCGTGGGATGGACTCAAATTTCAGACATATTTAAAGCAAATGGAGGCGAAAAGTTTATTACTATTGGAAATTTTGTAAAAAGAGAAAAGACTACTGCAATCAGTTTCAATCCTATTTTTAGCACACTTGAATTATTTAGCTATTATTATATTGAAGATGTTAGCGTTACTGCTTTAAATCTAGATTTTCCCTATTTAGGAAAAGATATCAGCCTTTGTAAAAAAGATTTGCCTTTTGTGCTTAATGCACCATTAGGGTATGATAAATATGAATGGAACACGGGAGATACATTATCTTTCATCACGGTAAAGGATTCAGGAACATATTCAGTTAATTGTATTTTAACTGGTTGTGGCGAAATAAGCGATACCATACGTGTCAGTTATCCTAAATCTACAATACTTAATTTAGGTTCAGATATTGAATTATGTGAAGGAGCTACTTTTGATATAAAAGCTCAATCGGGTTTTACCTCTTATTTATGGAACACAGGTGAAACTACTTCAACAATTTCGGTAAAAGATTCTGGCAATTATTATGTTATTGCAAGTGAAGATTGCGTAATTCAAATAGATACCATAAAAGTAAGTTTTGAAGAAATTTTGGATTTGAAAGTAGATTTAGGGAACGATACTACCATTTGTAAGAATGGTGTAAATTCTACAATAACGTTAAAATCAACTTCATCATTACCAAACTATTTATGGAATACAGGAGAAACCACAGCAGAATTAATTGTGAATAAAAAAGGATGGTATATGCTGGAAAGCAATTTGAATTGTGGTGTACTTAAAAGTGATAGCATTTATGTTTATGAATGCCCTATTGATACGCTACTAGGTCAGAATTTTCCAGATGCATTCTCTCCTAATGATGATAATATTAATGATGAACTAGATTTTTCAAAATATAATACCACAATTACAGAACTTTCTATTTTTAATAGATGGGGCGAAATAATCTATTCAAGCAATGTAAAATTTAGTTGGGATGGAAAATTCAATGGAAATAATAGCCAGATAGGGGTATATATTTATAAAATCAGATATCAAAATGCTTTTGGTAAACTTGATGAAAAGCGAGGCTTGATTTCCTTACTTAGGTAAATAATCAAAAAATAAAAGAAATGATTTTTTTAGAGATGCTTCGTGTCTCAGCATGGCAAGGCAAGATTTTTGTTTTTAATCAGCAAATTTTAATAGCGGAGTCATAAACTATAGAATCAAACTATAAAAGCATAAAGTCGTAATTATTCAATCTAATTCATCGAATTCCTCACCAAAAGTTTTTCCAATTCAGGGATTGTAATATCATATCGTACTTTTCCGCGTGAAGCAAAAGATAGCGTTCCGGTTTCTTCGGAGACAACTACAGCAACCGAATCGCTTTGCTCCGTTATTCCTACAGCTGCTCTATGTCGCAAACCCATTTGAGAGGGTAATTCATCGTTTTCTGTTAAAGGCAAAATACAACTGGCCACTTTTATTTTGTTTTCGGCAATTACAACTGCACCATCATGCAATGGGCTCAGTTTATTAAAAATACTTTCCAGCAATCTTCGTGATATTTTGGCATTCATCACTTCTCCATTATTGGTAAATACCTGTTCTTCGTACGTACGAGCAAACACAATTAAAGCTCCGGTTTTTTCGGCAGATAAATTTTTACATGCTTCTATTACAGATAAAAAATTTGCCGATTCATCGGTTTCTACTGTAATACTTTTTGGGAAAAATCGTGACCAAAAACTTTTGCGGTTGGCAATTGTATTTTTGCCGATAATTAATAGAAAACGCCTTATTTCCTGCTGAAAAACAACAATGAGTGCAATTACACCTACCCCAATTACATTATTTAAAATGCCGGTCATTAGTTTCATATCTAATGCACGTACAGCCCACCAAAGCAAATAAATACATAATAAACCAATTAGAATATTAACTGCAATTGTACCCCGCAATAAATTGTAAATTTGAAATACAATAAATGCAACAAGAACAATATCTATTAAATCAAAAACTCCAAACTTCAGAAAATCGATACCGGTTAATTCCATAATTGAGGTTAAAAATAATATTTTTCGGCTTCTGTACAGATAGTTATTGCTTCCATAGCTGGCTTTACATCATGCACTCTTAAAATTTTTGCTCCATGTTTAATTGCCAAAACGTGTGCTGCAGTTGTTCCATTAAGAGCATGTTCGGCATCGGTTTGTAATAATTTGTAAATCATAGATTTTCTGGACAAACCAACCAGAATTGGTTTTTCCAGTATTTCCAACGCATTCAAATTTGCCAGCAGTTCATAATTGTGTTCCCTGTTTTTTGCAAAACCAAAACCAGGATCAATGATTATATCTTTAATTCCAGCTTGTTGCGCTTGCATTATCTTTAAACTAAAATAATCAATTAATTCTGGCAAAAAATCAACGTAATTTGATTCTGAAACCATCGTTTGTGGATTTCCTTTTAGATGCATCATGACGTATGGCGCAGAAAATTTGCCAACCGTTGTAAACATATCTGAATCCAGGCTGCCTCCAGAAATGTCGTTAATTAAGTCGGCTCCAGCATTTAAGGCTTGTTCGGCAACCTGAGATCGAAAGGTATCAACCGAAAAGTATGAGTCTGGAAATTCTTTTAACAAAAATTGCAAAGCAGGCAAAAGTCGGTCAATTTCAGTTTGTTCATCAATATGGTCGGCACCAGGTCTGCTGGAATAGGCACCTAAATCCAAAAACGTAGCTCCCTCCAACATCATTTTTTCAGCAGATTTATATAGATCCAGTTCGTTTTTTATTCTGCTGTTTTCGTAAAATGAATCGGGAGTAAGATTTAAAATTCCCATTACCAATGGTTTAGATAAGGGTAAAAGTCGTCCCCTGCATTGTATCTGGAAATTTGTATTTTTGACCATTAATTTCTCTTTTGCTAAAAATAGGAAAGATTAAAAAAATTAAAATCTTTTAAAACCTCACGAAACTACTGATTCTTTTGGCAACAACAATTAACGAAGCAACAACCCTGCAATATGATCATATCATTACAATTTGTCGCGAACTTTTTATTCATAAAACAACTGATTATGGTACATCATGGCGCATTCTTCGCCAAAGTTCGTTGACCGATCAGATATTTATAAAAGCACAAAGAATACGAACCATCGAAGAAATTGGTAGTAGTAAAATTGATGAAGCTATAACCTATGAGTACATTGGAATCATTAATTATTGCGTTATTGCATTAATACAAATGGAACTTACTGCAAACGATTCGATGGAAATGTCTGTTAATGAAGTAAGCAATTTGTATGATGCAGAAGTTACGGAAACAAAAAAATTAATGCTCGATAAAAATCATGATTATGGAGAAGCTTGGAGAGATATGAGAGTAAGTTCGTTGACTGATTTAATATTGATGAAACTATTGAGAGTAAAACAAATTGAAGATAATAAAGGCAAAACATTAGTATCGGAAGGGATTGATGCTAATTTTAGAGACATGATTAATTATGCTGTCTTTGCATTAATTCGATTAAAAGAAATAAGTTAAAAATCAAAAATGAATTTTATTGTAAACTTAAGCAGATATTTTACTGCGATTTTATTTATTATTTCTGGATTAATAAAAGCAAATGACCCAACTGGGTTTTCGTATAAGCTGGAAGAATATTTTGTGGTTTTTCACACAGAATTTTTAAATCCTTTGGCATTAGGACTTTCAGTTTTTATTTGTGCATTAGAAATATTTTTAGGAGTTGCATTACTGCTGGGAGGGATGATAAAACAAGTAATTTGGGGCTTACTATTGTTAATCATCTTTTTTACTTTCCTTACTTTTTATTCTGCATTTTTTAATGTAGTCACCGATTGTGGATGTTTTGGAGATGCTGTAAAATTAACACCTTGGCAATCATTTGGAAAAGATATTTTGTTGCTAATTCTTATAGCAATAATGTTTTTCAATATCGATAAAATAAAACCTTTATTGAATGAAAAAGTGGCCGTGGGTTTTTCTTATCTCGCTTTTTTTGTATCAACAGGATTTGGAATTTATTGCATAATGCATCTTCCCATTATTGATTTTTTACCTTATAAAATTGGAAATAATATTCCTCAGTTAATGAGTATACCGGCAGGTGCTGTTCCAGATCAATACCAGATATTTTATACCATGAAAAGTCTGAAAAGCGGAGAATTAAAGAAATTGGGTGACAAAGAATATATATCTTCCGGAATATGGGAAAATCCTGAATGGGAATATGTAAGTGCATCGGAGCCAGTTTTGGTGAAAGAAGGATATAAGCCAAAAATTAAGGATTTATTAGTGGCAGATGCAGAAGGAACAAACCAAACTCAAGCAGTTATTGCCAATCCTGAATATAATTTCTTGGTAATTGCTAGCAATTTAGATTTTACTAGCAGCAAAAATTTCGATAAACTAAATGATTTGGCAACCAAAGGCGAGGCTTATCAAATTCGTACGTTAGGCTTAACTGCCAATTCAGCTCAAGATGTTGAATCATTTCGAAAGGAAAGTAATGCCATGTTTGAATTTTATTATTGCGATGGTACAGTTTTGAAAACCATGATTCGCTCTAATCCAGGATTAATCTTGTTGAAAAATGGAACAGTAATAAATAAATGGCATTTTAATGATATTCCTGATTTTGAATCGATACAAAAAATGTATTTAGATAAATAAAAGTCAGATGCTCAAGTATTTAATACAGCGGATTTTATATGGCTTTGCAGTTTTAGTTGGTGTTGTTGTTGTTGTATTTATACTTTTTTCGGTATTACCTGGCGATCCTGCACGAATGACCCAAGGACAACGATCAGATGTTTCATCCTTAGAAGCAGTTCGAAAAGAATTGGGATTAGATAAACCAACCTCGGTTCAATTCGCTTATTATATTAATGATTTATCTCCGATTAGTTTTCATAAAAATGATAGCACGAATCAAGCAAAATATCATTATCAAAAATTAATTAATATAGGAAATGAAAATTATTTGGTTGTTAAAAAACCATATTTACGAAGATCCTATCAAACCAAAAAAGATGTAAGCCAATTACTTTCTGAAACAATTCCTAATACTTTAGTTCTAGCTTCTGCGGCTATGTTATTTGCCATTATTTTTGGTATCGGTTTAGGAGTGTTGGCAGCTGTCTATAAAAATACCTGGATTGATAAAGTGGCATTAAGTTTTTCTATTTTAAATATTTCTGTGCCTTCGTTTTTTGCAGGAATTATAATTGCCTATATTTTTGCATTTAAGCTTGGTCCATGGACAGGCTTAAAAATGTCGGGCAGTTTATATAATTATAATCCTTTTACAGGTCAAGTTTTATCCTTAAAAAATTTAATTTTACCTGCACTCACCTTAGGCTTGCGTCCATTATCTATTATTGTGCAACTTACTAGAAGCGCTATGCTCGAGGTTTTGTCGATGGATTATATTCGCACAGCTCGTGCAAAAGGATTGAGTAAAAGCAAAGTGATTTTTAAGCACGCGTTAAAAAATGCCTTAAATCCAGTGATAACTGCAGTGAGTGGTTGGTTTGCCTCATTAATGGCAGGTGCTTTTTTTGTAGAATATATTTTTGGCTGGAATGGTTTGGGTAAAGCAACGGTTGATGCATTAGAATTATCAGATTTTCCGATTGTAATGGGAGCAGTATTGTTTGTAGCGCTTTTGTTTGTAATTATAAATATATTGGTTGATATTATTTATGGGATTCTCGATCCAAGAATACGAATAGAATGAAAGTTTTTTTGCTTGGTTTTATGGGTGTTGGCAAAACCACAATCGGTAAGCAATTAGCCAAATTAATGAATTATTCTTTTTTTGATACGGATTTTGAAATTGAAAAATTTACCCAGAAATCCATCTCAGAATTATTTGAAGAAGATGGTGAAGATTTTTTCAGAACGAAAGAAACCGAGATTTTGATGTCGTTTTTAACTATTCCAGATGCTATTATTTCTGTAGGTGGAGGCACTCCTTGTTTTAATAATAATATGCAATGGATGAATGAGAACGGAATTACCATTTTTTTGAATGCTGATCCAGCTTTTATTTATCATCGACTAATTCATGCAAAAAAACCTAGACCGCTAATTAATTCTTTTAGTCATGATGAATTAAAAGAATTTATTGAATTGAAATTGCAAGAGCGTGAATTTTATTATCAACAAAGTAAAATTTTACAGCTTTTGCCGTTAAAAAATGTTGAAGAATTACTTGATAAATTAATTGATCATAATTAATTTACGATAAATACACCATCGAAATGCTATTGGAATTTCAAGTTATCAAAATACTTTTTTGATTTAGTTTACGTCTAAGTAATTCAAGTTTAAACCAAAAACCACTCATACCTAAACATTTTCGTACCTTTAGGAGTTAACAACAAAAGAATTTACCATAAATGACAAAAATTTCATTCAATAATAAGCAAAATCCGTTCTTCAAATCATTAAAGGGGAAAGTAGATCAATATTTTGAAGATACAAAACGGGAAAGTCATGGAAGTAGAATTTTATTTATTAAAGGTCTTATTCAAGTATTGTCGGCTTTTGCTATTTATATCACGTTAGTGTTTTTTACACCCGTTTGGTACATAAGCGTTATATTGTGTATGCTTTTTGGATTTAATTTAGCAGTTATTGGTTTTAATATCATGCACGAAGGAGGTCATCAAACGTTTTCAAATCATAGATGGTTGAACAGACTTTCTGCTTATTCATTAAATTTTTTAGGGGGTAATGCTAATTTCTGGAAAAATAAACACAACATAAATCACCATACCTATACCAACATTGAAGGAATGGATATGGATATTGAGGTAAAAATGATGCGAATGCATGAGGAACAAAAGTGGTATTCGTACCACAAGCTTCAGCATATTTATTTTATAGGCTTATATAGTCTGGCATATATTGGTTGGGTTTACATTCAAGATTTTGAAAAGTATTTCAGGGGAAGTTTAGCACCAGGGCAGCCTAAATTGCCTTTCAGTACAAAAGAGCACGTTATATTTTGGTTAAGTAAAATAGGATATACTATAGTTTTTGTAGTTGTACCTCTAATTTTTGTAGGTTGGTATGCAATACTTGGCTACTTATTAATTTGTGCTGTTTGTGGAATAACATTATCAGTAGTGTTCCAATTAGCGCACATTGTGGAAGGTACTCATTTCCCTAAACCAGACAGCGAAACCAATAAAATTAATCAGGAATGGGCTATTCATCAAATTCAGACTACTGCAAATTTTTCTACAAGCAGTAAGACTTTAGGCTGGTTGCTTGGAGGTTTAAATCATCAAGTTGAACATCATTTATTTCCTCGAATAAGCCATATTCATTATCCGGCAATCAATAAATTGGTCATAGAAACTTGTAAGGAATTTAATGTTCAGTACACAGAATTTCCAACGATGTTTTCAGCGTTCCGTTCTCATTATTCGCATATTAAAATGCTTGGGAGAGCGGTATAACACTAATTTTTAAATAAATTGTTGAATTAATATTCCGTTAAACTTAATTTTTGCATTAGCTTCGGGTTTTTAATAAATACGAATTTCTAACGTATGATCCGACAATTTTTTCTTACGAATAACGAATTGCAATGGGAAAAAAACCCTACTGATTTATCGTTAAAAACAGATAAACGTGTGGTTTGGGTTGATCTGCAATCGCCCACTGACGAAGAACGAAGTAAGGTAGAAAAACTATATAAAGTTGAATTTTTCACTCCGCAAGAGGCTGCAGAAATAGAAAGTAGTTCTCGGTTTTTTGAAGACGGTGATGGATTTGAAGCCAATAGTTCTTTTGTAGTTTATAGCGATCAATCACATATTACGCGTCAGGTTTCATTTATTCTAAAAAATAATATTTTATTCACGCTTCGCAATGCTGATTTGAAAGCATTTGCTGAAACGGTAAGAAAGATTAAAACGTTTAAAAAAGGGTCTACTACTAATGCTTTTCAGATTTGGTTGCTAATTATAGAAACCCAAACTGATAATGATGCAGATTTTATTGAGCATCTAACGCGGATAACCAATACAGTAAGTAGGCAATTAGTAAAGGAAAAGTCGATTGAAGAAGAAACGCTTTTGCGCATTGCCGAACTTCAGGAAAATACCATTTTAATCAGAGAAAGTATTGTTGATAAGCAGCGTTTAGTATCGTCTTTATTAAAAAGTTCGGTTGTAGAAGAACCCGAAATGATTCGATTACGAATTATTATTAAGGATATTAATTCACTTTTACAACATACTCAATTTAGTTTTGAGAGGCTTGAATACTTGCAAAACACTTTTTTGGGATTAGTAAACATTGAGCAGAATCAGGTAATTAAAATATTTACAGTCGTAACGGTTGTTTTTATGCCTCCTACTTTAATTGCCAGTTTGTATGGAATGAACTTTACGTTTATGCCTGAATTAAAATGGTTTTTGGGTTATCCATTTGCTATTCTTTTGATGATTGTGTCTTCCGTTGCATTTTTGTGGTATTTCAAACAAAAAAAATGGCTTTAATATTTACCGTTGGTCATTAAATTTATTCCATTCATCTAACTAAAAATTCCAACGGTCATCATTTTATTATTTAGCTAAAATTTAACTTATACATTCGGTTTATGTTTGATTTTTTAGTTCCGAAATTCATTAAACCAAGGTGGCTTCGTTCATTTTTTGAAACCCTTATCCTAGCTATAATTATTGCTATTATTATTTCTGTTTTCAGACTCATTATAAACAAAAAGTTTAGTATTGATTATTTTTTATATTCTATCCTTTTTGGTGTTTTAATTGGGTACTTTATTTCCGGAAGTCTTTTTTTACTGGGAAGTTTAAAGCACTTTAAAGAACAAGCATCGTGGGTAAGGTGGATTGGTTATTATACGGTTACATTATCTTGCTCGCTAATTGCTAGTGAGATAGGTCGCTATATTATTAGCAAAAATGAAAATTTTAATTATATTTTTTTAGGTAATATTAGTTCAATATTATTTAATGCTGCTATTGCTTTTATCGCAACAACAGTAATTGGTCTTTATCAAAGCCAGCGAGAGCGATTTCATTTGCAAATAGCGAAAAAGGAATTGGATATAATAAAAATTCAACAGTTAAAAACTACCGCTGAATTAGAAACGCTACAATCTAGAATAAACCCACATTTTTTATATAATTCTTTAAATTCAATTGCAAGTTTAATTCATGACAAACCAGATTTAGCTGAGGAAATGACCTTGAGATTATCTAAACTTTTCAGGTATAGTATTAATTCTCAGAATGAAAGTAAAACGACAGTAAAAGATGAAATTGAAATTGTTCAAAATTATATTGCAATAGAAACTCTTCGTTTTGGAGATCGGATTTCATTTGAAGTATTGGTTGAACCCAAACTTTTAAATCATTTAATTCCACGATTTTTAATTCAACCTTTAGTAGAAAATGCCATTAAACATGGCTTGCACGAAATAGTTGAGAATGGAATAATTGTGATAGAGATAAAGCAGGATGAGAATAATTTAATAATAGGTGTAAGTGATAATGGAAAACCTTTTTCTGATAATTTGCAAGTGGGTTATGGTTTGCAAAGTACGTATGATAAGTTGAATTTATTACATCCAAATGGCTACCAACTCGAATTAGTTAATTTTCCGGTAAAACAAGTAAAAATTATTCTTACCATTTAAAACTTATGAATAGATTTTTTAAAACTATCATCGTAGACGATGAGCCTTTAGCACGTCAACGATTAAAGCGGTTGTTATTAGAATTTCCGCATTTTACTATAGAAGCAGAGGCTGCAAATGGAAAGGAAGCCATTGAATTGATAAATAGTTTACAGCCAGATGTTGTGTTTCTTGATATAGAAATGCCGGTTTTCAATGGTTTTGAAGTACTTGCTCAACTTAATACGCAACCTAAAATTATATTCACCACCGCGTTTGATCAGTATGCTATAAAAGCGTTTGAAGAAAATTCGGTAGATTATTTACTAAAACCGATAGAAAAGGAAAGACTTGAAAAAGCAGTAAATAAATTGCAGAAACTTGAAAATTCTGACATAAATATTTTACCAATACAACAACTTATTGAGCAACTAAACCCTAAAAAAGTACTTAAAAGTTTAACCGTAAAAATTGGGGATCGTATATTATTAATAAAAACAGAAAACATTGTATTTCTGGAAGCTGAGGATAAATATGTTTTTATACATACTTCTGATGGAGAGAAATTATTAACCGATTTTACCATAACTGGTTTAGAAGAAAAACTTTCAGAAGAGTTTGTTAAAATTCATAGAAGTATTATTATCAATTCTGAAAAAATTAAAGAAATACGTAAAAGTTTTAATGGGGCTTTAGTATTTGTTATGAATAATAAAGAGCAAACTAGATTAAGTAGCAGCCGATCAAATGGTGAAAGCTTAAGAGAACGATTCGATATATAAATTTTAAAAGCAACATTATTTAACTATATAATTCATGGTTTCTGCGTGAAACTACATTTTTTATAGTTGTTTATCAATTGTGCGGTATGATTAATTTTTTACTTATTTTTATTTTGCTTGTTTTTTATTTAACTATATAATAAACAGTATAATTTAAAGTTATTTTGATATCATCATTTCTGACGAGATGAAAAGGATTGTGCTTTTGCTTTTTTGCCATTCTGAGAGAAACGAAGAATCTTCATTTAATTTTTTTTTAAGGCAAAAAATCGACCTTTGGCAGATTAAGCCAACTACCTTAGATTTCACATTTTATTATATTGATTCAAATCGCTCAACGGGAGATTGTTTAGATTATAAATTATACGATTGCCTTTGAATTAAAAATTACGTAGGGCTAAATACTCTGAAGTCGCAAACCGGCAAAAGCAGTGCTTTCCATATTTGCAAATTTTGCCATTAGCCCGGATTGAAGCGACATCCTTTTTTTGCTAGATTAATTTCCAAATTTAAGAAAACCTACCGCAAAAAAGATATAGCGCAAAGCCGGATTAGCTCCTAATATTTTTATACAAGTGTAAGAAACCTGTTTTTTTAAATAATTAAAGTTTATTTAATAATTCCAACTAAACTTTTATAGATTAAAGTTAAAGTATAATTATCTCAGAATAATAATATATTAATTTTATTTACTATTCATCCATTAATTGATGCCATTTGTCAGAATTTGTAAGTATGTGGATATATTATATGCAATATTTGAGTATAAATTAAACACTATGAAAATTTTAATTTTTATTGCTATTCTATTTTTTTCCATTGCATTGAAGGCTCAAACAATCATCTCTGGGTCGATAAATAACAATAAATCAAAACCCATTGCTAATGTTAATGTTCAAATAGAAAATTCGTATGACGGAACTTCAACTGATTTAAATGGTAACTTTTCATTTTCAACTTCAGAAAAGGGTAAACAAAAATTAATTTTGCAATTAGATGGGTACAAATCAGATACTCTTTTAGCTAATTGCAACGGCGCAACGCTTAATTATTCTATTACGCTACGCCAGAAAGTAAATACTTTAGATGCTGTTGAAATCAGCGTGGGTAGCTTTGAAGCAAGTGATAGTAAAAAGGCGGTTGTTTTGCGATCACTGGATATTGCAACCACAGCAGGTAGTCAAGCTGATATTTTTGCTGCCTTGCAAACCTTACCTGGTGTGCAGGCAGGCGGTAATGAAAATGGACTATTTGTTCGGGGTGGTGATGCAGCAGAAACAAAAACGTTCTTTGATGGTATGATGGTTAAAAATCCATTTGGTGCACAGTTGCCAGATCAAGTAGCAAGAGGTAGATTTTCTCCATTTATGTTTAAAGGCACTACTTTTTCGGCAGGTGGTTATTCGTCGCAATATGGGCAAGCCTTATCTTCTGCTTTAATTTTAGACAGTAAAGACCTGATAGATAGTAGTGTTACCGATTTGTCAATTATGTCAGTTGGTTTGGGAGTTAGTCGCACGCAACGTTTTGAAAAAAGTTCGCTGACAGCAGGCATCAATTATTATAATTTAAGTCCAATTTTTTCCATAATTCCTCAGAATGCCAATTGGGATAAAAATCCTCAATCTTTAGATGCTTCTGTTTTTTACAAATGGAGAACTTCTGGAACTGGAATGTTGAAAATTTATAGTGATTATACCCAGTCTGATGTTTCTTTATTTACTGAAAATTTAAACGAATTAGATAAACCTATGCGTTTTACCAACCAAAATAAAAACAACTATAATAATATAACTTATCAAGCATTTATTAGTGATGAATGGAAATTAAATGCAGGACTATCCTATAATTTAACAACAGATAATGGAATAACGGATACCAATACCTATTTCAGAAATGATGATTTATTGCAAGGCAAAGTAATTTTGACAAATTTTTTTGGAAAAAATTCATTATTTAAAACAGGTATTGATTATTTCAGATCAGGTAGAAAAGAAGGATTCATTAATTTGTCTCGTAAATATTCTGATCATATTACTGCAGTTTATTTTGAAGCTGATTTATTTTTTACCGATAATTTGGTTGCCAGAATTGGCTCTAGATTAGAGTATACCTCTTATTTAAACGAAGTAGGCATTGCTCCACGAACTTCTCTTACCTATCGAACGGGAAAAAATTCTCAGGTTTCTGCAGCCTACGGAAGATTTTATCAAAATCCTTCCGAAGAATATCTTGTACAAACTAATACATTGACGCAGGAAAATGCAGATCATTCAATACTTAACTATCAGTTGATAAATAGCTCTCAAACATTTAGGGTTGAATTATATTACAAACAATATTCGGATCTTACAACTATTTCAAATAAAAATATATTAGCAAATGATGGCTCAGGCTATGCTCGTGGTATTGATATTTTTTGGAGAGATAAAAAAACATTTAAAGGTGTTGATTATTGGGTTTCTTACTCATTTTTAGATACACGCAGAAAGTTCAGAGATTTTCCGAGTAGTTCTGTACCTCAGTTTGCTGCAAAACACACAACTAGTTTAGTATATAAAAAATATTTTTCTTTACTAAAATCTTATATAACGGGTACATATACTTTTGCAACTGGTAGAACTTATATCAATCCTAATAATTCTACTTATTTAGGTGATGTAGCTCCAAATTATCATAATCTTAGTCTTTCCTGCAGTTATCTTACAACCATATTTGGACAAAGCACAGTTATTTTTAGTTCAATTTCTAATATTCCAGGCTTCAATCAAATATTTGGCTATAACTATTCTGCAGATGGATCTAAAAGAGCTGAGATTAATCCTCCGGCCAAACGCCAAGTGTTTCTGGGTGTTTTTATAAGCATTGGTGGATCAACTTTTAGCAAACAACAATAAAAAGCAATTCATCAACTAATACTTGCCATTCGTCTGAAAATGTTACCAAACAGGAAGCAATTCATGCACTTTTGATTCATAATTAATCGCAAAAATTAAATAGAACTAACAATGAAAAAATTATCTACAATTTTATTAATAAGTATGCTAGGCATACAATTAGTAAATGCACAAACCAATGTTAAATATATTAATGCTATGCAAAAGGGAATGGCACTACTTGAAAAATCTAGAACTTCTGTTGATTTTAATGAAGCGGCTAATCAGTTTACGAGAATTAGCTCAGTAGAAAAAACAAATTGGTTACCAAAGTATTACAGCGCATATACTACTTTATTAGCAGGTATTTTTGAAGAAGAAAATGAAGCAAAAGATTTATTATTTACAAAAGCTTTAGCATTAACTGAAGAAGCAGATGTTTTATCACCAAACAACAGTGAAGTACATACTTTGAAAGGATATGTTCAATTTATGACCATGACAGTTGATCCAACTACTCGAGCAGCTACCGCAATTCCTCTTGCAATGGCAAGTTTGGGAAAAGCCAGAAAGATAGATCCTACTAACCCGCGTCCAGATTTTGTACAAGGTCAGAACACTTTTTACACGCCGGAATACTTTGGTGGTGGACCAACAATAGCTAAACCATTATTAAGTAGCGCAGCGGAAAAGTATGAAAAGCAAACAATTGCAACTGATAGTTTTGCTCCACAATGGGGAAAAGACAGATGTTTGATGTTATTAAAAGAATGTAAGTAAGTTTTAGACAGTTAATTTAAAAAATATAAATCATGGAAAAATTAATCTTAATAGTATTATTAATACTACCATTTTCGAAAAATTTTGCTAACCAAGCTCAATATGAAAAAGAAATTAAAAAAGGCTTGGAATTATTAAATGGATCACAAAATAGCCAGGGGTATTTAACATCTGCAGAATATTTTAAGCGTGTTGAAATAGCAAACCCAAATGAATGGCTTAGCCCATATTATGTTTCTTTTTCAACCTTGCTTGCAGGTATTTTTGAAGAAGATAATAATATAAAGGATGAATTATTTGATCGGGCTTTGGCAGTTGCTGAAAAAATTAAAGTTACAGAAACAAATGGCAGCGAACTTTATGCACTGTTAGGATATATTCAATTGATGAAAATAAGTGTAAAGCCGATGCCGCGAGCAGTTACAGGAACTGGAAAAGCAATGGAATTATTAAAAAAATCGATAGAGTTAAATCCAGAAAATCCAAGGCCATATTATGTACAAGGACAACATACTTTTTACACGCCAGCTATGTTTGGTGGCGGACCTGAAAAGGCAAAATCATTATTGGCAGCCGCAAGTGATCGATATAAAAAGGATCCGAATAAAAATATAACGATACCTGAATGGGGAAATACACGCAACTCAAAATTACTGGAAAAGTGCCAATAGATAATAAAATTGTAAATTAGAAAACACAAATTAAGGTTTGTGTTTTTTGTTGCTATTTCTTTTAAATTATTCATATTAATTTAAAAGAAGATTTTCAGTATTATAAGGAAATAAAAAATACAATATGCCGAGCATGAAAACCGTAAGTATTTAAATTCAATTCTTCTTCGTATTATTTGAGTATAATTAGATATATAACAAATATTTATTTCAATAGCTCATTTATTTGTACTTAAAACTAATACTATATAATTCGACAAACTATCTTTTTCAATTTTGAATCAAGGAAATTACTCTGAAAGTTCTACTTTCCAATTCATTTTTTCTAAGTCACTAATCGAATATTTATAAATTCTTTTAAACTTTTTTTCTTTTATTATCTTTTTCCAACTAATTGTTTTTAAAGAATCCAAATCAAAAGTTACAATTCTTATTAAGCTATCATCACGAAAGTTAATATATCTTTCCCAAGCTTCATTATCTCCAAACCTTAATGGAAAAGTTGTTGAATCTGATGGTAATCTTTCAATATAATTTAAATAGTTTTGTTGAATATTACTTGTTTCAAAATCATCCAAATATAAATCCATAAATTTATCAGAACCACTAATTGTATAATAAATATCTGATTTAGACTTATTAAATAGACTTAGTTTTTTATCAATTGGATCACAACTAGTAAATATTACAGAAATAAATAATATGTAAAATATAGAATATTTCATTTAATGCCTCATAAAGTTAACTAATTTTATTAATGTACTCTAATAATTTTTATCGATTGAATATTCATATCTATTCTAATTAATTGGATTATTAAAATACAAATAAGATAAAGTATTTGCTTAATTTTGTACCGTTCATTGGGTCTAAAGTTCCGGTTTTATGTGCTACAATCAAATTGTCGAAGTCGATAGGGTTGGAGGTTTCGTTGATAGCGAATATATATAAAAATCCATCGCGTTCGGGTTTTAGGTTTTCTAAAAATAAATTATCTGAAATTTCATTTTTAAATTTATTAAAATTATTTTTTCTATTAAATCACTTAATTGATCTAACCAAAATTCCGGTTGATATAAATAAAACTAAACTAATAATGATATAAGCTATTAAGCTTAAATTAAGTTTTAAATTTCCTTTACCTTTAAATTTATTAGTTATAAGTTTTAAATTACCATTTCTTACCAAAAAACTATAGTAAAAATAAATAATTAACAATCCAATAAAAATTATGAAAATCTCATTTATAATGAACATTTTTTTATTGAAAACAATTAAAAATATATCAGTAAGTGTGTATAAATTAATGATTCCAAATATTGACACAGTGGTAACAGCCCAGCTAGGACTATTTTCACCATTAGATAAACTAAATGAATATATTTTGTAAAAAAAGTATTCTATCAAAAGCTTCATTATTTAATCTCTATGTAATTTAAAGTTTGGAATAATTTGTTGATTTTGTTGTTGTAGACTTCCTAATTTATCAATAGCACCCTTTACACCACCTGGATAAATAGAATTTACTCCTTGGTATGCAACTGTACTAATTAAAGCAGGAACTCCCATTCCCATTAAACCAACACCAACTCCCCAAGCAGTTGCACTAGAATTTAATGAAAATTCAACTCCGCTAATTAAATTAGATCTATATAAATAGATATCTATCATAGTAGTTACTAATACAGCCGTATTTCCTAAAATTTGTAAATCTTTAGCTGCATAAGCATAGGGCTTAGAATTTTTGGTAAGTTTTGAATAATCAATATCCCTAATTAAACCTTTTGATGTTTTATATTGACTTTGTCCAGCTAAAGTTGATATTTCGGCAACACCAACACCTGTTGCAGCTATACCTATTGTATTAGAAAGTCCATCTGCAACTTTTTTAGTCGGATCACCATCTCCAATAAACTCAATACCTCTTTCATAAGCTATTTGTCCAATCATATCCTCAAACTCCGTTCCTATCAAAAGTTCTAAATTTTCATTGGTCCATAATGGTTTATTTCCTTCATAATCATCCGAAGAACCATTGGTTAACGTTTCTCTATTTGATCTGTTATTATCCAACATCCCCGTAGGATCCACTCTATTCATTGGGTTGTTTTGCACATAATTAAAAGGAGAAAAACTAACTCGTTCGCTACTCATAGAGTCTACACCCCAAAACCTACCCAACACCGGATCCATTTGCCTAGCATGAAAATCGTAGGTGTTTAAGTTTAATTCTTCTTCGTATTCTTTGCCACCAAATTGGTATTTATGAAATGACGAACCTTGCCCATTCCATCGCAAACCAAAAGGATAATAATCATTCACAGCAAGTAAAGTTCCGGTTTTGTGTGCTACAATTAAATTGTCGAAGTCGATAGGGTTGGAGGTTAATTGTTCCAATTTATTAATGATGCGATGTACATAAATAGGTTTGAAATTGTTATCCGATCAATTATGATTTTAGGAATTTTTAGTTTAGATTTAGAAAAGTATTGTATTGCTTGTAATAAAACACTAAAAATAATTAAAAACCTTAAGCTATGAGGTGGCAGTATATACAGTCCAATTATCAAATTCGATATTGAAAATGAAAGGATTATTAAGGTTACTATTAAAGGTTTTAGCCACAGATTAAATCCAAAATTATTTATAAGTTTAGACTTAAATATATTAATCGAAAATATAACTGATAAAATAGTTAGTGAAAAAAAAGTGAAAAGATAGACATATTTAAAAGAAAATAAACGAAGGATTAAAAGTATAATTGAAATTACTATTAAAGTTATTTCAGAAAAGCTAAAAGTTGTTTTTCCTTTGTAAATTAAATTAGAAATCAAAAAAATAGGTAAGAATAAGCCAATAAATCTTCCAATTAACCATCCTAATAATTCCATAAACAAAGATTAAATTATTCTTTAACTTTAATTACTTTATCTAGTATTTTCGAAGAGCCGTAACTAAAACTTTGATTTATAGTCCAATTGCCAAAGCTCCCTTCTTTAAATACCCCTAAATTAAATCGACCACTCATTAAACCAAAAGTGCTAAGAATAAGTTCTTTATTTTGAGTAGGTGAGTTGTTTCTTGTAATCGCAGATCCAGTATAAAAAAGGTCAGTTGAGTTAAACTTTAATGGTTTGAGGTTTGTACCTTTTGGATAATAGCCACCATTCCCCGATGATGATCCATTATATACAATATCGTTGATCATTGCACTATATCCATTAATTAAGGAAACAGCAAATGTCGTCGAAACTAAACTTAAATCATTGATTTGATCTGAGAAAAATTTTGTTACGAAATTGTCTTCTGAATTTTCTTTTTCAATTTTAGCTAACTCTTCAGGTGTTTTTTTAGGATCGGTAGTTCCAGTTTTTGCAGTAGTTTTATCTCCAATTTGATCAGAATCAAAAGAATTTAATTGTTCGCTGTCTTGTCCACGTTGCAAAGAATTTAACTTTGTGCTATATTCTTCAAAACCATCTGCATTTATAAACCAGCCCTGATCCAACATCACACTTGGATCCACTCTATTCATAGGGTTATTTTGCACATAATTAAAAGGTGAAAAAGCAACCCGCTCTGCGCTCATTGGGTCTACTCCCCAAAACCTACCCAACGCCGGATCCATTTGCCGAGCATGAAAATCGTAAGTATTTAAGTTCAATTCTTCTTCGTATTCTTTGCCACCAAATTGGTATTTATGAAATTGCGAACCTTGCCCATTCCAGCGCAACCCAAAAGGGTAGTAGTGGTTGGCTGTTAGTAAAGTTCCGGTTTTGTGCGCTACAATCAAATTGTCGAAGTCGATAGGGTTGGAGGTTTCGTTGATAGCGAATATATATAAAAATCCATCGCGTTCGGGTTTTAACCCTTCGAGTAATAATGAACCTAAAACTCCTTCTTCAGATGCAGCTAAAGAACCCGAAGAGTTTTCGAGTAAATTAAACTCATGATCATTTCTCCGTACCAGCACTTACCCAAAAATACGGGTAGCAGTGTATTGATAGCCATATTTTAATAGAGCAATTTTGATTTCCAGTTTGCCAAAAATGCTTACTGTTTAAAAAAGTTTTTAACCCTAAAAAAAGCTATGAAAAAATTATTGATTGCAACCACATTATTTTGCTTGTCGGGCGGTTTATTCGCCCAGACTTTAATCAGCGAAAAACAAATTCCATTAACTAAAGAACAACGAAAAAATGAGCCTATTTATGCTATGCATAATGAAGTTTCTAATGGTGTTATGGTTCTTTTTGAAAGTTCAAAAGCAAAAAGAGAAAAAGGTGAGAAAAGAAAATACCAACGATATGAACTTAGTGCCGATCAGAATTTAAACGTAACGGATGGAAATTATGTAACACTAGGAACAAAAAATTCTGTAAAACCTAAGTTTTTTTTCAAAGATTTTAGAATTGGTTACACAACATGGATAGATGATGATGAAAAAACAGATATGATGATTGTACAAATTATCAAATTCGATAAATCAAATAAAGTGATTGATGTAAAAGATTTTGAAGTTTGTACAGAACGTGAATTTAGTGATTATCAAATTGTATCAAACAATGGTGATTTAATTTTACTCGTTCAATACGAAAGTAAAGCTAAAGAAACCAAGAATCTTGATTTCGTAAAATATTATCGAATTGATGGTAATACACTGGAAATCAAATCAGAAAGTGATTTGAATTTATTAGGACGTGATCAGTTTGGCATTGAATCCATGTTGGCAGTAAACAACTCTATTTATTTAGTTGGTAAACAATTGCAACAAATAAAGCCTTTCAAATTTAAATTAACCAAAGATTTTATTCTATTTAAATTAGATGAGAACGGAAAAGAGCAAGGTCGTACTACATTAGGTTTGCCAAATGGTTTTAAAATGGCAGGTGTTCAACTTACTACTCATAAAAATGATTTGTACCTAATCGGTGAATACGCTCCATCTACTGCTCAGCCAGTTATGAAATCGTATCCAGCTAATAATAAGTCCGTAAAAGTAAGTAATTCATACATTGGCATGTTTGTTTCCAATTATAGTTTGAATGATTTGACAAAAGGTGTTACTAAGGTTTACGATTATGAAAAAGATATTATGCGAAAGCTTAGAAAGGGTAATCCTGGATTTAATAAAAAAGGAGGAAGTTTTGTATTAAGTGATTTTATGTTTCTGGCAGATGGTTCTTTTTACGTAACTGCAGAAATGTATGTAAAGTTTTGGAGAACAACGGTTACCAAAGAAGCTACGCAAACAGTTTATCGATACTATACTGATTTTGATTTTAAAGATGCAGTGGTATATAAGTTTACAAAAGATTGCGAATTAGATTGGTTGTATCAGATAGATCGAGATTCGTATACTGCAAATTATACAGGTCATTTAAAAAGTGAAAAACCTCCAACAGGTGGAAAATTAGATGTGTTTTTATTAGATAATAACACCTTATCTGTGATGTATAATACTCCCGGTGGAAAGTATGGTAAAAGAAGATTTGGTCTCTCAGGTTTAAATATTTCTCCAGAAGGAACATCAAAAGACGCTGTAGATTTTACCAGTGATTCCCAATTCGGACAATTATATGGTGGTGTGGTACAGGTGGATAAAAACACGATAATTGCAGTAGGAACGGATAAAAAGGAAGATAATTTATGGTTAAAAAAGATTAAGTTAAATTAAGTTCTCACAAAAGGCGCATCCGTTGATGCGCCTTATTTTTTTATTCAATGACAAACTTTAGAAACACACTTTTACTAATTATCTTTTTAGGAATTAGTAATTATACTTTTGCACAAGCAATAGTTGGCCAAAAAAAACAATACACTGGCGACCCTATTTCAGTAGATAAAAAGGAGGATAAATATTACTTCAGCATGAACGGAAAGCTAGCAGGTTATTACACTAAAACTCCACATAATTCAGGTGAAGGAGATAAACCTGCAAAGATTAATGCTGCTAAAAATAGTGAATTCGGTACCGGAAAATATAAAAAGACGAGAGCTGTTGAACGAACAGATATTGGATTTAATGGCTCGCTGTATAGTACCGATGGAACCTATCTGGCTGATATAGATTATATCAACCTTGGATTTAATTTTAAATTTAAAGAACCTTACGAAATCGTTTTTATTAAGGGTATTAAAATTCAACCTATGTTGGAAGAGTTGATAGATAAAGGTAAATTGAATTGATTCATCAAAAATTTAGTTTAATGAAACAGTTCTTTTATTTAATGTTAAAACTTAATTACTAATTTTATTATTTAAAATAAAATTTTAAAGGTTTTACGTTGAGTATAAATGTAATTTTAATTTATTTAAAATTTTTAAAAAGGTCCGAGCTTTTACCTTTAACCGTAAATGTGTGCGATGTGGCCTAGCCCGGATTGAAGCGGCATATTTTTAGTAGGAAATTTGGATTGATAAATAAATCGATGAGACTCGTTTATCTTTTTATTAAGGAACATTTATTTAAAAAATATACAGCGGAAAGCCGGATTAGCTACTAATACTTTTTGTTTATTTCTTTTGAATCTTACTTCATTTCTTATTTACTTAGCAATTAATTTATATAAATAAATAATTTTAGAATTGAAAAAATATAAATTTTATGAAACGTAAAAAAAGTAAAAATTCATCTAGCTTATTTTAATGAATAATATAAATTTAAGATAGAATAAAAAAGATATTCTTCACGTTAGTAAATAAAAAAGGTCGGCTTAGGAAAGCCGACCTTTTTAGGTTAATTAGAAAAAAAATTCTTTTAAACTCCTAAAAGCATTCTGGTTGGATCTTCTAGCAATTGCTTTACCCTAACTAGAAAACCAACAGATTCTCTACCATCAATTATGCGGTGATCGTAAGAAAGTGCAACATACATGATTGGGCGAATAACTACCTGCCCATTTACTGCCATTGGTCTTTCAACAATATTGTGCATACCTAAAATTGCTGATTGTGGAGCATTTATAATTGGTGTCGACATCATTGATCCAAAAACACCACCGTTAGTAATTGTGAAAGTTCCACCAGTCATTTCTTCCAAAGTCAATTTACTATCTCTAGCTTTTCCAGCTAATTCTACAACTGCTTTTTCAATCTGGTCAAGGGTCATAGATTCAGCGTTTCTAATTACAGGAACTACAAGGCCTTTAGGTGCAGAAACTGCGATAGAAATGTCGGCAAAATCATGATAAATTATTTCTTCTCCACTTATAGACGCATTTACAGCAGGAAATTCTTTTAAAGCTTCACAAACTGCTTTAGTAAAAAACGACATAAAACCAAGTCCTACTCCGTGTTTTTCTTTGAATTTATCTTTGTATTTGGTTCTTATCTCCATAATCGGAGCCATGTCTACTTCATTAAAAGTAGTTAACATTGCTGTTTCATTTTTAACAGCTACCAACCTTTTAGCAACTGTTTTTCGCAACGAAGACATTTTTTCTTTTCGTTCATTTCGAGCTCCGGCTTGTATTTGTTTAGTACTTGTTGGAGCGCTTTTTAATTCTAAAGCTGCTGAAGTATTAGGTGTTGAAGTTGTAGCTTTTTCAGCACTCATTGCATCTTCCTTAGTAATCCGACCATCTCTTCCACTACCGTTTACAGCATTGTTTTCGATTTCTTTTTCAGCAAGAATTTTTGCAGCTGCCGGTGATGGTGTTCCAGAAGCGTAAGTTGCTGCTTTTTCAGTAGATGTTGTACTTGTTTTCGCTTCGCTTGTTGTTTGCTCTGGTTTTGCAACTTCTGTTTTTTCGGTTTTAATAGATCCTGCATTTCCAACTCCTTCTTCAATGCTGCATACTACCGCGCCTACTGCAATTGTATCTCCTTCGGCTACTTTAGTTTTTAAAACTCCACCTTTTTCGGCAGTCAATTCAAAAGTGGCTTTGTCTGATTCAAGCTCTGCAATAATTTCATCCATTTCCACTGTATCACCATCATTTTTTATCCATCTGGAAAGTGTGACTTCTGTTATTGATTCACCTACTGCTGGTACTTTTATTTCTATACTCATACTTTTTTATTCTAAATTCAGCTAAATTTTAATTTCTTTTAATTTGTTTATATTTTAATAAGTAAACCTAAAATAATTGTAAAAATTTTTAAGGGCTTACCCCAAATTATCTCGTCGATGGTTGAAAGATTTGTTTATGGGGTCGGGCTATCCGCTATATCTTTTTTGTTTTAATTGTTTTTCAATGGAAAAAAAGTATGCCGCTACTATCCCTAAGCCGCGTCAATGCAAATAATCATTATTTAGTCATTTTTTTATTTTAATACTAATTTTACTAACTCTCTAAAATATTTCACATAATATCATTGAAATTACTAAAATTAAATTCTGATTTTTCCGCTTTTTTTCTTTTAAAAAAAATATTAAGTTTTATTAAAATTACCTGTTAAAGAAACTGAAATATTTTATATCTGTTAATATAGTTTTGTTACCAACATATATTTTCTTTAACGTCACAAAATCAGTTATTAATCAAATTTTGAAGCTTCAATCGTATCTTTTTTAACTTCCTTAGCTACTTCAATTTTCTCTTCTTTATTTATTATTTCAAATGCTTTGGTTACAATTAATGCTTGTTGTACTACATGCTGTTTTGAATATCCAGTTGCAGTACTGCTACTTTCTCTTCTTGAAATTACTTGTATGGAATCTGTTCTCAACAATCTGCACAAATATGGCCAAGCACCCATATTTTCTGGCTCTTCTTGCACCCAGAAGTAATCAACAGCTTTTTTGTATTTAGCTTTTGTTTCTTCAAATTGTATTTTAGGAAAAGGATAAATTTGCTCTATTCGAACAATCGCAACATTTGTAATTTTTTCTTTTTGCTGGTAATCTAATAATTCATAATATATCTTACCTGTACAGAATAATACTCTTTTGACCTTACTTACGCTTACAAATGAATCATCAATTAATTCTTTAAAACCACCATTGGTGAAATCAGCGATTTTACTAACGCACAAAGGATGACGCAATAAACTCTTTGGTGTAAAAATAATTAATGGCTTTCTGAATTGTCTTTTTAATTGACGGCGCAAAATATGAAACATGTTTGCTGGAGTTGTGCAATTCGCAATTTGTATGTTATTACCGGCACATGCTTCTAAAAACCTTTCCATTCTGGCAGATGAATGTTCAGGACCTTGACCTTCATAGCCATGTGGAAGCAACATAACCAAACCATTTGATCTTCTCCATTTGGTTTCTGCGCTGGTTAAAAACTGGTCTATTATTATCTGAGCCCCGTTTACAAAGTCTCCAAATTGAGCTTCCCAAATTGGTAAAACATTTGGTGATGCCATTGCATATCCATATTCAAAGCCTAAAACTCCATATTCAGATAAGTGAGAATTGTAAATAGAAAACGTTGCTTGATCTTTTTCAAGAAACGAAAGTGGTGTATATTCTTCATCCGAATCTTCAACCGTAACTACTGCATGCCTGTGCGAAAAAGTTCCTCTTTCTACATCCTGGCCAGTAAATCTTACCGGATGGCCTTCGCAAAGTAAAGTGCCATACGCTAAAAGTTCACCCATAGCCCAGTCTAATTTCCCTTCACCGTTTAGCATGTTTTTACGATCTTCAAAAAGCTTTTCTATTTTCTTAAAAAACTTTTTATCTGAAGGTAAAGTCACAGATGTTAAGGCAATCTGCTTAAAAACTTTTTCATCAATTGCTGTATCAGGTGAACTTCTAAAATCTTCGCCTGTTGCAAAACGCATTTCTTTCCATGAGCCATCGAAAATTTTAGAAACTTCAGTCAATGGTTCAGTTTTGCTTTCGTCCAATCGCTCTTGCAGCAATTTACGGAAACTTTTATCCATTTCTTTTGCAAGATTGGCATCAATGGTGCCTGATTGCAAAAGTTTTTCAACATAAATTTCCCGAGGATTTTTATGTTGTTCTATTAATTTATATAAAAGTGGTTGTGTAAAACGAGGTTCATCGGCTTCATTATGACCATATTTACGATAGCAAAGAACATCAATGAAAACATCATTCAAAAAAGTTTGTCGATATTCCATTGCAATTTTTATTGCAAAAAGTAATGCTTCTACATCATCTCCATTTACATGAAAAACAGGTGAAAGAGTAACTTTTGCTAAATCTGTACAATAGGTACTTGATCGTGCATCTTTAAAATTAGTTGTAAAACCTATTTGATTGTTTATTACTAAATGGATGGTTCCTCCAGTTTTGAAGCCATCAAGTTTTGCCATTTGAATTACTTCATAAACAATCCCTTGTCCAGCTACAGATGCATCTCCATGTATTAAAATTGGTGATATTTTTTTTAAGTCACCATGGTATTTTGAATCAATTTTGGCGCGCACCATTCCTTCAACTACCGGATCAACTGCTTCTAAATGTGAAGGATTTGGTGATAAACTTAAGTGTACATTTTTGCCTTTATTGGTTACAATATCTGTAGAAAAACCCAAATGGTATTTTACATCTCCTCCAAAAACATCGTCTTCATTAAATTTGCCTTCAAACTCCTCAAAAAGTTGTTTGTAAGTTTTATTCATGATATTGGCAAGCACATTTAATCTGCCTCTATGTGCCATTCCAATAACAAATTCTTCTATTCCTAATTCGGCGCCTTGTTCTATTATGGCATCTAAAGCTGGAATAACAGATTCTGCTCCCTCTAACGAAAATCTTTTTTGACCAAGAAATTTGGTTCCTAAAAAATTCTCGAATATAACTGCCTGATTTAATTTAGTTAAAATCTGTTTTTTCTCTTCGAGTGTAAAGTTTGGTGTATTTCGGGTTGATTCCATTCGCTTCTCAAACCATTCAGTTTTATGAGGATTGCGGATGTATTTATATTCTGCACCAATGGATTCGCAATAAGTTTGTTCAAGCAAATCACGAATTTCACGAAGGGAAACTGGACCCAAACCAACTTCAATACCTGCTTGATAAACAGTATCTAAATCAGCATCTGAAAGGCCAAAAGTTTCCAGCTCTTTGCCAGGAAAATATTTTCTTCGTTCGCGTACAGGGTTTGTTTTGGTAAAAAGATGGCCACGAGTTCTGTAGCCATTTATCATATTTAAAACATTAATTTCTTTTAGAAAATGCTTTGGAGTTTCGGATGTAACCGTTGAAGCAGTTTCGTTTCTAGCGAAATCAAATCCTTCAAAAAATTTTTGCCAACCAAAATCTACCGATTCAGGCTCGTTTTTGAAACGTTGATACAGATCTTCAATATAGGGAGCATTGGCAGCGTTCAGGTACGAATAATTATCCATCTTTAATTTGTGTCCTTGGCAAAAATAGAATTTTTTACAGGATAACAGCAGATTTTAATTATTGAAAAATAAAGAAATTACGCTAGCTAATTCTTTTCAATGAGTAGTCAATTCTAGACTTTGTTCTTTATCGAGCATTTCAACCAATTCTTCGATTGAATTAATAACTGTTAAGCCGTTTTTTGGTGTTACTGGGCATTGCATTATTCGTGGTCCTGCAACTAAGAGAGGCCAATTTGGTAAGTTATCTATAATGCGACTAAGTAAATTATTGATATCACTATCAATTAAAACAGAAGTAAAAACACTTAAAACGTAATCAGGATTATAGAACTTGGACACTTTAAAAAGATCTTCGCAAGGCAAATTCTGACCAAGATATAGAACCTGGTGACCTCTGGCTTTTATTAAATAATTAGCGAAAAGTAAACCTACTTCATGGGTTTCGCCTTCTGGTAAAAAAAGTAAAAATCGCTTTCCGATTGGTGGAGAAGCTGGTAATTTATCAATTGAACAGATTAATTTTTGTTTGATAAGATGCGTTACAAAATGTTCGTGAGCCGAATTTATTTTGCTTGTTTGCCACATTACCCCAATTTTTCGCATAAAAGGAAACAATACATCTGTAACCGTATATTCAATACCAGATTTTTCTATACTGGCATTCAAAATTTCGTCAAATTTTTTCTCATCAAGCGAAAGCATTGCTGAACTTAACAAAGTTACCTGTGAACAAGAAGTATTTAACTCGTCAGATATAATAGCTACTTTTTCACCCATTTGGGTTTCAGACATTTTTGCTATCTCCGAAATTTTGAAGCCATTGTCATTTAATGTTGAAATATTAAGAAAATTGCATAAATCTTTATCGTCATAATACCGAATATTCGTATCTGTACGCTTAGGGATAATTAATCCATATCGCTGTTCCCATATACGAATCGTATGAGATTTAATGCCGGTTAACGACTCTATATCGCCTATGGAAAACTTGTTCACGCTTATCTATTTAATAATTATTTTTAACAAAACATAATGGTTAATGTTTCAATATTCAATTTTAAGTTACAGATTGTATGAATTATCCTTACAAAATTTTGCTCTTTCCAAAATCAAAGAAAGTTCTTTTTTGTCCATTTTCTCCAATAAATTAAACATCATGCTTACGCGTTGATTCAATTTGAGTTTCGACTCTTTGTTTCGGTTATAAAAATCCCAATATAGAGAGTTGAACGGACAAGCCTTTTCGCCGATTTTTAATTTTTTATCATAATAACAATTTTTACAGTAATCACTCATTTTGTCGATATAGTTGGCAGAAGAAATATAAGGTTTTGAACCTACAATGCCTCCATCTGCAAATTGGCTCATTCCTCGGGTATTGGTTATTTCTACCCATTCAATCGCATCAATATAAACACCCAAATACCATTCATCTACTTCCGAAGGATCGATGCCGGCCAATAAACAAAAATTTCCAATCACCATTAATCGTTGAATATGATGAGCATATGCATGGTCCAATGAATTGCTTATGCAATGATGCAAGCAATTCATTTTCGTTTCTCCGGTCCAAAACCATTCAGGTAGTTTAGCGGTGTGTGAGAAATAATTGAGTGAAGCAAACTCAGGCATTTTTGCCCAATAAATTCCACGCATATATTCGCGCCAGCCAATAACCTGACGCACAAAACCTTCTATCTGCGATATTGAAATGCTATTTTTATTATTTTCCCAAGCATTCACTACTTCAAATATTACCTCTTTTGGACTTATCATTTTTGTGTTTAATGCAAACGATAATCTGGAATGAAAAAGAATGGTAAACTCTTCTGTCATGGCGTCTTCATACGTTCCAAAATGAGGAAGCAAATTTTTACAAAAATGGAGCAATGCTGCCAAGCTTTGTTCGCGACTGATTGGATGATTCACATTTTTTTCATCAATATTTCCAAAGTATTGAACTTTCATTGAGTCAATCCTGCTTTTTTGTTTTCTTAAATCATTTTTAAATTCTAAAGTTGCCGGGATTTTAACTTTTCCATCGTATTTTTTTCGATTATCATGATCGAAATTCCATTTTCCACCCATAGGTTCTGCTCCATCCATCAGTATTTTATGCTCTTTGCGCATTTTGCGATAAAAAGTTTCCATCAAAAAAGCTTTTTTATCTTTAAAAAGAACTTCGACACTATCTCTTGAAGTAAGAAAATGTTCAGAATCGTTAAATGCTGATTGAATGGTAAGTTTTTGGCATAAAGATTTTAATTGTTGATCTAATCGATATTCATCAGGATGTAGATATTCAAAATATTCTACGGAATGTTTCGTAATTAAATGTTCAATATTTTCGGGTAATGTTTGCTTGTTTTCAGGATCATCTAATGTTAAATAAATTACTTGATGATGGTTGAATTTCAGCCAAATAGCAAAGTTTTCCATGGCAGCAAAAAAGCAACATATTTTTTGAATGTGATGTTTTACATATTCTTGTTCTTGCACCATTTCCATTAGAACATAAATCGTTTCATCGTTTTTTTCTGCAAACCAATGGTGGTTTTGGTTTAGTTGATCGCCAAGAATTAGTCGAAGAGTTTTCATGGAAGAGAATAATTATTATTTTTAGTTTATTGCTTATATGAGATATTTAAAAGAAAGAACCTTGCAATTTGGTATTAACATATTATATAAAGAATATTATGAAATTAAGTTTTCTAAAACCGTAATATAACATCGAAGGGAGGCTTAGGGATAGAAGCGGCATCCTTTTTTGCAAGGTT
>ENA-OFCE01000220-OFCE01000220.1-metagenomes-genome-assembly--contig:-NODE-220-length-39596-cov-4.262563_pt1 | contig 39596 bp, 40 predicted proteins | sample MGYA00153388_OFCE01 | MGnify analysis MGYA00153388 | reverse complement strand
CGTTTGGTGATTCCTACTACAACGAATCACCGATTTTGCAAGGCGAAGTCGGTTCAAACTATGGGCTCTGCGTCGACATGTGGGCACCGGGCGACTTTGTCTACTCGACCTGGGGTGTGGGTCGCCGGAGCACGAAACAGTCGGGGAGCTATTTAGGGGGCCAGCCGAGCAGTTGCGCATTCGGCACGTGCTTCTCACCCACAGAGCAGGGCTGGGCGTGGTTGTCCGGCACCTCCATAGCCGCCCCGCATGTCGCGGCGGCCGCTGCGTATGTGGCCGACCTCTATGGCCTGACGACCCCCGCCGCCATCGAGCAAAAGCTGCGCGACGCGTGGTTTCCGCTGCAACTCACGTTTGACACCGCAGGCGCGCCCGTGCGCATGGTGTTGCTGCAGTAGTCGACGATTAAAGGATGCAATATGAAATACCCACAAAAGCACACACACTTTCGGCGCATGGCAATGGCGCTCGCAGCCGCAGGATTGTTATCGTCGACTATCGCAAACGCAAACGCAAACGCAATCGCGGCGACACCTTTACGTGATGTCACTCCGTACTTTGTGAGCTACAGCAACCTGTTCAACAGAGTTGACATCTTCGGCGAGGGCCCTTTTGCACCCTATGATGGTGTGCCGGCCGCGTGGGCAGCGGCGGGATATGACAGTCTTAGTGGTCTCCCCAAAAGAGTGGTCGCGAGCGGGAGTGCCTTTCCGTACGCTGCGCCGCGCGTTGTCAATCGGGTCGGTCAGGACACCACGCGTGTGTTCGCCGGTGCAGAAGCGCTACCGACATCGGTGTATCAGAAAACTTACTGGGGCCCGTCCGGTGGCCCGTGCGAATCGTCGGTCGTGCTTCCGGCGAAGATGTATGCGGGTTTGTCGAAGACCTACGAACGTGAGGTGAAATCTGAACTCCTTCCTGAAGGCGCCTTGTGCTTTGAGGCCCGCAGCTTCTCAGGCGGGATTAAGGTCACCGATACCGTCACCTTCGCGGGCCCCATCCGCCGCAGCACGCTCAACGGCTTTGAGTACGAAGCGGCGTCGATGCGCGTGCAAAGGAACGGCGTGCCGTGGGCGACCTACTACTTTGGCTACCGCATGGGATCGACGGCGGGCAGCAGCAATTGGGACAACAGTAACCGCAGCCTGTTTGCGGCGAACTTTCCCAAGTTTCCGAGCAGCAGCGAGGACTATGAACTGGTCACGCTGCCGCCGCCGTTCGTGGAAGGCGAGGTGATTGAATATGTCAATCCCAAGGTCTCGCCCGGCTCCTCGGGCGGGCACTACTTTTACGCGACCTCGGAGGCGGATAAAAACGTGCTGGATGCCGATGAGAACTGGATTCGCACCGGACGCAATTTCAAGAGCGGGGGCTACCTGCCGGTGTGCCGTTTGTTCTATCGGGCGGCAGGCGCGGCAGCGGGAACGCACTTCTTCACAGCAAAGGCGGACGACTGTGAAACGCTCAGGCAGTTGCCGGGCTTCACCTTTGAGGGCATCCCCTTTCGCGCCAGCTTGCCGAAGGCGGCGAGCGCCGGGCTGACCGACGCACAGCGCTGCCCGGCGGGCACGCTGCCGCTGTACCGCTTCTTCAACAATGCGCCGCTGGGAACATACCAGCCCAATCACCGCTACACCACCAATCGCTTTGCCGGGCAGGCGACAGCCCTCAAGACAGAAGGACCCTTCGGCGTCGCATTCGGCGCAGCTTGGATCGACGAAGGTCTTGCGATGTGTGTGCCGCAGTGATGCGGTTTGGTGTTCACGCGTCGCTACAGTCGGGCAGTGCATAAGGCAACAATAGTCGGGTCGACTCATGTTTATTATCCAAGGGGCTGTCGGCCAGATTGGGTGTGCGGTTATCGCCGCCTGAACGCCACCCGGCTTGCAGGCGACAGCCGAGCGAGGCGCGCCGTTCGCAGGCGCTCGGGCAATGGCCGATAGACGTGAGGCTAAGGAAACACGCCTATGGAAACACTGAACAGTTCAAATTTCTCGCCATACCTTTGATGCCCGGTATCTACGCCCAGTGCAAAATCAACGAGTTGCGTCGGGCGTGGGCCCCGGCCGTCGCCGGGGTGGCGATTCATTCAGTGTTGCCCTAGCTGTAGGTGTAGAAACCGCGCCCCGTCTTGCGCCCCAAATACCCCGCTGCAACCATCTCCTTGAGCAGCGGCGCAGGCCGATACTTCGGGTCGTTGAAGCCTTCGTAAAACACGTTCATTACGGCAATCATGATGTCCAAGCCGATCATGTCGGCGAGTGCTAGCGGGCCGATGGGTTGGTTGGTGCCGAGCTTCATGCCGGCGTCGATGTCCTCGGCGGTGGCGAGTCCTTCTTGCAGGCAAAAAATCGCTTCGTTAATCATCGGGCAGAGGATGCGGTTGACCACAAAACCGGGCGAATTCTTCACCGTAATTGGTGTTTTGCCGAGCGCTTTTGCGAGTTCCTGCGCGGTGGCAATCGTTGCGTCACTGGTGGCCAGTCCGCGAATCAATTCGACCAGCGCCATCATCGGCACTGGGTTGAAAAAATGCATTCCGACGAAACGATCCGGACGCTGGGTCGCAGCGGCCAGTTGTGTGATGGAAATCGACGAGGTGTTGGTCGCGATGATGGTTTCCGGCTTCAGGGTCGCGTCAAGCTGCTTAAGAATGTTGACTTTGAGCGCTTCGTTTTCGGTGGCCGCTTCGATCACGTAATCGCAGGCTGCGAGATCGGCGAGCGTGGAGGAGGTCTTCACGCGCGCCATCGCGGCGGTCTTGATTTCGGCAGTAATTTTTTCTTTTTTAACCAGGCGGTCAAGGCTGCCGCTGATGGTTGACAAGCCGCGCTCTAACGCCGACGGACTCACGTCCAACATCAGCGCGTCAATGCCAGCAACAGCGCACGCCTGCGCGATGCCGTTGCCCATGGTGCCAGCACCGACGATACCTACAAGTTTAATGTTCATTTTTTTATGCTTCCTAAAGTATTCCTGAGATTTTACGAGGCCGGGTTTACATCGCGAAGGTGCTGCAAAATATCAGCGATGACACAAGACAATTTGATGATTGGCGTCGGGGCTGCGTTGGCCGCGGGACTAATGTGGGGCTTAGTCTTCGTTGCGCCGTTGTTGTTGCCCGACTATCCGGCGACGCTGTTGACCTTCGGACGCTATCTGGCATTTGGCCTGGTGACGCTACCGATTGCATGGTGGCAGCGCGAGACGCTGCGACGGTTAACGAGGGCTGATTGGTGGCTGGCGGCGCGACTTTCTTTGGTGGGAAACATCGCTTATTACCTTGCCTTGTCCGCCGCCATTCAGCTTGCGGGTGCGCCGCTGCCGACGTTGATTATTGGCACCTTGCCGGTGGTAATTGCAGTGTGTTCCAACCTCGGAGATCGTCGATTTTCGTGGGCTCGACTGCTGCCATCGCTCTTATTGATCGGACTCGGGTTGCTGTGCGTGAATGCCGATCAATTGGAGCGGCTGGATGCGAAAAATACATTGAACGCATACCTGATGGGTGCAGCGCTCGCGGTGGTCGCAAACGCTGCATGGACCTGGTATCCGATTCACAACGCTCGCTGGTTGCGCGCGCATCCTTCGCACACCTCGATGACATGGGCGCAAGGGTTGGTCACGCTGCCGATGGCTGTGGTTGGGTTGCTGGCATCCATTGCGTACTTGAAAGTGACGGTCGATGTGCGGTTTGCCGACTCACTCTGGGGGCCGCAGCCGTTGAACTTTTGGGTGCTGATGGGGGTGATTGGATTCTCGGCATCGTGGCTTGGCACGCTGCTGTGGAATATTGCCAGCAAGAACACGCCGACCGCGTTGACCGGGCAATTGATTGTGTTCGAAACACTGGCCGCGCTGGGGTATGCGTATCTCGTGTATCAACGAGCGCCGAGCGGGTACGAGATTGCAGGGATTGCGTTGCTGGTGCTGGGCGTAATTGTTGGGGTTCGGGCGTTGGCTTCGACGAAAGTGTAGGAGCGGTTCTGCCGCGACCGGGCACCAGGCGACAGACGTGATGTAGGTGACAAAAGTGACGAAAGTGACGGCCAGTTCGTCACCTACGTCACACCGATCACACATGTCACCTACAACCGTGATAGCGGCACAGCCGTTCCTACAAAAGCTTCCACGGCAGCGTTCGCCCCACCGTCAACGGCACAATTGTCTCGTCGCCGAACGCAAACTCGTTCGGCGGCGCCCAGCGTTCGCGCTTGAGCGTGACCTTTCCAGCGTTGCGTGGGAATGCATAAAACTCAGCACCAAACCGGCTTGCGAATTCGTCCAATTTGTCGAGCGCTCCGACCGAATCAAACGCCTCTGCGTACAGCTCTAGTGCAGCGTGCGATGTGAAGCACCCTGCTGCGCCACAACATGTTTCCTTGTTGTTCTTGGCGTGCGGCGCGCTGTCGGTACCGAGGAAAAACTTGGCTGAGCCCGACGTTGCGGCTTTCAACAACGCCTGTCGGTGCGTCTCGCGTTTGAGTATCGGCAGGCAATAAAAATGTGGGCGAATGCCGCCCGTAAAGATCGAGGTGCGGTTGTAGAGCAGGTGTTGCGGCGTTATCGTGGCGGCGACATTCGCTCCGTTGGCTGTGACGAACTCAGCGGCCTCATGTGTGGTGATGTGTTCCACCACCATTTTCAGCGCCGGAAAATCGCGCGATATTTGTTGCAGCGAGCCTTCGACGAACAACGCTTCACGGTCAAACACGTCGGTGGTGGGGTCGGTCACTTCGCCGTGAATGCAGAGCACCACGCCCAGGTGCTGCATCGCCTCCAACACGGGGTACACCTTGGCAAGTGATGTAACGCCTGAACCCGAATTAGTGGTCGCACCGGCTGGATAGTACTTAAACGCATGCACGAATTCGCTGTTGGCAACCCGCGTTACTTCATCAACCGTGGTTCCATCGGTCAGATAAAGCGCCATCATCGGTGAAAAATGCAGATCAACAGGCACTGCGCGCAGAATGCGGTCACGATAATCGGCAGCCATCGCTACCGTCGTCACCGGCGGTTTTAAGTTGGGCATGACCAAAGCCCGCCCAAATTGCCGCGCCGTGAAGGGCACGACCGAGGCCATTGCCGCGCCGTCGCGAAAGTGGATGTGAAAATCGTCGGGTCGCCCTAATACAAGAAAGTCTTGCATGCCGCTTGTCCTTTGTCCTACGTGCAACGTTTGCGCAAACTGCTAGGATTGAATTATGGCTTCCCGTTCTGCACCAACAACAGCAACCCTTGATGACGGCGATTATGTCGGACGCGTCCACGCTGCCGCTGAATCGACAACCGCTGTCGGCGCGGCGCTCGCACGCCGACTGGTCAAAGAAAGTGGTGGCCGCAACACTGAGGCACGGCGCAACGTGCTGACTTGCCTAATTGCTGCGGGTCGGGCACTGTCACATGCAGAGATCGAGGCGCAACTGTCTGACACGGACCTGGATCGGGTGACGCTGTACCGCGTGTTGGAATGGCTGGTTGAGCAGTCGTTAGCGCACCGCGTGGGCGGGCTGTCTGGCTTTGACCGTGCGATGCGCTTTGCCTTCAGTCGGCCAGAGAGACGCAGTGCGCATGCCCATTTTCAATGTGTGCAATGCGGCACCACGATGTGTCTGGATGACGTGGCTGTGCCCGCGCTGCCGGTACCGGTTGGGATTGAGCTCCAGGGCATTGAGTTGGCGGCGTTTGGTTACTGCGCGCCGTGCAGCCTTGCAAATCGCGCGTTGGCCGCTGAAAACAGCACACGGTAACAGTAACGTTTAAAGAGTAGCTATAATCCGGCGCCGCTCATGATGCATGAGCGACACGCCAAAGCGTGAGTCGGCCGCGCCGTTGATTGACACGATGGCACACACAATTGACCTGTAACGAATCGGTAGAGTCCTATGTCCACAACCAAGGCCAAAGCAGCCCCCGACGCTAATAGCAAAGCCGCCGCTGTGGCCAACAGCAAAACAGCCGCTGCAGCCGCAAAATCGGCTCCAGCCGCGGTGCCTGCCGCGGTCAAAGCGGCAGATCCAGCCCCGGCCCCAGCCAATGTGGCTCCGAAGGCAGCAACGGTGCTGACGATGAACGGTCACAAAAAGTATGCCGACCTGACCGAGGCCGAGGTGCTGAAGCAACCTGAGTCCGAGTACATGAGCAAAGAGCAGCTGGCTTTTTTCAAGGAAAAGCTGGTTGAACTTCGTGGACAAATCCTGCACAACGCTACCGATACGGGCGAGCACCTTCGTGACAACGAAGTGGCCACCGACCCGTCGGATCGGGCCACACAGGAAGAGGAATACACGCTCGAGTTGCGCACCCGGGATCGTGAGCGCAAACTTCTGAAAAAAGTAGACAAAGTCATCCGCATGGTTGACGACGGCAGCTTTGGCTGGTGCGAAGAAACCGGTGAGCCGATCGGCTTGGCACGTTTGATCGCGCGCCCGACGGCGACGCTGTCGATTGAAGCGCAAGAGCGCCGCGAACGCATGCAGAAACTTTTTGGCGACTGATGGGTCGCTGATTCGGCGCGGAGCGTGGGCAAAGTATCGACTTTGACCTACACGCCGCAGGCCGCCGCCAATGTAATCTTTAAGTCGTTTTCGACCCCAGCTTCATCAAGGAATAAAAAAGTGAGTGCACCGTTTAACCTCCCCCCGCTGCCGTACGCTGACACGGCGCTTGAGCCGTTGATTTCTGCCAATACGCTGTCGTTCCACTACGCCAAGCATCACAAAACCTACGTTGACAACCTGAATAAATTGGTTGAAGGCAAAGATCTGGCGAGCATGTCGCTGGAAGAGATCATCATGGCCTCCAGTGGCAAGGCCGACATGGCGGGCCTGTTCAACAACGCCGCTCAGGTTTGGAATCACACCTTCTATTGGAACAGCTTGAAGCCCAATGGTGGCGGCAAGCCGACCGGCGCAATTGCAGCAGCCATCGATAAAGACCTCGGTGGTTATGACAAATTCAAAGCGGACCTGTCGGCCGCTGCCGTCACCCAGTTTGGTTCCGGCTGGGCGTGGCTCGTGTCCGATGAGGGGACGCTCAAGATCGTCAAAACTGGCAATGCCGAAGTGCCGTTGACCAAGGGCCAAAAGCCTTTGCTGACCATTGACGTGTGGGAACACGCCTACTACCTCGACTATCAAAATCTGCGCGCCAAGTACGTTGAAACGCTCATCGACAAGCTGCTCAACTGGGATTTTGCGAACCAGAACTTCGCCGCGTAGTCAGAGATTGATCCGCGTTTGAAGGCCGGTTTTCCGGCCTTTTTGTTTTGCGCGATGTTGCAAAATGGTCTCGATTGAATCTGTGTCAGAACCGCTGCTAAACGTTCGTAATTTGTCGCATCGCTACGCAGGTCGTGGCGATATTTCATTTGGCAGTTTTGCGCTCAATGCGGGCACCATTTTGTTGGCGCGCGGTGCGTCTGGTTGCGGCAAGTCAACGTTGTTGCACTTGCTGGGCGGTGTGCTGCCGATAGGTTCTAACTGTGGTTTAGCGATGCTGAATGGGCTGGACATCGCAACGTTTTCTACTTCCGCACGCGACAGAATGCGGCCCCTTCTGGTCGGCTGGATGCCGCAGCGGCAGTTCATGATTAACAGCCTGTCGGTGCTTGAGAACGTGCTGTTACCTCTGTCGTTAGCAGGCACGGTGGATGCGAGCGTGCGAGATCGCGCCGCACAGTTACTCAAAGCGCTAGCCATTCCTGAACTATCAAATCAGCGTCCCGCAACGCTCTCCGTCGGGCAAGCCGCCCGCGTCTGTCTGGCACGTGCGCTGCTGGCTACGCCTAAATTACTGCTGGCCGATGAGCCCACTGCCGCGTTGGATGAGGGCAGTTCGCGGCTGGTAGCGGCGCAGATCGTCGCGTTTGCGGCGGCAGGCGGTGCAGCGCTTGTGGCGAGTCACGATCCGCAATTGCACGTATGGCTGGCGGCTGGCAACTCGCCGAATTTTTCTGAGCTGGATTTGCCGCGATGATCGCCAAGCTGGTCTGGCGATTCCTGCGCGAGCGGCCGTGGCAGTTTGCGCTCGCTGGCACGCTGTGCGCCCTTGGTCTTGCCAGTGCGATCAGCATTATTGGGTTACAGTCGCTGCTCGAAACACACGCCCGTCGGCAGGCGCAGGGCATCGACATTGTCGTCGGAGCCAAAGGTTCGGCGCTGCAAAACGTGTTGGCAGCGGTGTATTACCTCGATGTGCCGAACGGCAATATTCCGCTCGCTGAGGTTGACAAACTCCGAGCCAACCCGTTCGTCGCCCGGGCCATCCCGATTGCGCTCGGCGACTCGGTGGCGGGCGCGCGAATCGTCGGCACCACGCCGGAATTTATTTCGTTTTATGGGGCCACGATTGCCTCCGGCGCGTTGCCCACCGCGCCGATGGACGCGGTAATTGGCGCGGCGCTTGCGTCGCGCACCGGTCTCAAAATCGGGGACAACTTTGTCGGCGCGCACGGCTTGGGCGAGGGCGGCCCGGAGCATGATTCACAGCCTTACCGCGTGTCCGGTGTGCTCAAACCGACCGGTCGCGTGATCGATCAGACGGCGGTAACGCCGATTGAAAGCGTGTGGCTGGTTCACGCCGAACACGCCGCCAGCGCCGTGCCAGAGGCTACATTCGCATTGCTGCAAGTTAAAGGCCCGGTCGCCATGGCCACCCTGCCACGCCTGATTAATCAACAATCAGGTTTGCAGGCCGCCGTGCCAGCACTAGAGTCGGCGCGCTTGCTGACCAGCTTCGATTGGGTGGCGCTGATCGTCAAAGTCTTCGCTGCCGTGCTGGTGATCGCCGCCATGGCCTCCCTGCTGGGCGCGCTGTTGCAGGCATTGGCCCGACGGGAACCGGAGCTGGCCCTGCTGCGTGCGATGGGGGCCAGCCGTGGGCAATTGGCAGCACTCATGCTGGGCGAATCGTTTGTGCTGATCGCGGCCTCATCCGTGCTGGCCGGGTGGCTCGTGGCGCTGGGCGGTTGGGCGTTGCAGGCCTACGCGCTGCCCGGCATCAACGTGAACGTAAGCGAGGGATTTTTATTCTGGTTGGCGGGTCTATCTGTGGCCACGCTGTTGGCCATAATTGCTACCATTCCGGTTCTATGGCGCAGCGCCTCGGTTGACGTTGCGGCTCAGCTTTCATCAAGGTAGCTAATATGAAATTTTCTTTTGTTATTTTTGCTGGGCTCGCTGCGCTGCTCACTGGACTCAGCGCCGACGGGGTCACGCCGGTTCCAGCGGGCGGGGCGTTGATGCCCGCATCGGCCTTTCTGCCAGAAAAGCCCGGCTTCACGTCGTGGCGCGTTCTGGCACAGGTCGAGCTGGTGAAACAAAACAGCAAGTTGCTGCCTACGTTTGCGTCGACGGTGGCAGCACTCGACGGCAAAGTGATTCGTGTTCAGGGTTTCATGATGCCGCTCGACATTGGTGACAAACAGCGACGCTTTTTGCTGGTCGCCGCGCCGCCACACTGCACGTTTTGCCTTCCCGCCGGACCCGATGCGATGATCGAGGTGCGTGCAAAATCAGACGTTCGTTATGGTTTTGATGCGGTTTCACTGTCCGGCAAGTTGCAGGTGCTCAAAGACGATCCGGCCGGTTTGTACTATCGGTTGGTTGACGCTGTGGTTGCGCAGTAATCCGTTGTCATTTATCGTGCAATGGTGTAGCGTCTAGTTATGGCATTCAATTTGTTTCTTAAATCAACCAAGCCCGGTGCGGAAAATCGCAAACTGGAGCTGGAAGGTGTGCCGACGATCAGCGGCCACTCAAAACCAGGCAGCAAACCGGGCAGCAACAAGGCCGCAGCTACGACCAAAGCACTCAGCGACACTGAGATGGGCAACTGGGCACCGCTGCCCGGTCGTATCGAGGTCGACGAAAATGGCGATCTCGGCCCGTCGCTTGAGAACGCGGCTTTAATGTTCGCTCATGGCAACGCCACCGCGGCCACCGCAGCGCTCACTCACGCGCTGGACACACCCGAGCGCGCTCAGCCTATGGTGTGGATGTGTTTGTTCGACTTGCATGCACGCAACCTTGATCGCACCGCGTTTGAAGAATTAGCACTGAGATTTGTGGTCCAGTTCGAACGCTCCGCGCCGGCTTGGGACGAGCTCGCGACAGCGGGCACGGGAACCTCGACCAACGCGAGCCAAGTTGCACGGGCCAAGCCCAAGTCATTACTGCGTGGAGACATCACTGACCCGCAGGCGCCGGTGATCGTCTCCTTGACCGAGGCCGCGAAACGCAGGGACGTCAATCCGCCGCGTTTCGATCTGGACATCGTAGACCTGAACAGCGTCAATGACGTTTGCGGCACATTGCTGGCCGGGTCGCTAGCGGCGTTGCGTCGTAGAGGTTCGGTGATTTCGTTTCGCGGTCTGGAATCCACGCTGCGCCGACTTGCCGCACCTTTGCAAGTCGGCACCCGCGCGCTCAAAGGCCAGTGGTATCTAGTGTTGGAGTTGTTGCAATGGTCAGCCAACACCACCGAATTCGAAGATCGCGCCGTGGACTTCGCAGTGACGTTTGAGATTTCACCGCCCTCAGCCGAGCCGCTCAGCGGTATTCAGCGTAGCGTGCTCACCAAGCAGGCGGAGGATCCGCTTGCCGCGCAGGATCTGCTGGTCGATGACCGGGTAACGTGGACAGGCGACCTGAAAGGCGCGGCAAATCCGTGCCTGAAACTCGTGACGGTGGAGGCGGCGACGACCAATCCGGTGGTGATCGATATGCGACATGTCTCCCGTGTCGACTTTGTGTGCGGCGGCGCGATTGCCAATGCGTTTACGCGCTTGATGGCGCAGGCGATCGACGTTCGTGTGATCGGTGCATCCCCGATTGTTCAGATTCTTCTGCAACTCACCGGCGTGCCCGCCACGCTTTTCGCAAAGGGCACTTAACGCACCCAGTGGTTTTACCCGCTGGCGCTGCGGTCGCTTCCTGCATGGATTCAAAACTCGATTTTCATGGCACAACCATCGTGTCGGTTCGTATTGGCCAAACGGTCGCTATTGGCGGTGACGGTCAGGTCACGCTCGGCAATATGGTGGTCAAGTCCACCGCACGCAAAGTTCGGCGGCTCTATCACGACAAAATCATCGCAGGTTTCGCGGGCGCGACCGCAGACGCCTTCACGCTGTTTGAGCGCTTCGAAGGCAAGCTAGAGAAACATCAGGGCAACTTGACGCGCGCTGCGGTGGAACTGGCCAAAGATTGGCGGCAGGATCGCATCTTACGTCGGCTCGAGGCGATGTTGGCTGTCGCCGACCATACGGCCTCCCTCATTCTCACCGGTAACGGCGATGTGCTGGAGCCAGAAAACGGCATCATTGCCATTGGTTCTGGCGGCGGATTTGCTCAGGCGGCGGCACGTGCGTTGACGCAACACAGCGCCTTGTCGGCTCGCGAAATCGTGTCTGAATCGCTCAAAGTCGCAGGCGAAATCTGCATCTACACCAATCAAAATCACACCATCGAAGAGCTGAGTTGGTGAACGATCTGTCGTTCGACTGCGTCGTGGCTGGCGGCGGCCCGGTGGGCTGGGCGTGCGCGTTGGCCGCACAGACGGCACTGGGCAAGCGGGCGCGAGTGGCTGTGATTGAACGGGAATCGGCGCAACTTTCGCCTGCTGATTCGTTGATCTCTGCGCGTCTGCCGTTATCGGCGCGTCTGCCGTTATCGGCGCGTCTGCCGTTATCGGCGCGTGTATACACGGTCGCCTCAGGCAACCTGCGCTGGCTGACCGAGCAGGGCGTACAGTTTGATCTGGCTCGTTCCGCAGCGGTCACCGACATCGTTGTCTCTGGACGTGATGGGCAAGCGTCAATGCGCGTCAGCGCCGACGATGCAGGTGAGGCGGAGCTTGCCAAAGTCGTAGAGCACGAGGCGCTGAGCCACGCGATCGCCGCCCGCGCGCAGACGCTTGGCGTGCAGCTGGTCAGCGGCGAGGTCGCTGCGCTGCACGATCTCGATGCGCAAAAAATCGTTGAACTGGCGGATCGTCGTAGGGTGCAAGCGCGCGTTGTGATCGCGGCGGATGGCATGCAATCAAAGTTGCGTGACCTGTCGGGCATCAGCGCCACGGTGCGCGCGTATCCACAGCAGGGCGTGGTCGCGCATCTGCTTTGTGGCTTGCCACATCACGGCGTAGCGCGGCAGTGGTTTCTGCCTGACGGATCGATTTTGGCGTTGCTGCCGCTGCCGGACGTTGACGATTCCGCGGCGGTTTCTGTGGTGTGGTCGGTTAACGAGGCGCGTGCCGATGAACTGTGTGCGTTGCCTGAATCCGACTTGATTGAGACCGTCAATGGGGCTTCACAGCACTCAGCAATCGTCACGCACATGATCCGCGCCGCCCAACACTTTCCGCTCACCCTCGTGCGCGTTGCCAATCCGGTTGCCGAGCGACTGGTCGTCGTAGGCGACGCCGCGCATGCCGTGCATCCGCTCGCCGGCCAAGGTGTGAACTTGGGGCTGGTTGACGCACGGGCGTTGCACGATGCTTGGCGGCATACCGGCACAGTGGGAGGTGACCCCGGTCACGCGCTGCTGCTTGGTCGCTATCGTCGCGAGCGGTTCGGCCCAACACTCGCCATGCAATTGGCGACGGATGGTCTTTTTCGACTCTACAATCAGATGAATCATCCGCTGCTCATGGCGGCTGGCGATGCTGGAATGCGTCTTCTAGGCCGTCTACCCGCGTTTCGTCGCACCCTGTCTACCGCCGCAGTGCAGTAAACGCTATTACTCGGCCTGATCCGCTTCAGTTCATCCCCTCACGTTACGTCCGCTGTACCCCAAGGATTTTTTATGAAACGAACTTTTGTCGCGCTGCTCGCCGTCGGTGGCCTGCTCTCAGCGTGTAATGCGCAACAGCCACCATCCGGCACGCCAGCGGTCGGCGTTGCACCGCCACCACGCGCCCAAAACGCAGCCAAGGCAGCGCAGCCTGTCGCCACACCCGCCAAGTTAGCCGAGATCACGCAGGTGCTGGAAGCCCGCTTTAAAGGCGCGCCGATCAAGGGTCTGCGCGCATCGGTGTTCCCCAGCATGTATGAGGCGATGGTGGGTGACGACCTGATTTATTTCGATGAAAAACTGACCCACTTCATTGTCGGCAACCTGATCGAAGCCGCCTCAATGACCAACAAAACCGAAGAGCGCACGGCTGAGTTAACCGCGATTGATTTAAAGCTTTTGCCACTCGCCGATGCGATCAAAGTGGTTCGCGGTAAAGGCGAGCGCGTGATGTACGTGTTCACCGACGTCGACTGCCCGTTCTGCACGCGCCTTGAGCAGACGCTGCAGACGATGGATAACGTGACCGTCTACAACTTCATGTATCCGATTGATTCCCTGCATCCTCAGGCAACGCAAAAGCAAAAGGTGATCTGGTGCGCTAAAGATCGGGTTGCCGCATGGCAAAACGCAGCGCTTCGTGGCGTCCATGTGGCTGGTGGCGACGCAAGTTGTGTTAACCCGGTGGATGCCACTAAAGCGCTGGGGCAGAAGCTCGGCGTGCGTGCTACGCCGTCGTTTTTTCTGGCGGACGGACGCATGGTTGCGGGCGCGCTCCCGAAAGATCAGCTTGAAAGCCGCTTGAATGCGGCACAAGCCAAAGTCGCTGCGAAATAACTCGCAATCCACTCCACTATTTCGAACTTTTTCCGACCTCTAGGAGTAACTCATGGCCCTCATGGACTTCATCAAAAAGCAACTGATCGAAATCATCGAATGGCAGGATGATTCGCGCGACACGCTGTCGTACCGCTGGCCCGATCAGGACAAGGAAATCAAGAACAACGCACAACTCATCGTGCGTGAGTCGCAGGTCGCGCAGTTCGTCTATCTCGGCCAGTTCGCCGACACGATGGGTCCCGGTAAGCACAATCTCACCACCGCGAACATCCCCGTTTTGTCGACGATTCTCGGCTGGAAGTACGGTTTCGAAAGCCCGTTCAAGGCGGACGTTTATTACGTCACCACGCGCACTTTCGCCGGCAACAAATGGGGCACCGCCAACCCGATCATGATGCGTGATCAGGACTTTGGCGTAGTGCGCATGCGTGCCTTCGGTCAGTACGATTTCAAGATCGTGAATCCGCCGCTGTTCCTGAAAGAAGTGGCTGGTACCGACAACCATTTCCGCCTTGACGAGTTCGCCGACGTGATGCGTTCGAAGATCGTCACGGTGTTCACTGAAGCCATCGCTAACGCCAAGGTTCCGGCGCTGGATGTGGCCGCGCGTTATTCGGAAATCGGCGCAGCGCTGTTGCCCGCCATCAACCCGATCACGACGTCGAAATACGGCATCGAAATTACCTCGTTCAACATCGAAAACGTCTCGCTGCCACTGGAAGTCGAGCAGGCCATCGACAAGCGCGGCGCGATGACCACCATCGGCGACATGGGTGACTACATCAAGTACAACATGGCCAACGCGGTTGCCGAGGGCAAGGCGGGCACGATGGGCATTGGCGCTGAATTTGCCATGGGCTTAGGCGTTGCGCAGCAAATGGCCAATCAGCCGGGTGGCCCGGTTGGCGTCAGCGCCAGTGGCCCCAAAGGCATGGTGCCGGGCGCAGTTGCTGCACCCGTATCAACCGTCGCCGCTGCGGCACCGACGATGGAGTTAATGAACCCGGCGCAAGTGGCGCAGGTGCTGGGCGTTGCCGAAGCCGACGTGATGGCGGAGCTCGATGCGGGCAATCTCAAAGGCCGCAAGATCGGCACGCAGTGGCGGATCACTAAAGATGCGGTGGATGCGTTTTTAAAGGGGTAAATTGTGGGGTTGCCGCAGCTCAAGCCGAAACTGACTGAGACTGAATACCTCAATTGGGAAAACTCGTTGATCGAGCAGCGTCACGAGTTTGTTGACGGAGAGGTTTTTGCGATGACGGGTACACGCAAAAGCCATAACCGTGTCGTATTGAATCTTGCGCCGAAATTTGACGCGCTGCTTCGCGACACGCCCTGCGAGGTGTTCGCGCTGGATGTGAAGGTTCGCGCGGTAGAAGCAAAAGCGTACCTTTATCCTGGCATCGTCGTGACATGCCCCGACGAGGCGCTGGTCGAAGACGATCCGCTGGTTATCGATTCGCCCAAAGTCATCGTGGAGGTCGCGTCACCATCGACGTCCGAATATGATTTGATGGGGAAGTTCGCGCGCTATCGCCTGTCGCCTACCTTGATGGAATACGTGCTTATCTCAGCGGATCATCATGACTTGATCGTGCATCGAAAACTTGCCGATGGTCAGTGGGTCGTCGCTGAGGCAACCACCCCCGAAACGCTTGAACTCAAGTCGATTGACGTGAAGATTCCGTTCGCCGACATTTTCGCGAACGTAGCCTACATTGCGCCTCCGCTCGAGCGTGAGCCTTCCTAACAGTTTTCGCGCTCAATCAGCCAGCGGAGGAAAGTGTGACCACCCTGTTCATTCTGCTAGTTCTCGCCTACTTCGTCATCGTCACCGACGTGGGCGTGGTTGAAAAACTCGTGCTGTCGATCATATGCGGGGCCGCGGCGTTGGTGCCCACATTGGTTGAAGGTAGCGCGCTGACTGCCGCCATTGTGCAGGCCGCGCTCGGCATTTACGTCTGTCTCCGTATGACCTACGTTCGCGCCAAAGCCTGAATTTCGTAATGAACACTCCCACCGCTACCCACACCAACGCCACCGCCCCCGAAAAGGCTGCGCGCAGCAAGTACAGTTGTGTCGCCTGCGGGGGTGAGGCCGTCTGGAACCCGGCCAAGCAAAAACTCATCTGCGGCTTCTGCGGCACCGAGTCACCGATGCCCGTGGCGACCGAGACGATGCTCGGTATGCAGGCAACCGACGTGGTCGAGCACGATCTTGCAGCTGCGTTACGGAACATCCAAGGCGAGCAGCGCGGCTGGGCGCTCACCAAGCGCATGGTCAAGTGCAATTCGTGCCAAGCCATTAGCGTTTTTGACCCCGCCAAACAGGCCAAATCCTGCGAGTTTTGCGGTGCTTCGGCCATCGTGGATTACGACGAAACCGATGATGTGATTCGCCCTGAAGGCGTGTTGCCGTTTCAAGTCAGCGAGCCGAAGGCGCGCGACCTGATTCGCGCGTGGTACGGCAAGTTATGGTGGGCACCGGGCAAGCTTAAAAGCAAAGCGATGACCGACACCGTCAAGGGCGTTTATCTGCCGTACTGGACGTTTGACGCGCTGGTCGACGCGCAGTGGGAGGCGCAGGCTGGCTACTACTATTACGAGACCGAAACGTATTACGACAACGGCGAGCAGAAGTCCCGCCAAGTGCAGCGCACTCGCTGGGAATACGCGTCCGGCAGCCTGAACCATTTCTTCGACGACACGCTGGTCTGCGGCTCGAAGGGCGTGCATCCCACGTTGCTGCGCGCGGTTGAACCGTTTCCCACCACTGAAGCGGGCGGCAAGGCACTTAAAGCCTACGATGCGGCGTATGTGAGCGGCTGGACGGTAGAGCGCTACCAGATTGACTTGATCGGTGCCGCCAAAGCCAGCCGCGAACGCATGACCGGCGAGACGCAACAGCTCTGCTCGCAGCAGGTGCCGGGCGACACCCAGCGGGGATTGCAGGTCAAAACCAATTTTTCGCGGCAAACGTTCAAGCACATCCTCGCGCCGGTGTGGCTGATGAGCTACACCTTCGGTGCCAAAGACTTTCAGGTCATCATCAACGCCGTCACAGGCAAGCTCGACGGCGAATATCCAAAGAGTTGGATCAAGATTACGCTGGCGGTGATCGCCGCACTTATCGTGCTGATGATTGTGCTCGGCGGCATGAGCGGCTCGCGACGTTGATCGCGCTGATACCGGCGGCGTTGCGGGCGCACATCTCGTTTGCGCCCTATATGCCGTATGTGCCGTATGTGCCGACCTGTGAGTTCTTGGATCGCACGAACGGCACTGTAGGCGCGGCCAATGCGACATCCCTCGTGGCCGCGCCTGCTGTTCCAACTTTCATCCCGCCGCCGAGCCTGGCTTTAAGTGCCATTGACTTTGAGCGCCGCGTGGTCGAACACAACGAGCTCGTCGTCCGCCCCGACAGCCTCCACGATGTCCTAAATGCGCTGGTGTGGCTGACCTTTCCCAAAACCAAGCGCGCCATCAGCGAGGCCCACGTCGCGCTGGGCGTCAATCCGAACGGAAAAACCAGACCGCGACGCCGCGACGTGCTTACCGTGTTTGACGAATCCGGCATGATCATGCTCAGCGAGCGAGACAACCTGCGTGAGATGAATCGCCGCCATCAGTGGCGCGAGCTTTTTGTCACCCACCGCACCGACTTTGTCCAACACGCGCGCCCGGTGCTGTTCGGTCACGGCGCCATGGAGCAACTGGCCAACCAGCTGCCGAAAGTGCATCGCGGCCTCACGGTTAAAGCGCTGTGGTTGCCGCTGCCAACGGCGACACCGGTCGCCGAACTAGACGACTATCTCGCCATACGCATCGAGCGAGGCGACAGCTTGCACGAGACTGAACGCACCGTGCCGTTGCCGGTGTTGGGCATTCCCGGCTGGTTTGCTGAAAACGAAGTGCTGGAGTGCTATGACGATACCAGCGTTTTTCGCCCCAAACGAAATGCTATTGAGTAACAGCTTTGGGCTGAAAACACTGTTTTAATTGGGATAAACACATTTACAGCATGAAGTCGATATTTGATAAAAATGCACGCTAGCCCCATTTAATATTGGCTAAGAGCGAAAAGCTGTAGCGCTAGTCGCCTCGCAAATCGTTAATCCAAGCGGAGGCGCAACGACTTTGCTGATGAGTCCTAAGTGCCGGGTTAACGTTGCGAACAGGCGAGGCACGCGAATCGAATACTTTCAACGTTGGCACGTCGAACAAAACACCGTGGCACGCCCCCCATGGCGCATGGGCGTGAGTGGTGTGCCGCACGCTTTGCACGGCTGTCCATTGCGTCCGTACACGCCATAATCGAGCTGAAAATAGCCCGGTTCACCCGCTGTATTCACGAAATCGCGCAACGTGGAACCGCCCGCCGCAATGGCCTCGGTGAGCACAACCAGCCGCTTGTAGCGCGCCAGTGACACACGATTGGCGGCGCGATTGGGATGAATGCCAGCGCGAAACAGCGATTCGTTCGCGTAAATATTGCCCACGCCAACCACCAACGTGTTGTCCATCAACGCCTGCTTAATGGCCACCGTTCGGCGTCGTGTTTGCGCGTACAAATAGGCCCCAGTCAATGCGTCGGTCAGCGGCTCAGGGCCCAATTGCGCGAGGAGCACCTGCTCCGCGTCCCGCCCCTGAAAAAAGTGCATTGAACCGAACCGACGCGGGTCGTTGTAGCGCAGCACCAGTGTCTCACGTCGTCCGTTGAGCACCACATCAACATGATCGTGCGGCTTGTAAGCAAGCGGCGAATTGGCGGGGTGCACAACAAAGCTGCCGGTCATGCCAAGATGCGCAAGCAACGTGCCTTTCTCCTCACCCGCCAAGCGAAACAATAGATATTTGCTGCGACGTTCAATCGCAATAATCCGGCGACCGCGAAGCTGCGCCTCAAAGTCCGAGGCGATGGGCCAGCGCAGCCGCCGATCACGCACCACAACATCGGTAATGGTGGCATCAATCAGGCGCGATTCAAGTCCTCGCCGGACGGTCTCAACTTCAGGCAATTCAGGCATTGCACAAGTGTAGGCGGTGGACGGAAAACACATTGAGGAGCGCTGACGAAGGCCGGGTGTATGCTTTGATTGATGAAGTATGTTTCCCTCCTGGTTTCCGCTGTGATGCTGGGCTCAAGCCCCGCTGCGCACGCTCAGAGCGCGTCTAGCGCGCCGATTAATGATCGCGCCGTCGTCATGGGCATTCTCGCCGCTGAATTTTCGTTGCAAAACGGCGACTTGTTGACCGCTGCGAGCACGTATTACGAAGTCGCAAAACGCAGTCGGGATGCCAAGGTTGCCGAGCGTGCGGTTGAATTGTTGATGCGTGGCCGTCGTATCGATGATGCCAAAGAAATCGCTGCGTTATGGCAGCTTTCGGACACTGAATCGGTGCGTCCGCATCAGGTGGCGCTGGCGTTGGCGCTGACCAGTCAGGACGAGCCGCGCGCCCAGAATGCCGTGAAGCGAATCGCTGAGTTGCCCGAAGCCTTGCGGCTTGAGGCGATCATGGATGTAGCGCGGCAGTTGGCGCTTTATCGGGATCGCGATTTTGCGGTGAAGCTTGCGAGTGTGTTTACAGAGCTTTTGCCGAAGCTTGCCGAGTCGCAATATGCGCTGGCCGTGGCGAGCACCGGCACCACCAATTCGCGATTGGGCGAGGCGTTGATCGCCATTGATCGCGCGCTTGCCATCAAGCCCAACTGGCCGCAAGCCATCGCCGTGAAATCACGGTTGTTGCTCGCTAAAGCCGCGTTGGCGAAGACGCCCGTCGCCGAGGCAGGGGATGATGCCGTGGCGTTGCTGGAGGCGGCGATCACCGTCAATCCTGATGCGCGTGAGTTGAAACTTTTGCTCGCGCGCACGTTGTTTGACCTAGAAAAATTTGTCGAGTCGCGCGGGGGCTTTTTGGCGTTGGCTGAAGACGGAAAAGAAGACGCGGAAGAGATGCGTTTGGCCGCCACGCTGGCGTCATTTCAGGGGCAAGACTGGAACGTTGCCGAAAAGGAATTTACCGAGGCGCTGGCCGCTGATCGCGGCGAACCGCAGGCGATTTTGTATTATCTCGCGCGGATTTCAGAAAACAAAAAACGTTGGAGCGAAGCGGCTGAACGCTTCGCGCGGGTGCCGCGCGGTGAGCGCTATTGGGAGTCGCAATTGCGCATGGCCGGTGCGATGGCGCAGGATCAGCGATTGCTGTCGGCGATGGGCCATTTGCGCGCGCTGACACCGTCGACGCCAATTGAGCGACTGACGCTCGCGCAGACCGAATCCACGTTGTGGCGAGACGCGGGCGACAACGTCAAAGCGTTCACCGCGTTGGATGCCGCGTTGGTGATTGAGCCTGACAATGCCGATTTGCTGTACGACAGCGCGATGCTTGCGGAGCGAATTGATCGCATGGATGAGGCCGAAAAACGGCTGCGTCGCGTGATCGCACTGCAACCGGATCGCGCGCACGCGCACAACGCGTTGGGCTACAGCTTTGCAGACCGCAACATCAATCTAGACGAAGCACGCACGCTGATCGAGAAGGCGCACAGTCTGTCGCCGGAGGACCCTGCGATTCTTGATAGCCTCGGCTGGATCGCCTTTCGGCAGAATCGACTGGCTGACGCCGAAGTTTTTTTGCGCCGCGCGATTGACAAATTCAAAGACGGAGAAATTGCAGCACACCTCGGCGAAGTGCTGTGGGCGCAGGGTCGCAAAGATGACGCGCGCGCTGTCTGGCAAAAACAACTCGCGGTGCAGCCGGACAGCGATATTTTGAAGAAGACGATGGCGCGGCTTGAGAAGTAGGGCGTCGAGTGATGGTTGGCTCCTCGGGTAAAAGCAGCCTTGACCGCGATTGTCGTCCTCGGATCGCGGCCAAGGCCGCGCCTACAGTCCGTGCGCTGCGTTGCGGCCTTCGCTTGACGGCGGTACGACTGACGGCTTCGGCGCTTTGCCTGTCGGTCATTGTTTCTGGATGTACGACCGTGCCCACATCAACGGTGCCACCGAGTAGGTTGATGACCGCACAAACGCCCGCAACGCAGTTCGCGCTTTCAGGCCGATTTAGCGCCAAAACCGCTAACGAGCAAGTCAGCGGGCAGTTTCGTTACACAGAAAACGGTGGCAGGCGAACCCTCAATCTGTTCTCGCCGCTCGGTACGCCGCTGGCTGAAATCATTGCCATGCGGGACGGCGCAACGTTGACGCAGGCGAATGGCAGCACGCAAACGGCGGCCTCGCTCGCCGCGCTGCTGCGTACCGTGATTGATTTGCCTGTGAGCGACGCCATGATGTCGGCGTGGCTGCAAGGTGTGCCGTCAGGATCGGAAGCGGAGACTGAAAAAGGCGCCGAACGCGACGGCGCGGGTCTGTTGACACGGTTTACTGAGGGCGGATGGATCATTGAAATTTCTGAGCGAATGGAGCGCGGCGCGTCCGCTGCTTCTGCGCCGCGTCGCATGCGCTGGAGCTTAGCTGGCGTGCCCGACACGGAGGTGCGCTGGGTGATGGACCTCTGGGGCACGCCGTGACGCTGCGAATCTGCGTGGCGGCACCGGCCAAGATCAATCTCTTTTTGCATGTCACCGGTCGTCGCGACGACGGTTATCACTTGCTTGAAAGCGTATTCGTGCCGATCACGTTGGCCGACACCGTCACGCTCACGCTCAGATCCGATGGCGCAATTGGTCTGCTCGATCCGCCGGACGGATTAAACGAGACGAACGACTTGGCCTGCCGCGCGGCGCGCGCGCTGCAAAGCGCGTCTGGCACCGGTCTCGGCGTCGATATCCAACTGCTTAAACGCATCCCGCAAGGCGCGGGGTTAGGCGGCGGCAGCTCGGACGCGGCGAGCACGCTGCTCGGTCTAAATCAGCTGTGGAAACTTGGCCGTTCGCGCCGACAGTTGCAGGACATTGCCGCAACGCTCGGTGCGGACGTACCGTTTTTTGTGTTTGGCCTTCCGGCGTTGGCGCAGGGCATTGGCGAAAAATTGCGCGCCGTGACCCTGCCTTCGACCTACGCCGTGCTCGCCAGCCCTGGTGTTTCTGTGGTGATCAATGCGGTGTTTATTCATCCCAACCTCACCCGCAACACGCCGCCGCTGCAAACGCCCGTTTTCAGGCTCGATTACGGTCGCAACGATTTGCAGCCGGTCGCAGCGACACTGGCGCCGGATATTGATCGTCTGCAACATGCCTTTGTCAACGCGGGCGCAATACCCAAAATGACCGGCTCCGGATCGTGTGTGTTTGCGCTCGCTCACGGTGTCGACGAAGCGCTGCGTTGGCAGGCTGCATTGGTACAAGCGGGGTGGCGGGCATGGGCAGTGCGCACGCTCGCAAAACACCCGCTTTGCAGCCTTGGCGACGGTGCTACAATTTAAGACCTCCTGTGACGTTTTGATTCGTTTATTCGTCGCAAGGAACGTGTAGGGGAGTCGCCAAGTGGTAAGGCACCGGATTTTGATTCCGGTATACGTAGGTTCGATCCCTTCCTCCCCTGCCAATCCAGTTTTTACGACGATAAGCGGTCTTCAAGTCGCAATTCAGCGCAACTTAAGGCCGCTTTTTTTTCGATAGTCCATTCACGTTACCTGCCACACAAGGCCCGCCATGAGTTTTCACGACATGATGGTGTTTACCGGCAACGCGAACGCAAAGCTTGCGGCCTCCGTTGTTGAGCATTTGAACCTTCGCCTCGGCAAGGCGCAAGTGGGCCGATTTTCTGACGGCGAAGTCAACGTCGAAATTCTTGAAAACGTGCGCGGCAAAGACGTGTTTGTGCTGCAATCCACGTGCGCACCGACCAACGACAATTTGATGGAACTGGTGATCATGGTGGACGCGTTAAAGCGCGCCTCCGCCGGTCGCATCACCGCTGCCATGCCGTACTTTGGTTATGCGAGACAAGATCGCCGCCCTCGCTCAGCGCGCGTGGCGATCTCGGCCAAAGTGGTGGCTGACATGCTCTCCGCCGTGGGCGTGGATCGCATGTTGACGATGGATTTGCATGCTGACCAGATTCAGGGCTTTTTCAATATTCCGGTTGACAATATTTACGCGACGCCGATTTTGCTCGCCGATATTTGGAAGCAGAAATACGAAAATCTCCTGGTGGTATCGCCGGACGTGGGCGGCGTGGTGCGCGCGCGGGCGGTAGCGAAACGTCTTGACACCGATCTCGCCATCATCGATAAACGTCGGCCCAAAGCCAACGTTTCCGAGGTGATGAACATTATCGGTGACGTAGCGGGCCGCACCTGCGTGATTATGGACGACATTGTCGACACCGCGAACACCTTGTGCAAAGCGGCGCAGGCGTTGAAGGATAACGGCGCGGTGAAGGTCATTGCGTATTGCACGCATGCGGTGTTGTCGGGCGACGCGGTGAACCGCATCGCTGGGCCGTCGCTTGACTCACTGGTGGTGACCGACACCATTCCGCTGTCGAAAGAGGCCGCATCACTGGCCAAAATTCGGCAAATCTCCAGCGCGCAATTGCTGGCGGAGACGATGCAGCGGGTGAGCAATGAGGACAGCGTTTCGTCGTTGTTTACGGAGTAGTTCCCTTGCCTCAGCCGTTGGCTGGGGTAGCTTTTTTTGCCCGCTTGCAGTAACGCGAGCGGGCTTTTGACGATAGCGCTGGTCGCGGCGCACCGACAAAATTTTTGAACTTTTTGGAGTATAAAAATGGCAACAGAATTCACCGCGTTCGCGCGGGAAGTTAAAGGCAGTAGTGCGAGCCGCCGCCTTCGTCTCACGGCGAAAGTACCGGGTATCGTTTACGGTGGCGAAGCACAACCTGAAATGATCGAACTCGATCACAACGCCCTGTGGCATGGCCTCAAAAAAGAGGACTTTCATAGCTCGATCCTGACAATGACCGTCGGTGCCGCGAAGAGCCAAGTGCTCCTGCGCGACGTGCAATATCACCCGTTCAAGCAGCTCATCCAGCACATCGATTTTTTGCGCGTTGAAGCGCACAAGCCGATTCAGATGAAGGTGCCGGTTCACTTCGTGAATCAGGACATTTCGCCTGCGGTGAAACTTGCTTCCGCCATCGTCAACCACGTGATCAGCGATGTCGAAATCGCTTGCTTGCCAAAAGATTTGCCGCGCTTTATTGAAGTAGATTTGGAGAATCTCGCAGCGGGCGCGTCGATTCACGCCTCTGACGTGAAATTGCCGGATGGCGTCACGCTGGTGTTCCGCGGCCGCAACAAAGACGTGGTGTTCGCCACGGCGTCCTTGGTGGCCGAAGAGGTGGCCCCGGCTGAGACTGCGGCGCCTGCGCCCGTTGCTGCATCAAAGCAAAAAGCGCCGGTTGCTGCCGCTGCGCCTGCTGCTAAAGCGCCAGCCAAGAAGAAGTAATTCTTTAACGCGAACAGAGGAAACTCTGTGCGCAAAGAAAGCCCGCTTTGTGCGGGCTTTTTTGTTGCTTTAACTTTAACAACTTTAAGCTATATCCCTTGTTCTATTGGGGCCAAGCGCTGTTTTGTTGATCATTCGACTTACGTCAAAATTCGTTACTAGCCCAAGTAAAGCGTGGCTTTTCTGAGAAAGCTGATATTCGAGGGTTACACTTCGGGCGTTTCATCTTCCATTATGATGCAGCTATCGTGACCTTCCCCAAATCGCCCATCAAACTCATCGTCGGACTCGGCAATCCGGGGGCGGATTACGAGCGCACGCGGCACAACGCCGGCTTCTGGTTTGCTGAGGATGTCGCACACGACATCGGCGGCAGTTTCGCCAGCGAGAAAAAGTTTTTCGGCCAGATTGCGCGCGGCTCAGGCGCGAACAGCGAAGTCCGGGCGCTGAAACCGCAGATGTTCATGAATCTCTCCGGCCAGAGCGTCGCGGCGGCCACCAGGTTCTATGACATCGCGCCGGACGCGATTCTGGTGGCGCACGACGAACTTGATCTGGACGCAGGCGAAATCAAGCTCAAGTTCGGTGGCGGACATGCTGGACACAACGGTTTGCGCGATATTCAGGCGAGGCTCGGCACCGGCGACTATTGGCGGCTGCGCATAGGCATTGGTCATCCGCGCGACGCGTTGAGCCCGTTGCAACCGGTCGCCGACTGGGTGCTAAATCGGCCACGTCGTGACGAGCAGGACGCCATCGAAGTCGCCATCGAACGCGCGTTGGCGTCGCTGCATTTTCTGATCGCAGGTGATATTGAAAGTGCGGTGAAACAACTGCATACCAAAGCAAAACCGTCAACTGTGTTGCGCGCCGAATGAGCACACTCGCCATCGCCTCGGCGCTGCTGTTCGCCGCCGTCCTGCTGGTACCGATATTCAAGAAACTGGGATTGGGCTCGGTGCTGGGGTATCTGGTCGCCGGGGTGTTGATCGGCCCATCCGCGTTCGCCGTCATCAGCGCGCCCGAAGCCGTTTTGCATACGGCCGAACTGGGTGTCGCACTGCTGCTGTTTTTGATCGGCCTTGAGTTGCAACGTGAGCGTCTGTGGGCTCTGCGCAAGGCTGTTTTCGGGTTGGGCAGCCTGCATCTTGTGGTCTGCGGTGGCGCGCTGGCAGGGCTCGCATGGATGGCCAACCTGTCCGCGCTGGGCGCCATCATCGTGGGGATCGCGCTGGCGATGAGCTCCACCGCGTTCACATTGCCGACGCTCACCGAGCGCGACGAAATGAACAGCGATCACGGCCGTGGCGTGTTCGCGGTGCTGTTGTTTCAGGACCTCAGTGTCATCCCGATCTTGACGCTGGTGACGCTACTCGGCGCCGGCGCGATGGCCGCCAGCGCGGGGCCCGCGGTCGCAGCGCCGGGCTGGCCTGCGTTAGCGGCTGTCATCGCCACGGCGTTGCTCGGCCGCCCGTTGCTGTCGATCCTGTTCAACTATGCGTCGAAATTTGGTTCGCATGAAATCTTCACCGCTGCGGCCCTGCTGACCACGGTCGGACTGGCTTGGGTCATGACAAGCGTCGGCTTGACCGCCACGTTGGGCGCGTTTCTGGCGGGCGTGTTGCTGGCGGATTCGAAATTCCGGCATCAGATTGAGGCCAGCATTGAGCCGTTCAAGTCTCTCCTTCTCGGACTGTTTTTTATGGCCGTCGGCATGGGCGTGAACCTCGCGCTGTTGGCGCGAGCGCCGTTTGCCATGCTGGGTCTGGCGTTAGCCATCCTGCTGCTCAAGGCCGTCACCTTTTATCTGGCGAGCCGCTTTCTGGCCCGCTCGGCCGACAGCGTGGCGCGACCGCAGGCGATTGCGCTGGCGGTGGGCGGTGAGTTTGCGTTTGTCCTGCTAACGGCGGCGCAGGGCGCCCGGCTCGTCACGAACGAGGAAAAAGAAGTGCTGACGCTCGCCGTGGCGCTCACCATGGTGCTGGCACCGCTGTTGTGGATACTCAATGATCGCGTGCTGGAACCGTGGCTTGCGCGCGACATCAAGCCGCCGCCGTTTGACCGCATTGACGACCCGGGCACGCCGGTGATCATTGCCGGCTACGGTCGTGTCGGGCAAATTGTCGGACGCGTGCTTAACATGCAAAACATCCGCTTTACCGCGCTCGATGCGAGCACCGATCAGGTTGACTCGGTGCGCCGATTCGGTAACAAAATCCACTATGGTGATCCCACCCATCTTGCCCTGCTGCGCGCCGCTAAAACGGGAGAGGCGAAGTTGTTCGTCGTGTGCGTTGATGACGTTGAATCGACCATAAAAATCGTCAAGCTTGTGCAGCAGCAGTTCCCGCTGGTCAAGATTCTCGCTCGTGCCCATAACCGCACGCAGCTGATGGAACTGCGCGAGCTGGGTGTGGCAACGCCGGTACGCGAAATGTTCGCCGGCAGCGTGCAACTGGCAACGCAGGTGCTGGCTGCACTCGGCGAATCGGCGAAAGCTCGTGACGACATCATTGCACGATTTGTTGCGCATGACGAGCAGATGCTGGAGAGCGCGCAGGCGGTGTTTCGTGATGAAGAACAACTGATCGCGATGAGCAAGTCCGCGCGCGCGGAGCTCGATTCGATCCTGCGCGATGATGCAGCGGCGACGGTCGACGTGATCGTCAAGCCCCCGAACCGCACGAAATGACAGGAGCCCAACATGCGAAGTAGCGTCTGGCTCACTATGCTGGCGCTTGCCATGCTCAATGGTTGTGCCGCCCGTTTTGATTTGCAGGCGCATCGTGGCGGACGTGGGCTTGCGCCCGAAAACACACTGGCGGCATTTTCAAAAGCGCTGGAAATTGGCGTCACCACGCTGGAACTGGACGTCGGCATTACCCAGGACGGCGTCGTCGTGGTGTCGCATGACCGGCACCTGAATCCCGACGTGATGCGCGACGCACAGGGCATCCATTTGACGGAGCGCGGCCCGACCATTATGTCGATGCCGTTGGTCGAGCTGCAGCGGTTTGATGCAGGTCGCCTGAAACCCGGCAGCAATTACGCGAGAACCTTTGCGCAGCAACAGGCCGTTGACGGCGAACGCATTCCGGCGCTGGCTGCCCTGTTCGATCTGGCAAAAAAGCGAGGGGCGAGCGACGTCCGATTCAATATTGAAACCAAGATTTCACCCGTTGCAGCGAACGACACATTGCCGCCCGCGCCGTTCGTGCGTGCGCTGATTGCCGAGATTCGCAAGGCGGGCCTCAGCCACCGGGTCACCATTCAATCGTTCGATTGGCGCACTTTGCAGATTGCGCAAGCGGAGGCCTCGGAGATTGTGACCGTCTATCTCAGCAGCCAGCAGGGCGCGGGCGACACGGTGCAGGCAGGCAAAGCAGGCGCGTCCCCGTGGCTCGCCGGACTGGACGTGGATCAATTCGACGGTTCGGTTGCCCGGGCGGTCAAAGCGGCAGGCGGCAAGGTGTGGTCGCCCAACTTCCGGGACACGACGCAGCCAATGGTGCGCGACGCGCAGTTGCTGGGCCTGAAAGTGGTGCCGTGGACGGTCAACGATGAGGCCGATTTGGCGCGGTTGTTGGACTGGAAAGTCGATGGGCTCATCACCGATTACCCGGATCGTTTGCGGGCGTTGATGAGGGCGCGTGGGATGGATTTGCCGCAGCAATATCCGGCGAAACGGTAGGAGCGTTGGTGCGGAGCGGTGGGAGTGGTTCCACCGCGATGAAGGCTTGACGTTGGGGCTTTCGCGGTAGAACCGCTCCCACAAAACTACCGCTTCATCCGCTCACGAATCGCAGGCATCAGCTTGGCGGCAACATCCGGCTCGCCCAGCACGTAGACCACAAGCTTGTCGCCCTCATACAAACTGAAGCTAGGGTAGCCCCTGATCTTGCCATCGGTCTCTGCCTTAACGCGCGTCCACAGCCACTTCTGATCGGCTTTGAAATCATCTTCAACATGCGGTCGCGCGAGTGTCGGTTTTTTGATGACGATGTAGCGCACGGCTTTGCCCTCGGGCGTTTTCAAAAACTTGGCCTCACCGCCCGAGCCAATCACCGAGCCCTCCCACCACGTGCACCAGCGGCAGTCGTTGGCCGACCAGTAAACAACCGTCAACGGCTCGACAGCGGCCCACGCTGGGTTTGTTGCGAAAAAAAATAGAGTCGCGCTGAGCGCGGTGGCGAGGTGTTTGATACGCATGAAAATCTCCACTAACGGTGCGTGATTAACTGTGGAACCGCTCCCACAAAGGCAACTAACCCAGTAACTTTTTCACATACGCCACATACGCCTTCATTGCATCATCAGTGCTTGCGCCTTTCTTGTTTCCCCATGCGTCAAACTTCGCGCGGCCCACCGGGTCCATGATGCCGGGGCGGCGGCCTGCGGCGTCACCCTCGGTGCCCTGCTTGTAGAGTGCGTACAACTCTAAAAGAGTGGCGTTATCCGGCTTTTGGGTCAATGTTTTTACGTCGGCTTGTGCTTTTTCAAAATCGGCTTTTATGGTCACGGTCGGTGCCTCCAAGGTTAGTGAATCTTCGCCGCTATTATTGTGACTCAAATGCGGGCTCGCGCGGCGGGTAATCGCAAAGGAGGACGTGCGTGGCAAAGAAAAAAATGAGCAGCGTGGACACCGCATGGCTGCGGATGGACTCAACCACCAACCTGATGATGATCGTCGGGGTGATGATTTTCGACACGCCACTGGACGTTATCCGCTTCAAATCCTTGATCGCGGGCCGCCTTCTGGTCTACCCGCGCTTTCGTCAATATGTGGTGGACGACGGCATGATGGCGCACTGGATTGACGACGAAGACTTTGACATCGACGCGCACCTGCACCGCGTGCGCTTGCCCGGTGCGGGCGGCGAGCGCGAGTTGCAGGCGATGGTGGGCGACTTGGCCAGCGAGCGCCTCGACACGGGCAAACCGCTGTGGCAAATGCACTTGGTAGAAAACTACAACGGCGGGTCGGCACTTATTACTCGAGTGCACCACTGCATTGCGGACGGCATCGCACTGATCGGTGTGTTGCTTAATTTGACTGACGAAGATCCGAACGCGCCGGACACGCCGCGAGAGTCATCGATGCTCGCGAAATCGAAAGTCAAGAAATTTGCCAAGGCACGTGAGAGCTTCAATTTATTTAACGCGCTTGGGCCGTTCGGCGAAAAATTAAAGACGACGCTCGCGCCCGCCATGCAGGTGCTGGCTCCCGTCGCCGGCGTGGCACAAAGCGTGTTCGACCAACTCGGGCCGTTGAAAGCGCCGATTGAATCGGCCATGGACGACGGCGCGCGCATCGGCAATCGCATGGTCGCGAAATACAGCCGCTGGGTCGACGATCCTACCCTGGCGATGGATGGCGCTAAAGTCGCCGCAGGCTTCGCGCAAGAGCTTGCGTATTTGGCGACGATGCCGAGCGACAGCGTGACCCGCCTGAAGGGCAAAACCGGCACGGTGAAGTGCGTGGCTTGGAGCGAGCCACTCGATTTAACACGCGTGAAAGACGTGGGCTACGTGCTCGGCTGTTCGGTCAATGACGTGCTGCTGGCCTGCGTCGCGGGCGCGATTCGCAGCTATTTGGTGAGCAAGGGCGACAACGTCGACGGCGCGCTGCTGCGGGCGTTTGTGCCGGTCAATTTGCGTACGCCCGGTAACGAATACAAGCTCGGCAATCACTTCGGTTTGGTCGGACTTGAGCTGCCGATTGGTGAGGCGAATCCGATTGCCCGCGTGTTTGAAGTGCGGGCCTGCATGAACGGGCTGAAGACGGGCTATCAGGCCGCCGTCAGCATGGCACTGCTCGGCATTTTGGGCTATGTGCCGAAGGCCGTGCAGCGGCAAGCTTTGAGCCTGTTGTCAGACAAAGGCACAGCGGTGATGACCAACGTACCCGGCCCCGCCAAACCGCTCTACCTTGCGGGCAGCAAGATTGCGCAGAACATGTTTTGGGTGCCGCAAAGCGGACACATCGGCATGGGTGTGTCGATCCTCTCGTATGCTGGCGGCGTGCAATTTGGCCTCATCACCGACCGCAAGTTGTGCCCCGATCCGCAGGCCATTATCAGCCAGTTTGAGCCCGAGTTTGATAAGCTTTTGACGTCACTCATGTGGCTTGAAAAAGGCTACGTCGGCGCGGACGCACGGGCGTTCGATGACATGCTGAGTGCGTAGACGTTAATGTCAGCTTTTTATGTTTAGGCCCGCTTGACGCGGGCTTAGTGCATGAAAACGCTGTTTATCGACTTCAGCGGTTATCAGCGGCTACGCCCAACCGCATGGCGCGTTTTATAGAAAAGGCTGATCGATTATTCGAGATGCGAGCGGAGCATCCACGCCATCTTTTCGTGCTGCTCCATAAGACCCACCAGAAAGTCCTCAGTCCCCGAATCGCCGGCGTCGTCGGCCACTTCTGTTGACTTGCGTAGGGAGCGAATAATCGTTTCGTGCGCTGCCAAAAGCTTTTCGATCATGATGGCGGCTGATGCGGCTTCACCCGCGCTGTCGTCAATGGATTTCGCCTTTGCGTACGTGCCCACCGTCGCGGGCGCTCTGCTGCCGAGCGCTCGCATGCGCTCCGCCACATCGTCCAGAATTTCGTCCAACGCTTCGTACTGACTCTCAAAAAAGCCATGCAACGCACCAAAATTCGGCCCGACCACGTTCCAGTGCGCACCGCGAGTGGCGACGTATAACGCGACCTCGTCGGCCAACAAATGGGCGAGCACAGTGCTGACGGCTTTACGGTTCTTGTCTGAAATTGCAATGTTTGGTTTCATAAAACTTCCTTTGATTTCCTTCGTTATGCAACGTTGAGCGCCCTGACAGATGCGTCACAAGCGTGATTTGGATATAGCGATTCGTAATTATGAAGCGTTTTTTCCAGTTTACAAAACAACTTAAAATGGCATTCGTCATCGAAATAAGCGAACACCATGGCCGCACTGCCTTCGTTACAACAATTGCGCTACCTGATCGCCCTCGAAGACGAGCGTCATTTTGGTCGTGCCGCTGAGAAGAGTTTTGTCACGCAGAGCACGCTGTCGGCCAGCCTGCGCGACTTGGAGAGCACGTTGGACGTAACGCTGGTCGAGCGTGATCGCCGCCACGTTTCGTTCACCGCGATTGGTGAGGCGACCGTCGTGCGCGCCCGCGAACTCGTTGCGCAGGCCAACGACTTGGTTGAGCTCTGTGCCTCGTCGCGTCACCCGCTCACAGGCACGTTTCGTCTCGGCGTCATTCCCACCGTCGCGCCGTTCGCGTTGCCGCAAACGCTCGCCACGCTGCGCACGCAGTACCCGAGACTCAAGCTCATGCTGCGCGAAGAATTGACCGGTATTTGTCTTGATCGACTGCTCGCCAGTTCGCTCGATGCCGCGCTGATCGCGCTGCCGTACGACCTGCCGGCAGGCATTGAAACGTTGCCGCTGTTCGACGATGAATTTTTGTTCGTCACCGCCGACCCCAAACTCGGGGGAGCCGCATCGCCGCTGCCCATCGAAAAAATTAATCCGGACGAACTGCTGTTGCTCGAAGACGGCCACTGTCTGCGTGAACATGCCATCGCCGCCTGCTCGCTAAAAAACGCACATACCAACCGCGCACTAGCCGCCACCAGCCTCATCACGCTCACCCACATGGTCGAAAGCGGCCTCGGCCACACGCTGCTGCCCGAGCTGGCGATTGCGGGCGGCGTGCTGTCCGGCTCAAGCTTGTACGCCCGCCGCTTCACGCCACGCGGGCCGTCGCGCACTATAGCGCTGGCGTTCCGAAAAACATCAGCCCGCAGAGAAGAAATCGCCGAACTCGGAAGGATTTTTGCGATGAGCAAAGGCTTCACCGGCGCGGCGCGTGCGAAGACCGCGCGTCAGGCGAGGAAGCCGAGCAAACCTTAGCCTTGACGCCCTCGAAAGCAGCCGCCCACGCTAACTTGCAGAACCTCGAACCTTCAATTTCATGCGCAATCCCACGGGTACCATGGTGAACGCCAGATGCTCGCGCGCCTCCAAGCCATCGGGTGTGGTCACGTTGTCAATGTCGAAATTGCCGAGCAACACCGCCATCGCCATCTTCATTTCGAGCAGCGCCAGATAGCGCCCCGGACAAATGCGCGGCCCCGCGCCGAACGGCATTGAAACGCGTTTGGCGGAGCTCGCATTCTGCGCAGCCGACTCCGCGTTGGCGCTCAACCAACGCTCTGGATCAAAGGTCGTCGCGCGCGCCAAGTGGCTGTCGCTCACGCTGTCGCGTCGCGTCAGGCTGCTGACGATGATGCCCGCAGGCACGCGCACATCGCCAATGGTCATCTCTCGCAGCGTCTCCAGCGGAAGGATCGGTGCGACCGGTTTCAGCCGCAACGTTTCGTGCGCGCACGCCTCCACATAGTCGAGCTTCGCGATCTCCTCAAACGTCGGGTTGTTCACGTCGCGCACCACCCAGCGCACCTCGCCCGCCGCGCGAGCCAACGCACGCGGATTTCGCCACAGTAAATGAATCATCCATGCAATGGTGTCGGCAGTCGTGTCCTCGCCCGCGAGCAGCATGGTGAGCACATTGCCCGCGACTTGCTGGTCATCAATGCCACTGTCGGGCACGTCGGCCGCAGCGATCATGGCCTCAAGCAGATTGCGCGGATTTTCATGCAGCGACGGGTCAGCCTGCATCCGCTCGCGAGCTTGCGCGACGAACCCAGTCACCGCCAGATTCACCTCGGCAATACTGCGTTCAAGCTTGCGATTAGCGGCACTCGGCACAAAGCGCCAAGTCGGCAGCGGCGACAAAATGCGCTTGAATAACGCTGGAAAAATTTGATCCAAATGCTGCTGGATCACGTCGCCATCGGACTCCAACGTGTTGACCGCTGCGCCAAACGCCAGTCCTGCAATGGTGTCCACCGTGTAGCGCATCAAATCGGGCTGCAACTCAATGGCCGCGTTCGCCCGCGCCGCCTTGTGTCAGCGTCCAACCAGACGCTGCGCCACCGTCTGGAACGCCGGAAAGTAGCGCTTCACATGCGCCGGATCAAACCCGGCCATCACCATGCGTCGCTGGCGCCGCCACGTTTCCCCGTTTGCGCCAAACACACCGGTCGGCAAATTCATCTCACGCCAAATCTCCTCAAATCGCGACGTGCGACGAAAGCCATCGGGCCGGTCACGCAAAATCGAGGCGACCAACTGATGATCGCCCACCACCAAAATCGTGCGATTGACAATCTGCACTTTGAAGAGCGGCCCAAACTCAACACACCACGCCTCAAGCTGCTGATGAAATCGCGACGACTCAATCTGCAACGCATTGCCCAAAACCGGAATGCCACGCGGGCCAGGCAGCGCGTCAAATTCGCGCAGCGCGGCTTGCGTGGGCCGCGCTTGTGCGGTGGGTGCGGTGGTTACATCAAGGGTTTCGGCGGACATGGATACCTCGTGTTTCATCAGCGCGTTGATCAAGTGTTGTGTCTGACTGAATCGCTAACCGCGTGCATGCTCAGACCACCTTGTAATTGTCCACGCCGCCCCGACCCGTGTCCTTAAACAATCTTAATTATCGGCACCGCATCAATACGCCCCTAGCAAAAACAGCGCTGAATAGCGAGCGTGGACGAGATTTGCAATTTCTGCATCCCTAAGCCGGACAAGCCGGAAAAGCTACGGCTCGACTGTGGGAGCGGTTCCACCGCGATGCGCATAAGCGACAGCAGCCAATCGCGGTGGAACCGCTCCCACAAGGGCAGTCGTGTTTTCTGAGCGCAAAATGTCATCATTGCATTGGTAAGTGACTAAGGGCAAACGACACCGAGGGCGACTCACGCGAACGTCACCTCACCTAAAAAAAACGCAGGCACAAAAGCTGTCGCCATTACGGAACTTACGTGACGACGTTGACTCCACTATCCTGCGGCCTTCGCCGAGCCCGGTCAATTCTCCTGTGTTGTGTCACCTTTGAAATCAAGCCACTGTTTCGCATCCCTGCCTTCGCTTCCTGTCATCGCTGTTACGTACGCAGTATCTGCCGCGTTGCTCGGTGTTGTTCACGCGCAGACTACGCCCACCCCACCCACGGCGACGGCCGACGCGCAGAACGATAAGAATGACAAGGCGAAACCGCAAGTCGTCGATAAGGTTGAGATCAAGGGCTCGCTGTCCGACGTTGACGAGCGGCGCGAAGACACCGCCACCAAGATCGTGGTGACCTCTGATGAAATTCGCACGTTCGGCGACACACAAATTCCGACGTGATGAAACGGCTGCCCGGTGTAACGGTGCAGAACAACTCGATACGCCTGCGTGGTCTTGGCAGTGGCTACACACAAATTCTGATCGACGGCGAGCGGCCTGCACCGGGTTTCTCGATAGATAACCTGTCGCCTGATTTGGTGGAGCGCATCTAAATAATCCGCGCCGCAACGGCCGAGTTCAGCACTCAGGCCGTAGCCGGTACGGTCAACATTGTGATGAAGAAAAAGTTCACCGTGTCCAAGCGTGAAGTCAACGCGGGTCGGTACAGTGGCACGGGGTACTCGTCACAAAACTTGGGCTTCAATATCGCCGGTAAGGCGGGCGATCTCGCGTACTCAATCGGTGGCGGCGCCGGGCACGGCACGTTTGGTAGCGTGACCGCAGGGCGCACGCTCGGATACGACAGCAATGTGCGAAATATTCTTGAGCGCACGTCAAGCAGTGCGAACAATGGCAACAACCGTTACGTGGGGCTTTATTCAACATTGGCGTGGACACTGCCGGGCGGCGACTCGCTCACCATGAATCCCAACTTCAATGCGTATCGGTACGCAAACAAAAGTAGCTCGCGAGCCCGCTACCTGCTGGGAGAAACCACGATTTATCCAATTGCCGAAGGCCGTAACGGGGGCGATGGCTAAAGCGTGGGCAACAGCGTGAACTGGATCAAAAAATTCAGCGAAGGCGCAAAACTCGATCTCAAGCTGAATGGATACGTCGGTGGTCGTCGCAACGATTCGTTCAGCCAATCGTTCGATCTCGACAACACGCAAACATTGGAGCGCAGCACGCTCGGTCCGTTGCGAGACAGCCGCGCGTCATTCACCGGAAAATACTCCACGCCGATTGTTGAACGGCACTCGTTACTCGCAGGTTGGGATGTTGGACTTAACCGCATCACATCAGCGTCCCAAGTCGATGAAACCAACGTCGCCGCCGCCCCCATCAACACGCTAGAAGACTACGCCGCCAGCGTGCGCAAGTACGCATTCTTTGCGCAAGACGAATGGAACGTCACACCCAACTGGTCGGTGTACTTCGGCCTGCGCTGGGAGGGCATTGACACGGTAAGCGACGCAACTCGAGTGCCCTCCACCACCAACCGCTCCAGCGTGGTGAGCCCGTTGTTTCAAACCCTGTGGAAGTTCCCTGACAAATCGGGACGCCAGTTCCGTCTGGCGCTCACCCGCACCTACAAAGCGCCTGACACCAACAGCCTAGTGCCACGCATTTTTCGCACAACGGTGAACACATCAACCACGCCCGATTATCAAACCGGCAACGGCACGCTCAAGCCGGAGCTGGCCACCGGCGTTGACATTGCGTACGAGCACTTCTTCGCGAAGGGCGCATCAATGAGCCTGAGCGGCAGCGCTCGCGCACTCACGGACTACAACAGACTCGGCATTTTTCTAGTCAATGATCGGTGGGTCAACAAGCCCATCAACAACGGCAATGCGACTTCGCGCAGCATTGAATTTGATGCCAAATTTCCGCTGCAATCCATCATTGAAAGCGCCCCGCCGATTGACTTTCGCTTCAACGTGGCGCGCAATTTTTCGCGCGTCCAAGAAGTCCCTGGCCCCAACAACCGTCTCGACCAGCAGGTGCCTCTGAGCGGCACCGTCGGCATCGACTACCGCATGCGCGGCGGCATGGTGGTCGCTGGCGCGAGCTACCGCTTCAAGAGCGGCGGCGATGTGCGCGTCACCTCCAACCAGATCAACTACGCGACGCCCAAGCGCGAGCTGGAAATGTATGTGCTCTACAAATACACACCGAAGCTTCAGTTGCGCCTGCGGCTGGCCAATGCGCTGCGTCAGGATCAGGTCACCGCATCCACCTACTTCGACGACGCAGGCAGCACCCGATCAAGCAGCATCCGGGCGACGCAGATGAACATCGGTGCGAGCGTGAAGCTGGAGTTTTGATGGCTTACCCACTGGCTCCGACAAGTTCGCAACACGTCGAGGTTGAATCCGCCGTGCTTGCGGTACAACGCTGTCGACTTTTTGGCTGCCGGTGCCGCACACGAAAAAATTTCCGTGACGGCTCGCCCATTGAAAGGAGAAGGCAAAGTGGCTTTTACGGGCGATGTTCTCTCTCAAGTTGTGACAGAAATGGTCGCCACGCTGCCGTGGGGTCGTGACGCTAATGCACTTCTGCGCGTGGCCAACCCCGCCGCTCGCCTCTACTACCTGCGCAGCATCGCCCGCTTCGGCTGGTCGCGCAATGTGCTGTTGAACCAGATCAAGGCCAGCGCATACGAGCGCGCTGTGACCGAAAAGAAAACGCACAATTTCGAACTCGCCCTGCATGAGCACTTTGCCGAACGGGCCGACGAAATGCTCAAAAGTTCATACGGCTTCGACTCCCTAGGCCTGCACCGCGCCGTGAAGGAGCGCGAGCTGGAAGACTGGCTCATCTCGCTCCTGCAATCGTTCCTGCTCGAACTCGGGCGCGACATCTGCGGATTACGTCTCCATCGAAATGCCCGAAGCAGCTTTTCAAGGAATTGCATACGTGGGACAATTCGCGCGCGCACGTAGTTCAATCAGATTCACCAAGATTTTTTGCACGCAATATCGGCACCTCAGTCTCAGTAAATAATGGCTTAGAGCGACCTCATACTTTCACTCGTTCGCGCTAGCGTCTCTGGCGACAAGGGTATGGTGCGCTCGACGACCGAAGCGATTGTGGCTGACGAACGCGCTAAAAGTCATCATGTTTTGGCTGATCGCCTTCAACGGGCGCTTCAAACGGTGTCAGTCTCACTCCCTGCTTTAACTAGCGCTCAGCCTGTTCAAGGCACCGGTCGCGACACCATTCTTGAATTGACGCCCCGGATTCGCTTTGACGATCTCGTGTTGACTCTTCCGGCTCGTGCTGAGGGTCAGCAGTTGGTCGAAGAGCATATGCGTGCCGACGTGCTGCGCGCACACGGATACGATCCACGCCACAAAGTGCTTCTGTCGGGTCCTCCAGGGAATGGAAAAACCTCGTACGCCGAAGCGGTAGCGGAGGCGCTGTCGCTACCCTTTTTCGTTGTTCGTTACGATGCCCTCATCGGCAGTTTTCTCGGGGAAACAAATACACGTTTACGCAAACTGTTTGACTACGTTCGCACACAATCTTGCGTCCTGTTATTTGAGGAATTCGATTCGATTGCAAAAGACCGGGGCGACACACACGAAACCGGCGAAATCAAACGGGTCGTCTCGTTTTTGTTGATGCAAGTAGATCAATTGCCAAGCTATGTTCTGACAATTGCCGCGACTAATCATGCAGAGCTTCTGGATCGTGCCGTGTGGCGTAGATTCCAGTTACGCATCGCATTTCCAGCGCTACAGGCGCGTGAAATAGCTGCGTATCTGGAGCGGATTGTTAGCGCTTGGCCACAGCAACCAAGGGTCTCTGCGTCCATTTTGGCGAAATATTTAGGCGCGCTGTCTTACGCAGAAGCGCGACTTCTGTCAAAACGTACGGCGGCGCCATATCCTCGTGCTTGGGGAGATGGGCATCGATTCCGCGATTGATGTTGAGCTCAGTTTGTGGGCGTCTCGCGTTAAACCAGAAACCACTTATGTCAATCGACTCAAGCAGGCCTCTGCTTCGACTAAACGTCAGCGCACCGCAACAGAAACAGGCTGGAGAACCGAAATTCCCAAAACCGCCTGAGCAATTTAGCGTTGATCGTCAACGGAGCGCGTTCGGCCTAAAGTTTGAGCGACTAGCATCCGTACTTCAACGTGACCCCACCGGTATTGAGCTCAGAAATGACCCGACCGCAATGGCTCCGAAGCGTTTGTTGGTGTTCGAACTTCGTGGATCAATTCAGTCGTTTTTCAGCGCGGCCTGAAACGTAGCGGGCCTCGAACTGATCGACGAGGAAGAGCTCGGTATGGATGAGCAGGACAAGAGCCCCACGCTATACCTTCTGATCCCCGACGCTCGTGCGCTCGGCAACATCGCGTCACTGTGGCGACGCTGGACGCGAAGCGAAGATTTAGGAACCGGATTTACTCCGTGGCGCGATGTATTCGCAACACTGCGAGACATTCGGCTATGGGGGCCTCAAGATCGTGTTCGTGAAGAAGAGCGAAAACTTCTTGCCGAAGAAATTGCTCTCATGGGCGATAGCGAGAAAATTAGCCACGAAATTGAGCTAATTTTCAGGACTTACGACGCACGCGCAAACGAGGCTGAAACCAGCTTAACCAACGCAATTGCTGCAATCAACGGAAGGATTGTGAGCCGATCCCGAATTGTTGACATCGGTTACCACGCAGTTTTGGCCGAGTTGCCCGTCATCGCAGTGCGACGCATTGTCGAGCTGGAAGCGACTAGCATCGCTGGCCTCGACGCCGTAATGCACATCAGGCCGCAAAGTATCGCAACTGCAATTGGTATCTAAAGCGGACCCTGAATTTAAGACAGCAGTTTAAGCTGCATTAAATCCAAGGGAGTGAGTCATCATGAGCGAAACGAAGCGTCGTAAATTACACACACCGGAATTCAAGGCGAAGCTGGGGCTGGAAGCGTTAAGCGGAGTCAAGACAATCCACCAGATTGCCCAAGAGAACGGTGTGCATCCGGTGCAAATTGGTTTGTGGAAAAAGGAAATTCGGGAGCAAGCGCAGCAGCTGTTTGCAGGCAAGCGTGGCCCGAAACCGCTGGCCGAACATGCTGACCCTGAGGCGCTCTACAGCCAGATTGGCAAGCTCAAAATGGAGCTCGACTGGCTCAAAAAAAAGGTCTGGGATCAGCCTGTGAGCGAGCGGCGCACCTGGATCCCCATGGCGCTCGATCTGGCACGCTCCTGCAAGGCGGCACTGACGGCATCTATTGTCCCGGCAAAGGCGGTAGAGGCCGCGCAGGTGCCAATACCCACAGTGCCCTCGATACGAATGCAATGCGCCTTAGCGGGCGTGTCTCGCGCCACCGTGTACGCGCACCAACGCGCTGTCGTTGTTGATGCCGATGCCGATGCCAATGCCAATGACCTCGTACTCTGTCAGCTCATCGACGGTCAATACACCAAGCGACCGTTTTACGGCACTCGGCGCATGGCGCTGTTTCTGGGGAGCCGTGGGCACACCGTCAATAGAAAGCGCGTGCAGCGGCTCATGCGCGGCATGGGGTTGGCTGCCATGGCCCCAGGCCCCAACACCAGCCGCCTCAGCACGCACCCGGCGCACAAAATCTACCCGTACCTGCTGCGCGGCGTGCCGATCACGCGGGTCAATCAGGTGTGGAGCACCGACATCACGTATGTTCGCCTCAACTACGGCTTCGCCTACTTGGTGGCCGTCATCGACGGGTACTCGCGCCGCGTGCTCGC
>ENA-OFCE01000219-OFCE01000219.1-metagenomes-genome-assembly--contig:-NODE-219-length-39646-cov-4.803541_pt1 | contig 39646 bp, 43 predicted proteins | sample MGYA00153388_OFCE01 | MGnify analysis MGYA00153388 | reverse complement strand
ATTGCACAGCTAAACTCGCACAATCCCAACGTTGCACTTCGGGCTTGAATCCGCCCAAGCAATGGTGTCCATGGACGTTGATTTTTCAGCCACGTGCAGCGCCCTGATCGAACACAATCAGCGGTTCAACGAGGCCGCCAAAATTGCGCCACATTCGTATCTGCTGGGCGATGCTGGCGTGCTGCTGTTTCAGTTCAAAAGTTCGCGCTCGCTAAGGGTGGCCGACGCATTCTTGGCGCTGGTTCAGAGCAATTTGTACAATGCCACGCAAGAGTTTTTGCGGGGCTCGCCGGGCACACTGCTCGCCGCGTTGCACATGTTCGAGATGACGAACGACCGCGCTGGCAGGACGTTTTTCAACGCGGCGTTGACATCTTGTGGGCGCAGATGTGTCTTGCTGCAAATGCGAGCGAAGTGTGGCTGTGGACGCAAGATATGTATGGACGTCAGCGCCAATATTTAGGTGGCGGACACGGCTTCGTCGGCAACATGTTTCCGATTATTCGCGGCGCATCTCTGCTGCCGTCCGCGCAGGTCGATGCCTTTGTTGATCGCGCACTTCGGGTGTTGAATGTGACCGCCATGGACGACGGCAACATGAGCAATTGGGACGGTTTGTTTGATGCAGCCAGCATCGGTTTACCAGCGCGCCCATTGCTGCAAGATTGTCACGGCGCACCCGGCATCATCAGCCGGTTGGCTGAATCGAAGTCCTCAGAATTGCGCGCACTGTTGTTGCGCAGTGGGGCGTTGGTGTGGGCGGCAGGGCCGCTGTCTAAAAGCGCTGGACTCTGTCATGGCACCGCAGGCAATGGGTTCGCGCTTCTCAAATTGCACATCATGACGAACGATCCAAAGTGGCTTGGTTACGCTCGCGCTTTTGCAATGCACGCGCTCGCCCAATGTGCGTCGCAATGGGTCGAGCATGGTCAACGACGTTATTCTTTGTGGACGGGAGACTTGGGCGTTGCGCTCATAGCTGCCGCGTGCATCAATGGCGACGATGCGTTTCCGACGCTAGATGTTATTTGAGCTGCGGGCGGTGGCGAATGCCGCGAAACCTGTCTTCAACTTAAAGTCGAAACGGCCATTTAATATGGGCTTGAGCCGCTTTTATGCGATAAATCGACTTTTTGAAAAATGTCCCACTAGCCCATACTGAATCAGGTGTTTTAGCAAAAAGCTATAGCGTAATTTCCAGATTATCCAGCAGGCGTGGCACGCCCAGGCGGGCGGCACCCAAGATAACCAATTCGGTGTCGTCATCATGTGGCATTTGCAGGTCTGTACGTCGGCGCACCGTGACGTAATCGGGTCGCCAGCCGTGGCGCTCAAGTTCGGTTGTTGCCTCGGCCTCGATGGTGGCGTAGGCGTGCGTTCCGGTGCGCACCGCGTCGACGACTTCGTTTAACACGCGCAGCAGTCGCGGCGCTTCAGCGCGCTCTGCGGGTGTCAAATATTGGTTGCGTGACGACAGCGCCAAACCATCGTCTGCGCGTACCGTTTCCGCCAAAATAATCTCAACTGGTAGCGCCAATTGGCGGGCCATGGTTTGCAGCACCAAGCACTGCTGATAATCCTTTTTGCCGAACACCGCCGCACGCGGTTGCACCATGTTAAAAAGCTTCAACACCACCGTCGCCACGCCGCGAAAGTGCCCAGGTCGCACCGCGCCTTCGAGAATGTCTTCGATTCCGGACGGCTGCACGGTGTAGGTTTGCGGCTCGGGATAAAGCTCCGCCTCGTCCGGCGCAAACACCACATCACAACCGATACTTTCTAGCTGTTTGCAATCATCCGCCAATGTGCGCGGATAGCGGTCGAAGTCTTCTTTCGGCCCAAATTGCAAGCGGTTGACGAAGATGCTGACCACCGTGCATGCCCCGCGCGGACTGGCTTCCTCGACCAATCGCAAATGGCCTTCATGTAGATTGCCCATGGTGGGCACGAGGACGTTGTTCGGCACGCGCTCAAGATATTTGCGCAGTTCGGCCACGGTGTGGATCAGTTCCATAGCGGGTCTCGGGTTGCGTTTGCGTTGGCAAAGGGAGTGCAATTATGCGATGGAGTGGATCGTGTGTACTAATTCATCGGGGCGATTGACGATGTGCTTGGCACCCGCGTCGAGCAACTCTTCTCTTGAGCCAAAGCCCCACAACACACCGAGCGAATGTGCGCCGACATGCAGTGCAGCCTCCACGTCTTTGTCGCGGTCGCCGATCATCAGCGCGTTTTCTGGCGCGGTTTTGTAGTGCTCGATGAGGTGCGCCAAAAGCTCAGTTTTTCGGTCAAATTTTCCGTCGAGTTCCGGGCCGTGAATACCGTCAAAGTAGCGCGCCAGATCGAAATGTTCGATGATGCGCTCGGCAAAAATGCGCGGCTTGCTGGTACACAGCGCAATGGTGAAGCCCTGCAAGTGCAAGGTGCGAATGGCCTGTGTCATGCCGTCGTACACGCTGTTTTCAAGCCAGCCCGATGTCTCGTAGCGCTCGCGATACAACTTCAGCGCGGCTTCGGTGTTGATACCCGGAAACACAAGCGGCAACGACTCGCGAAACGGTGGCCCCACAAACGGCAACACTTCGTCATCGGTGAGCCGGCGCAAACCGAGTCGATCAAGTGCGAAATTTAGGCAACGAGAGATGCCCTGAAAGTTGTTCGACACCGTGCCGTCGAGATCAAAAAAAAGCGTGGTCACCGGCACGTAAAATCCCTTCACTGAAATCAAGAGTTGTATATGTCGCTGAAGTTTATCGAAGCTCGGGTGGTAGGCCGCACCGATCACACGCCAACACTATTTTCGTTGCGCTTTGCGACTGAGCTAGACCCATTCACGGCAGGTCAGTTCTGCCGGGTCGGGCTCAGACTGCCCGATGCGCAGAGCGACGAGGACATGGTGATGCGCGCGTACTCGCTGGTCAACGCGCCAAACGAGCGACCCTACGAGATCATTCTGAGCACAGTGGATGCGGCTGCGGGCGGCGTGCTGTCGCCGCACTTGCATCAGTTGAAAGTGCGCGACGTACTGTATGCGTCGCCACGCATCAATGGGTTTTTCACTATGCCGGAGGTGCCTGATGCGAAAGTGCTTTGGGGCCTGTCCACAGGCACAGCGATTGGTCCTTACTTGTCGTTCATGAAGACCGACGCACCGTGGCAGAAGTTTGCGCGAATCGTGTTCGTCCATGCGGTGCGCACTGCCGCCGAGCTGACCTATCGCGACCAGATTGACGCGATTGGCCAGCGGTATGGCGCGCGTTTTCAGTACATCCCGATGCTGTCGCGCGAGGCTGTTCCGGGCGCGATGCATGGTCGCATTCCAGCAGCAATCAACGACGGCAGCCTGGAGGCGCGCGCTGGTGTCGCGCTCACCGCTGACACGGCTCACTGCATGCTCTGCGGAAACCCCGACATGGTCAACGACACGATGGCGGTGTTGCAAGCCCGTGAGTTGCGCAAACATCGCCCAATGCATGCCGGGCACATCACGGTTGAGGCGTATTGGTAAGCGCCTCTATGCCGGACAAGCTGGAGCCGACACAATCGATGTAGGAGCGGCGCACGCCGAGATTGCCTGACTCAACCTTCCTATCGCGGCTTGCGCCGCTATTACATGAATTCAGCCAGTGTTGGCGTGACACGATACTCCAAGGACCTAATCCGACTCACCCAAAAATCCTCCGCTCTGATGCGCCCAGAGCCTTGCGTACAGCCCGTCTTTTGCGAGCAGTGATTTGTGATCGCCCTCTTCCACGATACGGCCTTCATCCAGCACGATCAGCCGATCCATCGCTGCAATCGTTGACAACCGGTGCGCGATGGCGACCACGGTTTTGCCTTGCATCAAGCGATACAAGCTTTGCTGAATTGCAGCTTCGACCTCTGAATCGAGTGCGCTCGTGGCCTCATCGAGCAGCAGAATCGGTGCGTCCTTCAGCATAACCCGCGCAATGGCGATGCGTTGCCGCTGCCCGCCTGAGAGCTTGACGCCGCGCTCGCCTACGTGGGCTTCGTAGGCTGTGCGGCCTTTCGGGTCGGTCAACTTGGTGATGAACTCGTGCGCCTCGGCGCGGGTTGCGGCATGCAGCATGTCGGCATCAGTCGCATCAGGGCGGCCATACAAAATGTTGTCACGCACCGAGCGGTGTAACAGCGAGGTGTCTTGCGTGACCATGCCGATATTGGTGCGCAGACTGTCTTGCGTTACTTTGGCGATATCGATGCCGTCGATCAAAATACGCCCGCTTTCCAGATCGTGAAAACGCAACAGCAGGTTCACAATGGTCGACTTGCCCGCGCCGGAGCGTCCGACCAAGCCAATTTTTTCGCCCGGTCGAATGGTCAGCGTCAGCGCGTCGATAACGGCTTTTGATACCGGCGTATCGCTGACCGCTGCGCGCGCCCGTCCGTAGGCAAAGGTCACATTTTCAAAGCGAACCTCACCGCGCGCCACCTGCAAAACCGTCGCATCTTGCGCATCGTTGACCGAGTGCGGCTCGGACAGCGTGGCGATGCCGTCGCGCACCGTGCCGATGTGCTCGAACAAGCCTGCCAGTTCCCACATCACCCAATTCGACAGGCCGTTCAAGCGCAGCGCCATGGCAGTGGCTGCCGCCACCGCACCCACGCCCACCGCGCCTTCTGACCACAGTAAAAGCGTGACGCCTACGGTCGACAGCACCAGCAGAATCAGCAGCGTGTGATGCACGATGTCAAACGCGGTGATGAAGCGCCACTGCTGATGCACGGTCACCATAAAGTCCTGCATAGCGCTCTTGGCGAAGGACGCTTCCCGTTGCGTGTGCGAAAAAAGTTTCACCGTGGAGATGTTGGTGTACGCGTCCGTGATACGACCGGTCATCATGGATCGAGCGTCGGCCTGCACTTGGGCCACGCGCCCGAGCTTTGGCACAAAGTACCAGCAAGCGCAACCGTAGCCGACGACCCAGACCAAAAACGGCAGCGTGATACGCCAGTCAAAGCCGCCCACGCTGACCACCATGGTCACAAAATAGATGATCACGAACACCATCACGTCGGTCAAAATCATCCACACATCGCGCACCGCAAGTGCGGTTTGCATCACCTTAGCGGAGATGCGTCCAGCAAACTCATTGCTGTAAAAACTCATGCTCTGCGCGAGCATCAGGCGGTGAAAATTCCAACGTAAGCGCATCGGAAAATTGCCCATGATGGTTTGATGTTTGACGAAGGCAAACATGGTGACCATCACCGGGCTGGCGATAAGCAACCCGACCAACAGCAACAGCCCCGAACGCTGCTCTTCCCACAGCCGTGATGGCTCGGTCTTCGCCAGCCAGTCGATCACGCGACCGAGCATGGCGTAAAGCAGCGCTTCGATCAAGCCGATGATGCCAGCGGCAAAGGTCATCATGAACATGTATGGCCGCAAGCCGCGCGTGCATTCCCAGAGAAACGCGCGCAACGATTTGGGTGGCGCAACGGGCGTCTCGTCAGGATACGGGTCGACGAGGCGTTCAAAAAATTGATACATCACTGACCACTCCTATAAATCCGTTGTTCGTCCGAATTGCGTCGTTGCGGGGTGCCAAGGCGCTGCGCGGCAACAGAATCCTCATGTGACCTGCGCGTACATTCCGGTTGCTGCGCGCCACACCGATGTTGCCAAGTTCGGCACTTCATCCCGGAAAATAAATTTCTAGAGGCGCCCATTAACTTTCAACCCAAACTGCGGGCGACGGCAAACTGCGCGTGCCCATCATGACCGTGCTGCGCAGTGCGAACAACGTCAACACCAGCGCGCCCACGCCCGCGCACGCAAGCGATGCGCGCAGCCCGACGTGCTCGCCCACGTAGCCGCCAATGAGGGCACCCGGCCCCGCGCCAATCAAAATTAGCCAGCGCATGGTGCTGGTCATTCGACCGAGCAAGGGCTCGGGCGTGACCGCTTGCCGCAGCGACAAAAAGTTGACGAACATTAGCGTTGCGCCACCCGAAAAACAGGTCAACATAAAGCCGAACAGCACCACGCCAAACGAGTTCACCGGAGCGACCGACAACGCAAGCCAGCCCACCGCGCTCACCGCAATGCCCGCCACAATGGTCGGCCCCGGACCGAATTTGTCAGACACACGTTTGCCGTAAACACTCGCCAAAATGGTGCCTACGCCCATGCCGACGTAGCAAAATCCAATGGCCTGCGCGCTCATGCCCAGCTCACGCGTTGCCACCAAAATCTGCACCACGCTGGCCATGTGATGCAGCAGTTGCCACACACCAACGAACAGCGCCAACGTCCACAACATTTTTGTGCGCGCCACGAAGTTGAGGCCCTCGCGCAGCTGCGCCATGAAATTTGAATTACTGTGTTTAACCAACGTTTCTTCAACCCGAATACCGCGCAGTAGCAGCACCGATCCGGCGATCAAAATCGCATCAAAAGCAATGGCAATCGGCGCGCCGAGAATTTTGATGAGCGCGCCTGCAATGCCCGGTCCGGCAATCTCGGAGCCGGACACCGCTAGCGCATTCTTGCTGTGCGCCTCGACCAATCGATCACGCGACACAATCTGCGTCAGCACGATTTGCGCTGCGGTTCCGCCAAACACATGCACGCAGCCGAGCACCACGCCAACTACGTACAACCACGTCATCGTCAGCACGCCCGTCCAAGCTGCAATCGGCACCGTGACGAGCGCCAATGCGAACGCAGATTCGCCAATCACATACACCGGCAGTTTGTGCACCCGGTCTAGCCACACGCCCGCAGGCAACGACAGCAATACAAATGGTGCCAGCTCAAACGCCATCAAAAACCCCATTTGCGTCGGGGTCGCATGGAGCACGGTCGCCGCCGTCAACGGCAGCGCCAGCATCGTGATTTGCGCGCCGAAATGGGTGATGACGACGGACGCAAAAATGCGCCGATAGTTTTTGTCGCGCAGCAAATCATTGGCGGGCAGCTCGGGCAATTTGAGCAAGCCGCGCAATCGCAAATGTAGCCAAGTCAGAAGTCTCAAAAAAGGTGGCACAGCAAACCCCAAATTATCATAGGTCGGAGCGGCAAACGCAGTGTGGATTCGCACGGCGCATGCCCATCTCGGCGGAAAAAATGAATACAGCCGCACGCTGAAATTCAGCAGGGTCACTGCACTTGGCAAGATCGCAAACGGAGGTTGAACCTAGAGGCGCTTGCGCCTCGTCGGTGTTCCGAAGCTGCTTTCGGTAATTACCGGTTCAACGCGGGTGCGACGGCTGGGTTGGAATATTCCAAGATGGAGGTCCAGACAACGCAGCAACCGGATTAAGCATCACGACGCCGTCAAGGCCATAAGTGGCGCTGAGGGAGCGGATGAGTGCGGTCTGCATTGGCGCGTCCTTTCAGGTGCGGGAGGAAATGTGCACGCTGCCAACTTGTGGTCGGAGCGCGCAAAGATTGGTGCACGCGTCGATGGTACAACGGATGTGGCGCGCTGAACAGACGTAGCGCACATCAAAGCGATCCTACAGCGCGCTGGCGTGGCAACGGCGCGACAGCGGTTAACGCAACCGATGCAATAAGGCGTAAAAATCTACGCGCTAAAGCGCAACTGGCAGCGACACCCGCAACTCAGCGGCGAAAGGCACCAATGCAGGCATGATGGTACTGTGCAATTCAACGCCGTCCACCAGTTGCGCGGCCTTCTTTGCCAGTCCGCGCTCACCCGGCAATCGCACACGGCCGACACCGGGCTGAGGCTTCGATGCATGACTTATTTCTCGCATGTGATCGGTTTGGCGTTCGAGCGCTGCGCGCCCGCCAAACGCCTCGGGATCGAGCACCTGCACGAACACGCTTGCGCCCCAGCCCTCGGGCGGATCGGCGCGACCGAATCCAGCGAGTCCGCAGGTCAACGATTCAATCATCAGGCCCAGCCCGAAGCCCTTATGGCCCGCGTCCAGTCCGCCCAGCGGCAGCAGCGCGCCTTTCGGCTCGACGTAGGCGACGGACGGGTCGTCGCTGCCGTGGCCTTCGCTGTCGACGAACCAGATGCCGGGGGCACGTTTGCCTTCTTTCATCAGCCGCAGCGACGGGCCATTCGCGGTGATCGAGCTTGAGATGTCGATCATGATCGGGTCGCCGCCGGTCGGGATGCCGATGGCAATCGGGTTGGGCGTCATGATCGGTGTGATACCACCGTGCGGTGCGACGCTTGCCGTGCAGGGGTCCGAGCTTTGCACGATCACCATGAAGCCGTCGCGTGCTGGACTTTCGAGATAGGCCGCGAGGCAGGCGATGTGGTGTGCGTGTTTGATGGTGATGGTGCCAGTTCCATGCGCATTTGCCATAAACTTTGCCGTCGCCACAGCTCGTTGCGTGAGCCACAAACCTGACAGCCGCTGACCATGCCACACCTGCGCCACGGTGCGCTGATTTTCAACCACCGGTTCGCCCGTCGCGAGCATGGTTTTGTCGTTGAGGGCGTTGAGATAACCGGGCAACAGCGCCATGCCGTGCGTGCTGTGGCCGAGCAAATCGCCTTCCACCAAGATACGTGCTGAGGTCGCTGCAATGTCGGCACGCATACCGCGCGCGAGGTACAGCGCTTCGCAAAACGCGACGAGATCGGTGGCGCGGTAGCGGTTCGCAATCGGTTCAGTTGAATTCATTCTCATACACTCGTGGACATGTTGTTTCCGAATGCTACGCCGCAGCCAATGACAGTTGATGCCCCGAGTTCTCTTTCCATCAGCGTCGTTGTGCATCGGCTCAATGATGCCGAGCTTCGGCGTAACTTGCTTACCCTGCGGGTCGCCGCGAATCAGCTTTCGGAGCCCTGCGCGCGCCTCACGCTGATCGACAACAGCGAGCAGAGCGAGCTGGCAAGCGCGTTGCGTGCCGCAGCAGTTGCCACGTGCTGGCGCGACGCGATCGTCCTGTCCGGCCATGGCAACATCGGCTACGGTGCGGGTCACAATCTGGCGATTCGTGCGACCCAATCGACCGCTCACCTCGTGCTCAATCCTGATGTCGAGCTTGACCCCGAAGCGCTGCGTTACGGCTTGCTCACGCTATCCGAGCTTGACTGTGTGCTGGTCGGCGCGGTCGGGCGCGATGTCGACGGCAAGCCGGGCTACTTGTCAAAACGTATGCCCAGCATCGGCGTCTTTTACCTGCGCGGTTTTGCGCCCGCGTGGCTTAAAAAGCGCTTTGAACCCAGGTTGGCGCATTACGAATATCGTGATCTTCCGGCCCATCGGGTCAGTGACGTCACGCTGGTTTCGGGTGCCTTCATGCTGTGCCGCACCCGTGCGATACGGGCGGTGAATGGCTTCGACGAGCGCTACTTTTTGCATTTTGAGGATCTAGATTTGTCCCTGCGACTGCATGCTCAAGGCCGTGTCGTCAGTGACCCCAGCGTCACGCTAATTCATCACGGTGGTCACGCTGCTAAAAAAGGTGCGGGGCACTTGAAGCTGTTCCTGCGCAGTGCGCTGCGCTTTTTCAATGCGCACGGCTGGCGCTGGCTTTAGTCACTTACCAGTCAAAGTGACGGACGTGGCGAATTTGACAAGGTGACGACTGCGCGTCACCTCCATCACCTCTGTCACCTGTATCGCTTCGGTTCCTGATTGTGTATCTACAATCAAAGCTATTGTTCACCTCACACCGCCGTCGTTTATGCGCCCGTCCAACCGTAACGCCAACCAGCTCCGCCCCGTCAAAATCACGCCGCACTTTACCGTGCATGCCGAAGGCTCGGTGCTGATCGAATGTGGCAACACGCGCGTGTTGTGCAACGCGAGCGTTGAAAACGGCGTGCCCGGTCACAAAAAAGGCTCAGGTGAAGGATGGGTGACGGCCGAATACGGGATGCTGCCGCGCGCTACCCACACCCGTTCGCGACGCGAAGCCGCCAGCGGAAAGCAGAGCGGTCGCACGCAAGAAATTCAACGACTGATCGGGCGTTCGCTCCGTGCGGTTGTCGATTTGAAAAAGCTCGGCGAACGCCAGATCACACTGGACTGCGACGTGTTGCAAGCGGACGGCGGCACGCGCTGCGCGTCAATCACGGGCGCGTACGTGGCGCTGTCGATCGCACTCAATAAACTGGTCAAGGTGGGCACGCTCGCGGCGTCGCCTTTGAATGATTCGGTGGCTGCCGTGTCAGTAGGAATCTATCAAGGCATGTCGGTGCTCGATCTCGATTACGAGGAGGACTCGAACTGCGAGACCGATATGAACGTCGTGATGACTGGCAACGGCGGCTTCGTCGAAGTGCAGGGCACAGCCGAAGGCGCGCCGTTCAGCCGCGCAGAAATGGACGCGCTCTTGGCGCTTGCGGCAGAGGGATTGAATCAGTTGAACGCGGCGCAAGTCGCGGCGATTGCGGCGGCTTAGACCTGTCCGTGTAGGAGGGGTTCCATCCGCTACCCGAGTCGCGTATCGTTAGCGAATTCGCGGTGGAACCGCTCCCACAAAGCGCTTGCAACACATGTCTCCCATTTCCAGACTCGTCATCGCCACGGGCAATGCCAAAAAGCTCAAGGAGTTCGAGCGCCTTCTCGCGCCACTCGGTATCGAGGTGATTGCGCAAAGCGCGTTTAACGTGCCCGAAGCGCCCGAACCGCACTGCACTTTTTTAGAAAACGCCCTCGCTAAAGCGCGCAACGCGGCGCGGCATACCGGCTTGCCGTCGCTCGCTGATGACTCGGGAATTTGTGTTCGCGCGCTCAACGGCAACCCCGGCGTGAACTCGGCGTACTACGCGGGGCCGCACAAAAGTGATGCCGACAACAACGCAAAACTCATCACAGATTTGCAGGACGTGAAAGACCGCAGCGCACATTACACCGCCGTCCTCGCGCTGGTGCTGAACGAAAACGATCCCGAACCGATCATCGCCGAAGGTCGCTGGTACGGTGAAATTATTGACGCGCCGCGCGGCAACGGTGGCTTCGGTTACGACCCGTATTTTTTGGACGCGGCGCTAGGCTTGACGGGTGCCGAAATGCCACTCGATCAAAAGGGAGCACACTCGCATCGCGGTAAAGCGCTGGCGAAATTGCTGCTAGAAATGAACCAACGCTACGGAGCTGGAGCCCAAAATGCAAGCCGTCCTTGACGCCATCGAAGCCCGCGTGATCGGCACGATGATCGAGAAGCGCATCACGGTGCCCGACTCGTATCCGTTGACCATCAACTCGATTGTCAACGGTTGCAACCAGATGAACAATCGTGCGCCAGTGACTACGTTGTCCGAGACTGAGGTGACCAGCGCTGTTGAGCGCCTGCGCGACCGTGGATTCACCGGACTGTTCACCGGTATGGCTACCCGTGTTCCCAAGTACTCTGAAAATTTCGCCGAACGCCTCGGCCTGCAACGCGCCGAAACTGCCCTGTTGTGCGAGCTCTTGTTGCGCGGTGCCCAAATGCCTGGTGAGCTGCGCTCACGCGCTGAGCGCCTGCATGCGTTTGCCGATTTAGCTGAGGCAGAAAACACGCTGGCAGCGATGGGTCAACTCACGCCACCGCTCGTGGTGCAATTGCCACGCGAAGGCGGCGCGCGCGCTGCCAAATGGCAGCACATGCTGTTCGGCGGCGAGTTGCCAGAGGCAGGTGCGAGCACGTTGCCACCGTCAAAACAAGATCGTGAAACTGCGCTCGCTGAACGCGTCACCGCAATCGAAGCGAAGGTGGCCGAGCTTGAAGACGCGCTGACTTCGTTGCGCGTGCAGTTGGGTGCATAGGGTGACGCAGTTTGCATTTGTAGGAGCGGCCTTAGCCGCGATCCTTATTCGCATTTGCATTTGCACAGCCAATCTGGAGCAATCGCAAACTTTGTTCGCGGCCAAGGCCGCTCTTACAGCGAGTTAGACACACCGTGCTCGGCCCTCATTTCACGGTGCTCCCACCGCTCTCGCTGTACATCCACATTCCGTGGTGCATTCGCAAATGTCCTTATTGCGATTTCAATTCGCATGAGCAGAGTGGCGCACTGGCTGAGAAGGATTACATCAACGCGTTGATGAGTGACCTTGAAGTGCAGTTGCCGGAATTTTGGGGGCGCACGATTCACACCATTTTTATGGGCGGCGGCACGCCTAGCTTGTTCTCAGCTGAGGGCATTGGCGACATCCTTGCTGGCGTGCGGGCGCGAACGCGGTTGTCGCCGCAGGCCGAGATTACGTTGGAGGCGAATCCGGGTACGTTTGAGATGCAGAAATTTGCCGACTACAAGGCCGTGGGCATCACGCGACTGTCGATTGGTATTCAAAGTTTTAACGACGCGCATCTGCACGCGCTGGGCCGCGTACATGATGGCGCGGAGGCGAAGCGGGCGATTGAAATTGGCTTGGCGACCGTGGGCAATGTGAACCTCGATTTGATGTTTGCGCTGCCCACCGCGCGCACCGGCGGCGTGGCGCAGACGATGGCCGAATGTGAGCAGGATGTGCGCGATGCGCTGGCGTTTCAGACGCCACACTTGTCGCTTTATCAATTGACGCTGGAGCCGAACACTGTCTTCGCGAAAAAACCGCCGCCGCTGCCTGATCATGACGAAGCGGCCGACATGCAGATTCGTGTTGAGGAGCTGCTTGGTGCGGCGGGTTACGAGCATTACGAAACCTCAGCCTACGCCAAACCCGGCATGCGTTGCCAGCACAATTTGAACTATTGGGGCTTTGGTGATTACGTGGCGATTGGGGCCGGTGCGCACGGCAAATTATCGATCCCGGGCGGCCCGCCCGGATCGAATGAGTCGGCAAAAATTGTCCGCACGGAACGCGTTAAACAGCCGCGCGACTACATGCAAAAAGCGCTAAGCGCAGACCCAACGAGTTGCGTGTTTGAACGGCGCGTTATCAAGCGCGACGAGATCGGATTTGAGTTCATGTTGAACGCGTTGCGGCTGAATGATGGCTTTCCGGTGGCGTGGTTTGCCGAGCGTACGGGATATCCGATTTCGCTCGTCAATGCCGTTCTTAACAAAGGCGAGCGCGAAGGTCTGATCGAACGCTCGCACACAAAAATCGCGCCGACCGAATTGGGTCGCCGTTTTCACAATCGGCTCTTGGAACATTTTTTGAAGTGACAACTTTTTGGGTTAACCGCCTATTTGTATGGGCGTCGAGCGATAAATAGAGAATGTTGATAAATTACATAATCGATACCTGAGCCCAATAAAAATTGCACTTTCGTCAAAAAGCTATTGCTCACCGAATCGACGGTAACGCACTATTCCAGCCAATCCGTCGCCACTCATCCAGCCACGCCTGCGGGAGAACGCTAACCAGCCCGGCAACCCGAAAGCCGACCTCGCTATACTGCCTCGCATGAATATTGCAGTAGACTCTGTCGCCATCTTGCGACGTGCTAAAGCGGTCTTGGCGACCGAGGCGTCGGCTATTGCTGCAATGGAAGCGCGCATTGGCCAGCCGATGGTCGACGCTGTGCAGGCGATTTTGGCGTCCAATGGCAGGGTGGTAGTCACCGGCATCGGCAAATCCGGTCACGTCGGGCGCAAATTAGCCGCAACACTCGCCTCCACGGGCACCCCCGCGTTCTTCGTTCACCCCGCTGAGGCGAGCCACGGCGACATGGGCATGATTGCGATGGACGACGTGGTGATCGCGTTGTCGAACTCTGGCGAAGTGGCCGAAGTGAACGCGCTGCTGACACCGATCAAGCGCGTCGGCGCAAAGATTATCTCGATTACCGGCAATGAGGCCTCCACGCTCGCCATCGAATCCGACATCGCGCTTGATGCTCGTGTGGCCGAAGAAGCCTGTCCGTTGGGCCTTGCGCCAACTGCCAGCACGGCAGCCGCGATGGCGCTGGGCGACGCGCTGGCGATGGCGTTGTTGGAGGCACGCGGATTCACCGCCGAAGACTTCGCGCGCTCGCATCCAGGCGGCTCGCTCGGGCGCAGGCTGCTCACCCATGTGCGCGACGTGATGCGCACCGGCCCCGCGATTCCGACCGTGCAGCTCGACGCAACTGTTTCGCAAGCACTGTTCGAAATCACCGGCAAGGGCATGGGCATGACGGCTGTGGTCAACACTGACGACACGCTGGCGGGTGTATTCACCGACGGCGATTTGCGCCGCTGTTTGCTGAAGGTTGGCGACTTCGGCGCGGCGCACGTGGCGGACTTCATGACCGCGCATCCGGTGACCATCGGCCCGGACGAATTGGCGGTCGATGCCGTGGGCTTGCTCGAAACCGAACGCAAGCAACAGCTGCTGGTGCTCGACGCGAACAAGCGTCTGGTCGGCGCGTTGAACATGTTCGATTTGCTTCGCGCGAAGGTCGTCTAGCTCATGGCTAAACCGCCCAAGCCTGCCGCAGCGCTGACCGTCGCAGAGCGCATGCGCAGCGTGCGCGCGCTTGTGTGCGATGTCGACGGCGTGTTGACCGACGGCAACCTGAATTATCTGGGCGCAGACGAGATCAAGTCGTTCTCTGTATTGGACGGATTCGGCATTACGCTGGCTAAACAGGCGGGCTGGAAAGTGGCGTTGCTCACGGCACGTGGTGGGCCTGGGGTGGAGCGTCGTGCGACCGAATTAGGCGTGGAACTCATCAGCGGCGAGCGCAGCAAAGGCACCGCATTCGCAGCCATTTGTGAGCGTTGGAATGTGCCGTTGAATGAGGCCGCCTACATCGGTGACGACTGGCTCGATTTGCCCGCGCTAACGATTGCCGGACTTGCCGCCACGGTGCCGAACGCGGCTGCCGCCGTGCGTCAGCGCGCGCATTGGCTGTCGGGTGTTCCCGGTGGCAGGGGTGCCGTGCGTGAATTGGTGGAAGCCATTTTGCGCGCGCAGGGACGGCTTGATGAGTTGCTGCAACCGTATCTTCGCGGGTCAGCAGCATGAGCACGTTCACTTGGCGTCGTCGGCAGGATCGCCTCGCCGCGCTGTTCCCATTGTTCGCGATTGCGCTGTTCGCGATTCTCTCGTTTTGGCTCGACGCTCGCGTGTCTGAGAGCGTACGCTCTGCACAAAAATCAACGCAACCTGCGCCGGATCACTTTCTGGAAAATTTCAAGATTCAACGCACGGCTAACGATGGCCGTGTTGAGAGCGTGATGGTAGGTACTCGGGCCACGCATTTCCCGGCAAACCAGACCACCATTGTGGAGCAGCCGCGCTTCCAGAGCGAGCCTGCGGGCAAACCAAAAATGGAGGTCGATGCGGCGCGTGCCGTGCTCAAAAGCGAATCGGTCAAAGGCGGCGTTGAGCAGGTGGATTTTTCCGGAAAAGTGGTGGCGCGACAGGCCGCCAGTCCGGGGCGGGAAGCGATGACCTATGAGAGCGAATTGCTGACCGTGTTTCCAAAAACGCAACTGGCGCAAACGGATTCACAAACCCGTACGGTGAGCGGTGACCGTGTTATGGTGACCCAAGGATTGCGTGTAAACGCTGACAAAAAGCAGGGGCAAACAGATCGTGGATTCACGGTCACACTGCCGCCGAAAGGAAATGAATGAACATGAGATTTTTCACGCTTGGCCTAAGTGCCGCTTTGCTCTGTGCCAACGCGTTGGCCGAGAACGCGGATCGCAGCAAAGAAATGGTGGTGCAGGCGGTCGAAGGCGCGGGCGACAATGGAGCGGGCCTGTACACGATCACCAAAGATGTCACGATTACGCAGGGCACGCTTAAAGTCACGGCGAACAAAGGTACGGTGACCAAGCGGGCCAACGGCACCTACCAATCCTCACTCATCGGCGGTCCGGTGTGCTTTCGGCAGCGCACTGAGAAAGGCGATTGGGCACAGGGCATTGCAGATCGCGCTGAGCACGACAACGCCTCAGGCGTGGTTGAACTGTTCGGCAATGCAAAATTGTTTGTTGGCGATAACGAAGAGCGCGCCAATTACATCGTCTACAACACGCAAACCAGTAAGACCGAAGCACGCGAATCAAAAGATCGCAAAACCGAAGGTCGCGGCGTGACCTTCGTGTTGCCGCCGTCGGAAACCGAGGCATCCGCCAGTGCGACCGGCACCGTCGCTGGCACCGATGGCGCTGCGAAGCCCGCCAAACCACCTATCGTCAAAACCCCCAATCCTCCCAAGCGCAATGAGCCAGCTTTCAGCCGCTGCGCTTAAAAAGCGCTACAAATCGCGCACCGTCGTTCACGACGTTTCGCTCACCGTCGACAGCGGAGAGGTCGTCGGTTTGCTCGGGCCGAATGGCGCGGGGAAGACTACATGTTTCTACATGATTGTGGGGCTCGTTGCTGCTGACGGCGGCGTCATCAAACTTGACGATAGAGAGCTGACGCATCTGCCGATTCACGAACGGGCGCGACAGGGCTTGTCGTATTTGCCGCAGGAAGCTTCGATTTTTCGCAAGCTGACCGCTGGTGAAAATATTCGCGCTATCTTAGAGTTGCGCGAAAAAGACGAGAGCGTGATTGAGCGTGAATTGCAGGCGCTGCTCGATGACTTGGCGATTGCGCATTTGCGCGATATGCCCTCGGTTGCGCTCTCGGGCGGTGAGCGGCGACGCCTTGAAATTGCGCGGGCGCTCGCCTCGCGGCCACGATTTATTTTGTTGGATGAGCCGTTCGCGGGCGTTGATCCCATTGCAGTAATTGAGATTCAGCGCATCGTGCGTTTTTTGCGTGAACGCGGCATCGGCGTGCTGATTACCGATCACAACGTGCGCGAAACGCTCGGCATTTGTGATCGCGCCTACATCATCAGCGAAGGCCGCGTGCTGGCCGACGGTCATCCTGAAGAAATCATTGGCAACGAGTCGGTGCGCAAGGTGTATTTGGGTGAGCATTTCCGCTTGTAAGTCACAGTAAGCATGAAAGCGGGCCTCCAACTCCGGCTGGCGCAGCACCTCACGCTGACGCCACAATTGCAGCAGTCGATCCGGCTATTGCAGTTGTCAACGCTTGAGTTGCAGCAAGAGATTGAGACCGCGCTCGCTGAAAATCCGTTGCTCGAACTGGCGGATGCCGAGGGCAATGATGACGGCGGCAACGACGATGCCGTTGAGATGTACGTTGCGCCGATTGATCGCGAGCGGATACTCGACGGCAGCGACGAGATGTCGGCATTCTCGGCACCTGATCGTGACGATGTGCGCGAAAGTCCGGTGGATGTTGCCGAACCGGGTTTGCTCAACGGCCAGACTGATCCGAACGACTTTACGGCAACGACCGCTGCCACCAACGAGGGCGACGGCGACTTCGATGCAAGCGCATTGGATTTTGGCGAATGGGGTAGTTCCGGCGCGGGCAGCTTTGACGACGATGATGAATCGTTTGAATCGCAACGCGCATCACCGCCGAGTTTGCGCGAACATTTGCGCTCCCAGTTGGTGCTGGTCAAAGCCGCGCCCGCCATCATTCAACTGGTTCATGGCCTGATCGACAGTCTCGACGAACACGGCTTTTTGTCGGTCACCAAAGCAGACCTTGATGCGCTGTTGACGCGCGATGGCGACGAGGCTGGCGAGATTGAAGAGGCGGACTGGCAAACCGCGCTTAACGTGTTGCACTGTCTTGATCCTGCGGGCGTCGGCGCGGCTGACTTGCGCGAGTGTCTGCTTTTGCAGCTTCGTCACTGTCCGAATAACGGCGATACGAAACTCGCGCGGCGCATTGTTAGCGAAGCGCTGGAGCACCTCGGTAAACGCGATTATTTGCGCATCCGAAAACTGCTCGGCATCGACGAAATCGATCTCAAGGATGCGCACGCGGTCATCAAAACACTGACGCCTAGGCCGGGCGCGGCGTTTGCGGACGTGTCCACAACACTGATGATTCCCGATGTGATCGTGCGCCGCAGCAAGCGACGTTGGGTGGCGGAACTCAACCCGGTGGCGGTTCCCAAGCTGACGGTCAATAGCGTCTATGCCGACATGTTGCACCGCCAGAAAGAGGGCCGATCCACGCCGCTATCAACCCAGTTGCAGGAAGCCCGCTGGTTGGTCAAGAATGTGGCTCAACGGTTTGATACGATACTGCGTGTGTCCAGCGAAATTGTGGAAAGACAACAAGCATTTTTCGATCACGGCGAGGTAGCCATGCGCCCCCTCGTGCTGCGCGAAGTCGCTGATGCATTGGGCCTTCACGAATCCACCGTGTCTCGCGTCACTACCCAAAAATACTTAAGCTGCATGCGCGGCTCGTTCGAACTTAAATACTTTTTCGGAAGCCATGTGGCCACCGAGTCGGGCGGGGCTGCGTCGTCAACGGCGATTCGGTCTATGATCAAGACACTTATCACTGCGGAGGACATTGCACTGCCACTGACCGATAGTCGCATCGCTGAACTGCTCGGAGAGCAGGGCATCATCGTTGCACGACGAACCGTGGCGAAATACCGGGAATTACAGAATATTGCCCCGGTCAACCTTAGACGACGCGGCTAATTCTCATGTGAGCCGTCGCGCCGAATTCGACCACCACTTTTTTTGCTATTGAGAGGTACGTTCATGAATTTGCACATCACCGGCCATCATGTTGCTGTTACCGATGCACTCCGCTCGTACGTGGTTACGAAGCTTGATCGCGTTAATCGTCACTTCGACCAGGTTATTGACGTGAGCGTGGTGATGTCGGTGGAAAAACTCAGGCAAAAAGTGGAAGCGAATGTGCATGTGAGTGGCCGTGAAATTCACGCGGCCTGCGAAGGGGCGAGCCTTTACGCGGCCATCGACGAGCTGGCGGATCGACTGGATCGACAGGTCGTGCGTCACAAAGAACGACTGCAAGTGCATCGAAGTGAGGGTTTTGAGCGAAAGCGGGTCGACCTTAATCTGGCTCCAACACCGCACACGCCGCAGTAGCGACCGTCTCCGTGCGCGTTAGCGTCAGCCCCGCGCTGCACTAGAATTCAGGAAGTAGCGCCTCCGCGCTTGTCGGGCCAACTCGCTAATAGTTGGCCTAACCGGCCCTTAGTACGTCGACACATAAATTTCGGGACATAAAAGCACCGTCTTTCCGCGCCATGCGTCGTTGCAAATGCTCACAGTAGCTCGCTATTGTTGCGCTTTGCGCCTAGCCTGACACGAAAATTCAGCACTTTTTTGTCCCAAAATTTGCGTGTCGACGTACTAGCGGCCACGCAGATAACACGGACTTGAACTTGCCTGTGAGCCGCCTCGCTGATCTTCTAACCGCCGAAAATGTATTGCTGAATCTTGATGTCAGCAACAAACGGCGCTTGTTCGAACTCATCGCGCTCGAATCCGAGCTGCGCTACAACCTAAGTCCCTCGGTCACTGTCGACAGCCTGCTCGCGCGCGAGCGTTTGGGCTCTACCGGTTTGGGTCAGGGCATCGCCATTCCGCACGGTCGCATTCGTGGGTTAAAGCACTCTATCGGCTACTTTGCGCGTCCCAAAGCGCCGATTATTTTCGAAGCGCCGGACGGTCAGCCGGTACGCGATATTTTTGTGTTGCTGGTGCCCGAAGCCGCCACCGACGAGCATCTTCAAATCCTCTCTGAACTGGCGCAGCGTTTCTCCAATCGCGCGTTTCGTGATGCGTTGTCGGCGGCGGATGATCCGGTCACCGTTCACGCGCTGTTCGGCGCGCCGCAATAGGCCATGTCCGACTCACCAGGATTAACGTGCGTACCGTAGAAATCAGCCGTCTGTTCACCGAAAATCAGGAGCGGCTCGACCTTGAGTGGGTCGCGGGTCGCGACGGTGGTGGCAGAACCCTATCTCGCGACACCAACGCGCAAGCGCACGTCGGCCTCGTCGGCCACATGAATTTCATTCACCCGTTTCGCGTACAGTTAATCGGGCCCGCTGAGATGGCCTATCTCAGCACGCTGACGCTGGCTGAGCAAAGCGAGACCTTCACGCGGCTGCTGGTTGAAGAGTTGGGCTCGGTGTTTGTGTGTGGCGTCGGTGATCCGCCCGCCTACATGGTCGAGCAGGCGGATCGCTCTCATCTTCCGCTGATTAAATGCCCCTACCCGAGCCCGCATGTGGTGGACGTGTTGCGGCTGTATCTGGCGCGGATGCTGGCCGCGAATGCGACGCTGCACGGCGTGTTTCTGGACGTGCTGGAAATGGGTGTGCTGATCACCGGCGCCTCTGCTATCGGCAAGAGCGAGCTGGCGCTAGAGCTCATCAGTCGCGGCCATGGGTTGATCGCTGACGACATCGTTGAGGTCTACAAAGTTTCACCAGAGTTGATCGAAGGCCGCTGCCCCGAAGTGCTCAAAGACTTTCTTGAGGTGCGCGGGATCGGCATCCTGAATATTCGCACCACCTTCGGCGAAACCGCAGTGCGACCGCGCAAATCGTTGAAGCTCATCGTGCATCTTGAAGACCATACCGACGAGCAGTTCAAGCGGCTGGATCGCATGAACGTGAACGCCAGTTTTCAGGAAATTTTGGGCGTGAAAATTCGCAAAGTGGTGATCCCAGTCGCCGCTGGCCGCAACCTTGCGGTGCTGGTGGAGACTGCGGTGCGCAACTTCGTGCTGAACTTGCGCGGCATCGACTCAACGCGCGAATTTATCGAACGCCAGGCCAAACTCATGGAGGAAGGCTAACGCCTTCTTGATTCATGCAGTTGATTGTAGTGTTGGGCGTTTCAGGCGCAGGTAAAAACGTTGCGCTCGGCGCGCTCGAAGATGTCGGCTTCGCCATCGTCAACAATCTGCCTGCGGCATTGCTGGTCGCGACGGTGGAGGCCATGCTTGCGACGCACGCGCAGCCGTTGGGTATAAGTATCAACGCTCACTCTCCGACCTTCGTCGCCGATTTTGATGCAGGATACGCTGCGATTTCGCGGGCGCATCCTGACATGCCATTGCGCGTTATTCGCATCGATGCCTCTGAGACGACTTTGCTGCGTCGCTTCGCTGAAACGCGGCGCAAACACCCATTTGCGAGCGACCAAAGCACGCTGCAAGAAGCAATCAGCGAAGAACGCGCGCGACTGCACGACGTCGCCGCAGGCGCGTACGACATCGATACGAGTTCAACCAGCACCCATTTGCTGCGGCAACGGGTGCGACAATTTGCCAACGCGATCAAAGCTGAGGCGAACCTGCCGCTGCTCGAAATTTCGTCATTCGCGTATCGACAAGGTATTCCGCCCGATGCTGACCTCGTTTTTGATGCACGCATCCTGCCCAATCCGTTCTACGAGCCCGGTTTGGCGGCGCTGACGGGGCGTGATGCCCCGGTAGTGACCTACCTGCACGCGCAGCCGGAAACCGGCGTGCTGGTGAACGCAATCGCCACCTACATTCGCGCCGCGCTGCCCGGATTTATTGCCGACAATCGAGCGCGCGTTCACGTCGCGATTGGCTGCACCGGCGGCAAGCACCGCTCGGTGTATGTGGCCGACGCGTTGAAGGCCGCGATGGCCGCAACGGCCCGCGTGTTGCGTCATGATCGCGAGCATCCGACGCCAGAATAATTACAAACCTGAAGCCGTTTATGTTGTCATTTCTCGGGCTCAAGCCCGCCAAAAATTTACCCGAAACACTGCCTCTGTTTCCGCTCGGCGCCACCCTGTTTCCGGGCGGACGACTGGGCCTCAAGGTCTTTGAACAGCGCTACATTGATCTGGCCAAAGCGCGTATCGCGGACGGCGAACTGTTTGGCGTCATTACGCTGACGGGTGGCGGCGAAGTGGGCGCTGACCAAACATTCGCCAAGGTCGGCACCGCTGCCCGCGTGCTGTCGTTTGACATGCCGCAAGCAGGCATTTTTTTTCTTGATGTGGTGGGGGAGGACCGCTTTGAAGTGCTGCGTGCAAAGCCCGAAAAGTCAGGCTTACAACGCGCAGCCGTGCGCTGGATACCAGCTGAAAAAAAGTTGAAAGTACCCAAGACTTATTCGGCACTCAGCGCGATTTTGTCTCAAGTGATCGGGCGCGCGGGTGCGGAGAAGTTTGCCGAACCGCTCGAACTAGAAGATGCGACTTGGGTCGGCAGTCGTCTGGTGGAGATTCTGCAACTGCCGCCGTCGATCAAACAAAGTCTGCTCGAAATCAACGACGCCGAGCTGCGCCTTAAAACGATTTATCACCTGATAAATCGCGCGGCTGACGCGCAAGTATCGCAAGCTTCGTAAAATCAGAGATTCTGAAAATTTCGATGGCGCGTGAAGTGCGCGCTTAAACCAAACGGGGCACTATGGCCGGTCACAGTCAATGGGCAAACATCCAGCACCGCAAGGGTCGTCAGGATGCAAAAAGAGGCAAGATCGCCACGCGGTTAATCAAAGAAATTGCTGTCGCCGCTAAGATGGGCGGCAGCAGCATCGAAGGTAATCCGCGCTTGCGGCTGGCCATTGACAAAGCCTACGATAACAACATGACCAAGGACACCGTTGAGCGCGCCATCAAGCGCGGCGCGGGTGAAGTGGATGGTGCAAATTACGAAGAAATTCGCTACGAAGGATACGGTATCAACGGCGCGGCGATGATTATCGATTGCCTGACCGATAACCGCGTGCGCACCGTGGCCGAAGTGCGCCATGCGTTTTCCAAACACGGCGGTAACCTTGGCACTGACGGCTCGGTCGCTTTCCTGTTCAAGCATTGCGGCACCTTGCTGTTCGCACCGGGCGCAAACGAGAACGCACTCATGGAAGCCGCTCTGGAGGCGGGTGCGGACGATGTCGTCACGCACGAAGACGGCTCGATGGAAGTGGTTACCGGGCCGTACGAGTTCCTCAACATAAAAGAAGCGCTGGCGAAAGCAGGCTTCAAATCCGACGCGGGCGAAGTCACCATGAAAGCGCAAAACGAAGTCGTTTTCAAGGGAGAAGACGCCGTCAAAATGCAGAAATTACTTGATGCGTTTGATGCCGTCGATGATGTGCAGGACGTATACACCTCAGCAATTATTGAAGGCTAAATCATGGGCTGGTTCTCAAAAAACGACGACGGATTTTTTCTCTCAACCACGACACCGCCGGATGTGGCGTCCAGTCAGTATCTGGGCATCGTTAACGGAGAGGCCATCATCGGCGCGAACATTTTTCGCGACATGTTTTCCTCCGTGCGCGATATCGTAGGCGGTCGCGCTGGCGGCTATGAGCGCGCGCTCTCCGGTGCGCGCGACGCCGCCCTCGCCGACATGATTGTGGTGGCTAAAGAGCGCGGCGCAACGGGCGTCATCGGCGTCGATTTCGATTACGAAGTGCTCGGCGAAACCAACGGCATGATGATGGTGGCGGTGAGTGGCACTGCGGTGAAGATGTGACACCCGCTGTGGGAGCGGTTCCACCGCGATTTCATTGTCGGCATGCCGAACCATCGCGGTAAAACCGCTCCCACAATAGCGCCTCGGTGATGTCAGATTCCCGCTACATCCTCGGCATCGATCCCGGTTTGCGCAGCACCGGCTTCGGGCTCATTGAGCAGTCCGGCAACACGCTCGCCTACGTCGCCAGCGGCTGCATCAAAACCGACGCGAACGGCACGCTGCCCGAACGCCTGCTGACGATAGCGCAGGACATCCAAAGCATCATCAACCAGCACAAGCCCGACGATGTCGTGGTGGAAAAAGTGTTCGTCAACGTCAACCCGCAATCCACGCTCTTGCTCGGCCAAGCGCGCGGTGCCGCCATTGCCGCCGCTGTGCTCGCAGGCGCAACGGTTTACGAATACACCGCGCTGCAAGTCAAGCAGGCCGTGGTCGGCCACGGCAAAGCCGCGAAAGAGCAGGTGCAAGAAATGGTCAAACGCCTGCTCAAACTGGACGTCAAGCCACAAGCCGACGGCGCCGATGCACTGGCCACCGCCATCACCCATGCTCATTCGCGACAAGGCTTTGGCGCACTCGGCATAGAGCTTTTGGGCAAACGAAAAACGACCCAACGCGGCGGACGTTTGGTTTAGTCTCTTTCCAATCCAACGATTACATTTTGCGCTCCGAAAATGCGCCGATCCGTGCGAAGTGACTTAGGCGACTTAGGTGATGAAAGTGACGGTTATTCGTCACATTCATCACCTAAGTCACCCTCGTCACTTTGGTTCCGGCTTTGGGAAAATGTGATTCGTTCTTTAGTAGTTCAACCCGCAACCGCACCTGATAAAGTTGGTTCCCTGAACGCACAGAAAGCCCTCTCATGATCGGACGATTAAGTGGCCTGCTTGCCGCGAAACAACCGCCGCAAATCGTCATCGACGTCGGCGGAGTGGGCTATGAGTTGGACGTGCCGATGAGTACGTTTTACGCCCTGCCAGCCACCGGTGAGCGCGTGCAACTCATGACACATTACGTGGTGCGAGAGGACGCCCACTTGCTGTTCGGTTTCGCCACACGGGATGAGCGCGCCGCGTTTCGTCAACTCATCAAAGTCACCGGCATCGGCCCCAAAGTCGCGCTCGCCGTCCTTTCCGGTTTATCGGTGACGGAGCTCAACCAAGCCATCGTGATGCAGGACGTGAAACGCTTGACCCGCGTGCCCGGTATCGGCACCAAAACGGCCGAGCGGCTGCTGCTCGAACTCAAAGGCAAAGCGGTGGCCGCGACCGGTGTTCCGGGCGCAGCGAATACCATCGCCAACCCGGCCGCGGATGTGGTGAATGCCCTGCTCGCGCTGGGCTACAGCGACAAAGAAGCCGTCGCAGCCTGCAAGGATCTCGCGGCAGATTTGCCGTTGAATGATGCCATCAGGGCGGCGCTGAAATTGTTGTCGAAGGCGAAGTAGGCGAATCTCGGCCACGCGGCGTGAACCGCGCGCTCGTTTGCCAGCACCTCACAAAAGCCCGAAAATAGCTGCTCGTCCAATCGCTGCAAAATAATTTGAACACCCACTTCCTTGAGTTGTCGCTGGAGCCCATCGACAACGTGACTTTGGCGGCTGTGTGCGGCGCGATGGATGGCAACATTCGTCGGGTTGAAGCGGCCTTCGCGGTGACCATCAAACGGCGCGTGTCGTTGCTGCGGATTGAGGGCGAGTTGGCCCTCACGCAGGCGGCAAAAAAAGTGCTAGAGCGGTTTCGCTATATCGCTGTGCAGAGGAAGCGTGATTTGAGTGATGAAGACATTGAGCTGACCTTGGCTGAGCTTAAATTGCCTGAGCCGCAGAGCATCGAGCCCGATGCGCCGATCACCACTATTCCGCTTAAAGTCAAGCGCACCGACCTCGCAGCGCGCACGCATATGCAGGCCGCGTATTTGCAAAATATTCAGAGCCACGACATCACGTTTGGCATTGGCCCGGCGGGCACAGGCAAGACGTATCTCGCGGTGGCCTGCGCGGTGGATGCGTTTGAGCGTGACCTGATTAAGCGTATCGTGCTGGTGCGGCCGGCGGTGGAGGCCGGCGAGCGCCTGGGCTTTTTGCCGGGGGATTTGATTCAGAAGGTGGATCCGTATTTGCGCCCGCTGTACGACGCGCTTTTTGAGTTGATGGGCATGGAGAAAACCACCAAACTGATGGAGCGCGGCTCAATTGAGGTTGCGCCGCTCGCCTTTATGCGCGGACGCACGTTGAACGGCGCATTCATCATTTTGGACGAGGCGCAAAACACCACGCCGGAGCAGATGAAAATGTTTTTAACGCGCATCGGCTACGGCACCAAAACCGTGGTGACCGGCGACCCGACGCAGAACGATTTGCACAAGAATCAGAAGAGCGGTTTGCATGACGCGCAGCATGTGTTGCACGGCGTGCCGGGCATTGCGTTTACGCGATTCACCGCGGTGGATGTGGTGCGTCATCCGTTGGTGCAAAAAATTGTGCAGGCGTATGAGCGGCAGAGTGCGGTGGACAATTCGTGAGCGGGTTTTGTTTTTGTGGGAGGGGTTCTGCCCCGACAGTGAGCGCGGCAGGTGTGACGACTGATTCCGCGCAATGTTCTTCGCGGTGGAACCGCTCCCACAGGGGCTGATGATGGCGCTGACGTTGGCGGTGCAGTTTGCGTCGAAGGCGAAACACGTGCCCGGCCGGGCGCAGGTGCGGCGGTGGGCGTTGGCGGCGCATGGCGACAGCGGCGACGCGGAGGTGACGATTCGCTATGTGGACGAGAAGGAAGGCCGCGCGTTGAACTTGGCGTATCGGCAGAAGGAATACGCGACCAATGTGTTGACGTTTGTGCATGATTTAGCGCCCTCCACCCAGGCCGCGACACACTGGTCGCCCTCGGCTCCGAAGCGGGGGAGAGGAACCCCGCTTTCCAAGCCTATTCTGCACAGCAAGCCCCCTCACCCTGGCTCTCTCCCTCAGGGAAAAAGGACTTACGCCGCCGACATCGTTATCTGCGCTCCAGTGATCTGGCGCGAAGCTCGCGAACAAAAGAAGCCAGTGGCCACGCACCATGCGCATATGGTGATGCACGGCGTGCTGCATGCGCAGGGCTTTGACCATGAGCTGGAGGCGGAGGCTGCCGTGATGGAGGTCACAGAGATTGCCTTGCTCAGGCGTTTTCGTATAAAAAACCCCTATGAAATTGAGTAGTCGTTACATACATCTTTTGACTGAAATGCCCGTTATTATTGGGCTTCGCGTGGTATTTGCGGTTTATCAACTTATGCCTGAACAGCGATTTAGCCCAAGTAAAACAAGAATTTCGGCCAAAAGCTGTTCCCAGAAATTCAATCCATGAGCGAGTCTGAACCGCGCGTCAAGCCGTCACTTTTTGAGCGCTTGTCCACCATGCTGTCCGGTGCGCCGGAAGATCGCGACGATCTGCTCGAAATGCTGCGTGATGCGCACGAGCGAAAGCTCTTGGACGCCGATGCGTTGTCCATCTTCGAAGGTGCGCTCGAAGTCGCCGACATGACCGTCTCCGATGTGATGGTGCCGCGCTCGCAAATGGACGTAATTGAGCTGTCCGACAGCAAGCCCGCCGAGGTCATCGCCGAAATGGTGAACACCCGGCACTCGCGCTACCCCGTGATCGGCGAAAACCGCGACGAGGTGGTCGGCATTTTGCTTGCTAAAGATTTGCTCGCGTACCTTGTGAATGCCGATGCGTTTTCGCTGCAAGCGGTGCTGCGTCCGCCCGTTTTTGTGCCGGAGACCAAGCGCTTGAACGTGCTCTTGCGCGAGTTTCGATCCATGCGTAATCACATGGCCATTGTGATTGACGAACATGGCTCGGTGGCCGGTTTGGTGACGCTAGAAGACGTGCTGGAGCAAATCGTCGGCGAGATTGTGGACGAGTACGATGACGATGAAGTGGCCGATAATATCGTCGCCGAGACGGCCACCAAATGGCGAGTGAAAGCGTCGGTCGAGGTCGGCGTATTCAATGAAAAATTCGGCACTAGTTTTAGTGATGATGAATCAGACACCGTCGGCGGCCTGGTCACCCATCACCTCGCCCGCGTGCCACATCGCGGCGAGTCGGTGGTGCTGGGGGGATTCAAATTTACCGTGCTGCGGGCGGATGGACGACGGGTGTGGTTGATGACAGTGGAGCGGGTTTGAGTTTCGCTCGTTACTCGCTTGCCGACTCTTCGTCGCTGTTGTTCGATTCCCTCTCCCGCTTGCGGGAGAGGGCAATGGTGAGGGGGGGCGTCGGGGAAGAGTCACCCATGTTCTGCGGCAGAGCGCCACCCTCACCCCCAACCCCTCTCCCGCAAGCGGGAGAGGGGAGTAGAACGTGCGGTCGATCATGATTGCTCTGCTAGTCGCCGCCCTCGCAGGTAGCCTCACCGCCTACCTAAGCTTCGCCCCCATCGGCTGGTGGTGGATGCCTTACTTGGGCTTCGCTGTGCTCGCCGCGCTCATCGCCCGAGCACCAACCGTCAAGCGTGGCGCACTAATGGGCTTCATCTTCGGCCTTGCATATTTTTTGGCGGGCGTGGCTTGGGTACGGGTGAGCATGAACGAATTCGGTGGCATGCCGCTGCTGCTCGCGTGGTTCTCGGCGTTTTTGTTTTGTGCATTTCTGGCGCTGTATCCCATGCTTGCGGGTGCATTCACCGCATGGGCCAAGCCGAAAAATCCGTGGTTCTTTGCGTTTGTATTTGCTTCAGCATGGACGTTTGCCGAGTATTTGCGGGCGCATTTATTTACGGGTTTTGAGTGGTTGAGTGTGGGGGTGAGTCAGGCATCGGAGGGATTGCTTGGTGGTTACGCCCCGGTGTTTGGCACGTTTGGCGTGACGTTTCTGTTGCTCCATCTTGCAGCGCTAATTGTCCCGATTCTGGGCTTTTTGAAAAGACCGCACTCGGCGCAACCGCCGTTTATCGCGCCCTCCAGCTTTTCAGCCTCTGCGATTTTTCTGCAGCCGCCTATCGCTGTCGTTGCGCTCGTAGCGCTGGGCGGCATCGTGCTGCACAAACCTATCTGGTCTGAGGTAACGGGAAAAGCAATCGCGGTCTCTCTCCTTCAGGGCAACGTAGCCCAATCCATGAAGTGGGAGCGCGAAAAATTCGCCGAGACACTGAAGCTCTACGAGAAGCTCGTTAGCCAAGCCAAAGGCGAGCTCATCATCCTGCCAGAGACCGCGTTGCCTGCGCCGCTCTCACGCATTCCGCCGGAATACATCGAGCGTCTGCGCGGCATCGCCAATATCAAAAACGCCAACCTCATCATCGGCGTGCCCGTCGAAGAGAAGGGCAAGTTCTACAACGCCGCCATCTCGCTCGGCGTCGAAGATTCGCAGCAATATCGCAAAGTGCATCTCGTACCGTTCGGCGAATACATGCCGTTGCGCGGCCTGCTGGCGTGGTTCTACGCCAATCTCACCATTCCGATGAGCGATTTTGCGAGCGGCGACGCGCTGCAACCGAACATCAAGGTCAACGGGCAATCGCTCGGCATTTCCATTTGCTACGAAGACGCGTTCGCCCGCGATGTTCATCGCACGCTGCCCGACGCCACGCTGTTGGTGAACATCAGCAATGACGCCTGGTTTGGCCAGAGCGCAGCCGCCGAGCAGCATTTGCAGCTGTCGCAAATGCGCGCCATCGAATTTGCGCGCCCCATGCTGCGCGCCAACAATACCGGCATCACCGCAGTGATCGACGAAAAGGGCCGCGTCACGCAACGCCTCGAACCGTTCACCGAAGGCATCCTCGAAACCACCCTTCAAGGCCGCAAAGGTTCGACGCCTTATTCTGCGTGGGGCGACTTGCCGATTCTGCTGATTTGTCTCGCGGGATTGGGCATCGGTGCAGCGCAGCGGTTGCGACGCGGAAACGCGCGGACCACGTTGCCCGAATAAAATACTTGGTAGCCCGCCGTCGCTCCTGCGAAGGCAGGAGGCCAGCGTCTTTCCGGTGTCCTCTACGACCCACATAACCTCGGCGAAAGTCGCTGGATCCCTGCCTTCGCAGGGACGACGAAAAAAACACATCGCGTCCCGCCGTTCGCCAACACTCATGATCACCTTCCAAGAAGCCATCCTCCGCCTGCAAAAATACTGGAATCAGCAGGGCTGCGCCATCATTCAGCCCTATGACATGGAGGTGGGTGCAGGTACGTCACACACGGCAACTTTTTTGCGCGCGCTCGGGCCCGAGCCGTGGCGTGCGGCCTATGTGCAGCCGTCGCGTCGCCCGAAGGATGGGCGCTACGGCGAAAACCCGAATCGTTTGCAGCATTACTACCAGTATCAGGTGGTGCTGAAGCCATCGCCGCCGAACATTCTCGACCTGTATCTCGGCTCGCTCACCGCGCTCGGTTTTGATCTTCAGGAGAACGATGTGCGCTTCGTTGAGGACGATTGGGAGAATCCGACGCTCGGTGCTTGGGGCCTCGGCTGGGAGGTCTGGATGAACGGCATGGAAGTCACGCAGTTCACTTACTTCCAGCAAGTCGGCGGTCTGCCATGCAAGCCGATCACGGGCGAGATTACCTTTGGCCTTGAGCGGCTCATCATGTATTTGCAGGGCGTGGATAACGTGTTCGACATTGTGTGGACGCAGTGGCAAGAGCCTTCAGGAACTGCGGGCGCAGTTGGCGAGACGCGCACGCTGTACTACCGCGATGTATTCCACCAAAACGAGGTGGAGCAGTCCACGTATAACTTTGAACACAGCAACGCCGAAGTGCTGTTTCGCCACTTTGCGGACTACGAAACGCAGGCTAAATTGTTGATGGAAAAGCAGTTGGCACTGCCCGCATATGAGCAGGTTTTGAAGGCTGCGCACACGTTCAATTTGCTCGATGCACGCGGTGCCATCAGCGTGACCGAACGGGCGGCGTACATGGGTCGCATTCGCAGCATTTCACGCAGCGTGGCGCAGAGTTATTTTGAAAGTCGCGAGCGATTGGGGTTTCCAATGTTGCCGAAAACATCGGCTGCGATTGAGGCGGTGGCATGAGTGCGCAACCTCTGTTGATTGAGTTATTCACCGAAGAGTTGCCACCCAAAGCGTTGAAGAAGTTGGGCGAGGCGTTTGCGGCGGGCGTTGAGGCGAGTTTGCGTAATGATGGGCTGCTGGCAGACGGCGCAACTACAAGTTCTTTCGCCACGCCACGACGTTTAGGCGTGCGCGTTTCAGCGGTGCTCGCGGCTGCGCCGTCGAAAGCGGTCAAAGAAAAATTGATGCCGATAGCGGTGGCGAAAGATACGGCGGGTGAGCCGTCGATGGCATTGAAGAAAAAGCTAGCGGCAGTAGGTTTTGAGCCCTTCCCGCTGGGGGGGAAGGGTTGGGGAGAGGGTGTGGCCTTGGCTGCGATCTCGGTTTCTCCGAATGCCACTCCCCAACCCTCCCCTCCGGGGGGAGGGAGCAAACTAGTTGTCGAATCCGACGGCAAAACCGACAACGTCTATCTCGTAGGCTCAGCCCCCGGCAAGTTAATCGGCGCGGGCGTGCAATCTGCGATTGACGCTACGCTCGCCAAACTGCCCATCCCAAAGGTCATGACCTACCAATTGGCCGATGGCAAAACCGACGTGAGCTTCGTGCGGCCCGCGCATGGCTTGGTGGTGTTGCATGGTAATGATGTGATCTCAGCAACCACACTGGGACTCACCTCAGGCCGCATCACGCACGGCCATCGCTTTCAAGGCGCGAACAATATCGAGCTGGATACGGCGAGCCGATACGAAGAATTGCTGCGTGAATACGGCAAGGTCGAGCCGGTGTTTGCGACTCGGCGTGACATGATCTTGGCGCAACTCGAAACCAAGGCAATCCAGCTGGGAGCGACGCTGGGTGTGCCTTCTAGCTACGCAGACCTGCTCGATGAAGTGAATTCACTCGTTGAGTGGCCCACGGTCTACGTGTGTGAATTTGAAGCCGAGTTTCTTGCCGTGCCGCAGGAATGCCTGATTCTCACGATGAAGACGAATCAAAAATACTTTCCGTTGTTCGACGGTGCGGGCAAGCTCACGAACCAGTTTTTGATTGTCTCCAACATGGAGCTGGACAATCCGGAAAAGATTGTTCAAGGTAACGAGCGCGTAGTTCGTCCAAGGCTGGCCGACGCGCGTTTCTTCTTCGAGACGGACAAAAAGACCCGACTTGATGCGCGCATCCCGGAACTGGCCAAGGTCGTCTATCACAACAAATTGGGCACGCTGGGCGAACGCGTTACGGGTGTAAGCAAGCTCGCAGGCGAAATCGCGGTGCTCATCGGTGCTGATAGAGCACGCGCTGAGCGTGGTGCGTTGCTCGCAAAAGCCGATCTGGTGACGCTGATGGTCGGCGAATTTCCTGAGTTGCAAGGCACGATGGGTCGCTACTATGCGCTGCATGACGGCGAGCCTGCGGATGTGGCCGCAGCCTGCGCTGAACACTATCAACCGCGATTTGCAGGTGATAGGCTGCCGTCGCCCGGTGTGCCGACGGCGGTTGCACTCGCAGACAAGCTTGAGGCGCTCGCCGGACTCTTCAGCATCAGACAAGAGCCAACCGGTGATAGGGACCCATTCGGGCTGCGTCGACAGGCACTCGGTGTGATTCGTATTTTGATCGAGCAGAAACTGCCAGTTAACTGGGATCCACTTTTTGACGCTGCGCTTAGTTTGTTTCCGCCGTTGGCTAGCCAGGGCGACGATCATTTGCTTGGCTGGCAGCCAGGGCTGTTGGAAGTATTCATCGCGGAGAGGCTGCGAAGTTATTGTAAAGACCTTGGCTATAACGCAAGCGAGGTCATGTCTGTCATAGATGAATTTCCCAAGCGACTCGACCTGGTTCCAGGGCGGCTTGCGGCTGTTCGTGAGTTTTCGCGCTTGCCCGAGGCTGCCAGTCTTTGCGCCGCAAACAAACGTGTTGCTAATATCCTCAAGAAAGCAATGCTTGCGAGCGAAGAGATCGAAGTAAACGACGCTTTTCAAGAACCAGCCGAAGCGGCGCTTCGCAAAGCATTGGACATTGTGACACCGAACGCTGACGCGCTCTTCGAGCGAGGTGATTTCACGCACTACTTAAAGTCCTTCGTTGCGCTCAAAGTCCCCGTCGACGAGTTTTTCGAGAAAGTGATGGTGATGGCCGAAGACAAAGCCGTGCGCGCGAATCGACTGGCGCTGCTGCGCGACCTGCGCGACGCGATGAACAAAGTGGCCGACCTTTCCAAATTGGCGGCTTAAGGGAACACGGATGAAACTCGTCATCCTTGACCGCGACGGTGTCATCAACGTCGACAGTGATCGCTTCATCAAATCGCCCGACGAGTGGCGACCGATTCCGGGTGCGTTGGAGGCGATTGCGCGCTTGAATGGCGCTGGTTTTCACGTAGCCGTCGCAACTAACCAATCGGGGATCGAGCGTGGCTTGCTGGATATGAATGCGCTCAACGCCATCCACAGCAAAATGCTCAAAGCTGCGCAGCAGGTCGGCGCGCGTATTGACGTGATTTTCTACTGCCCACATTCGAGCGACACCGATTGTCGCTGCCGTAAACCGCTACCGGGGATGTTCATCGATATTGGCAAACGCCTCAACGTCGTACTCGCAGGTGTGCCGTGCATCGGCGATGGTTTGCGCGACTTGCAGGCTGCAGCGGCGGCGGGCGGTCGGCCGTTTTTGGTGCTGAGCGGCAAAGGTGTAGCCACGCTTGCAGCAGGCGATTTGCCAGATGGCACGCAAGTCTTCAACGATCTCAGCGCTGCTGTCGACGCGATTCTCTCGACGAGCTGACAGAACAGGAAACCTACGCATGCAAGCTTTGCGCAACACGCTCTATATCCTTTTGCAGCTCACGCTCACGCCGATCTGGGCGTTTTTGATTTGCATCACCTTCTGGATGCCACCGAAGGCGCGAAACGAGCTGTGCGCGACGTACACGCGCACCTTTATTTGGTTCGCCAAGCACCTGTGCGGCATTAACTATGTGATCACGGGCTGGGAAAATTTGCCGCCGAAACCTTATGTCGTGCTCTCCAAACACTCGTCCACATGGGAGACGTTGGCGCTTGAAAGCTGGTTCACACCGGGCAGTTTCGTCGCAAAAAAGGAGCTGCTGTGGGTGCCATTTTTTGGTTGGGGTTTTGCGCTTTCTTCGCCTATAAACATTGACCGCAAGGCGGGTTCAAAAGCGATGGATCAGATGATCGAGCAGGGCAAAGAGCGACTGCAGAAACGCGGATTCACCATCATCGTATTCCCCGAAGGCACGCGAATTCCTGCGGGCACCAAGGGCCGTTATAAAACCGGTGGCGCGCGCATTGCGATGGGTTGTGAGGTGCCGATTGTTCCGATTGCGCACAATGCGGGCTACTGCTGGCCGCGTCATCCGTGGAAGAAATTTCCAGGCACCGTGACCCTGTCGATCCTGCCGCCGATTGCAACTACCGGCCGTGTGCTTGCTGAACTCAACGACGAAGTAGAGCGCGTGATTGAGACTGAGGTCGCACGACTCGGTGATCCGCGCGCTGGATACCGCGGGCGTGCGAGCTAAACATGGGGTTCTGGACGGCATTATTTTCGCCGACCGGCGCGGGCATTACGGCCAAGCCTCGCGCTCCACGTGCCCCGCGCGCACCAAGGCAGCAGGCGGTCAGCGTTAGTCGTAGTGACGAGAAACTTCGCCGAAGTTCCTCTGGCATTGACTATCGTCTGCAACGCGTGCGTCGCAAATCCATCGGGTTGGTGATCACCACGGACGGCCTGTTGATTCGCGCACCCAACTGGACGCCGCTCTACGAAATCGACGCAGCGATTGTTGAGCGACAAGCGTGGATCGCCAAAGCGTTGGCCAAACAGAGCGCTCGTCGCGAGCAACTTGCCGCTTATCGTGACGGCGGCCACATTCTGTTTCGGGGCAACAAGCTCAAGGTCGAGGTTCGGCAGGGCTTATTTGAGAGCATTGATCTCACCGAGAGGCACTGCATTGCCACCACGCTTGATGGCGCTTTCAACGCCGAGGCGCTGGACGATGAGATTAAGCGCATTGCTAGGCAGGCGCTGACCGAAATAGCGCTCGAGATGGCTGCGCGTGCCTCATTGCCACTCAAATCGGTCACGCTGAGCAGCGCCCGCACGATGTGGGGCAGTTGCACCTCAGAGGGCCGCGTGCGGCTTAATTTTCGCTTGCTACAACTTGCACCAGAGTTGATGCGCCACGTGGTTGCGCACGAGCTGGCCCACTTAGTCGAGTTCAATCACTCAAAGCGATTTTGGGCGATTGTCGAGGCACTTGACCCGAACACCAAAGCGCACAAACGCGCGATCAAAGGATATGCGGTGTTGCTGGAACTGTAGAGCTGTAAAGCTGCAGGGCGGAACTCGAATACGTTCCGCCGGTCGCGGACGTCAATCGACCATCAGCGCAAATTTCGCTGCTGCTCGATTGTCGACATGGGCGGAACCTCTTCGAGTTCCGCCCTACTTTAGTTGAACGCGACCCGCACCCCAGACTGTTCAAATACCACCCGACTGATGGCGTCTGAAAGCGCTTCACCGCTGCGTGTGTCAATCCACATCCCTTCAGTCCATTTGAAGTGATAACCGCCGCTCTTTGCGGCGAGCCAGATTTCTTGAGTGGGTGCGTGACGATTGATGATGATCTTCGTCTTGGTTTTACCCGCTTCGAAGCAGGTGATTTCTAGCACGCCTTGGTTGAGTTCGATGTCATCTGCTGCATCGGTTGCGTCAATCTTCTCGAGGATGCGTTCAAACAGCGCGTCGGCGATTTCATTGAAGTGCGTGGCTGAAAGCATTTGCTACTATCGGATCAACATTAGTTAGAGGCAAGTTTATGCGCTTCCGCCCCCTCATTACCGTTGTTTTAAGTCTTGCTATCGTCGCGGTCGGCCTCGCGGGCTGCGGGCAAAAAGGGCCGCTCGTGTTGCCCAAGGCGCAAGTCGCCACGGCCAGCCATCTCCGCTAACCATTTATCGCGCGTCCAGCGCTCATCGTCATGCTCACGCCACACTTGCATCGCTCCGCTGCCACGTCCGAACTGCTCTACGAGAACGTGGCCCTTACCGACATCGCCCGCCAGTTTGGCACGCCTACCTATGTGTATTCGCGCGCGGCCATCGTTGACAATTTCCGCGCTTACAAAACTGCATTTGCGAAGTCGAAACCGCTAATTTGCTACGCGGTTAAAGCCAATTCGACACTGAGCGTGCTCGCGTTGCTGGCCGCTGAAGGGGCGGGCTTTGACATCGTCTCTGGTGGCGAACTGCAACGCGTAATCGCTGCCGGAGGCGACGCTAGCAAAGTGATTTTCTCAGGCGTTGCCAAGAAATCTGACGAGATTGCACTCGCGCTGTCGCACAATATTCACTGCTTCAACGTTGAGTCCGAAGCCGAACTGCATCGCGTCAACGAAATCGCAATCGCTCACGGCAAGCGAGCGCGCATCACGTTTCGCATCAACCCGGACGTCGACGCGAAGACCCATCCCTATATTTCCACCGGCCTCAAGTCGAATAAATTTGGCGTGGCACATCTCGACGCCGTTCGCCTCTACACGCTCGCCGCTTCGATGAAGGGTGTCGAAGTCCACGGCATCGAATGTCACATCGGCTCACAGATCACGAAGCTGTCGCCCTACGTCGATGCGCTCAAGAGATTGCTGTCGCTGGTTGACGACTTGGCAGCGCGGAGAATTCATCTGCACCACCTCGATATTGGTGGCGGTCGCGGCATCAACTATCAGAATGAATCACTGGTTTCGATGAACGAGTTTGCCGATGCTGTTGCCGCCGAAATTGCGGGCCACCATCTGGATCTGTTGTTGGAGCCCGGTCGCTCGATCGTAGGAGATGCGGGCTTGCTCTTGACACGTATTGAATATCTTAAGCCCGGTGAAACGAGAAACTTTGCGCTCGTCGACGCCGCGATGAATGATCTGATTCGGCCCACGCTCTACGACGCCTACCATGCCGTTGCGCCGGTGCTGCAACGCGAAGGTGCCGCAACGACTTACGATATTGTCGGCCCGGTGTGCGAGAGCGGAGACTGGCTTGCAAAGGAGCGTGCGCTCGTTTTAGAGCAGGGCGACTTGCTTGCGATTTTGTGTGCAGGGGCCTATGGAATGACCATGGCATCAAACTACAACACGCGCACACGGCCGTGTGAGGTAATGGTTGATGGCGTTGACGCGCATCTCATTCGCGAGCGTGAACGCTTCGAAGATTTGATTGCGCATGAACGCATCGTCGTTTGATTTTTTGCGACACGTTTGCATGAACTGCGTGTGAACGCGTTGAAAAAAAACTGATCTGCAACACGCGAACATGCGACCTCGCAACGCGTAAATTTGCGCGCTCACGGCGCATAAAAATGTGGACTCACGATGCACAAGCATGTGCAACAAAACAACACCGCAAATCACGCGCATAAATCGCGCGCGTGGATAGTCTTGTTTGCGAAAAAAATCAAATAGAATTCGCGTCATCAGGAGTGTTTGTTGTAAATAAGTTCTCGTGCCTTGAACTGTTTGCGATGGTGCCTGACACTGAGGTGTGGTGTGTTGCGACTCTCTTAATTTGCTGCGTTTGTTCGTGACAAAAGAGGCGTGACACAGCGCTTACGATCACCTCAAGTGATGTTCAAAACTGTGAGAGTCAACCCTAGGAGACCACTATGAGCGATATGATGACCATGGCAGCACCTGCTGCTGCCGCCCCCGCACCGGCCAAGAAAAAGCCAGCTGCAAAAAAACCTGCTGCGAAGAAACCTGCTGCGAAGAAACCAGCCGCCAAAAAACCGGCTGCGAAAAAACCCGCAGCGAAAAAGCCAGCCGCGAAAAAAGCAGCGGCTAAAAAGCCCGCAGCGAAGAAGCCAGCCGCTAAAAAAGCAGCAGCTAAAAAGCCAGCAGCGAAGAAACCGGCCGCCAAAAAAGCAGCAGCTAAAAAGCCCGCTGCGAAGAAGCCAGCCGCCAAAAAAGCAGCAGCCAAAAAGCCAGCAGCGAAGAAACCGGCCGCCAAAAAAGCAGCAGCTAAGAAGCCCATTGCTAAAAAAGCAGCAGCCAAAAAGCCAGCTGCTAAAAAGGCAGCAGCCAAGAAGAAGTAATCTCTTCTCAGAGATCACGTCCTTCAAAAAAACGGCGCGGCAACGCGCCGTTTTTTTTGGTTAACTGGGTTGTGATGAGATCATCGGCACGACAAAGAGAGGCGGTAGTGATGGCAACTCGTAAAAGCAAATTAGTCCCGAGGTTGATCGAGAAGCGCACGCCCCATGCGGTGCTGACGCTGACAATTCCGGTGCTGAAACCGCGCAATCCTCTCGCGACGAATCCGTTGCTCAAAAAATCCACCATGCACACCGTTTCCGGTCAGGCGGATGCGCTGGTCGGAGCAAATTCCAGCAGCAGCGTTGGCCGCACGTATAGCGGGGTTTGAGGGCATCGACGAGCTCCTTTGCAGTTGTGTGTTGTGCTTGGGTCGGCTCACAAAGAAAGCGCTCGCCTCATGCAGCCGATACAGGCGCGTGAAATCGAGATAGCCGCGATCCATCACATAGATCGCACCGGCTTCCAGTGACAGCTTGTCGAACCCGCGAACGTCGGCTATGCGCCCAGTGAAGAGATGAATAAAGCTCGGGATGTTGCCGCGCAGATCAAGCAGCGTGTGTAGCTTGATCGATGCCTTCGCTGACTTCGCGCGGCCAAAGTGCGCCCACGGAAACAGCGACAAACACAGATCAATGGTGCTGGCATCAAACGCATAGACGCTGCCTGCCAAATCGATGCCGAAGGGCTCGTGAGCATAGAGCCCGCGCGCCTCATCGATCAAGCCCTGCGCGAACTTGTCACCAGCGGATGTAAATTGACACAGGGCAGCGATATGAAACTGATACAGACGCATTTTGAGAGGATGGCTGCCTTTTGGGGTGGCATTGATAAGCAAAGAGGTGTTTGTGGAAGTTCAGTTACTCAAGAAGCATGGATTTAGTCTTCGCGCAATTGCGCGTGAGGTGGGCTGTGCAGTCAACACGGTGCGTCGGCAACTTCGGATCGGCGAACAAGGCGCGCGGGCATCCCGCCCCGAGCGAGTAGCGCGCATAGCGCGCCCCAGAAAGCTTGCTGCTTTTGAAGGCGACCTACGGGGTCGGCAGGCCGCAGCGGCACCGTTGTGGATACCTGCCACGGTACTGTTTCGAGAAATTGTTAAGCGCGGCTATGAGGGTGGGCAGAGCCAACTGCGCGCCTTCATGCGCAGCTTGAAGCCCAGGCCTGCTGTCGAGGCCCTGGTGCGCTTTGAAACTGCACCGGGTGAGCAGATGCAGGTCGACTGGGTGGAGTTTCGTGCACCGGGCAGCCCAGTGCTCTACGCGTTCTGCGCAACGCTTGGCTACAGTCGGGCAAGCTTTGTCGAGTTCGTCTCCGACATGAAAGTCGACACCCTGATTGCGTGTCACGAACACGCCTTTGCCAGTTTCGGTGGCGTAGTTAAAAAAGTGCTCTACGACAACATGAAGACGGTCGTGCTGGAGCGAGCTCATTACGGCGACGGGCAGCACCGCTTCCATGCCGGGTTTCTCGACTACGCCCATCACAGCGGGTTTGTCATCAAACTGTGTCGACCGTACCGGGCCAAGACCAAGGGCAAGACCAAGACCAAGGGCAAGGGCAAGGGCAAGGGCAAGGTTGAGCGATTCAATGGCTACCTGCGTCGCTCGCATTGCTCATTTTGCGTGCCACTCGTGAGTCGGTTGCGGCAAGAAGGAGCACCACTTGACGTGCGCACCGCCAATATCGAGGTGGCCGCGTGGCTCACAGAGGTCGCTAATACACGCCTCCACGGCACCACGGGGCAGGCCCCTACCGTGTTGTTGAACGTTGAGCGCGAGCACTTGCAGGCGCGAGCCCCGGCGTGGCGAGGTACCCTCGCTGGAGCGCGTCCGGTGCGCGCTCCCGAGCAGGCCAATCAGGGCAGCGCGACGGATGCGACCGTCACTTTAGCGAGCCTGGGGATGACGCCCCATCCGGTCGAGTTCAAAACCACCGGTGAGCTTCCCACGCTCGACGTGCCGCAACACCCGCTGGCCGTGTTTGACGCGCTCTTGAGGCAGATTCAGACGCAGATTCAGACGCAGACGCAGATTCAAACGCGAACACCAACGCCAACGCCAACGCCAACGTGCAGGGCAGCAACAGTGCTTGCCGAGCGTGCCGCCGAGCTGTCATGGGGGGGGGCGCATGAACCTGCAGCCATGAGCGCATCAGCGCGCTGTGCGAGAGCTTGGCGCTGCCCGGTGATTGCGCAGAGCGACGCCGCTTGCGCGCAGCTTGCAGTGACCGACTCGCGCGCCTACAGCGACTTTCTTGAAGACCTACTGCGGCAGGAGGCCGCCGGTCGCCGCGCGCGCACGCAAAGCATGCTCACCCGCATGGCGGGCTTTCCAGCGATAAAGACCTTGGAGGGCTTCA
>ENA-OFCE01000218-OFCE01000218.1-metagenomes-genome-assembly--contig:-NODE-218-length-39653-cov-7.481590_pt1 | contig 39653 bp, 27 predicted proteins | sample MGYA00153388_OFCE01 | MGnify analysis MGYA00153388 | reverse complement strand
TGAAGGAGTAAATTCCAGATAAACGTTAAAACAGAGCTTTGAAATTCATTTAAGGTTGAAAATGAAAATACCATTTTGTAAGCGAAAGTCCTGTTTTGAAAACGAAAATACCGTTTTGTAAGCGAAAGTCCAGGTTGGAGGTATGATTTTTAAACAAAATTGGCAATAATGACGTTGGTTAAGCAGAAAAAAGCGTACAAAATCCAGAGGTGAATTTACGGTCGACTTTTTTGTAATCGGAAAATCCATCCCTGAAGCTGCTATGAAATTATAGAGTTGCTGGCGGCATATGCTTTTTATGTATTACTTTTTGAGAAGCTTTGGCTTCAGTATGATGTCCTCAGCGGCAACTGGGGAGCACCCAAGCTGATGTGACAAATCTTCTCCATAGTAAAAGCTGAACGTCTGGTAGGGACTCCGGTTGTTTAGCTTTTTCCTTTGTAGGAATTTACATGATTCATAACCAGGTGGATATCATCCTGTGTAAGTGGGTCAAAAGATGTTCCTTTGGGTAATATCCTACGGATTAATTCGTGGTTAACCTCAATAGCACCTTTTTGATGAGGACAGCTTGGATCACAGTCTCACCGCTATCAAGCATGAACTTTATCACGCGGACTTTGAAGATTTTTCTTTCATGTTGCATTTCAACGTAAAAATCACTTTTAGTACACGCATCTATTTCCAAATTAGAACTCTTTTGAAGCCGCATTAAAAACTTAATATCCTTATCAATAAAATTTTTTATGAAAGCTTTAGAAGGGTATCCCCGATCAAGTATGATAATGTCCTTTTTATTTGAAAATTGGCCACCAAAGCCTTCGCCGGCATCCATGCAGGCAGCACCAAGAACAGCACCAAGGCAAGATCCAAAAAAGTACAAAGCAGCTTTTTCTCTAACATACTTTTTCCTCTCTTCTTATTATTGGGGGCACTTCTCTCCTGAGAAAATGATGGGAGAGTGCCCCCTTTCACGGTTAGGCCAATTCTGTTAACGGGTTATCTTAAAGGTGGCATCCCGTCTGCCCAAATCATCAGAAATAGGGTCAACCCTCAGCACTCCGTTCATATGCCTTATGTACCTGTCCGGAAAGTTATAGGATTTGAAGGAGGTCCATGAGCTGTCAGCCGGTCACGGAACCTGATAGAAGGTGGCATCCTTTTGGCCCACGTCCGCCGTCACCGCTTCACTGTATAGGAGGCTGTCCCTATGCCTTAAATACCGGCCAGAGAAATTGTAGGACTCGAAGGAGACTCCTGTGGCATCTGCGAGGCCTGTTCTTTTCCACCAGGTTGCGTCGGCTTTGAAAGTATCGGTGCCGTCGTTGGCATCCAGCCATATTTCTCCGTTCCTGTGCCTTAGAAACCTTCCTGGAAAGTTGACGGATTCTATGGATACACAGCTGCTGTCGGCCAGCCCTGCAACTATTCTGAACTGTGAATCCTGTATTGGATTGACTACAGAATCAGTCCTTCCGCGGGAAGAGGAATGGCGGATAAAAAAGCCTACAAAATTCATGGATTCGATTCTTTTGATGCTTTCCCCGTAAGCTGCATCCACCTTGCTCACAGGCGCTTCAAGAAGAAACATGCCCCCCAGCAGCACCATGACCAATACAATGGAAATAACTCTCTTTTTCATCGTACACTCCTTCTTTCTATAGCTATGGTGCAAATCACTGCAAGCCCTGATTGTCACCTATCTCAAATGCCTACCTCTGCCAGAAGGTGGCATCATTTCTGCCCAGGGTATCGGTGACTGCTTCGGAATACAATAATCCATTGCGATGGCGGATATACCTTCCGGGGAAATTCTTGGACTCAAAGCTGACAGCAGAAGACATGGTCAAGCCCGGACGTTTGTACCATGTGGCATCATCCTTGAACAGCTGGGATCCGTCATTGGCATTCAGCCAAATTTCTCCATTCATTTGCCTCAGATAGTAGCCTGGGAAGTTCACAGACTCCAGGGATACTCCATTGGCATCAGCCAGTCCGGGAACCAGCCTGAACTTGCTGTCATCAAAGGGGTCGACATTCGGGTCTATACGTCCTCGGCCATTGATGTGGCGTATGAAGTTGCAGGAAATATTTATGGCTTCAAATCTGAAGAAATTGACCTGGACGGTTCCTGAAGGCTCTGCCAATATGGCACCATAAGCTGCTGGAGTTCCAAATACGGGATAGTCTCCGCTCCATGTGAACTTTTGGGCTCTTACGCTCCTGTTTCCCCATCCTCCTCCGGAATTTTGGAAGGCGTGGTATACTATCCAGTCCTCAGTACCGTCAGGGGATTTGGTAAAGCAGTTATGTCCTGTTCCATAAGCAGTTGCTGCCTGACTGAAAACAGCAGTGCTGTTTTTTACCCATGAGGCAGGGTTCAGAACATTGCCGTCGGAGCAGGTTATTCTTCCGAGGCAGTATTCATTCAACCAACTGGCGCTTGCAGAATAGATAATGTGTATTTTGCCGTTCTTCATCAGCACCTCAGGCCCCTCGTTGATTGCCGCTCCGTTCTTTTCCCAAGCATAGGTGGGAGTGGAAATCATGACCTTTGCACCGCTTATGGTATAAGGATTGCTCATGGGAGCTATATAGAGGTTCTGCGGAAAATCCGCACCATTTTCACAGCCTGACCATACAAAATACAGGGAACCATCTGTCTTTTGCAGAACAGTAGCGTCTATAGCCCATTTATTGTCCGGGGATGTCACCTTCCCTCTGAAGGTATAGGAGCCCTGGGGATCCTGTGAATTGCTCTCCAGGCAATACATACGGTGATTGACATTATTTCCGTCATCTGCAGCAAAGTATATATACCATTTTCCATTGATGTACTGGAGCTCCGGCGCCCATAATTCTTTTGAGTATGCAGTTCCGGCGGGAGAAGTATAAACCTTCACCATAGGAGCACCGCCGATGTCCTGCAGTCTCTGGGCCTTAGCAACACCTATTGCCGAGCCGCTCAAGGTTTTACAGTAGTAGTAATAGCCGTCCTTGTAAACTACAGACGGGTCGGCCGCCGTGGGTGCTACAATAGGGTTTGTGAAGGTTACTGCAGGGATTGTATAGGTAGCTGAAGCTATAGCCGAATTGTTCATACCTGATTTTATAGCAATTGCCTTTATTGTTTTAGTGCTTGTAACAGATATTGCACCTGTATATTGTGTAGAGGATGCAGTCGGGGTAGAGCCATCGGTAGTATACCTGATGGTAGCATCTGCTGTAGCACAGGAAATAGTAACATTCTGTGCAGATGAATATGTCCCCCCTGCAGGGCTGAAGGTAGGTGTTGCTACAGTCTGTACAGGTGTACCGCTATAAATCTTAACTGATGTCATCTGGTCATTGACAGCTGAACCAACCCAAGAACCAGGGGCAGTAGTTTTCTTAAGCTTTTGTTCATACTTTTTACTCCTCTCTATGCTTTGTTTTTATATTCACTCAGCTTAAAAAATGACCCTAACAAGAATCGAAGGATACACCGCAAACACAAATTCAATACCCTGATTTAAAGGAAATAATTCACCTCCTTGATAGAATATAAATAGGATTTCAAATTTGTGGATTAGGGCTTCTCAAAGCTGAATAAATGTGCTTTGACTCAAAGTTAATCATAGATGTAATATGCAAAGCTATGATTAACTGTAGTACCTGATGCGCTCTTGAGTAAATAAGTTTGGGGTAACCGTATTGTTAAGAAATTACATATTGATTGCAACGAATAGATAATAGAACAACTAGGGTAAGCTCAATTACATGTTACCCTGTAATAAAAGATTGGATTTGGTATGGAAAATTTCCAAAGATCAAACTGCAAAAGCAGCTAATTACTAATGAATCAGTTCCTTTTACCGCCTTTGGCATGATGAAACTAACAATGTTCAATATAATTATTTCCAATAAAAGTCTAGTAGTTTTATTATATTTCAATTTGTCCATAATGATAGTAGACAATCTTGGTATTTATTGTTCAATTTTGGTGGCATGTCCAACCACAGGTTCAATCCACCGCCGGGCCTGAGGAATTGTACATCGGATGGAATATTTTCATCCAGGGCTTTTATTGTTTCAAAGTATCTCCTTTTATAGATATCGTACATGAATTCAAAGTGTTTGTCCCAATACCCTTTGCGTATATATAAGTCGAAAGCTCTTTGTATCAGCCCGTAATGGGACAGTCCTCAACAAATTGACAGAATTGTGAAAAAACCTTTACCGAACACATGTTCCGTGGTAGAATATAGAAAAAGTGTTTGGTGGTGGATTTGTGGGTAGAAAAGCTCGTGAGAAGTACCCAGAAGCAATTTTTCACATAATGTGCCGGAGTGAGTCAGAATTTCTCCTGTTCAGAGACGATGATGATAAAGACTACTACCTTGGATTATTAAAACGATATACTGAAAGATACAAATGCAGTGTATATGCCTACTGCCTTATGGACAACCATATGCACTTGCATTTTGATCCGAAAGGCTTTGATAAGATGGAACTTAGCTGATGAATGCATTGTTTCAAGTAAATACAAATAAGCAAGGTTAGTTGCATTTTTTTACAATTTATGATAATCTTACAATAAAAAACTTAATTTACATTGATAGCCAAAAGGAATGTCCTGTAGACGGTACAAAGTTTTGTAATCCATTACAGGGGCATTTTTTCAACTATGGGGTCCATCTTCTTTCTTACACTTTCTTTACAGGTTAGCCGGACGTATACTAACAAAAAACAAAAATCATATCTTGGGGAAGCAAGATAAAATCTAGTTATAAGAGCGATACTGGGGGGAGTCAATAATGGGTATTAAAAAGCGTACTACCAATAGAAAGTTATATTTAAGAATTTTCATAGCTTTAGCTTTATCGATTGCCATCACCATGCTTATTCTATCCACAGTATTATATGTCAGCTTTGAGAATATCGCATTAAACCAGATTTACCTGGCCAATATGAAGAGTCTTGAACAGGTGAACCGCGAAGTATCCAATATGGCCAGCATAGCCTCTACTATTTCCGACCAGATTTATCATGATATGGCTATATCAAAGCTGCTTCATTTTTCACAGCCGGATGTTTTTGACATGAGTATTGCCGTCAGTCAATTGAATAATTACCGGTTGTCCATTCCATTCATCGATTCCATTTGTGTGTATAACAGCAAGACGGATACGTACTATGTAGAACCCAGCAATGTAATGTCGCTTTCCAGTGAATTTGATAGCGGACCCAAACAAAAGGAAGGATTTTATGATACACAACTGACGGAGATTATAAAGAACTATAAAAATTACAAACCCTACAAACCGATACCCAGAAAGTTTATCTATAATAACGACAGCAGTACGCAGAAGTATTTTTATACATTTTTTGTCTATGATATGGCCACAGGCAACAGTTTGGATAATGCCGTCATCATCAACATTTCGGAGGCCTGGGTAAACAGCACCATGAATGACGAAGCGGGAAATGAAAGAGGAGAAACCTTTATCGTCGATGATAGAGGTATAGTGGTATCCGACAGCAAAAGTTTCCCTATGATGTCGGATTATTCGGGTGCGAGTTACATAAAAAAAATATTCGATACGAAATCAGGCGGATACTTTGTGGACGAGGTAACGGGAACCAAGTCCTTAATCGTATACACAAAGCCCGATTATTTCGGTTGGAGGTCCGTGCGTATTATTCCCTGGGACACTATATTCCATGAAATTGAACATATTCGTACCGTTACCATATTTATTGGGCTTGGAATGCTGGTTTTGGGAATCTTGATATCCATTTTCATATCCGGCCGCCTCTATATTCCCATAGGGAACATATTGACGAACCTGGAAAACCTTGAGTTTGAAAAAAGAAAGAACGCCAGAGTGCTGAAGCAGGAATTTCTGCGGAATATGATCTTATGGAGGGGGATAAGCAGTAAAACCAACTTGCTGAAGAGCTATAATAACCAGGATATTACCATTAGCTTCGATAGCAGGATTTGTCTGCTGCTCATCAAGATCGACCACTATAATGCATTTGTTCAGCAATACGACAACGAGGACCGGAACTTATATAAATTTGCAGTGATGAACATCGCTTGCGAATTGCTTTCGCCCTGCTGTAAAACGGAAGCGGTTGACATGGAGAGTGATTCCATTGTTATTATTATGGAGGCCTCTGACTTGAAAATGGACGGGCCCGGTGCAGAGATAGAGGAGCAATTAAAAAGGCTGCAAACCTCCGTGGCCGAGAGCTTGAAAATCTCCGTATCGCTTACGATGAGTACAGTTGGAGAAGACATCACCAGCATAAACCAACTCTATAACCAGGTAACGGAAGCTTCTCTCCACCGGGTATTCTACGGGCATGGGTCCATCATCCATGCCTATGCCATCATGCAGCACAAAGTCAAGGAATACACCTTCCCCATTCAAAAGGAAAAGCAGCTAATCGATTTTCTTATGGGAGGGAAAACCGGAGAGGCAAGAAAAATGTATGATGAGATGATCAGAGAAGTGTCAGAGTATCCTATCACCGTATATAATCACACTATTTCCCACTTGCTGTTTACGTTATATAACGTTATGAATACCATTAAAAACAATAACTCGATCGCTGCAAACCTGGATTTCGGCATACCGGTCATGACTGTAAACAATGCGGAAACCATAGAGGAAGTCAATGAAAAGTTTTATGAATTATTCGGTAGAATCGAAGTGTGGCTGGAAGAAAGAAAAAATTCAAAGTCGGATAGTATTGTCTGTAAAATAAACGAAATCATACAAGGGGAATATTCCAACCCAGGCCTGTCCATCGATAGCATCGCAGAATCCCTGGGAATGTCTTCGGCCCATATTTGCCGTTTATATAAACAACATACCTTACACACGATTCTGGAAGAGATTGTTCAGACCCGAATGAAAAAGGCACGGGAGCTACTGCTTTCCACAGACGATTCCATCCTTGAGATAGCACAAAAAGTAGGTTTTTCGCAAAGCAATTATTTTTATAGAGTGTTCAAAACAGAGAATGGAGTAACACCCAGTGACTACAGGAAGAACTTGAAATCCTCCACGTAAAAATAAACCATCACTTTTAAGGGAAGTAAAAAATATTACTTCCCTTAAAAGTAGCCCAAAACGGTATTTTATACTACTTTTCAGCTATCAATATCAAAAAAATGAAGATATGCAAAAATTATACACCCTGTTTTCTTAGAATAATCCATACATGCAAAAATAATTCCGTTTACCGTTCCTTCGCTTTTCGCTATCATGAAGGTAATCAAGGCGCCGCAGTCAATATAACAAACCCTACATCACAGGTAACAGTATCAACGGCTATGGATCAGTTTTGCGGGACAACCACATAAATATACAATACGAGGTGATTATGTGAAGAAAAAACAGGGCTTTCTCCACGAATTAAATAAAAATAAAGTATTATTTCTAATGCTGGTGCCAACTTTTATTTTTTTTCTAATCAATAATTATTTACCGATGCTGGGTATTTACTTTGCATTTACTGAATTCAGAGTGGGAGGAAGCTTTTTCGAGAATCTCATACATAGTAAATTTGTAGGACTTAAAAACTTTGAATTTCTCTTCAAATCAAATACCCTTTTAAATTTGACAAAAAATACGGTCCTCTATAATTTATTGTTTATTATTTTAGGAAATGTGATCCAGGTCTTTACGGCAATACTTTTGAGCAAGCTCATCGGCAATGCCTTCCGGAAGATAACGCAGACATTGATGTTTCTCCCTTATTTTGTATCCTACGTAATACTGAGTGTTTTGGTATATAATCTTTTTAATTATGAGATCGGTTTCATGAATACGTTTCTAAAGTCCATCACATTGCAGCCCATTGATTTTTATAACCTGCCGCATATGTGGATCTTCCTGATTGTCGGGTTTTACCTGTGGAAATGGGTAGGGTATGGTACGGTCATATATCTAGCTACGATACTGGGCATAAGCGAGGACTATTATGAAGCTTCTGAGATCGACGGCGCTACGATATTCCAGCAAATCAGGTATATCACACTGCCTCTGATCAAACCTACATTTATCATATTAATCCTGTTTGCTCTGGGGAGCATCATGCGGGGGCAGTTCGAGCTGTTCTACCAATTGGTGGGAACCAACGGCAACCTGTATAATACGACGGATATCATAGATACCTATGTGTACAGGTCCTTAATGAGCGACTTCAATATCGGCATGGGCTCTGCGGCGGGTTTGTACCAATCCTTGTTTGGTTTTATACTGATTATTACCATCAATTTCCTTGTTAAGAGAAGAAATCCCGAATACGCTTTATTCTAACTTTCAATAGGACAGCAAAAGCAATTTTACCGGTATAAAGAGGTGTATCATTTATGAAACGAAAACCGTCTCCCTATGTAATTCTGTTTAACGTGATGGCCTATAGTATAATCATTCTGATTACCGTAGCCTGCATCCTGCCCTTTATCCTTATTATTTCCGGCTCGTTTTCAGACGAAGGCTCCATCGCCAGAGAGGGGTACCACCTGATCCCAAAGGTGTTCTCCCTGGATGCCTATAAAACGGTATTCAAATTTCCCATGGGTATTTTACAGGCCTACAAGGTGACAGTCATCAATACGCTCGTGGGCACCACACTGGGCTTGTTCTTTATCTCCATGACCGGATATGTGTTGTCCCGGAAAGATTTCAAATACCGCAACCGGATTTCCTTTATCATCTATTTTACGACCCTTTTCGGCGGGGGATTGGTCCCCTGGTATATCATGTATGCCAATGTGCTGAACCTCAAAGATTCCTATATATCCATATGCCTTCCGGGACTCATGACACCCTTTCTCATTATATTGATGAGAACCTTTATCAGTTCTTCGGTGCCGGATGAAATTGTTGAATCTGCAAAAATCGATGGAGCCGACAGTTTTCTGATTTATTTGCGTGTGGTCCTTCCCATCATTACACCCGGCCTTGCCACTGTGGGACTGTTTCTGGCATTGAACTACTGGAATGACTGGTACCTTTCTTCCATGTTTCTGACTACACCGGGCAAATATGAGCTGCAGTTTTACTTATATAACATGTTAAACAGCTATGAAGCACTGAACAGAATGATGTCGGGAAAGGGAGGATCGGCAGTAAGCTTTACACCCCCCGCTGAAACGGTAAAGCTGGCCATGACCGTTGTCGCAACAGGGCCGATTCTGTTCCTGTATCCTTTCATTCAGAAATATTTTGTTGCAGGGATTACCGTTGGAGCTGTTAAAGGCTAAACCCGGTTTACCGGTTTAACATATGAACAATTATTAGTTAAGGAGGATTCCCTATGAAAAAAGTTTCAGTTCGAATTTCATGCCTGATCGTAACAGTGATGCTGCTATGCAGTGCAATGGCAGGCTGCGGATCGACGGCTAAACAAACCGGAGGAGACACAGCCAAAACCCCGGAGGCCACAACTGCAAATACAGCAGGTGATGCAAAAGCAAAAGACTTAAAACCGGTTGAACTTCAGTTCTACATGGTTGGCGATGCTCCAAAGGACCTGCAGGATGTAAGTGACAAACTTAACGAGCTTTCCAAAAAGGATCTGAACTGTACCGTTAAGTTCAATTACACATCATGGACGGATTTTTCACAAAAATATAACCTGCTGATATCGACAGGACAACCTATCGATTTGATCTACACGGCTGCATGGCTGGATTACAGCAAGCTGGCAAAGAAGGGAGCCTTCAAAGTATTAGACGAGCTTCTTCCTAAATATGCGCCGGAGCTTTACAAATTTGTACCTGAAAACTATTGGAACCAGGTAAAAGTGGACGGTAAGATCTATACCATTCCAGGTACATGGAAGGAATATGTAACGGACGGCTTCCAGTACAGAAAGGATTTACAGGAGAAATTCGGACTTCCAGACCCCAATACCCTTGAAAATGTTGAAAAGTATTTGGAAGGCGTGAAGAAGAATCTCCCCGGCCAGATTATTACGATGGAATATCCCCAGCCAGGGCCCGGTTCATGGTCTTTCAGCGCGCTGGAGATTCTCTCCATGAAATACAAATGGGTGAATTTCGGAACGCCCTATGGCCTGGTTGCCGACTATGATGATCCTTCCAATCTGAAAGTATATTGGGGCTCGCCGGAGTTTATCGAAGACATGAAGATGTTCAAGCGATGGGCAGACAAAGGCTTCTGGTCAAGGAGCGCTCTTTCTACAAAGGCGGATATGACGGCTTTTGATACAGGCAAGGTGGTTGCTGTAATACAAGGACAAAACCCCAGTAAGTTCTCCGCCTCGGTGACCAAGCTGGAAACTTCCATGCCGGGTACAAAGGTAGGGTACGTTCCTTACCCGGCGGTGAACGGAATTGCACAGGCAGCCCATGCTACACAGAATGGGTATGCGATCCCGAATTCAGCACAGAATCCGGAGAGGGCTTTGATGTTCTATCAGAAGCTTGTACTGGACAAAACTTATAACCAGCTTTCGGAATACGGGATTAAGGGCAAACACTATACGGAAAAAGACGGCTACTATGAACCCGTCGGCGACCCGACGACCAGCGGCTTTGCAAGGGAAGGCATGAATGGCTGGGCATGGAGAAATACAGACTATATGCTTTATCCCAAGAGCTATGATACGGTAAAGACCATCTTTGCCGATTTGGACAAGATCGCGGAAAAGACGAAATTCAAGGGTATTAACATTTTTGATGGCTTTGGTGAAGATTATACGTCCTATCAGAGTGAACGCGCAGCCCTGGGAACAGTACTGACGCAGTATCTGGCTCCTTTGGAAGCCGGTTTGGTTCCTGACGTGGAGGCAGCGACGAAGACATTCATGGAAAAGGCAAAAGCCTCCGGTTTGGAAAAAATCCAGGCGGAATACATCAAGCAGTGGAAAGCCTACTGCAATACCTACAATTATAAGTAATATTTTACTGCTGACAGATGACAGGGAGGTGATGCCTTTGAGGGTGTTTAACTGATACAGTCTTCTTAAATTTAATTTTTAAAAAGATGGAGGTCGAGGATTATGTTAAAAGGTAAAAAAGCCATATCCCTATTTATTATTTTTGCAATCATGATGGGAGTAATGTTTTCTATGCCCATAACATCAAACGCTGCAATGAGTTCAACGGATTTTCTAAAGACAAGCGGTACTTTAATAAAGAACAACTCCGGAACCGGGTCCGTGGTCAATCTCCGCGGTACAAATCTCGGAGGATGGCTGTTGCAGGAACCCTGGATGTCACCTTGCTCGGTTGTGGATGAATGGACGCTTCGTGAAACCCTTACCAGCCGTTTTGGAGAAGCAACCAAGGAAAGCCTGATTAAGGGGTACCAGGATGCCTGGCTGCAGGCAAGCGACCTGGATAATATCAAGAATATGGGGATGAATTTTGTGCGTGTTCCCATATTATATCTTGAGCTGATGGACAAATATGGAAACTGGAAGTCCAATGCCTGGACAAAGCTTGACTGGTTGGTCAGTGAATGCTCTGCAAGAGGGATTTACGTATTATTGGACCTTCACGGAACCTTCGGCGGACAGAATACCTTTGACAATTGCGGACAGGCAAATTCAGATCCCCAGCTGTGGAAAAACACACAGTATCAAGACCGTACGGTTGCATTGTGGCAGGGAATTGCTACCCATTTTAAGGGAAATCCGGCGGTAGCAGGCTATGATCTGTTAAATGAACCTGACAGAGTGGGAAAGGACCAGTTGAATGCTTTCTACAACAGGCTTTACCAGGCAATCCGCCAAATCGACCCGGATCATATCATTTTTATGGAAGCTGCCTGGGACTGGAACCAGCTTTACGCACCTTCCGTATATGGCTGGCAGAATGTCGTCTATGAGCTGCATTATTATGCCATGTCCGGAAGCCAGGCCAGTGACTGGAATGCACAAAACAATCTCATTGACAGCGCGCTCCAGGGAATACGCGACCATCAGAACATGTGGAATATCCCTGTAAATGCCGGAGAATTCTGCGTATTTGATTTTATGGACCTTTGGGCAAAATTCCTAAACGGTTTGAATTCGCTAAACGTTTCCTGGACCAATTGGACCTACAAAGTCTCCTCCAATTATGGCAACTGGGGGTATTTCAATAATAATACGAATCCTGTTCCCAACATTAATTCCGACAGTGCTACTACCATCGCCTCCAAGTGGTCTAAATTCAACACGGCTAATTTCAGGGCCAATACGGCTTTCCAGGATCTGGTGAAGCAGTATACGACCGGAGGGGGAACGAATCCGCCGCAAGGCACATGGTCCAGTCTAAAAGCAGGAGCAAACGGTAATTATATAAGCGCAGATAATTATGGAAATGATCCATTAGTCGCCAACAGAACGACCGTAGGTGACTGGGAAAAATTCCAGGTCATCAACAATTCCGACGGCACCATATCCCTTCTTTCCAAGATAAATAACAAATATGTTTGCGCAGATCTCAACCAGAGCACAAAGCTGGTTGCCAGAAGTACGACTATCAGTACCTGGGAAAAATTTAAAAAAGTCACCCAGGCAGATGGAACAGTAGCTCTCCAGGCTATGGCAAACAACCAGTATGTTTGCACGGACCTGAACCAGGGTTCTGTCCTGTATGCAAACAGGGCTTCCGTAGGGGGCGCGTGGGAAGTCTTTACCATTACGGCTGCACCGTAATGATCCTATAGGCAAGTGAGTTTATCCAGCCGGTCAAAAGGAGTGCATTCTACCTCTTGGCCGGCTGGAAATCATTGCAGCACTAGTAATAAAAATGTAAGGGATGTCGCCAACATAGTCGGATTATCTAAAGTATTCTGAACAAAACCTAAATTTTAGAGCGGCGCAACAAAGAAATGTTTTCGCCGCTTTCATTGTAATTTTATACGAATTATCATATGGGATACTATCCCGCTTTTCGTATGATTTTACATACTCCCATAATCACTTCTTTAATTCGATATAATTCACTTTCCTTATTCCGCTCCCTCCAAGCGGCTGCGTATTCTACAAACCAGTATTCCAGTTTTTCAGCAAGCAGTGAGGGCTCATAAATCAAACGAGGTACGGGTTGACCCCAAATGCACTTTTTAATAACCGGCAGCAGAGCCTGGAATAAAGCTAACCCTCTGGCGGAAATATAAAATTCTCTAAAGTCTGTTTTTCGTTCATCATAAGCCCGGGCTGAAATTTCAAGTATTTCACTTTCTATTTCAACAATTCTTTGATACACCTCCGACACTTTATCATAACTGCACTCCAGCATTATAGGTTTATAGCACTGTTCAAAGTCGTAATCATTTTCTCCTTTTTCAAATCCGCTTTCAAAATAGTACCATAATGCAACTGCGGACCAATCTATAATGGGCAGCTGGGACAATTCCCTTAGCAGACATACGATTTTACCGGTAGAATCTCCGTACTCCAATTTTGAGATGTATTCGTCCGACCTGCTTTCATCGTCGTCTTCCGTATTCCAGCACAGTCCGGCCCCATAGATCATTCCGGGAATTGAATTTGCAAACAGGTTGATATGTCCCAAATCTCCCCAGTCGGTATTCAACATTCCAGAGGCTTGGTATTTTACCCCATTTCGAACCATTGACCGGATATTCTTACCTGCAGAGTCCATGTCATTCATCAGGCGGTTCCAGCCGTGGACGCCGGGGCAGACATACTGTTCCAAACCTGAAGCCGCAATCAAGGCGCTGCTCTCTTCAGGAACATTGGCTTCATAATTCCAGTTCAACAGAATGGAGTCCTCTGGTATTTCCTTCACCGTGTCAGGATGGGCAAGGACTACATCGCCCCACATCATGACCTTTTTATTATACGACTTGACATGGGAGATGATTTTGCCGACAAAGTCCATATATAACCGGTCTTTTCCGATCTTTTGCGCCAATTCCTTGTTTTTGTCCATACCCAGATCAAAAGTTTCGTCACAGCATATGTTAAACTTATCGGATGTAAAAAGCGGTAGGAATTCATCGATCATGCCACATACAAATTCGATACTTTCCGGGTTTGATGCATCAAGTGTATAATGGTTTTGACGATTGGGCCATAAAAATGGGCCGTCTTTAAGTTCACTTATTTCGTTCAGGTGTTTATAAGTTTCAGAGACAAGAATATGGTATAAGTGCCCGAATGTCGAAAGTGAAGGGACTAATTCTATATTTCTTTTTTGGCAATATTCATCAAGAATCAAAATTTCCTCTGCCGTAATCGGATCGGAATCCACCCATATTTCACTTTGCTTGCTAAAAGCAAAGGAATGCTCTATGTATAGCTGCAACTGATCCAATTTATAGAAGGAAAGCCGGTCGGCAAGCTCCATCAGGGTATCCAGCCTGGGGATCTTTCCTCTGGTTATATCATGGTAGAAGCCCCTGTTTTTAAATGCAGGGGAATCATTCATCATCATGCAGGGAATTTTCGCCGCGTTTATCCTGATCAACTGTCGAAGTGTCTGTATTCCATAGGATAATCCTTTACTATCACACCCGACAATCTCAATATGCTGAGGGTCTATGGCCAGCCGATAGGATTCTTCAATACTTTCTTTACGCAGAATTATCCGGTTTTTTTGCCTGATGGAAAAGCCTTTGGTTATTTTAGGGGTGATGCAGGTACATCTGCCGATCTCCTTTTTGAGGATGCGTGCAGCTTCAAAATCTCTATCATTGCACATACTGTCGAGAAATAGAACCGTATCTCCGGTTAAATGGAAATACCCATCCAGAAGGGTTGTTTGGCTTGGTTTAGGAATTAAAATCATAATTTGCTCCTTCCATAAAAACACAACAACCTCCCCTCACCTTGAAGGGGCGAGGGGAGGTTGTCGAGTTAGTTAAATAATTCACCTTTTGCTAAATACCACACACTATGTGGTCCCCTTTAGTTTGCATGATAACATATATACTATTGCTCAGCCAGATATTCCGGTCCTCCGGGAATAGCGCTTACTGGAACAATTTCTTTTGCAGACTTTTCAAACCAGTCTCCTGCATCCTTTATGGTAGTATACCAAAGGTTTTTGCTGTCGGCATACTTGAGGAAATCTTCAAACCACTGGTAACGTGTCTGGTATTCAGGGTTTGAAGGAGTAAACCGGATGGTATGGAGAACCATTGTGATGATGCCACCCTCTGCTGCAATACGGTCAATATCACGGCACGCAGCTTCCAGAGAACCTGTATAGTTGGCATCGTTGACACCCCAGGTATAATCGCCCAGGAAAGGAATTTCCGTTATACTCCAATATGAGTATCCGGGCTTGTCACCGACGAAGTTGCAGGAATATTTAATTCCGATATTGGTTGCAGCTGCGATCGTAGTATCGCTGAGTGCCACCTGAGGAGCAGTAAAGGAAACAGGGCGGATATTCAATGCGGAGTATATTTCGTCGGACATTGCTTTCATCCGGCGGAATTGCTCATCATAAGAAACACCTTTGAAGTGCGGACCTTCAAATTCGTGCCAGGTTACCGGCGGTTGGTGCCCGTGTACTGCAGCCTCGGGAATATGCTCCGATGCCGGCCATGTACACATATGGTCGGTTCCGTGAAGGCCAGCTTCATGGCCGTTCCTCAATGCAGCTAGCAATGTATCGCGGGATTCGGCAGCCCCTCCGTTCATTATCATGAAGGAGCCTTTTGCGTTATGGCGGTCCATAATTTTGATGAGTTCTTCGACCTCTTGTTTGTTGCCGGTTTGAACATCATCTACCCTTAATATCAATGCAGCACTCTTATTGTTCGGGTAAGGTCCCTTGGCCTTTACTCCTTCCAAAGCATAACGGGCTTTGAACGAATCGGCTTCACCATATCTCTTTGAAGGATCAAGGACAATACCATTCAGATTTTCACCAGCTTCAGGCTTCCATGGATAAACTTTGACAGTATAATCCTGTATCTTGGTATACTCGCCACTAGCCTTGAAGCTTAAGCTGACTGTCCTGGTACTACCGGGTTCAATCGGCCCTTGTACAAATTTATTGGGTACTGGGTTGAATACGGGGTTGGGATCCGGCATATAGCCGGTAAGAACTCCAAAAGTACCGGATAGCTCCTGATATACTGCATCATGGTATTTGGAGTCCTTATTCAAAAAATCTATCGGCATTTTATCTACCCATACATCTACCCACATTCCCGCCACAGAAGTGGTACCGGAGTTTTTAATCTGTACATTGACCGTAATTGTTTCGTTCTGACGGTAGACAGGCTTGTCGGTATCTGCTGTAACAATTTGGAGCTTGTTGACGTCAGCGGCAGCAAAGGTCAAAGTAGGAGAGGCCGCTCCACTCCCGAGTAAAACAGTCAATAAAACTGCTACTAGGAGGAAAACACGTACTTGAAAGCTTAGCGGATTTCTTCTGGTAAACATAAAAGTATCTCCTTTGTTTTTTATTTAGAACTTACACAAAACCTACCGATATAAACCAAAAGGATTTATTTGTATGACAGCCGGTAATTTTATGTTGCAGCAGTATTCTATATACAATCGGATTGGTAACTGCTGATTTGGGCTTCGTACAGCCAACGGTTTTGAGGCTTTACGAGGCACGAATCAGCTAAGTTCCATCCGAATTTGTATAGTTAATTTATTGCCTGGGCGGTGCTGTACATGCCCGGTCGATAACCTTCAATCCTTGCACCGTCCTGTGGAGTATCCATCCTACGGGTGTTGTCGGGTCAGCAAAAGGTCAATGTATTCCCGGAGACTGTCATAACAACACTTCAGAATCAACCATAGATGTACGGCGTACATATCAAATAATCCTTGTATTTTTTGCGTAAGGACTATGCATTATTTAGCAATACTGAAACCAGGGCCTTTTAACAAAAAGATATCCTAATCCCATATAAAAACAATAACCAATAAAGCGCGTTCTGAGTAAAATACAGCAGCACTACCCTTTTATTGCGCCAGTTGTCATTCCTGATATGATTTGCTTTTGGAATATTACGAATACGGCTGCTGTCGGCAAGGCAGCGATTGAGGCCGTCACCATTGTTTCATTAAACATGGCCTTTCTATAAGTTGAGTAATTGGCAATTCCGACCGTTAGCGGCCACATCTTTTTGTCGGAAATGAAAATAAACGGCCACATGTAATTGTTCCAGGAGTTTAAGAATACCAGTATTACCATAACGGATAGTGCAGGCCTTGTCAGTGGGAAAATAATTCTCCAGTATATCTTCATCTCACTGCAGCCATCAATTCTTGCTGACTGTTCCAGCTCCGAGGGGAGTCCCTGAATATACTGTCTCATTAGAAAAATACCCATAGCACCGGCAAGGAACGGAACGATCATAACCTGGTATGTATCCATCCATCCGATCTGTGAAAACATTTTGAATAGCGGAATCAATGTAATATGAATCGGTATCATCATTGACCCAAGTACCATTATAAACAGGAGTTTTTTCCCCCGGAACTCCTTTTTTGCAAAGGCATACCCTGCCATGGGGGCAAATATTATATTGCCTACTACAACAAAAAATGCAACAATAACACTGTTAAGGAAATACTTTTCAAAGCTCGTACCGGAAAATACATTCCTGTAGGCTTCCAGGGTAAACTCCTCGGGAATCAAGTTGAACCCTTCATATATGACACCGCCGGATGTTTTAAAGGTTGCGGATACCATGAACAAAAACGGATAGATCATGATAACAAGAAAGGGAAAAAGCACAATAGCAAGAGCATAACTTGTAAATGTTTTTTTCTGGCTCTGCGATAGACTCATTAGTCATCAACTCCTTTATCGAGTTTTAAAATCTTCATCTGAATCAAGGCAAAAACCAGTATTATTGCAAAAAGTACATATCCGACCGCAGACGCATATCCCATACGATGGCCTGTAAAGCCTTGGCGGTAGAGATAGAGAACGGCTGTCGTAGAGTAATATGCCGGTCCGCCTTTTGTCATAATCTGTGGTTCCGAAAAAATCTGAAGGGAGTTTATCGTATTTAATACAATTACATAAATCGTTGTATGCCTTAAAAACGGCAGCGTCACAAAAAAGAACTTTTGCCAGGATGATGCACCATCTACTATAGCAGCTTCATACAGCTCCTTCGGAATGGACTGCAATGCGGATATATAAATCAACATATAAAAGCCTATGGCTGACCAAATACACATTGCCATGATAGACGGCAGAGCGGTGTCTTTATCCAGCAGCCAGTTTCTGGGCTCCAGCCCGAAAAGGATACACACTCTGCTGATGATACCGTCTTTATAGAGTAGGAGTACCCATAGCAAAGATATAACAGACATTGATGTAACCGTTGGGAAGAAAAATCCAACCTGGAACAAGGTGTTTAGCTTTATTCCCTGGGTTAATGCCACTGCAAGAAGCATAGCCAGTATGGTGGTTATTGGGATTGTGCACACTGTAAAGTATAGTGTATTAAGTAACGATGTATGGAAGTTCTTATCTTTCAACAATTCCAAATAATTGGTAAAACCCACAAATTTATTAATGGATGTGGGGTCCAGAGGATTAAAATCGGTTAAGCTTGTGTAAAATGATAAAATCAAAGGATATGCCGTAAATGACAGAAAAAGTATAAGCCAGGGTAAAACAAACACATAGGGGGTAGTAGCATTTTTAAGCCTGCTTATTGAGTGCTTTTTTTTTGTATTTATAGCAGTGTTGATTTCAATAGTACTTGATACCATTCTTATCGCTCCTTTTCAAGCAGTGTATGCTTCGAGCTGGCGCTCGAAACATATACTTTTTCAGTTAAGGTACAGCGAAAATATTACTCCCGCTTTTTTGCGGACCCTTCAAGAGCGGCTGGGCGCGTTGTCGATGAAATTGTATTTTCGCCAATCCTAAATAACTCTGCACACTCAACTATTTCAAATAGAGTTTGTTTATTTCAGTCTCACATTCCTTCATTGCCTTTTCCGGATTCATATTGTCTGAAAATATTTCATCCATCATAACAGACATTCTCATACCAATATTCTCGATATCCTTATGAAGCGGAGGCGGCATTGCCTTTCCATCCTTCATCAACTGTATGAAAGGAATTACATTTCTTATGCTTTCGTTTCCAGGGTTCTTGAAGGCAGGGTCTTCCGCCAAATTTGAAGTGGACGGAAGTATTGAATATTGAGCAAATTTACAGACCTCCGATGCTACAGGTGCACTTGATGCATAGCGCAGGAATTTTACAGCGGCTTCCTTGTTTTTACTCTGAACCGGTATGGTCAAAACTTCAGCGCCCAGGAAGCACTTGGATTTGCCAGTGTCCGGAGATGCCGGAATAGCTACCGAGCTCCACTCTTTTGGCGCTTTGCCCTGTAACAGTAAATCTGCATATAAAGAGGATTCAACGATGAACATACCAAGCTTGCCATTTGCAAATTGAAGTTTAGCATTATCCAATGTGTCGATCAAAGAGTAAGGTTTCATTTTTACGAGAAAATCCATTGCTTTCTTGCTTTCCGGTGACATAACACCGCTGCGCTGTTTTTCAACAGTTTTGTCTCCACTCTTTTCCTGTACATTTATAATCATATTTCCGCCAGCGCTGAACAGGAAATTATTAAATAGCTGGTATCCGCCTGTAGGGTCACTGACATTTATACAAAAACCGTTTTCACCGGTTTTTTCCTTTATTGTCTTTGCATAATCATACAGTTCGTTCCAATTCTTCGGGGGCTTCGCAGGATCCAGGCCGGCTTTTTTAAGCAGGTCATGATTCATAGCGAGTGCTCTGGCTCCGACGGCCCAGGGAACTACATACGATTTTCCGTCCTTTTCTCCAAGCTCCCAGTTGATAAGGTCCTTTTTGAAGTCTCCAATATAAGGCGTAAGATCAGAAAGTGCACCCAAATCCAAAAATGCACCTACCCAGGTCGAGCCAAGCTCAAGAACGTCCGGAGCGGTTCCTGCGCCGATTGCCGTCTGAATCCTTGCAAATCCGTCGCCCCATCCTAGCTGGGTGGGGTCTACGATAATATCGGGATTTTGCTTGTTGAACTTATCTATAGCAGGTTTTATGGAAGAGTCGCTATCGTCAATGTTCCAAAACTGCCAAAAGCTGATTTTGGTAGGAGTCTTTTTTGTTTCATTGCCCATGGCTTCCTGAGGTTTGGATGTGTCTGAAGTTTTGTTACATCCGGCCATACTGCTTAAAAGCATTGTAGAAATAATACACGCGGAAAAAATCTTGGTGATCTTTTTCATAATGATTTTCCTCCTTAAAAAACTTAAATTGTAGTTCTCGATACGGATTTTTATGTACCTGCTACAGTTTACCAACCGTTTGTACAGCTGATCCTCCGGCTATACAAATTCGGATGGAACTTCGGGATCGCTAAAATATAACTTCCGCTAATACTTTTTCAGGCTACTACAGCAGAGCCCCGTACCCCGAAAAAGTATCGGAAGTAATATTTCAGTCGACCCTTAGCTGATTCGTGCCTCGTAAAGCCCCAGAAACATTGGCTGTACGAGGCCCAAATCAGCAGTTGCCAATCCGATTGTATATAGAATATTGTCCAACTGAAAATCTTTTAGGACAAAAGGCACTATAACAGACTTATTCAATAATTTCCTCCTTTCTCGCATTTTGTATTGCAATTCTCATAATGAAAAGCTATGAATAAGATGCTGGCTAAATCCTCGACACCGGCAAATAGCAAAGTAATGTGAAGCATTTTGCTGAAACATTGTTCAGATTTTGTATGATATATAGATAAAATATCCCTGCGTGACTCATTCAAATAAGAAAATTACTGCTATATATACAGCCTATCTGAACCAGTCCGTGTCTTTCCGCTTTCATATTAATTATAGTACATCAGAGTAAAAAGTGAATTATCCTATCTTGTTAAATATAGCCCTTTTTTGGCGTGTTTAACAAAAAGAGAAAATATATTAAAGTTTAGGAGGATTTTACATTTTAATATAGAAATTTAATTATCATGTTTATATTTCGTTATCTATAAAACAAGGATGTCGGTTATGAAGAAGAGCTTAATTATAAGTTGGTACTATAAAATATCATTAAAGGCAAAGTTGATGTGCATTTTAATATTGTTTTGCTTTCTTCCCATTTCCATCATAGGGTTTTTTAGCTATAAAAATCATGCCAATTCCTTGAAGGAAAAACTGATAAGCAATTCTCAAATCAAAGTGAGAGAATTGTCGGATATTATGTCCAAGCGTATCGAAAAGCTTAATAACTATTCACTGCAAATCTTATATGACCGGAGGATATATAATACTTACAGCAGGCTGTCCATACACAAAAACGATTATCTCGAGCAGAGTGAATTTCAAAAGTATCTCCAGTCAATTCTCTTTTCCAAGGATGAACTAAGTGAAATCCTGATCCGCTTTTCAACGGATAAAAATGTATTTCAGATAAACAGGACACTTGTTCAGAATACCGTTGGCTACAAACATCTGGACGATCTGTATCGTAGCGCCCTGGAGGGAGCTGGTAGGCCCGTATGGTATGTTGCACAGAGCGAAGGAAAGACTACAGGTATTTTCATAACAAAAATAATATATGATTTGAATGATGCCAGTAGAGAAATCGGTCTTATTGTATTCAAGGTGGAGGAAAATTTTCTTTTTGAATTATTCGGGAATCCTATCCCTTACGAATGGCAGGGCATAAGCATCTTTGACAAAAATGGAGTAGAGCTTTTCGGCACAGATAACTCCAAAGCCAGCATCGAACTGCTCGGTATTCCTGATAGCCAAGGAGTTTATGCAGCTAAATCCAAAAATGACAGTATATTTTATATCCAAAAACAGATGCAGCCCTTGGACTGGAAACTCGTAGTAAGTATTTCATCCAATACTCTTTTTAAGGAGATCCGGGCCATGCTGCGGCTTATATTGCTTCTCTGCCTGAGTACCATACCCATTTGCCTGATATTGATTAATCGGGTCTATATTGATTTTATCAAACCCATTAACCTTCTCACCAGCAAAATGAAACAGATTGAAAACGGAGCAATAGGAATTACAATAGAAAGCCTTAGAAATGACGAACTGGGCTATGTTTTCAGAACATTCAATACCATGTCTCTACAAATCAATAACCTTATCAACAAGGTCTACCGCGTACAGATTGCCATGAAGGAGGCTGAAATGAAAGCGCTGCAGGCGCAGATTAACCCTCACTTCCTGTATAATTCGCTGGAATCCATAAACATGAAGGCCCAAATTCTTGGGAGCGATGAAATAAGCGAAATGATTTCAGCACTTTCAGCTATCATTGAAGCTAATTTAAATAGAGACAATGAGAATGTTATATCCCTGCGAAGGGAAGTTGACTATATTAATAACTACAAACTGTTAATACATAAAAGGTTCAGACAGAAAATCTGCTTTCATTTAAATATTCCTCCGGAGCTTTTGAACTGCAGCATACCCAAGCTAATTATACAGCCTATTATTGAAAACGCAGTATATCATGGTCTGGAAAGAAAAAAGGGCAGCGGTTCGATAGCTCTCTCCATTGAAAAGCAAGGGGAAGACCTTTTAATTATTGTATCCGATGATGGGATTGGCATAGATGGAAAACTGCTTGGAAGACTTAGAACACATTTATCAAATATTCTTACCGAGGAGAGTGAAAACCAGTACCAAAATTCTTCCAGAATTGGTATAATAAATGTGCATAAAAGAATTCGGCTTTTCTACGGGGAAAAATACGGACTGAATATAGAAAGTAAAGTAGGAGAAGGAACAACCGTAGTCATCAGATTGCCTTACGAGAAAACGGAAAGGACTGAAAAAATTGGTTAAAATATTAATTATTGATGATGAGGAATCTATACGTGAGGGACTCAGAAGTATTATCGACTGGGAAAGTATGAATTGCAACATTGTTGGAGAGGCAGAAGATGGAGATATAGGTATTGAACTTGTTGAAAAGCTCAAGCCGGACATTGTATTGACGGATATAAGAATGCCCGGGTTGGACGGTCTGGAGTTCATTGCCAGAGTGAAAGAATTAAAATTCAACTGCAAAACGATTATTTTGACCGGATACCGCAGCTTCGACTACGCTCAGGAAGCTGTAAAACTAGGTGCTTTCAGATTTCTTTTGAAGCCTTCGAAGAAGGAAGAGCTCATTTCAACGGTAAAAGCGGCTATAGCTGAAATAAATTCTGTCAAGCAAAAGGAAGAGACCTTTAACATTCTCCAGAAAAGGATTTTGACATTTTATGGGCTACACAGCGAGAGCCTGTCAGAGTCCACTGCTGAACCACGAAAAAGTGAAACTGTAAGTTCTGCATATATTGCCGGGAGAGCAATCTCATATATGAAAGAGAATTATGCCAGGAATATTAATCTGAAGGATATTGCAGACGAGCTTTATATAAGCACCTGGCATCTCAGCAAGCAACTAAGGAAGGAAACCGGAAAGAACTTTGTGGATATATTAAATGAGATTCGGATTGGTGAAGCTAAAAAGCTGCTTGCGGACCCAAAAAACAGAGTATATAACGTTGTGGAAATGGTAGGTTACTCTAATTCATCCTATTTCATCCGGCTTTTTAAAAAGCTAGTTGGTGCGACCCCTTTTGAATATAAAAACAGGGCCGTCACATAAATAAATATACGGCTAGGAAAGAAAATATTTATTGAACGGCTGCATTTAGAAAGGAGGATATCTTTTGAAGAAGGCAATAAAAATAGTATTCCCTGTAATTCTTGTATTTGTGGCATCTTCCGTGTTTGCAGCCTGTAATAATAGAGTTGTTCAAAATGAAGCCTCATCAAATATCGGCGAGCAATCGGGAGCATCCGGTAATGTGCTCAAAGGCGAACGAGGGTACACTATCCGCGTTGCCAGTATGTTTACAGGAGCAGACCCTTTTTTGGAGGTATGGCATGAAGTACTGTCGGACTTTAAAAAGAGGTATCCCCATATCACTGTTATCGATGAAGCGACTCCCGCTGCAGGTGATGCTTTCAAAACAAAAATAAATACAGATTTTGCTTCCGGAAATGAACCTGATGTTACTTTTGGCTTTAACGGTAATATTGGAGATCCTATTTGCAGGTCAGGAAAAGTAATTACCTGGGAAGAAGAACTGGAAAAAGATCCTCAGTGGGCTGAAAACTTTTATCCGGACGCCCTTGAATCAAGTAGATGGATGGGGAAACTTTACTGTCTACCTTTTTTCGGTTCTTTTGAAGGTGTCTGGATAAACAAAGACCTTTTTGAAAAGAACCGACTTAAAATACCGGAAACATACAATGATATCCTTGCTTCAATACCTGTGTTCAAAAGTCAGGGGATAGCACCTATTGTATGTTCCTTCTTGGAAGAACCGCACTATCTGATTGAAACTTTTATCCTCTCCTCCGGTGGAAAGGAAGGACATGCAAATCCTTTCGATCCATCCTGGGTTAAGGGGTTGAATCATATCAAGGAATTGTATGATATAGGAGCTTTTAATGAGGATTCCCTGGCCATAAAGCAATCGGAGGCTGTCGATAGGTTTGTAAATAAAAAGGCAGCAATGTTCATAGGCGGCTCTTGGTCTGCGGGAAAAATTAAGGACGAGGAAAACACCGCAATTATAACCTTACCTCCAATGCCGAACTCAAATATGGACCCAAGGGATATAATAGGGGTCATCGGTGAAGGATGGTATCTGACGAAAGCTTTAAACAAGGAAAAAGAAGGGGCCGGCACGAAATTTATCAAATATATGACCCGTCCTGAGATTATGGATAAATATGCAGCCATAGGCGGTACCCCCTGCATAAAAAATACTGTTAAAATAGATACTCCCATGCGGCAAAGCTTTACGAATTTCTTAAATATGGCAAATTCTATGAACAGACCCCTGGGAGATACGATTAATCAGGAATCCTTTATCACCCTGTGGCAGGGACTTTCCTATGTTGTGACAGGAAAGATGACAGCGGAACAGCTTATTGAAGACGCCAGAAAAACTGCGGATAAACGTGTCATCGGGGACGGCAGACTGTGTGAAAACAGATTCTGCACGGTACGTTCAGCTTTCCCACGACTGGATTTGTTATTAAAATTTTGATTCAGCATTAAATGTTGAATCGTTTTATTTTTATCTAATCAATTTGAATTTTTAAAGTATTAACGGAATGCTCCCTAAAGAGAAAAACTGACATTGCTTTGGCGGTTGTAATTATAGCATCTGTAGTGTTTTATCACATATACCGCCACAAAAAGAAATAAGGTATTAATAGTGGTATGGTTGACGCGACACACTCACCCCTGAACTCCTCCGCGGAGAATGGTAACAATGAATTTTAAAATCAAAAATTCATTGTTACCATTCTTGACAGAGTTTAGATATATAGTATTCAATATACATTTTCAAGGCATTATAGATACTATGTTTACATTGAATATTATACTTTTTAGTTGTATAGTTAAGTCGGAAATGTTAGCGACACCCCTATTATTGAATTGCAATTTTACAAAACTTGAGCTTTCCAACCTGTAAGATGCCTCCTTCCTCCACTTTCACTGCATGCATGGCAGCTACCTTAACGCCATTAAGTTTAACGGCTCCCTGCTGAACAAGCCTTCTGGCTTCGCTCTTCGAGGAGGCAAAATTTGCGCGGGTAATTAACTCGATAATATCAATTTCTTCATTTGCAAGTTCGGATGCGGTTAACTTTATGGTGCTGATATCCTCAGGAATCCCCTTGTTCTGGAATACTGTCTTAAAATGCTGTTCAGCAGCTGCCGACAGTTCTTCATCGTAGTAAAGGCGGACGATTTCCCTGGCTAAATCCATTTTTATATCGCGAGGATTAACGCTGCCGGTACTTAGGTCCTTTTTAATTCCATCGATAATATCCGGGTGTATATCCGTTGCCAATTCGAAGTATTTTATAATTAATTCATCGGGGATGGACATTACCTTGCCATATATATCGTTGGGAGGTTCATTTATTCCAATGTAATTGCCAAGGCTCTTACTCATCTTTTCGATTCCATCGGTGCCTTCCAGCAAGGGCATGAACACTGCAACCTGGTTCTCCTGGCCGTAGTCCTTCTGGAGTCCTCTGCCCATAAGGATATTAAAACGCTGGTCTGTTCCTCCCAATTCAATGTCCGCCTGTATTTCCACAGAATCGTATGCTTGCATCAACGGGTAAAAGAATTCATGGATACCAATTTCTTGATGAGTGGTAAATCTCTTCTTAAAATCTTCCCGTTCCAGCATCCTTGCAACTGTACACTTGGAAGCCAATACAATAACATCTTTGAAGCATAGTTTGGAAAGCCAGTCGCCGTTAAAAGTGACCTGGGTTTTATCCTTGTCCAGGATCTTAAATATTTGCTCCTCATAGGTCTTCGCGTTTATTAGAACTTCCTCCCGGCTAAGCTGCTTTCGAGCTTTTGATTTACCTGTAGGGTCACCGATCATTCCGGTAAAGTCTCCGATGATGATGACGGCCTTGTGCCCTAAATCCTGAAGCTGCTTCAGTTTTCTTAAAACAACCGCATGACCCAGATGAATGTCCGGGGCGGAAGGGTCCAAACCCAGCTTCGCAACCAAAGGACGCCCTTCATTTCTGGCTTTCCTAATCTTTTTTTCCAGATCATCCACATCAATGATTTCCGCCGCACCCTTTGCGATAATGCGGATTTCTTCTTCGATACCAATCATTACTACAACCTCCTAATCAATTCATTATTCGGGACAAACAAAAAACTCCCGTCCCCTAGTTCGACTAGAGGACGAGAGTCATATCCCGTGTTACCACCTCAAATTTATTCATACTTCGCAGTATCAACCTCTTCGAGTACGATGCAAAGCGCATATATACTCTAGCACTATAACGGGTGCAGGTTCCCGGAGACAGCCTACTTCCTTCACAACCATTCAGTACGTAAAGGTTTTGGTGCTCAGCTCAGAGACGTATTCAAAATACTACCCTTCGCCCCCTCTCAGCAGCAGGGGCTCTCTGTAGAAGAATCGGTATTCCTACTCTTTCTCTTCACAGCTTTTAACTATGATGTTATTATTATCAATTACTATAGCATTATGCGAGGTGGATGTCAAACATAAAGCACCCTTTCATAGAAAAGTAGCACGAAAATTTGATGCCAAAATGATTTTTACGTGAAATCTTGGAGATAGTATTTCCTGTATCACCGGATTATTCCAGATACTATTTGCATTGTAAATTGCAATTAGAGATGCTATATTAAAAGTACAAGGCTACTAAGGTGCAGCGAAAATATTATTTCCGCTTTTGTGCGGGCCCTTCATAAAGATACATGTAAAGTTCTTGCAGGTATTGACGGTTAAACTTCATATAACAGGAATGGAGCTTATGAAAAAAATAAATTTAAAATTGCAAACCAAGGTTACCATCATGGTCACAATGATTCTTTTCATTTCAATTACTTTGCTGACTTCGTTATTGATTCGTTGGACTGTGTATAATGTACAAAGGAAAGTCGAGGTCAATATTCTTAATATTGCCCGGATCGTTGCCAATACACCCAGTATCTCAAGCGCGCTGGAGCAAAAGGACCCACATCATACAATCCAACCCTATGTTCAAAAGCTTCTAAAAACCGTAGAAGGTGTTGAGCTTATTGTTGTTGCCGATATGGATGGGATTCGCTATGCTCATCCGGACCCGGCTAAAATAGGAGGGCACTTTGTGGGAGGAGATGATGAACGGGTTTTAAAAAATGGGGATACCTATATTTCAGAAGCGGTAGGAACATTGGGAAAATCATTGCGTGCTTTTGTCCCTATTTATGATGAGGAGAAAAAACAAGTAGGTTTCGTGATGGTTGGAGAATTGGCCCGGAGCATCTATGAAGCGAAAAAGCAGGCATTAATCACAGTATTTGCTTCCTCCTTGGCCAGCCTGGCTTTTGGATTGATCGTAGCATTTTTACTTGCAAGAAATATAAAAAAGACACTGTTGGGACTGGAACCGGAACAAATTACGAGCTTGTATATGGAGAAAAAAGCAATGTTGAACGCTATTCATGAAGGCGTTATTGCAATTGATGCCAGTTACAAAATCACTCTTTTCAATGAATCAGGCCTGAAAATTTTAAATTTAAAAGAACAGGATGCATCCGAAATTTTGGGGAAAGATATACGGGATATATTACCCTCCAGCCGGCTGGTGGAAGTGCTGGATACCGGAATTGGGGAATATGATCAGGAGCAGTTGGTAAACGGGACTGTCATTATGACAAACAGAGTGCCTATAAGAAATAAAAAAAGGATCGTAGGGGCCATTGCGACCTTTAGGGATAAAACCATGGTTACCCGTCTGGCGGAAGAGATTACAGGCGTAAACCAGATCATACAAGCACTCCGGGCCAATACCCATGAATTTATGAATAAATTGCATGTAATTCTGGGATTGATTCAAATCGGCGAAGCGGAGGAAGCAAAAAAATACATTATGCATGCCACAGAGGATCAGCAGCAGATTCTAAGTATGGTCATGAATCGGGTAAAAGACCCCACTATTGCCGGCTTGCTGCTGGGAAAATTAAGCCGGGCAAAGGAATTGGGCATAAAATTGGTGATTGATGAAAGGACTGTGCTTGAAAAAAGGGTAGATTCTATTCACTGCGATGTATTGATTACCATTGTGGGCAATTTTATAGAAAACGCCCTGGAAGCGGTAAATGAAAGCGAAAGTCAAAATCGTGAAGTTCATTTAAGAATACAGGAGTTTGAAGATAAGATAGAGATTGAAGTAAAGGATACAGGCCCAGGCATTCCAGAAGAAGATATAGATGCTGTTTTTGAACGTGGTTTTACTACAAAAAAAGGCAGCAGAGGGGTGGGGCTGGCACTGGTAAAAGAGGCCGTAGAAAGAAGGCCGGGTGAGATCAGGATTTCGTCAAAGCCGGGAAAGGGTACGGCGATTATGGCAATCCTGCCGAAAAAAGTTCAGAGTCAGGATACAGTTACTTTATAATGGGGATGGATGAGTAAATGATTCGAGTTTTAATTGTTGAAGACGACCCGATGGTGGCCGAACTGAATAAACGATATCTTGCGAAACTGGATGGCTTTAAACTGTCAGCTGTGGCCCGGTCTGCCTATGAAGCCGTACAGTACCTTGAAAAGGAAGAGGTGGATTTAATTCTTCTGGATGTATTTATGCCAGGAACAAACGGCTTGGATTTGCTTTCGGAGGTCAGAAAATCCGGCAGAAGGATCGATGTCATCCTTGTAACTGCTGCCCGTGATATGGATAGTATTGAAAAAGCCCTTCGCCATGGTATTGTGGACTATCTGATCAAGCCCTTTGAATTTGAACGTTTTTGTGCGGCTTTGACAGCCTACCGGGATCGAACCATTTTTATGAAACAGCGGGATTCGGTGAATCAGGACCAATTGGATCAACTCATCTTAAACAGGGAACAGCAGCAGATCGTCGCTGAGATTCCAAAGGGCCTTGATAGGAAAACCCTAAAAACCATATGGGAAAGTATAGGGGAATATGGGGAGAATACTTTCACAACAGAGGAAATAGCGGGGAAAGTAGGCATATCAAGAGTTTCCATGCGTAAATATCTGGAATTCCTTACGCAGTCGGGACTGTTGGATTTGGATATTTCCTATGGGTCTGTGGGTAGACCTGTATATAAGTACAGATGTACCGATAGGGAAGGTAATGCAATAAAACGTTACCTATAGGTGAATGCGAAAAAGGTGAGTCTACGGGCGAATTTCCGAAAACCTGTCATGGGGACAGACCCTCAGACATGCGAAAACCATGCCTGTCAAAGGTTCAGTCCCCCAAGACATATTTTCTGCTCTTGAGGGAATTCACACTTTTTCACATCCTACTATAAACGGCGATGCAGCCGTTTTTTTTTGCAAAAAATTAAGCGGACAAAAATCCTTGTACTTACTTTAATTACAAAACGCTTATTTAATTTATATAAACTGTTCAAAGGAGCAAAACCATTTTATGATGTTGTTGTGGAAAATAAACAAAAAAATATTAAATGGAGGTGCCTTTTTTGGACATATTGGATGGCGCAATTGTAGCAGAAAAAAAACCGGGTATTGTCACGAAAATATTGAGCATTAAAGTGGGGGTTCTTCCCTTGCCCTTATACTTGATTTTGGCTGCTGTTGTATTCGGGGCTGCATATTATGGGAAACTTCCGGCCGATATGATCGGCGGGTTTGCAGTGATCATGGTCATGGGTATCCTTCTGGGTGACATTGGTATGAAAATTCCGATTCTAAAGGACATCGGAGGACCTGCAATCCTGGCAATCCTGCTGCCGTCGGCAGCAACATTCTACCATTGGATTCATCCTGAAGCATTAAAAGCCATTACAGCAGTTATGAAGACATCCAATTTCTTATATCTTTACATTTCCTGTCTGGTAGTAGGAAGTATTCTTGGAATGAATCGAAAGGTTCTTATCCAGGGATTTTTGAAAATGTTCATACCTCTCGTGGGAGCGACTCTTGCAGCTGTGGCAGTAGGAATCGGCGTCGGATTATTATTCGGATATACACCGTACCGGACATTCTTCTATATCGTTGTTCCGATTCTTGGCGGAGGTATCGGCGAGGGGATACTGCCTTTGTCTCTCAGTTATTCGGAAATTTTGCATAAATCGCAGGATTCCTTTGTAGCGTTACTGGTCCCTGCAGCGATGCTGGGAAATATTACAGCGATTATCTGTACGGGCATTCTAAAGAAATTAGGAGATAAGAAACCGGAAATAAACGGCCAGGGCCTTCTGGTTAAAACCGGGGAAGATAAGGAACTATTGGAGGAACAGAAGAAAAATGCTGAAAGACCCATCGAATTTCCGTTGATGGGTGCCGGGCTGCTTATGGCCTGTTCATTCTTTATCTTCGGCGGCCTGGCAAGTAAATTTATAGGTATTCCCGGGCCCATTATCATGATCTTTACGGCAGCAATCATTAAATGTTTGAAAATCATGCCGGCAAAAATGGAGCAAGGAGCCTACCACCTGTACAGGTTTATATCTTCCACCTTGACATGGCCGCTGATGGTAGGGCTGGGCGTTTTATACACTCCTTGGAAGGATCTTGTAGCTGCCATCACTCCTGGTTATATCGTCGTCTGTGTAGCGATTGTATTGTCGGTGGTTCTTTCCGGTTTCTTTATAGGAAAGCTGCTGAAGATGTATCCAATGGAGGCTGCCATTGTTACAGCCTGCCACAGTGGTTTGGGGGGGACAGGTGACGTAGCGATCCTCTCGGCGGCCAACCGTATGGAGCTGATGCCTTTTGCCCAGATATCCACAAGAATCGGGGGCGCCGGAATGATTGTAACAGCGTCATTACTGATGAAGTTGTTTAGCTAATTCCATCGGTTACTTGTATGCCGGACTGTAATAAATATTATAGATATCCAACTTTAGAATTGAAATTATCCAGTGGCAAAACTGCCCCAAAACCCGGACATTTTTGCCACTGGAAATTATAAGGTTTAAAGTTGGATATCTGTACAGTCCCGTATTTTTTAACTGGAATGCAGTACAGGTGATACATTGGCAAGCTTTATGCAAAACAGGAGATTACGTGGATTAATTGTACAAGGAGGAGAAACAATTGGGTACTGTTCAGGAAGAAGCGCTTAAATTGCACAGGGAGTTCAGGGGAAAGATTTCAGTGAATAGCAAGATAGAAATGAATACTTCCGATGATTTGAAGCTTGCTTATACTCCGGGTGTGGCAGAGCCTTGCAAAGAGATTGCGGAAAATCCGGATGCGGTTTACGAATATACATCCCGGGGGAATCTGGTCGCTGTGGTATCCGATGGTACTGCAGTTCTCGGGTTGGGTGATATAGGTCCCATGGCAGCTATGCCGGTTATGGAAGGAAAATGCATACTGTTTAAAAAATTTGCAGATGTCGATGCTTTTCCCATCTGTATCGGAACCAAGAATGTGGATGAGATTGTTACGATTGTGAAAGCATTGGAGCCGACCTTCGGAGGCATCAACCTGGAAGATATCTCAGCGCCACGCTGCTTTGAGATTGAAGAACGGTTAAGAAAAGAGACAAGTATTCCGATTTTTCATGATGACCAGCATGGAACTGCAATTGCTGTTTTGGCTGCTTTAACCAATGCCTTAAAGGTAGTTGGTAAGCGCATGGATAACATCAAACTGGTTTTAAATGGCGCAGGATCGGCAGGGATTGCAATCACCAGATTATTACTGAAGGCAGGTTTGAAAAATGCTGTTTTGGTTGACCGCAAAGGAATACTCTGCACCGGAGAGGAATGGATGAACCCGGCCCAGGCAGCGATGGCTGAGATTACAAATCGTGAAAAAATCCGTGGTACTTTAACAGATGCAATCAAAGGAGCAGATGTGTTTATCGGTGTTTCTGCGCCAGGCGTATTGACAAAAGCTATGGTAACCACGATGAATCAAGGCGCCGTTGTATTTGCCATGGCAAATCCCACACCGGAAATTTTCCCGGATGAAGCATTAGCTGCAGGAGCTGTTGTTGTTGGTACAGGGCGTTCCGATTATCCCAACCAGGTCAATAATGTATTGGTTTTTCCCGGGATATTCCGGGGGGCCCTGGATGTAAGAGCCAGGGATATCACAGAGGATATGAAGCTGGCAGCAGCTTATGCAATAGCGGATACGGTTCCGGAAAGTGAATTGAAGCCGGATTATATTATGCCAAAGGCCTTTGATGCAAGGATAGCACCTAGAGTAGCGGAAGCTGTTGCTAAAGTGGCAAGAGAGGCAGGCATAGCCAGGATCTAACATTGATATATGCGGAATTAAAGGGGACTGTTCTTCACTTTACAAAGTATTGACTGTAAGGTGGAAGACAGTCCCTTGCTTTGTTTAAAAATGTGATACAAAAATGTAAAAAAAATCCGATTACATGTCAAAAATATCCGAGAAAACAAAATTTGGTAATGCTATAATCAAACAGTGATTTATTTCAATAAAATCTAGCTAAAAATTACAAATCTACTATTAAATTCAATAAAAGGAGGGGAAATGAAGAATTCTACAGTGCATTAATAAAAACTGAAGGAGGTAGAGTATGGCAAAGAGTTTAAAGAACAGAGGCTTTTTATTTCTGGGTGTATGTTCGCTGGCGACGTCCATAATGGTAACCGGGATACCGCAGGTAAATGCCCGGGCGATGTATGGGACGCTGGCTGTAAATGAAGAAAATAACAAGAAGGAGCCAGTCATTGAAAGAAACGGCGATGAGTTTATCTATGTGCTCGAAGGAAGCACCTATACGGACCCGGGAGCCAGGGCCTGGGACAACAAGGGGAAGGACCTTACCGATAAGATTATCACTACAGGTCTTCCTGTAAATACCTCTGTTGCCGGAACCTATACGGTACGGTATAATTTAAAAGGCTCTGCAGGAAAAGTTGCAGATGAAGTTACAAGGACGGTGAGAGTACTGGATAAGCTTCCAATACCCGATTTTACAGATTATGCTTTAAATAAGGCTACAGTAGCCAGCTCGACCTATCAACCAGGGTTTGAGGCTTCAAATGCAGTAGACGGGAATGCCGTAACCTATTGGAGGCCTGAAAATTCGCCCACAGCATGGCTGCAGGTAGATTTGGGAAATACGGTTCCATTTAATAAGGCTGTTATTCGAGAAGAAAAGATAAACGGCAGCTACAACATCCAGTTGTTTAACATGCAGTATTCCAATGACGGGACAACCTGGACCGATGTGAATACCGGGTGGGGAGAAGCGCTGGGAGATTCAAAGACCTATATGTTTGAGCGGATTGATGCAAGGTATGTAAGGTTATATGTGGCTCAAGCCAAAAATAATAATTTTGGTATCAAGGATCTGAAAATCTTTAATGAATATTCCTACATGATGGCGGAGGGAATGTACGCAACACTGCTGCATAATACAATGGACGTCGCCGTGGGTAAGCCCGCCATCATGGAACCGGGACAGGAGTACCCTTCCCTGGATATTTTTCCACACAGGGACGGAGTAGTAACCGGAGACGTTATGGATGAAAAAGGCAATGTTGTATATCAAATTCCCGGTACGATACTTACCGCAAACCAGGAAGCAATTGTCGATATTCCGGGTGTACCCCAAAGCCTGGGGAACTACAAAGTACGCTTGAAGATGGCTTCGGAAGGGAAGAGTGATGTTTACAGCACGTTCCACTTCACAGTAGCCGATCTGAGCAAGCTGCCGCCCGATAGCTCCAAGATCGCTTATTTGGGAAGCGAAGGGAAAATGGTGTATGCGACGGACTATGTAGGAAATGGAATTATGGACTTCTCCTATGTAGGATACAAGGGCGGCGGTGTGGAAATACCGGATGTGCCGGTGAAAGTTGAGGTATATCCCGGTGAAGGGGATGATGGCGCAAGAATTCAGGCAGCCATTGATCAGGTATCGGCTATGCCCCTGGATGAGAAGGGATTCCGTGGTGCGGTACTATTAAAGAGCGGTAGATATGAAATAGAGGGAACCCTCAGCATCAAAGTCAGCGGTGTTGTACTGCGCGGTGAAGGGGAGGGAGAAGACGGTACCCTGGTAGTGGCAACGGGTAATAAGGAAAGAATTCTTATCACTGTTGCCGGCAAAGGAGGCGCGAAGGAAGTTCCCAATACAAGGGTAAAAATCAACGATCTGTACGTGCCCTCAGGAGCGCGGACCTTCAGCGTGGAAGATGCATCCAAATTTGCTGCTGGAGACACCGTTATTGTTTTAAGAAAAGGTAATGCGGAGTGGATTCATGAGATCAACATGGATAACATCGTTACGAGGCCTAACAATCCTCCGGGATCAACAGACCAGTGGGCGCCCTTTGATTTGGCTTTTGACCGTGTGATCACTGCTGTGAACGGCAACACCATAACCATCGATGCTCCGTTGGGGTCTTCTGTAGAAAGCCAGTGGGGAGGCGGATTCGTATACAAATATACGGATGCAGACAGAATTGAGAATGTTGGCGTAGAGAACTTCAAATCCGTTTCAGAGTTTGATAAGAGTATAACTTCCGTATATGATGACGGTACAGTATATTATTCTGATAAAAACCACGCAAGGCAGCTGGTAGTATTTGATAATGTGAAGAATGCCTGGGCGAGAAAGCTGACAGCGGAGTTCTATGCCTTCGGTCTTGCCGAAACGGGCAGGGGCAGTAAATGGGTGACCATCGAGGACTGCAAATGCCTGGAGCAGGTCAGTGTAATTGTGGGAGGCAACAGGTATCCCTTCCAGTTGATCGGGCAGCTTGCCCTGGTTCAGCGCTGTTATGGATATACGGGACGCCACAACTTCGTATTCGGGTCAAGGGTTCCCGGGCCCAATGTATTCTATAACTGCCAGGCAGAGAAGGAATATGCCACCAGTGAGCCGCACCACCGCTGGTCGGTAGCGGGACTGTATGATAATGTAACCGCTGCTATCTATGTTCAGGACCGTGCGTGGTACGGAAGCGGGCATGGATGGTCGGGAGCCAACTATGTTCTGTGGAATGGGACCGGAGAAATCTGTGTGCAGCAGCCTCCTACCGCCCAGAACTATGCTATCGGTAATATAGGAAAGGTGTTTGAAGGAAACTTTCCGCCGAGAGAATTCGGATATTTCGAATCCCACGGGAAGAACGTCCAGCCCCGGAGCCTTTACATTCAGCAATTGCTGGAAAGATTAGGGCCCCAGGCTGTTGAAAATATCAACAAATAAGAATTTACAGCTTGTAAGCTGCTAGTCTGACATTCCTTGAAAAGCAACAGGTTCTGAATTAACATTAGAGGGATGTAAATGTATATAGGATAGGCCTTCCTTGCTTTGCTGCAAAATGTATATTTATGTCCCTCCTTTTACTCACAGCACTATGTATAATATTGCATATAATTACATAGTATTGATTCCACTATTCCAGTCTCCTTCCTTTAAGATTTCATAGTTTTACAGCAAAAATAAAAGATAATTTTCAAAATTCCTATGAGTAGGCTATTTCCATTTCATAAAAAATAAAATTTAATTTTTGGAGGTTATTTGTATGAAAAAAAGTTTAAGCGTTATGATTCTTATCGCAATCTGCTTGTTTTCCATTACTGCTTCTGCAGCAACCACCATCAGTGCCGACGGAACAGACCCCTATGCACATTTTAAGAGCGTTTTAGGTCCAGACCCGGTAGACGGTCCGGATTCCGGCCATATTACCGATAACGGAAGCTACTTTACATTTTTACTGCACAGTACGGGCGACCTTGACGGCAGCAATACAGACCGGCAGCGGAATGAAATTAAAGTATACAACAGCTCCAACGACGGCCTGAAAGGATATAACGGTACAACCTTCACCTATAACTGGAGATTTAAGATTGACAGTGCCATGACAATATCCAATAACTTCTGCCACCTGTTCCAGATAAAAGGCAATACCACTGCAGATCCTCTCGTGACAATAACCGCTTCCGGCGGACAACTTAAGCTGGTTTATTATGTAGGCGATACCACCCAGACGCTTAAGGCTGTTGATTTTAACACCTATAAGAATACCTGGCTCACAGCCAATGTAAAAGCAACTTACGCAGACAACGGGTACCTTTCCTGCACACTGAAAAAGGACGATGGAACTACAGTATGGTCCTATAGCGGAAACATCGACATGTGGGATACCGGAAATGACTTCAACCGTCCGAAGTGGGGGATTTACCGTAAGCTGTTTACCGGTATGACGGAAGCCAAGGTGTACTTCAATGATTTTTCTATTACTAAGAACTAACTCTAATTTACTTTAGTAAAACGATCTTTCCTTTTACGGAAGGGGTCTTAAAACGGAGACTGGATATTTTATATTCCTTTATCGATAAAAAAGCTCTCTTGGAGTACTGCCAGGAGAGCTTCTTCTTACTTTTTTAAGCAGTGCAGGACTCAGGACTATATTACAGGGAGGGGAGATGCTTGTTTCTGAAGCTTTTAGGAGACATCCCTACCCTTTTGTTGAATAGGTAGCTGAAATAAGGTACATTCTCAAACCCACACTTCAGTGCGATATCCGTAACGGATAACCGGGTTCGCGCAAGCATCTCTTTTGCCTTTTTCAGCCGCAGGCTGAGGATGTATTCGTTGGGACTCATGCCGATGATACTTGTAAAAACCTTTTGAAAGTGATTGGGGCTGAATCCGGCCAATTCGGCAAGGTCCTTTAGAAGCATTCTGCTGGCTGCATTTTCATGGATGTATTCAATGACGCTTTTCACCCGGTCATAATGGCGGAGAGGAACTTCGTCCCTGTGCTGCAAAGGATTTTTTACATCCGAGTACATCATATGTAAAATTTGCAGGATACAGGATTTGATGAGGAGCTCGGAACCTTCCTCGCCGTTGATAAACTCCTTATGAATCCGATCAAAAAGGGAAAGGTATTTATCCCCATCCTCGGGATGAAATTTTACGGGCAGGGAATCCAGCAATGGATTTACATAATAGTCCTGAAAAGTCCCTTGCTCGGCAAAATAGCGATCGTATTGATTCTGGTTGTGTCCCGTCAAATCAAAAAAGATTGCATAGCAATCGAAAGGCATGATGGCCTGTGTAGTATCCCCGGGCCTGCGGAGAACCACATCGCCGGCCTGAATGGGATAAAGCCGGTCGTTGATCCACATGGAGCCTTCACTAAAGAGAAAGAATTCGATTTCATAATCATAGATTGTTCTCTGTCCCAAAGACTCTTTGTGGGCATAGAGGTTCTTACAGGTATAGAGATGTGAAAAAAGCAAGCGGGGGGAAATCCTGTCATTCGTGATACTTGCTTTCCTCAGGAGGGTTGTGTGCGTATTCATGAAGCCTCCTTTTCCATCCGGCGGATGAATAAAAATGTTTTTCCATTGCATTCATTATAGCATTTCTCCAACAAATTTATCCAGGGTAAATCGTAAGATTTTGAAAGTTTATCGCAAGATAATGATTTTTCAAGGAGATGCAATTCCTTATAATAAGGGTGTAGGGAAACCTACTTCCATAATATTTTTAAAGGAGTGTGTTTTGCGATGGGAGAAGCCAGGAAACTTTTGAAGGTGATCCAGACCTCTAAGTACACAGAAGACCGACTTACTGAAAAGGGTGAGTACCCGGTTTTCGAAAATACTGCGGGTCAGGAAAACTTACTTGTTAAGGTGTATGAGGATGTAGAATATCAAACTGTGGAAGGCTTTGGAGGGTCCTTTACAGAGGCTGCCTCTGTTACTTTGGACCGGATGAGCCGTGAAAAAAGAGAAGAAATTTTGAATGCTTATTTTCACCCTGAAAAGGGACTGGGGTATACCCTGTGCAGAACGCATATCAACAGCTGCGACTTTTCAGAAGGAAACTATGCGTATGTTGAAAAGGAAGGCGACACTGCCCTGGAGTCTTTCTCCATTGAAAGAGACCGGATATCCTTGATCCCCTTTATTAAAGAAGCGATTCTCACAAAAGGTGAAAACATCAAAATCTTAGCCTCCCCATGGAGTCCGCCGGCCTGGATGAAGACCAACGGAAAGATGAACCAGGGCGGCAAACTAAAGGAAGAGTACCGGGAAGTGTGGGCACGGTACTATGCACGGTATATCAAGGAATACGCAGCAGAAGGAATTGACATATGGGCCATTACGGTTCAGAACGAACCAAAGGCGGTACAAAGATGGGATTCCTGTATATACACAGCCGAAGAGGAACGGGATTTTGTGAAGTTCCATCTGGGACCAACTCTGGAGAAGGAAGGGTTGCAGCAAACCCGGATCGTAATCTGGGATCATAACAAGGAGCTTGTTTACGATCGGGCGAAAACCATCCTCTCCGATGCTGAAGCAGCTAAATATATATGGGGTGTAGGCTTCCACTGGTATTCCGGTGATCATTTTGAAACGCTGGATGCTGTCCACCGTGTATATCCCGACAAATTCCTGATTCATACGGAGGGCTGTGTAGAAGGTGGAGAAAAAATGGGTCTCTGGGAAGCCGGAGAAAGATATGGGCACGATATTATCGGAGATTTTACCAACTGGACCACTGCATGGATTGACTGGAATCTGCTCCTGAACGAACAGGGAGGACCGAATCACGTAGGGAATTATTGTGATGCTCCCATTATTGCCGATACCAAAAAGGATACGGTAACCTACGAAAGCTCCTTCTACTATATCGGACATTTCAGCAAATTCGTCAAACCGGGTGCAAAGCGCATCGGCTGCAGCAGGTACACCTCTGCGATGGAAACCGTGGCGTTTAAGAATCCTGACGGAGAAATTGTCGTGATTGTACTGAACCGCAGCGAAGAGACCCTGCCGTTTACACTGCAGTGCGGGAATGAGCTGGTGAAACTGGAAAGCCTTCCACGATCCATAATGACCTTATTGTATTAAGAGGAAGCATACTTTTAAAATTCCAAAGCGTACAAAACAAAAACTTTATTTGATTGTTTTGTGCGCTTTAGTTTTTGGACCGCCATGAAACCGATAAGTTAACTTCAGATAGATTCTAATATAATTTGGTATCAATACTTTTATATCACATAATAAAGAAATTAACCCTCACCCTCCAACTTCCTCTCCCAGAATTGGTCTATGCATTACCCACAAGTCATGGGGGTCTAGAGAGAAGGGTTTAGAGTTTCATAATAATTACCATTAAGCTTTCAACCCTCATC
>ENA-OFCE01000217-OFCE01000217.1-metagenomes-genome-assembly--contig:-NODE-217-length-39798-cov-4.483708_pt1 | contig 39798 bp, 40 predicted proteins | sample MGYA00153388_OFCE01 | MGnify analysis MGYA00153388 | reverse complement strand
ATTCGCCGAACTCAAGGTGGCCACCAGGGAACTGCCACATGTCGTGCCCGTGCGATGCGCCAAGGCGGCGTCCGAGCAGGACTTTGCCGTCGCGAACGACGATGACGGCGACGCCGACCAGCGGACGACGCGACGTCACTCTTTGCGTCGTGTGGCGGTCACCGCTGCTGGCGCTGGTCGCTCGGGCAGCACCGGTAGCGCGCGCGATAGTGTTCCGCTCGACGCTTCTCTTGTTGGCTGCAGTGTGGAGGCAATCGTGGCTTCCTGCGGCCGCACTTCGCCGTCGACGTTCATCTGTGGCGTTTGCTTCTTAACGAACACTGTGCCGAAAGCCGACAGCCTCGCCGACATCGTGGAAGGCAGGATCGGTGTGCCGTCTGGGCGAGGGCTGGGCTGCAAGGTGCCAACCAGAGAGTGGTCCTGCATCTCGATAATGAGCACAGCCTTGCCCATGACAGACGTGACCAGATCGTTCCCGATGCCACATCGGCGTACGTAGTCGATGTCCCGGCAGTCGATGAGCGGAAACTGCGCGGCCAACGGCACACTGGACACCGCCGACAGCGCGAGCGAAAAAAGGAAAACGATCCTCAAAGCGTTGGCCCCGAGTGATGGACAATCAGGACATGGGTCACGCGAAAGCGCACGAACGTTGACTGAGAGTTATAAAAACGCGCCAGAAATCAGAGGCGCCAGAAATGGGAAACGCCAGAAATGAACGGCGCCAGAAATGAGACGCGGGAAAATCGAACCGCGTGAACAGCACAGAATTCAGCCCTCGCTGTTCACGCCGTTCACTCCTGGCGCCGTTCATTCCTGGCGCCGTTCATTCCTGGCGCCCGTCATTCCTAGCGCTGTTCACCGTGTCTCACCGTGTCTCACCGTGTCTCGGAGTGCCTCGTGGCTCTCTCGTTAGTGCCCGTCCAGCTGTTCTCCCATGTTCCCGAGCCCGTCTTTCCATTCCCCTTTCAGCTTCTCGCCGGCGGCGTGGTCGGCCAATCGTGAGTGCTCCAGGTCTACGGCGCAACGCGCGTTGCCTTTGCGGCCGATCGACACGCTCACCAACGTGCCATCGTGCATCATCAGACGAAGGAAGCGGGGGGCCACGGCACTGACCACGCGGTATCCCATGGTGCCGCTCCACTGCCGGCGCGTGGGGTCGTTGAAGGCGCGAAACTTCGCTGGGCGACGCATCGATGGTGCGCGACACGCTGACCGCTACGGCGCCCAGTGCCTCGAGCGGCAGCGGCGCAGCGGCGTGTGACACGCGCGAGGCCTTCGGCTGCTCGGCGTCGCGCCATGTGCCCGGCTTCTTGCCGCCCTGCTCGGCGGCTCGACGCGCCGCTTTCCCGAACTTTTTCTCGGCCGCAGCGGCGTTCTTCTTGGGCGCGACCTTGGGGGCGTCTTTCCCCACGTGCCGTCTGGCGACCGGCTTCTTGCCGGCCATCAAGTCAACGCATCCGGAGAGGGGACCCACCCTACCTGCGCGCTGTCCTGATCATCTTCGCCGCGCTGCGACCACTTGAAGAACACCACCGTCATCACCGCATAAAAGAAGACACCACCAGGGATCCACATGATCAGCCCACCATACTGCTGATCCATCATGGGCGTGATCCCCATGATGCGCGGGGCCACCGCGTAAGCGGGGTACAACAGCGTGTCCGCCATCGCGATGTAGATCGAGATGACCGACATCGGGATGACCATCATGAAGCAGTACAGCATCTGCGCCGGGTATGGCGCACGCGGCAACTCGGGCAACGGCGACGTGAGCGGCCACCACATCAGCAACGACGCGGCGATGAACATCAGGTGCTGCACGATGTGAATCGGGTGGTTCGCCAGCGCCAGATTGTACATCGGCGGCAGGTGCCACAACGACAGCACCACGTTGAAGATCACGAAGCAGGCAGCGATCGTGGTGCTCTTGCGGGCAATCGCGAACAGGGCCGGCTTCCGTAGCAGCGGCCGCAGCATCCAGCCGGGCGTGCCGAGAATCATCAACGGCGGCACGACCAACGTGAGAATCAGGTGCTGCACCATGTGACCGCTGAACAGGTAGTAGTCGCTCAGATCGTGCAGCGGACCGTTCAACGTGAAAAAAAGCAGTAGGAGCGACGCGAAGAAGCTCACGCGCTGCGCAGCGGTAGGGCCCGGCCGCGCCGCGGCGGCATCGAACTGCGCGCTGGTGGCCTGCGCAAGGTCAAACACGGTAACCGGCATCCGGTCCATCGCCGACGGTCCCTGACGCACGCGCCACATGTAGGCCGCACCGATCGCGGCAATGCCGATCGCCGTGCTGGGGTGGACCGTGAAGTTCGCCCAGCTGAGCTGGGCGGCGGGGTGCAGCAAGAGCGCGATCATCTCTGAAATTTACACGGCAGCGGAGAGGGTAAAACAGAAAATGGCCAGCCACCAGCGCAACGCTGACGACTGGCCACGTGTTCTGGCGATCGGCGACGCAGCGGTCAGCTGAGCAAGCCAAGCCGCAGCACGAGCTTCGAGAACAGGAACAGCAGCCCGACCAGTGTAAGGCCAGCGACCATCAGCGGACCCGTGAACAGCGATCGGAACAGCTTGTGATCGTACTTGAGATGCATGTAGTACATGACCACGATGTAGAATTTCACCGCGGACATGATCAGCATGCTCGGCACATACACCCAGCTGTTCTCCCACGCGGGGATGTAGTACGCCGATACCTCGACCGCAGTGATCACCGTAAGAATCACGGCGATCTTCCAGTACGTCGTCCAGGTCGGGTGGTGCGCTTCGTCGTGGGCGTGCTCAGCAGCCGGGGAATGGTCAGCCATCACCGCCTCACTTGATCAGGTAGATGAGCGTAAAGATCACGATCCACACCACGTCGACAAAGTGCCAGTACCAGGCGGCGCCTTCGAAGCCGAAGTGACGCTCGGGCGTAAAGTGACCCTTTTGCAGACGAAGTGTGATGAACAGCAACATCAGCGTGCCGACAAAAACGTGAAAGCCATGAAAGCCGGTCAGCATGTAGAAGGTCGAACCGAAGGCACCAGAACTGAGCTTCAGGTTCAAATCGCGGTACGCGTGGGCATATTCATAGCCCTGCACGCCCAGGAAGGCAGCGCCCAGCAGCACCGTCACCCACATGAAGGCGATCGTCCTGGCACGGTGCCCAGCGATCAATGCGTGGTGCGCGATCGTCAGCGTGACGCCTGAAGACAGCAGCAGCAAGGTGTTGATGGTCGGCAGCGGCCACGGACCCATCGTGGCGAAGGGCTCGACCACATCCGCTGGCGAACCGGTGAAGCCTCCGCCAGCGCTTGGCCAGACAGCCTTGAAGTCAGGCCACAAAATCGCGTTGTCCAAGCTGCCCAGGTTCGGCAGCGAATGCATGCGCGTCCAGTAAAGCGCGCCGAAGAAAGCCCCGAAGAACATCACCTCGGAGAAGATGAACCAGCTCATGCTCCAGCGAAACGAGGTGTCGATGCGGTCGCTGTACTGACCGGCTTCGCTCTCGCCGATGGCCTGACGGAACCACTGTTGCAGCACAAAGCTCCACAGCAATAGTCCACCGAGCACCGCATAGGCCCCCCAGCCGTGGCCGTTCACCCACTGCGCCGCACCGACGATCACGAAGAACAGCCCGAGCGATGCCATGGCCGGATGCCGCGATGGCCCGGGTATGAAATAGTGGGGCTGAGCCCCTTGGTGTGCCGCTGCCGACATGTTTTCTCCCGATGTCCCTGAACGTTGGAATCTCAAAGCCTTGACCTGTACCTCGGCGCCGCGCGTCCAGCGCTGCGCCGCATGACTTCAGACTGACGTTGCCACGCCGCTGGACAGCACCCAGTTGACCAACAACAGCAGTGCCAGGATGAACAGGATCGCACTCACCACCCCGGCGATCACGACGTGCAGCGGGTTGAGCCGGCCAAAATCGCTTTCGTGATCGACACCCTTACGCACACCGAAAAACGACCATGCTACGGCCTTCATGCTCTGCGCGAACGACCCCTTGCGCACCGGCGGGCGCTCCAGCCCGTTGTCGGCGCGCCTCATGAGCGTGCCGCTTCGACCACGGCACGCGACACCGCTTTGGCCGACTTGTCCGGTCCGCCCTGCGGGGCCGGCGGCACCTTTCCGCCGACCTCGAAGAAGGTGTACGAGAGCGTGATCGTCTTGACGTCCTTTGGTAATTTCGGGTCGATGTAGAAAACGACTGGCCACTGCTTGGACTCGCCCGCCTTGAGCGTGTATTCGTTGAAGCAAAAACACTCGATCTTGTTGAAGTGGGCCATCGCCTGCATCGGCGCATAGCTGGGAATGGCCTGCGCGGCGATGGTGCGGTTCTGCACATTGCGGAACTCGTACATCACCGTGGCCATCTCGCCCGGATGCACCTCGATCGATCGCTGCGCTGGCTTGAATTCCCACGGTCCGCGGGCGTTGGCGTCGAATTCCACGGTGATGCTGCGGCTCCGGTCGACCTGCGTGTTGCGCGATGGCGTCGGGCCGAGGCCGGCCGATTGACGCTCAGCCACCGACAGCACATTGATGCCGAGCGCAGCACAGATCGCACGGTACATCGGCACCAGCGCGTAGCCGAATGCGAACATCAGGCTCACCACCACGAGCAGTTTTCCGAACATGCGCCAGTTGTCACCGCGCAGCAGTTCGGCCGATGAGAGGCGATTCGACAGTCGGGTCATGGTGGGTAGCGTCAAGCGTGCCAAGGGCCAGATCAGAAACCGACGGTCGCGCCCTTGAGCATGAAACCGAGGAATATCAGCACAGCGATCGCGCCCAGGATCTGACCAAGCCGCTGGTTCAGCTTCTTCTGTTCGGGCGTGGTCATCGGTTCTTTCAGCCGGGGGTGCCAGCGGTGCTCACGCAATCACCTTTGTGGCTGCGGCATTGAGCTTCGGCGGGGTTTCAAAGGTGTGGAATGGTGCGGGCGATGGCACTTCCCACTCGAGGCCTTCGGCACCCTCCCAAGGCCGCTGCGGTGCTGGCTCACCCTGACCGCGCATCATTGGCAATACAACGTAGAAGAAAAAATACACCTGCATCAGACCGAAACCGAATGCGCCCACGCTGGCCAGCGCGTTGAAGTCGGCGAACTGCATCGGATAGTCGGCGTAACGACGAGGCATGCCGGCCAGTCCCAGGAAGTGCATCGGGAAGAAGGTGATGTTGAAGAAGATCAACGAGCCCCAGAAGTGGATCTTGCCGCGCGACTCTTTGTACATCATGCCGGTCCACTTCGGACCCCAGTAGTACACCCCGGCGAACATGGCGTACAGCGAGCCTGCCACAAGCACATAGTGGAAGTGGGCCACGACGTAGTAGGTGTCCTGCAACTGGATGTCGATCGGTGCCATCGCCAAGATCAGGCCGGTGAAGCCTCCCATCGTGAAGACGAAGATGAAACCGACCGCAAACAGCATCGGCGTCTCGAAAGTCATCGACCCGCGCCACATCGTGGCGACCCAATTGAACACCTTCACGCCGGTGGGCACGGCGATCAACATGGTCGCGTACATGAAGAACAACTGGCCCGTCACCGGCATGCCGGTGGTGAACATGTGGTGGGCCCACACGATGAACGACAGGATGGCGATCGAAGCCGTGGCGTACACCATCGAGGCGTACCCGAACAGGCGCTTGCGCGAGAACGCCGGAATGATGGCGCTGACGATGCCGAAGGCCGGCAGGATCATGATGTAGACCTCGGGGTGCCCGAAGAACCAGAAGATGTGCTGGTACATCACGGGGTCGCCACCGCCAGCCGGATTGAAGAAGCTCGTGCCGAAGTGCCGGTCGGTCAGCGTCATCGTGATGGCGCCTGCCAACACCGGCATCACGGCGATCAGCAGAAAGGCCGTGATCAGCCAGGTCCAGCAAAACAGCGGCATCTTCATCAGAGACATGCCGGGCGCGCGCATGTTCAGGATCGTCACGATGATGTTGATCGAACCCATGATGGAACTGGCGCCCAGGATGTGCAGTGCAAAGATCGCCACGTCCATCGACGGACCCATCTGCAAAGTCAACGGTGCGTACAGCGTCCAGCCGGCAGCTGGCGCACCGCCAGGCATGGCAAACGTGGCAACCAGCGTGACGGCGGCCGGAATCATCAGCCAGAAGCTGAAGTTGTTCATGCGCGCAAACGCCATGTCGGCCGCACCGATCTGCAACGGAATCATCCAGTTCGCAAAACCAACGAAGGCCGGCATGATCGCGCCGAACACCATGATGATCCCGTGCATCGTGGTCAGCTGATTGAACAACTGCGGATTGACCAACTGCAGGCCAGGCTGGAACAGTTCGGCCCGGATCAGCAACGCCAGCACACCGCCGACCATCAACATCGTGAACGCGAACAACAGGTACATCGTGCCGATGTCCTTGTGGTTGGTCGCGTAAAGCCAACGACGCCAGCCGTGCGGATGGCCGTGATCGTGGTCGTGGGCGTGCTCGTCGGTGGTTTTTCCGGGAAGTCCCGCGGGATGGTCGATCACTGCGCTCATGGCGACTCCTTGTGTGCTTTGATGTGGCCGCTGTTCACTGGCGCGCCGCAACCACTTCGGCCGGCTGCACCCGTTGACCTGTCTGGTTCGACCAGTGGTTCTTCGTGTAGGTGATGACGGCCGCGATCTCGGTGTCGCTGAGCTGTTTCCAGGCCGGCATCGCGCCGTTGTTCTGGCCATTCAGCAACACCGCAATTTGCTTGCTCTTGTCGGCATCCAGCACCACCGCAGCACCGTCCAGTGCCTTGATCGCGCCGCCGCCCTTGCCGCTGGTCTGGTGGCAGGCGACGCAGTTGGCGGCGTAAACCTTCTCGCCGCGCGCCACCAGTTCGTCAAGCTTCCACTCCTTGCCCGGATCGTCGGCAAGTGCCGCCATCTCCTTGCGCTTGCCCGCCACCCAGACGGTGTAGTCGGGTTGCGACAGCACCTTCACGTGAATCGGCATGTAGGCGTGCTCCTTGCCGCACAGTTCGGCGCACTGACCGTAGAAGTCGCCCACCTTCTCGGCCCGAAACCAGGTGTCGCGCACGAAGCCGGGAATCGCGTCCTGCTTGATGCCGAACGCGGGCACCATGAAGGCGTGGATCACGTCGTTGGCGGTCGTGATGATGCGCACCTTGCGATCGACCGGAACAACCAGCGGGTTGTCGACTTTCAGCAGGTAGTTATCCGTGGGCGGCGGGCTTCCAGAATTGGACATGTCACGGTGCGCTACGTCCAGCGTCGACACGAAGCCCAAGCCTTCACCTTCGCCCTTGAGGTAGTCGTAACCCCATTTCCACTGCATGCCGGTGGCCTTGATGGTCAGGTCGGCCGATGATGTGTCCTTCATCGCCACGACGACCTTGGTGGCCGGCAGCGCCATCAGGATCACGATAACGAACGGCACGATCGTCCAAACGATCTCGACCGTCGTGCTCTCGTGAAAGTTGGCGGCCTTGTGGCCGCGCGATTTGCGGTGCTTGATGATCGAATAGAACATCACACCGAACACGCCGAGAAAGATTGCCGTGCAGATCACCAGCATGAAGTTGTGCAGCCAGCGCTGGTCGGCGGCAATGCGGGTGACCGGCTCGTGCAGGTTGAGCTGATGCACCGCCGGCCCGCCCGGCAGATCGTTGACCGCCAGTGCTGCCCGGGTTGCCAGCATCGCATACAGCATCAGGCCGAGCTGTCCCGTCTTTTGCCAAATTGCTTTGATCGTCATCTTGAATGCCGCTTCAGTTCCACTTTTAACTCTTGCCGTCATATCGCCGATGATGGCGCGACGGTATGACTTTGGCGCAGGGCCGAGCGAATTTCATCGGCGAGCTGGCGCCGAAGTTCGGGGCGCACGAACCGCCCCACAGCGATCCTTTGCCCCTGCCCCGACAGTTCGATCAACGACCGATCGCCGTGCTCCGGCTCCACGCGCACCCATTGGGACGCAAACTCGACCCGGTCGACACGGCTTCCGCAAGCATGCTCGACCGTCAGCCTGCCGCCTTGCAAACGGATGCTCTCGCTGTCGCAGGCATGCGAGGCATACACCATCAAGGCGACTCCGAGGGCCAACAACTCTATGCCTGCAAATGGCAGCACGAAGGTGGCGCCCTGGACCCAGAACCCCGCCGCGATGCCGAGCGACAAGACACAGCAAAGCAAATAGAAGCCCAGCAACTGCGATGGCGCAAGTGAGCAGTTGCGCTTTAAACGCCAGGTCAAGGAAACAGTCGGGCTGCCCAAAGATTCAATTTCGAGACCGAAGCGCAAAGCACTTGGAGCCCTCGTGGGCCCGGTCGGCCGTGCTGACAATATGGCAGACATACCGCTGAAATGCCTCAGTGAAATTTGCTGAAATTGATCATGCCGATCTCGGCAAAATCGATATGCACCGAAAGCCAGTCAATCGCCGAAATTTCTCAGCTCCGGCATGACTCTGACCTCGTTAGAGTTTAGCCGACAGCGGGTGATGTCATGGGGTGCGGGCTGAACGCAGCAGACTGCGCATGGTTTCCAGCGAGACGGCGGTCGGTGCGCCGGGCGGCGCCCGCAGCGCAACCTTGAAGGCGTGGCCGTAGGCGATCTCGAAACTCAGCCCGATCCGCCCGTCTTCGCCGGCCAGCGCAGCCAGTTCATCCAGCAACCGCGCGCGCCAGCGCGGCGTGCGCAGGCCGGCGAACCGGCCCGCCGCGATGTTGCCACCCAGCGACGCAAGCTCGCCCAGCAGCGCCTGCGGGCCGTCCCAACGCAGCGTGAGCGTTTCCTGGTCCATGACGGGATCGCCGAAACCGGCATGCACCAGCATGTCGCCGAGATCGTGCATGTCAACGAAGTCAGGCGTCGGCGTCGGCCAGCCGAGCCGACGGTACAGGGCGCGCAACTCGCGCAACGTGCCGGGGCCGGGGCACGAGAACATCACGAAGCCGTCCACCTCCAGCGCCTGGTGCCAGCGGGCGAACAGGCTCGGCGGGTCTGGTTCGGCGTGCAGCATCATGTTGGCCCAGACCATCTGCACACCGGCCGGCAGCGCTTGATCCTGCAACTGCGCAGCCGGACCTGCGCCGCTCCAACGACGCGCGGTCCACCAAGGCGGTCGCGCCAGTTGCAGGCTGCGCTGCAACATCGCGGGCGTCGGCTCGACAGCGACGCGGCGTGCCTCTGGACGCGCGCGCGCGAGCAATTCGGCGCTGGCGCCCGACCAGCCCCACCAGTCGAGCAGCACAGCCGGTCGCAGCCGGATCAGTTCGAGCCGCTCGCCCATGCGCCGCGCTACTTCGGCGTGCAGCCAGGGCGGCTGCTCGGCACGCGACAGCCGCCGCAGCGCAGCGGCCACGGCGTGGCCGTCCGGCCGGGGCGGCGAAGTCGGTGGCGATTCGGGCATCGGGCAGTATATTGATGCAATGCGGCTGCTTCGAGGGTTCACCAGCGTCAGCCGCCCCTCGGCCTGGCTGTCCAGCCAGTGCGGCATTTGCCGAGGCTGGGGCCGCCAGCGGGTTTGTGCAGACTGCCTCGAACGCCACGCACCCGAGCAGCCGCGTTGCGTGCGCTGCGCGCTGGAAGTGCCGGCAGGCGTGCGGGTCTGCGGCCACTGCCTGACCGATCCGCCGTCGTTCGACAGCTGCGTCGCCGCGCTCACCTATGGCTATCCGTGGGACGCCCTGATCACCCGCTTCAAGTTCGACGCTGCGCTCGACCTCGCCCCGCTGCTGGCCGATCGGCTGTTGCTGGCCCAGCGTCGCGCTGGCGCCGACCCGCCCGGGCTGCTGTTGCCGGTGCCGCTGAGCGCCCAGAGACTGCGCGAGCGCGGCTACAACCAGGCGTGGGAAATCGCCCGCCGGCTGGGCCGCGAGTTGCATGCCGAAGCGAGTGCCGACCTGCTGTTGCGCATCAAGGACACGCCCCACCAGCTGCAGCTGCCGTTGGCCCAACGCAGCGCCAACGTGCAGGGCGCCTTCGCCATCGAGCCGGCCCGACTGGCTGGTTTGCGTGGCCGCGAGGTCACGCTGGTCGACGATGTGTTGACGACCGGCGCCACCGCCAACGAAATCGCCAAGGTGCTGCTACGGGCCGGCGCGGTGCGCGTGCAGTTGTGGGTGGTGGCACGCACTCCGCGTCGTGGCGACGCCTGAACGGCGGGTCTGATGTTCAACATCGTGCTGGTGCACCCCGAGATACCGCCGAACACAGGCAATGTGATCCGGCTCGCCGCCAACACCGGCTGCGCGCTGCACCTGATCGAACCGCTCGGGTTCGAACTCGACGACGCCCGACTGCGCCGGGCCGGGCTCGACTATCACGAATACGCGCCGCTGCACCGGCACGCCAGCTGGCAGGCATTCGTCGACACCGCCCGACCCGACCCGCTGCGGCTGTACGCGTTCACGGTGCGCGGCGCCCGGCCGTTCGCCGATGTCAGTTGGGCAGCCGGCGACTGGCTGGTTTTCGGCTCCGAAACGGCCGGACTGCCGGATGACGTGCGCGCGCAGTTCGCTGCGACCATGCGTGTGCGGTTGCCGCTGCGGCCCGATCAGCGCAGCCTCAACCTGAGCAATGCGGTGGCGGTGGCGGTGTTCGAAGCCTGGCGCCAGTGCGGCTACGCAGGCGGCGCTTGATGCGCGGGCGAGTAGGCGGCGAGCCGATCCGCTTTGGGGTGATGCCCCCGACCGAACCCGAGCCACGACGCGGCCTCGTCCCGCAGCAGCGGCGGCATCCGACCCAGTTCACGCACCAGCACCCGTCGTTCTGAATCCACAGCCTTCGACCGCCAGTTCTGGCAAGGCGGGTAGAAGTCGGGAATGAGCACCGGCCCGCGATCAGGTCGCCTCTGAACGCGCCTCGCGATGCATCAGCCGGCGCAGGGCCTCGTCGGGCGTCACCTCGCCCTGCAACACCTCGACCACGGCCTCGGTGATCGGCATGTCGACGCCTTGTGCATGGGCCCGGCGCAGCACCATCGCCGCGCTGCGCACGCCTTCAGCGACATGCCCGAGTTCGGCCAGGATCTGTGCCAGCGCGGCGCCCTGCGCCAGCCTGATGCCGACCTGTCGATTGCGCGACAGCTCGCCGGTGGCGGTCAACACCAAATCGCCCAGCCCGGACAAGCCCATGAATGTCTCGGCGCGCGCACCGAGCGCCACGCCGAGCCGTGTCATTTCTGCCACGCCGCGCGTGATCAGGGCAGCGCGCGCGTTCAGTCCCAGGCCCATGCCGTCGCACAGGCCGGTGGCGATGGCCAGCACGTTCTTCACCGCCCCGCCGACTTCGACCCCGACCAGATCGCTGGATGTGTAGATGCGCAGGCTGTCGCTGTGCAGCGCTTCGACGGCCAGACCGCACAGCCGCTCGTCCAGGCTGGCCGCGACCAGCGCCGTCGGCTGGCTGCGGGCCACCTCGATGGCGAAGCTGGGACCCGACAGCGCGCCGACCGGCATCGGCAGGTTCAGCGCGTCAGCCACTTCGTGGCCGAGCCAGCCGGTGCCGTCCTGGAATCCTTTGCACAGCCAATACACGCCCGGGCCGCCGGACCGCAGCACCGCCAGCATCTCGTGCAGCGCCGCCATCGGCGTGGCGATGATCAACAGGCCGTCGCGGGCATGGCCCAAGGCGCTGACCAAGTCACTGCCGACCTGCAGCGTCGGCGGCAGCACGACGCCGGGCAGGTAGCGCGCATTGCGACGCATCGACCGCATTTGCGCCGCTTGCGAAGGATCGCGGGTCCACAGTCGCGTGCTGTGGCGCGCCGCAGTGCTGACCGCCAGCGCGGTGCCCCAGGCGCCGGCGCCGAGCACCGTCAGGTTCACGCCGCGCCCGCCGGTCTCAGTTCAGCGTGTTGGCGGGGCCGGCGCCATTCACCGACGCTGCAGCCTGAGCCTGCTGGGCTTCAAACATTGCCTGGAAATTCACTTCGGACAACAGCACCGGCGGGAAGCCCGCACGCGTGCAAACATCCGAGACGATGGCGCGCAGGTACGGGTAGACGATGCCCGGGCAAGCGATACCGATGATCTGTTGCATCTGCTCTTCGGGAATGTTGCGGATCTCGAAAATGCCGGCCTGCTTGGCTTCGACTAAAAACAGCGTCTTGTCGCTGACCTTGGTCGTGACGGTGGCGGTCACCGTCACCTCGTAAATGCCGTCGGCGATCGGGCTGGCGCCCATGGCGAGATTGATCTCGACCTGGGGCTGAGTCTGCTCGAGCAGGATCTGCGGCGAGTTCGGCTGCTCCAGCGACAGGTCCTTCAGGTACAGGCGTTGAATCTGGAATACGGGGTTCTGGTTGTCGTCGGCCATGGCAATCTCGTGAAGGGGTGCGCCGCCACCGGAAATGGCGCGGCCAGCGGGGCAGATTATTGCCGACCCGACCCCGGTTTCATGCCGGCGAGCCGTGCAGCATGGGCAGCAGGCCACCACGCTGATCGAGTTCGACGAGGTCGTCACAACCACCCACGTGCGTGCCGCCGATGAAGATTTGCGGCACGGTGCGGCGTCCAGTGAGCTCGATCATGGTGGCTCGCTCGACCGGGTTCAGGTCGAGCCGGATTTCCTCTATCTGCGACACGCCACGCTGCTGCAGCAAGGCCTTGGCCCGAATGCAGTAGGGACAGGTCTGAGTGGTGTAGATCTTCACGGGCTGCATGGGTGATTCCATCAAAGAGTTGCGGACTGACCGTGGTGCAAGTCGGTCAGCGCAATAAAAGCCGGGCAGCTTGGGCGGTACAGGCTAGGCTCGCTTCTCGACCGGCAGATTGGCTTCGCGCCAAGCCACCAGCCCGCCGGCCAGCACCCGCGCATTGGCGTAGCCAAGCTTTTTGAGCAGCGTAACCGCACGACCCGACCGGGTGCCGGTCCGGCACACCACCACCAGCGGCAGTGCCTTGTTCTTGGGCAGCGAGCTGGATGCTTCCAGGCCGGCGAGCGGAATGCTGCGGGCACCGGCCGCGTGGCCGGCCGCGTATTCGGCCGGTTCGCAGACGTCGATCAACATTGCCTTCTCACGGTTGATCAATTGCACGGCCTCGGCCGTCGACACCTTGTCGCCGCCGGGAGCACCGCCCTTGATCAAGGGCCATATCAACAGCCCGCCAGACGTGATGGCCGCCAGAAACAGTACCCAATTGTCGACAAAGAACTTCACGAAGGAGCCAATGCTATTGAAACAAGACCGCGATTATAGAATTTGGCACCCCGGCCTCGGCTGCGGCGCCAACCCTCTCGCCCTGAATCGAAACCGCATGCCCACACTCGTACTGATCCGCCACGGCGAGTCGACCTGGAACCTGGACAACCGCTTCACCGGCTGGACCGACGTCGATCTGACGCCGACCGGCGTGGCGCAAGCGAAGGAAGCCGGGCTGCTGCTGAAGGCCGCGGGCTTCGAATTCGATGTGGCGTACACCTCGGTGCTCAAGCGCGCGATCTGGACGCTGTGGCACGCACTCGACCAGATGGACCGCACCTGGCTGCCGGTGCGCAACTCGTGGCGCCTGAACGAGCGCCATTACGGCGCGCTGCAAGGCCTCAACAAGACCGAAACGGCCAAGCAGTACGGTGACGCGCAGGTGCTGGTCTGGCGCCGCAGCTACGACACGCCGCCACCGGCGTTGACGGCCGACGACGCGCGCTGCGAGCGCCTCGATCTGCGCTACGCCGGGCTCGAACCCGGCCAGGTGCCGCTGACGGAATGCCTGAAGGACACCGTCGACCGCGTCATGCCGCTGTGGCAACAAGTCCTCGCGCCAGCGTTGCGAGGCGGACAGCGCGTCTTGATCTCCGCGCACGGCAACAGCATCCGAGCGCTGGTCAAGTATCTGGACGGCGTCTCGGACGACGACATCGTCAATCTGAACATCCCGAACGGCATTCCGCTGGTCTACGACCTTGACGCCGACCTGAAGCCGGTCGGCAGCCGTTACCTGGGCGATCCCGAAGCGGCCGCACGCGCTGCCGCTGCGATCGCGAACCAGGCCAGGTCGGGGGCCTGATCTGCCCAGCCGGCCCGGCCTGCGCAGTCGCGGGCCGGCCGACTCACTGCGCCAGGCCGTACAGGCGCTCGGGCAGCACGCGAAGCACCAGGCTCTTGTCGGCCACCGTGGCACTGATGGCAAATTCGGCCTGGCGGGTATCACGCACCGGTGCAAAGACGTGCGGCTTGCCGTGGCGGTCGGTCAGGCAGGCCGCCATTGGCGTGCTGGCCGAGGCGCCGCGGCGCACCACGACCGCCACCTCGCCCGACTTCAGCTGCACCAGGTCGCCCGGCGGATAGATGCCGAACTCCTTGATGATCGCCATCGACACCGGCCCGCCACCGTCGTCCTGGAACAGCTGGCGCGCCGCGACCTGCACCGCCAGGGCCGCCCGGTTCGCGCGTGGCGCCATCTTGGCCATGAACACATCCACATGGCGCAGCGCGCTGGCCAGTTCATCTGTCGCTTTCAGTCCCGACGGATAGCCGCTGCCGTCGGGGCGCTCGTGGTGCTCGGCGACGGTGCGCAACCACTCGGCATCCATCACGCCGCGTTCGCGCAGCATGTCGACCGCCAGGCTCGGGTGCAGCCGGATCAGCGCGCGCTGCTTCTCGGTCGGCGGTCCGTCCTGCGATGCCAGCACGCCCTGCAGGTCCAGGCACGCCATGTTCATCGTCAGCGCGGCTTCGAGCAGCGTCAATGTGCGGGCCTCGTCCCAGCCGAGCCGGGTCGCGACCAGGCAACCGACCATCGCGCAGTGCAGCGAGTGCAGCACGCCATAGCCCTTCAGCCGCGTCGGATCCTGGCGCACCGCCAGATAGATCGCGATGTCGGGGTCGCGACGGGTCAGGGTCATCGCCAGCCGCGCGAGCGCCGCCAGTTCGCCCGGCCACTGTGCAGCATCGGTCGCATTCCTCAACACGCCGTCGAGTTGTGCCAGCAAAGCGGACCATTGCGTGAACAGCGTCTGCTTCGGCACGAAGGCGGGCGCCTTCGATGCGGCCTGCGCCGCCAACGCCTCGGCGCGGCGCGCCTCGACTTCCTCGACGTCCACGAAAACGCCGCGCGTCAGCAGGGCGGTCATCAGGTTTTCGTCATGGATCACATGACCGCGCGCCAGCAGCAGTTTGGCGTGGGAGTCGCGCACGCCCCACGGCAGCGGTTCGCCCAGCTGGATCTGCTCGCGGACCAGCTTCAACAGTTGCATCGTGAACTCCTGTTCAGCTCGTCGGGCGGCAGATTGTCAACACACCGACCGACGCAAGTATCGCGCCGCAGCGCGCCCTTCGTGCTCAGGAAACCGGCACCGGCGGCACGCCGGGCAGAGCTTCGAGCATTGCGTCGCGCAGACCCACGGCCAGCGCACGCCGGCACAGTTGGCGGGTTCCCTGCGCCGGCAACAGGCTGACCTGCACCTGCAGCCGATCGGCGCGGGCCGCTGCCCAGATCGATTGCAGCAGCGTGGTGTCGCCGACGAACGCCGCCGCGGGACTGACCTCATGGCCGGCGTCGCGGTAGCGCAGGGTCAGCGGCTGCACCGGCGTGCCGGTCGAGATCGCCGCCTGCAGCAGGTTGGCATGAAACGGCAGCAGGCCGCGGCCGTCGCTGGTGGTGCCTTCCGGGAAGACCGCGAGCGTCTCGCCGTCTTTCAGCGCCTGCGCCACCAGATGCACCACGCGCATCGCGTCGCGCTTGCGCTCGCGTTCGATGAACAACGTGCCGCCACACGCCACCAGATAGCCGAGCACGGGCCACCGGCGCACGTCGGACTTCGACACGAAGCGCGCCGGATGCACCGCATTGATGGCGAGGATGTCGAGCCACGAGACGTGGTTGGCAACCATCAGTACCGGCCCTGGGTGCGCCGTGCCGCTGGAGCGCAGCTCCACACCCAACGCGTGCAGCATGCGCGCCGACCAGCGACTCACCTGCTGCATGCGCCGGGGGGCCGTGAGAAACGGAAAGACGGCCGCGCAGATCAGCACGCCCTGCAGCACCGTCAGCGTGCTCCAGGCCAGCCGAAATGCGGCCCTCAGCCCCGTCAAGCCGGGCTCGCCTGGTGTGCGATCTGCCCGCCCACCACCGTCCAGCGCACGCGGCCCGGCATTTCGTAGCCGGCGAACGGCGTGTGGCGGCCCTGGCTGCGCCACTGCGAAGGCTCGACCCGCCAATGTGCGCCGGCGTCGAACACGCACAAGTCGGCCACGCCGCCGACCACCAGCCGGCCGGCACTGGCGGCCAGCGAACCGAGCGCCGGGCCGAGCACGCGCACCGGCGCGCTGGTCACGCAGACGAGCGCGCGCACCAGCGGCAGGTTGCTCTGCTCACCCCACTTCAACGCCAGACTGAGCAGCAGTTCGAGCCCGCTGGCGCCGGGCTCGGCCTCGGCGAACGGCAGGTGCTTGGCGTCTTCGCCAACCGGCGTGTGGTCGCTGACCAGCGCGTCGATCGTGCCGTCGGCCAGGCCGGCGCGCAGCGCGTCGCGATCGCGCTGCTGACGCAGGGGCGGCGTCAAGCGCATCGCGGCGTTGAAGTAGCCGATGTCGACGTCAATCAGGTGCAGCTGATTGATGCTGACGTCGCAGCTGACGCCGAGCCCGTCGGCCTTCGCGCGGCGCACCAGCTCGACGCCGGCCGCGCTGCTCAGGCGGCACAGGTGGACCCGCGCACCGGTGTCGCGCACCAGCTCGAACAGGGTCGACAGCGCGATCGTTTCGGCCAGCACCGGCACGCCGGACAGGCCCAGACGCGTGGCCAGCGGGCCCTTGGCCGCCACGCCGTTGCCGAGCCAGGCGTCGTTCGGACGCAGCCACACCGCGTAGCCGAAGGTCGAGGCGTACTGCAGCGACCGGTGCAGCACCAGCGTGTCTTTCATCACCACGTCGGCCTGCGAAAAGCCGACGCAGCCGGCCTGCGTCAGCGCCGTCATCTCGGTCAGCACCTCGCCCTGCAGGCCGCGCGTCAGGGCTCCGAGCGGGAACAGCCGCGCCAGGTTCAGGTTGCGCGCGCGAAACTTGAGCATCTGCACCAGGCCCGGCTCGTCGAGCACCGGGTCGGTATCGGGCGGGCACACCAGGCTGGTGACGCCACCAGCCACCGCGGCGGCCATCTCGGACTCGAGCATGCCCTCGCCGCCGTGGCCCGGCTCGCGCAGCCGGGCGGCGAGGTCGACCAGGCCGGGCGCTACCACCAGCCCGGCCGCGTCGATGCAGCGCTCGGGCTCGAAGTCGTCGCTGATCTGCCCCAGCGCCACGATGCGGCCACTGGCGATGGCCACGTCGCCGGGCTCGTCGCGCCCGGATGCCGGGTCGACCAACCGTCCGTTGCGTATCAGCAGCTTCATCGGTGCGCGGCGTTCAGGCGACATTGCCGGCGATGATCGACATCACCGCCATGCGCACCGCGATGCCGAATGTGACCTGCGGCAAGATCACGCTTTGCGCGCCGTCGGCAACTGCCGAAGCGATCTCGACCCCGCGGTTGATCGGCCCGGGATGCATCACGATGGCGTCGGGCCGGGCCAGCGCCAGCTTGTCGGGCGTGAGGCCGTAGTTCTTGAAATATTCCGCGGCGCTCGGCAGCATCGCACCGCTCATGCGCTCGTTTTGCAGGCGCAGCGTGATGATGACGTCGGCACCGCGAATGCCCTCGGCCATGTCGTGGCAAACATGCACACCCATCTCGCGCAGGTCGCCCGGCACCAAGGTCTTCGGGCCGACCGCGCGGATCTCGGGCACGCCCAGCGTGGTCAGCGCATGGATGTCGGAGCGCGCCACGCGCGAGTGCACGATGTCGCCGACGATCGCCACGGTCAGGCCGGTGAAGTCGCGTTTGTAGTGACGGATCGTGTACATGTCGAGCAGCCCCTGCGTCGGGTGCGCATGCCGCCCGTCGCCGGCGTTGACCACGTGCACATGGGGTGCGCAGTGCTGCGCGATCAGGTACGGCGCGCCGCTCTCGGAATGGCGCACCACGAACATGTCGGCGTGCATGGCCGACAGGTTGGCGATCGTGTCGAGCAGGCTCTCGCCCTTGGCGGCCGACGAACGCGCAATGTCCAGATTGATGACGTCGGCGCTCAGCCGCTTGGCGGCGATCTCGAAAGTGGTGCGCGTGCGCGTGCTGTTCTCGAAGAACAGGTTGAAGACGCTCTTGCCGCGCAGCAGCGGCACCTTCTTGACCTCGCGCTCGTTGACGCTCAGGAAGGTGCCGGCGGTGTCGAGAATGTGCGTCAGCGTGGCCCGTGGCAGGCCTTCGATCGACAGCAGGTGAATCAGCTCGCCGTGCCGGTTGAGCTGCGGGTTGTGGCGGTTCATGCGGCGCGCGATCTGTTCCGCGGCGATGGCTGTCGCGTCGGCGACTGCGGGGCCCACGCGCCTCGGGACGGCGCCTCGCGGGCCAGCGCCTTGCAGGCGACCACCTCTCGGCCGACCGCCTCTCGGGCCGGCGCCGAACACAGCGTGCCGGCCCGGGGCTGCGTTGCACGACGCGACACTTCGGCCGGCACCCGGCGCATCAGTTGCCCGCCTCGATGTCGAAGCTGAAGCGGCCCGACGCGCCGCGGGCCAGCGACAGGCGCTGGCCTCGGGGCAAGGCCATGCGCGCGGCAGAAAACGCCGCCTCGACGGGAAGCTCGCGACCGCCGCGGTCCACCAGCACCGCCAGCGCCACGCTGGCCGGCCGGCCGAAGTCGTACAACTCGTTGATGGCGGCGCGGATCGTGCGGCCGGTGTAGAGCACGTCGTCGACCAGCAGGATGTGCCGTCCCTCCACCTCGAACGGCAGGCGGGTGTGGTTGGCGCCGCTGCTGAGCCCGCGCGAGCCGAAGTCGTCGCGGTGCAGCGCACTGGAGATCACGCCCGGCTCGCCGGGCAGCGCCAAGTCGCGCTGCAGCCGCTCGACCAGCCAGGCGCCACCGGACCAGACGCCGACCAGCACCGTGGCAGGCTGCAACAGGCCGCGCACAGCCGAGCGCAACTCCTCGTACAGCGCCTCGGCATCGAGCTGCAGGCTGCTCATCGGCGGGCGTCCAGGCTGGCCAGGAACTGCTCGAGGATGATGGCCGCCGACGCCGCGTCGACGTCGGAAGCATGCATCTGCAGCGCCTCGGTGGTGCTGTAGCGTTCGTCGACTTCGTGCACCGGCAGCTTGAAACGGCCGCCGAGCTGGCGCGCGAAGCGGCGCGCCCGGGCGGTGTTGTCGTGCTCGGCGCCGTCGGGATGAAAGGGCACGCCCACCACCAGGGCGCCGGGCTGCCAGTCGTCGATGTAGCGCCCGATGGCAGCGAAGCGCGGCTCGCCGATCGCGGCGACCGTGCCGAGCGGACTGGCAGCGCCCGTCAGGCTGTTGCCACTGGCCACACCGACCCGCCGGGTGCCGAAGTCGAACGCGAGGAAGCTGCTCGGCGTGCCACGGGCGTGTCGACCGGGCGCGGTCATGGGCGCGGCCGGTGCATGGACCCACGGTCTGCGTGCGCGCCGGCGTGGCGCGCAACGATTACCGACATACCGCCGTGCTGCCCACCCCGGGCATCCCGCTTCGGGCGGCCCGGCGGGCTGGTTGAAGCGACTTCGGTCTGCGCCCTCCGGCATTCGCCGCTGAAGCGGCCCAGCGGGCTCATGCGTGGCCCGCGTCCTGGCTCAGCATGCGCACGTCGATGCCGAGCAGCAACAACGCCTTGTCGTAGCGCTGTTCGACCGGGGTGTCGAAGATGATGCCGGGCTCGGCGCCGACGTTGATCCAGCCGTTCCGGCTCATTTCGTCTTCCAGTTGCCCGGCGCCCCAGCCGCTGTAGCCAAGCGTGACGAGCAACTTCTTCGGTCCCGCGCCGGCTGACAGCGCCTCCAGCACGTCCTTGCTGGTCGTCATGGCAAGTCCGCCCGGAATCTGCAGCGACGAGTTGTAGCCACCGCCCTCGCCGTCGGCGCCTTCGTGCAACACGAAGCCGCGTTCGGTCTGCACCGGCCCGCCGAAGTAGACCGGCGCATCGGCCAGGTCGGCACGGTCCAGCGGCAACTCGACCTTGTCGAACAGGTTCTTCAGCTTGATGTCGATCGGCTTGTTGATGACCAGGCCGAGCGCGCCCTTCTCGGTGTGCTCGCACAGGTACACCACCGTGCCGGCGAAGGTGCCGTCGCCCATGCCGGGCATGGCGATCAGGAACTGGTTGGTGAAATTCACGATCGGCGCATTCATCAGTTTATTTTATTCCTGCGGCAAACTCGCGGCATGAAAGCAACACGGGAAGACGGCCTGGTCGAACGACCGGCGAAGACGCTCGACAAGGCGCTGGCATGGTTTCGCCGCGACCTGCGCATCGACGACCAACCGGCGCTGCACCACGCATTGAGGGCGGCCCGGCAGGTCTGGTGCGTGTTTGTCTACGACCGCGCCATCCTCGATGCGCTGCTCGCCCGCGGCCTGCGCGCCGACCGCCGCATCGAGTTCCTCCACGCCAGTCTGGCCGAGCTGCACCTGCAGTTGCGCGATCTCGCGGCGCGCCACGGGGTGCAGGATGCCGGCCTGATCGTGCGCCACGCGGCGGCGGTTGACGAAATCCCGCGGCTCGCGCAGGCGCTGCAGGTGCAGGCCGTCTATGCCAGCCACGACGACGACCCGTACGCGCTGACGCGCGATGCACGGGTGCGCGGCCGCCTGGCCGACCACGGCATCGCGCTGCACACCGGCAAGGACCACGTCGTGTTCGAGCGCAGCGAAGTGCTGACGCTGAGCGGCAAGCCGTACAGCGTCTACACGCCGTACAAGAACGCCTGGCTGAAGAAGTTCGATGCTGGCATGTTGCCGGCCCATCTGGTGGAGCCGCATGCCGACGCACTGGCCGCGCTGCCGCCGGCATCGATCGCTGGCGCGATGCCCGGTCTGGCCGAGCTGGGCTTCGAGCCGACCAACCTGCACGAGCTAAGGCTGGGCATCGGCAGCAGGGGTGCACGGGCGCAGCTCGACGACTTCCTCGAGCGCATCGACGCTTACGAAGATACGCGCAACTTCCCCGCCGTGAAAGGACCGAGCTATCTGTCAGTGCACCTGCGGTTCGGCACGCTGTCGGTGCGCGAATTGGCGCGGCTGGCGCACGCACGCATGCAAGGCCCGGGCGGGCGCGGCGCAGAGGTCTGGTTGTCCGAGCTGATCTGGCGCGACTTCTATCACCAGGTGCTGCACCACTATCCGCACGTCGTGAGCGCCAGCTTCAAGTCCGAGTACGACCGCATCCGCTGGGAACACGGGCCGCAGGCCGAGGCGAATTTCCAGGCCTGGTGCGACGGCCGCACCGGCTACCCGCTGGTCGACGCCGCGATGGCGCAGATCAACCAGACCGGCTACATGCACAACCGGCTGCGCATGGTGGTGGCGAGTTTCCTGGTGAAGGACCTGGGCGTGTCGTGGCAGCGCGGCGAGCAATATTTCGCCGATCACTTGAACGACTTCGACTTGGCGGCCAACAACGGTGGCTGGCAATGGGCGGCCTCCAGCGGTTGCGATGCGCAACCCTATTTCCGCATCTTCAACCCGGTCAGCCAGAGCGTGAAGTTCGATTCGCAGGGCAAGTTCATTCGCCGCTATCTGCCGCAGTTGGCGGCGCTGCCCGACGCGGCGCTGCACGCGCCCTGGCTGGCCCGCCCGATCGATCTGTCTGCCGCCGGGCTGGTGCTCGGCCGCGACTACCCGTTGCCGGTGGTCGACCATGCCGAGGCGCGCGAGCGAACGTTGGCACGCTACGCCGTGGTCAAGGCGGCGCCGGCCTAAACTTAAAACAGCTCGACATCGCTGGCGCGCGCATCGTCGACCAGCACGCCGCCGCTCACCAGGTCGGCATGGTCGTGGATCTGGTTGCGGCCGCTCGACTTGGCGTGATAGACCGCCTTGTCGGCGCGCTCGAAGGCGCCGCTCGGCGTGTCGCCCGGTCTCATCTGGGTCAGCCCGATGCTGACTGTGATGCGACCCACCTGCGGGAACGCATAACCTTCGACGTGCCTGCGCAGCCGCTCGAAAGCCGCACGGGCACCGGCCGCCTCGGTGCAACGCATCAGCACCACGAATTCCTCGCCGCCGAAGCGGTACAACCGGTCGTGCAGCCGGAACGTGCTGCGCATCAGGTGCCCCAGCAAGAGCAACACCTCGTCGCCGATCAGGTGGCCGTGGTTGTCGTTGACGCGTTTGAAATGGTCGATGTCGAGCAATCCCAGCCAGTGCTGACCTTCGGCCACGGCACCCCGCCGGCCGTCGATGTCGGGCGTTGATGCCGCCATGGACTCCCGCGCGGCGTTCATGAAACTCATGTCGAAGGTCTTGCGGTTGAGCAGTCCGGTCAGCGTGTCGCGCTCGCTGTAGTCGAGCAGACCGAGAAAGTTGCCGTAGACGCGCAGGAAGCTCGTCACCAACATTTGTTGCTGCGCGTCGAGCGCCCGGGCCGACTCGACATCGATCACGGCCTCCGTTTCGCCGTCGTTGACGAGCGGAAACACGGTGCGATGCGGATCGCCCGTCACCGGCACGATGCGCTGCTGCTCGAACGCGAGCAAGCGCGCGCTGTCGGCATCGCGCCGCGGCAGCAAGTCCAGCTCGACCCACGGTGGGTCGGCCGTGGCCATCGCGTCGGTGGCGCCCAGCCGGGCGTGCGCCAGCCAGCGCTCGTCGCCCGGCTCGCCCACGCTGCGGTAGATCGCCACCGACAGCGGACGCAACAGGTCGCGCAGTGCACCGGCGAGCGACAGGTCGAGCCGTTCCCGGTCGCGAAAGCCGGTCATCTCGGCCAGGTGGTCGATGAGCGCGGGCATGGCAGGTCAGCCCGGCGAATCTGCCGTGGTGTAGCGGCCGACCAGCGCGAGCAGATCTTCTTCGGAGTACGGCTTGCCCAGGTAATGGGCAACCCCCAGCTCGGCCGCGTAGTCGCGGTGCTTTTGCGCGATGCGCGACGTGATCATGATCACCGGCAGGCCACGCAGCCGCTCGTCGGCCCGCATGTTGCGCACCAAGTCGAAGCCGTCCATGCGCGGCATCTCGATGTCCGACAGCACGATCCGCGGCAGCTCCTCGGCCAGCCGTTCGAGCGCGTCCAAGCCGTCCTTGGCCAAGGTGACGCGGTAGCCTTCACGCACCAGCAGTCGTTGTGTGACGCGGCGCACGGTCAGCGAATCGTCCACCACCAGCACCAGCGGTGCGAGCGGCTCCACCGCTGCCGGCGTCGGCGACAAGCCATGCAGCCCGGCATCGGGCCCGCTGCGACCAGCGGCGCGAGCGTCGTCACCGTACAGCGTGGCCAGCGCCACCGGGTTGTAGATCAGCGCCACCGCGCCCGAGGCCAGCAGCGTGATGCCCGCCAGTCCGGGCAGGCGGACCATCTGCGCGCCCAGGTTCTTGACGACCACTTCGTGGTTGCCCAGCACTTCGTCGACCTGCACCGCCACGCGTTGCTGCGCACTGCGCACCACCACCACGGCGCGCGTGCGACCGCTCGATTCGGTGCTGCGCGGACCCTGCTGCAACAGCGCGCCGAGCCAGTAGAAGGGCATCGACCGGTCCGACACCGTGAACGATCCGCTGGCGTGGGCCGCGTCGATTTCCTCGGGCAGGGCGCGGCGCACGATCTCCACCAGCGTCGACGGCACCGCCACGACGGCGCTTCCGCAACGCAACATCACGACCTGCGTGACCGCGGTGGTCAGCGGCAGGATCAGCTTGAACGAAGTGCCCTGGCCGGCCGCCGTGGCGGTCTCGATGCGGCCGCCCATCGCGTTGACTTCCGACAGGACCACGTCCATGCCGATGCCACGACCTGCCAGTTCGGTGACGCTGCCGGCGGTCGAAAAACCGGGCTTGAAGATCAGGTTGGCCAGTTCACCGTCGGTCGGCTGCGCATCGGGCGCCAGCAAGCCGAGCGCCAGGCCCTTCTCGCGGATGCGCGGCAGGTTCAGCCCGGCACCGTCGTCACGCACTTCGACACCGACCTCGTTGCCCTCGTGGCTCAGCGCCACGGTGATCGAGCCGTTCGCTTCCTTGCCTGCGTCGCTGCGGGCCTGCGGCGATTCGATGCCGTGCGTGACGCAGTTGCGCAGCAGGTGCTCGAACGCCGGCGTCATGCGCTCCAGCACGCCGCGGTCGACCTCGACCGCGCCGCCGACGATGTCCAGCCGCACCTGTTTGCCGGTTTCCTTGGCGGCCAAACGCACCACGCGGTACAGCCGGTCGGCCTGGCTCTCGAACTCGACCATTCGGGTGCGCAACAGACCGTCCTGCAGGTCGCGCGTCAGGCGCGCCTGGGCGATCAGTTCGTCCTCGGCGCTTTGCAGCGAGCGTTGCAGGGTGCGTTGCACGGTCGCCACGTCGTTGACCGACTCGGCCATCGAGCGCGTGATTTCCTGGAAACGCGTGAAGCGATCCGACTCGAGCGGATCGAACGCCTCTGCCGCGGCCTTGGCGGCCTCAATGCGCGAACTCATCTGCGTCTCGGCCTGCAACTCGATGTCGTGCAGATGGCTGCGCAGGCGGTCCAGGTTTTCCGTCAGGTCGACCAGCGAAGCCTTGATCTGCTGCACCTGCGCCTCGATGCGCGAGCGCGCGATGCTCACCTCGCCCGCATGGTTGACCAACTGATCGAGCAGCGGCGCGCGCACCCGCACCGTGGTCTGCGCCGCGGCCTGCACCCGCTCGGGCGCGCTGCGCGGCGCGCTGTCGCCACCGACGAAGCGTGACCAGTCGATGGCCGACGCAGCATCAAGCGCATCGGCTGCCAGCGCCGACGGCGCCTGCCCGTCGCCGGTCGCAGGCGTCGGGGGCAAAGTCGCCGCGCCGTCGAGCAGGGTCTCGCGCTGCGACTCGGCCGAGGCCAGATCTGCCGGCCGGTGGTCGGGCGACATCGATGGTGCCGGCGTTCCTGCCAGCACTCCGAGTGTGGTCTGACCCGGCACGGCAGGCACGGCGTTGGTCTGCAACGTGACCGCTGCCTGCGCATAGCTCTGCGCGTCGCTGGCGCGCAGCGCTTCGAAGCAGCGCGACATGGCGTCGCAACCGGACTGCAGCGTCTCGATGTCCGAGGCTTCGGCCGGCGGGTGCGCCGCCAGCCACTCGATGCGCGACTCGAGCCGATGCGCCAGTTCGCCCAGCCGCATCGCTCCGGCCAGCCGCGCACCGCCCTTGAGCGTGTGCAGCGCGCGCATGCAGGCCGCGGGCGCGCCGGCTTCGGTCGGCTGTTCGAGCCAAGCGCGCAAATGGCTGTCCAGCTCGAGCAGCAATTCCTCGCCCTCTTCCTCGAAAATCGGGAACAGCTCGGCGTCGACGGCATCGACCGCATCGAAGTCGCCCTCGGCATCGCCGTCGAGCGCGTCGGGCGGCTCGGCAGCGACCGCATGGGCGCCCTCGACCGCCAACGCGCCGAAGGGCTTCAGCTCAGGCAGGCCCAGCGCGTCGAAACGGGCCGCCACCGCGACGGACCGCTCGGCGGGCAACGCCGTCTCGTCGGCCCGGGCCGCGTCGGTATGCAGCGGCACCAGCAATTGCGGCGCGGATTCGGTGACCTGCTCTGGCGGATCGGGTTCCAGCGTGATCGGACGGTCTAGCGAGCGGTCTAGCGGGCTGCCTTTCGGGGTGTCTAGCGGGGTGTCTAGCGGGGTATTTAGCGAGGTGTCCAGCGGGCTGTCTAACGAGACGTCTGTCCGTCCTTCCAGCGCGCTGTCGAGCGGACTGCCGAGCGAATCCGCGTCGGCGGTCTCGTCGACGCTGGCGGAGTGCAGATCGGACGCCGCGGTCATCGTCTCCAGACGCTGGGCCGAGCTGAGCTCGTGATCGGCCAGACGCGCCAGCAGTTCCGGCGAGGGCTCCTTCAAAAAGCCCGCGGCGAACTGGTGCAACAGGCGACGGATTTCCTCGGCGGCATCGACGAACAGGAACGCCTCGTCGGGCGTGCCCCGGCCGATCGACTGCGAGCGAGTCTGGGCGTGCTCGAGCGTGCGGGCCAAATGCGACAGACCGCTGAAGCCGACCGTCGCCGAGCAGCCCGCCAGCGAATGGGCCAGCGCGATCGGCGTGTCGCCCACGGGCTGGTGCAGCTCCATCGCCCACTCCGCCAGTTCGGTGCACAGATGGCGCGACAGCTCGTCGGCCTCATTGAGGTAGATGTTGAACAGCGCGATGCTGATGCGCAACGGCCCGACCGACTTGTAAAGCTCGTCCTCGTGCGGCTGCGCGCGCTCGGCGGTTTCGAACGGCGGAGGCGGCTCGGGCTCGGGCTCGGGCGCCGCTGCCGCAGGCGTCAATTCGGCATCGACAGGCACTGCCGCGCCGAAGGCCAGGTCGAAGTCGAAGTCAGGCAACGCGGGCGGCTGCTCCGGAGAGGGCTCCGAGGCGAACAATGACGACACCTCGGCGCGCATCGGCAAGGCGTCGGGCCGCTGATCAAACGCCGGTTGCTCGAGCAGCAACGTCACGGGCAGGTCGGCATTCGGATCGGCCTCGTCACCGTCCGCCGGGGCAGGCGCTGTGTCGAGAGTCAGATCGAAGTTGAGGTCAAAGTCGGGCTCGGCGCTGGAGTCGAACTCGACCGGCAGGGTCGGCGCTGCCGACGCATGGACCGCTTGCGCGGTGGTTGAGCGGTTGGCAATGTCGTGTTCCAGGTCCTGCCCCGACAGGTCGAATTCAAACGACAACTCCGACTCGCCGACGCCGTCCGTCGCGTGCGTTTCAAGCGCCTCGAACACTGAAACCGGGGCCGGGGCTGGGAATGCAGCCGTGGATCCGGCTTCAGCGGCAGCCGACTCCTCGAGCGGCAGGTCGGTGTCCGGCAAAGTCTCCAGCGCGGCGAGCCGCTCGGCCAGGTGCTGCGCCGCCAGCGCCATGGCGCCCGCCGTGTGGACGCTGGGCCGCTGCGCCGCGATGTCCTCGACCCAGGCGGCGAGGTCGTCGATGGCCCGGCGCGTGTACGCCAGCAGCGGTGCGCCGGCCGGCTGCTGCTCGGCCAGCTGCGTGTTGTAGACCTGCTCGCAGGACCACGCGGCCTCGCCGAACTCCATCAACCCGACCATGCGCGAGCTGCCCTTGAGCGTGTGAAAGGCGCGCCGCAGCGCCGCCAGCAATGGCAGCTCGGACGGCGCGTCGCGCAGTATCGCGACGGCGGCGTCGGCATCGTGCAGCACCTCGCGCGCTTCCTCGAGGAAGACCTCGCGCATCTCGGCGTCGATCTCCTCCTCGTCCTGCGGTTCGGTCGGCAACGCAAGCGGCGCCAGCAGCGCCTCGCCCGCGCCGGCCTTCGGCGCGTCGAGGCCGACCGGTTCGGAAGACGTCGACACGAAGTCGACCAGTGCCTCCGACAGCAGCCCGCGCGCCGCGGACAACTGCTCGGCGTTGCCGGCCGCACCGAGCGCGCGGCGCGCGCTGGCGACGGCGGCGGCCAGCATCGGCTGGTCGTCGGCCACGGCCTGTGCCGACAGGCGTTCCAGGTCGCGCGTCACCTCGGCCACCGGCACGTCCTCGCGCACCGAACTGAACGCCAACATCTGCGCCTGTTCGATCAGGCGCGGCGACGCCGGCGGCAGCGGCGACGTCGCCGCGCCGGCGCCGGCCACCAGTGGCCGGCTGCCGCGTCCCATCACCGACGCCAGCCGTCCCGATTCGGGGTCGTAGGCGAACAGCGACTTCGCCGTCTGCGGCTGCACGCTCAGCATGTCGATCAGGAAGCCCAGCGCGCCCATGTTGCCGGCCAGGCGTTCGAACACGCCTGCCTGCACGACGTGCTCGGGCTCGACCTCGGTCTGGATCAGGCCTTCGACCTCATCCCGCATGCGCAGCAGCGCCTGCGTGGCGTGGTCCATGCCGAGCACGGACAACACGCCGCGCATCGCGGACAAGTGGTTCGGCACGGGGATCAGGACGCTGCGTTGCGACGGGTCACGGAAATACTGGTCGATCAGCGTCTCGGCCTCGGACAAGGTGGCGCGCAATTCCTGTACCACGCTGCCCATGGTCTGGCGGTCGGAGACGCGCCGGTACAGCTCCTCCATCCACGCTTCGAGCGGCTCGGGCGGCTGGCCCTGCCGCACGCGGGACAGCCGCTCGGCCAGGTGCCGCACCCGCTGCGGCAACTCGGCGTGGTCGAAGTCGGCCGATTCGAGCACCGCCTCGACGTACAACAGGCTGGTCGCGACCTCCATCGCCAAGGCGGCCGGCGGCGCGTGCCCGTGTTGCTGGGTCTGCAGCACGGCCTGCTGCAACTCGTCGGCAAACGTTTCGCCCATCGGAAACAGCCGGCGCAGCGAGTCGCCCACCAGCGAGAACTGTTCGGCCAGCCCGGCCAGGCGGTGCATTTCGGCGCCTGCCACCGCAGACCACGATTCCTTGGCGGCCACCACCCGCTTGCGGGCCTGCGCGATCCAGGCCGGGTCGAAGCGGCCGAGCGCGCTGACGCTGTAATCGACCGGCACATGGTGGGCCAACGCATAGACCTGCCGCACGGCAGCCAACCGCGGCGCGCGGCGCCCATCGCCCGGCGAAGCGCTTTGCGCACAAAAGAACAGCAGGTCCAGCACCAGGCGCTGCGACACGTCGGTCTCGCCACGCTCGAGCGAGCGGAACTGCGCCAGCAGGCGCGGCGCCAGCCGCTTGCTGTAGACGTCGGGACCGAGCAGGCCGAGGCTTTGCGCCTCGAACACCGCCGACGCCAGCTTCCACAGCGTCGCCACGTGGCTGTCGCTGGCGCCGGCGCCGGCGCCGAGCCCGGCACAGACGTCGCTCATGCGCGCCATGGCCGCGTGCGCCTGCTGGCCACGCATCATCATCAGCAGCAGGTTCTCGAGCGTGGCGTGCGTGGTGGCGTCGGGCTGGCGCGGTTGCGCCTGCGGGTCGGACGGCAGTGCGCGCCATTGCCAGTCCGGCGCCCACAGGTCGGCCGGGTGGATGCGGTCCGCGCCGGCAGCCAGCTGCAGCGCGCGGTACTGGGGAAACATCGCCAGCGGCGTCAGTCGCGCACCGCCGAGCAGGCGCGACAGGTAATCGAGCAGCGCGAACGAGGCGCGCTCGATCTCCTCGACGGTCTGTAAATTCAGCGTGTCCGGCTTGGCGATGACGCGGTTGACGGCGGCTTCGCTGGCGCGCAGCACCTTGGCGGCCGCCGGCAGGTTGATCAGTTCGAGTGCGCCGGCGCCCTGGTGGAACTGGCTGCGCGCAGCGCGCAGGATGGCCGGGTCGACCGCGTCGAGGTCGGACTCGCCGAGCGCGTCCGATTCCTTGAGGAATCGGCGCAACCCCTTGTGCGCCGCCTCCATCGAGCGCCGCAGCTCCTCATGCACCCAGGCCAGCGCGCTCAGATCATCGGTGGACTCGGTCATGGTGTCGTTCATCGGCGGTTCATCACATCAGCCACGGCGGCGCGCATTCGCAGGTCGGGGCAATTCGTCGGGACAGATTCATTCGATCTTGAAGCGGGCCACGGACTGGCGCAGTTCCTCGGCCGTGCGCGACAGTTCGCGCACCATTTTTGCGGTCGAGCGCGTGCCCTCGCCGGTCTGTTCGGTCACGGCGAAGATGTGCTGGATGTTGGCCGCCACCACGTTGGCCGACTGCGCCTCGCTCAGGGCCTGGTTCGAGATCTGCCCGATCAGCTCAGCCAACTGGTGCGACACACGGTCGATCTCGCCCAGCGCGGTGCCGGCCGCGTCGGACAGTCTGGCGCCCTCGACCACCCCCATCGTCGAGCGCTCCATCGCGCCGGCGGCGTCCTGCGTGTCGGTCTGGATGGTCTTGATCAGCGCGGCGATCTGTCGCGTGGCGTCGCCCGAGCGCTCGGCCAGCCGCTGCACTTCCTCGGCGACGACGGAAAAACCGCGCCCGGCATCGCCCGCCGAAGCGGCCTGGATCGCGGCATTCAGCGCCAGCACGTTGGTCTGCTCCGTGATGTCGGAGATCAACTCGGTGATCTCGCCGATCTCCTGCGACGACTCGCCGAGCCGCTTGATGCGCTTGGAGGTCTCCTGGATCTGCTCGCGAATCGAATTCATGCCGCCGATGGTGTTCTGCACCGCGCGCAGGCCGGACTCGGCTGCCTGCAGCGACTGCCGCGCCACCAGCGCGGTTTCCTGCGCCTGAGCCGACACGTCGTTGATCCGAACAGCCATCTGCAACACCGACTCGCCGGTGTCGCGGATCTCGCGCAGCTGCTCGGACGAGGCCGCGAGCAGTTCGGTCGACGTGGCCTCGACCTGCTCGGTGGTGTCGGTCACCCGAGCCACCGTGCCCTGCACCTGCGACACCAGGGTGCGCAATTCCTCGACCGTGTAGTTGACCGAGTCGGCAATGGCGCCGGTGATGTCCTCGGTCACGGTGGCCTGTTGGGTCAGGTCGCCCTCGGCGACCGCCTGCAACTCGTTCATGAGGCGCAGGATGGCTGCCTGGTTGGCATCGTTGACGCGCTTGGCGTCACGCTGTTCACGCTCGGCCGAGCGCCGCTGGCCTTCAGCGAGCCGGGCCCGGTCGCGCTGGTCACGCACATAGAGGCGCACGAAGCCAACCGCGCCGACGCCGCACATCACGGTGAACAGCAACAGCAGCGACAGACCGACGGCACCGAGGCCGGTGTCGCTGGCCAACCGGTTTTGCACCGCCTCGAGCCCCGGGCGCAGCGGTTCGCTGTCGGTGACGATGGCCAGCTGCGCTTCGCGCGCGGCCGCCAGCGCCGGCTGGCTGGTCAGCATCGCGTTCGCCGGGGCCCGCACGTCCTCGAACTGCCGCAGCAGCGTGGCGATGCGCTCTCGCGTCTGCGGATCGCGGGTGCCAGGCAGGCGCAGCTCGGTATTGCCGTCCAGCAGGCCTTGGCCGATGACCTGGAACGAGCCCAGGTCCTTGCCCATCAGAAACACCGCCTCGGGACTCGCGCCCGCCGGCGCCAGGAATTCGTTGGCGCTGCGGGCGATGCGCTGGGTCAGCATGACCAGCTGCCCGGCCGCGGCCACCTCGGTCGGCACCGCGTCCTTCTGCAACTTCAACGCGGCCACTTTCTGGGCGCTCTCGAGCAGATCGAAAGACTGCGTGTTGATGCTTCGCATTGCCTGATCGGCCAGCGCAATCGCCTTTTGCTGGGCGATCACGAGGTTGGCGCCTTTTTCGGTCCGATCGACCAGCGGCATCAGCGGGTCGAGCAAGGCGCGCGCGCCCGCCGGCGCCATCGCCAGGTCGGCATCGCCCTCCTTCAGGCCCCGCAGGTTGCGCGCCAGCACCCCGACGCTGTCGCGCACCTCGGCGAACGCCGGCACGCTGCCCAAGAGTGCCTGGGTCGACGCCTTCGCCAGCCGCTGCGACTGCATCAGCGCCTGACCGGTGGCGCGCACCTGCGCCGCACCGCGCTGGGCCGACAGCAGTGTGCTGATGGCCATGAACAGCAGCCCCACCAGCCCGACCGCCAGCACGCTGGCCAGAATGCGCTGCTGACGCAGCGTCGCGGGCTGGTCGACAGTCGGTGCGCCAATGCCCGGCAGGGTTTCATCGGCATCGTCGCCGGGCCGCCGGGAGTCGGAATAGTCCAGCAGACCGGACGGTTCGCCCCCCCGATTCAGCGAGCTGTCGAGCACGGCCGTGCGCTCCATGGCGGACACGTGGAGGTCGGCGGCTCGGCCCGGAAGCGACGCGTGCAGCGAATCGGACCTGGCGCGGCCGGGGTTCAGGTCGTGGTCCGAGGCGTCGAAGCCTTCGTCGTCAGGCGATTGCTGGCCGCGCCGGGAGGCCGACCCCTTGATCCTGTCCAGAAAGCTCATACGCTCCTCGTGCGGTCGGTCTGATGCGAGGCAGACGTTTCGCGGACGCGAACGCTCACTCGACGATCTTCAGGAATGCTTCATCGGCAGCCAACTCGGTCAGCTTGAGTTCCAGCCAGACTTTTCCATCGGCGTCACGCAAGCGCTGCCCGACAAACGCCGGCTTTGGCGCGTCGGACGCGGGCAACGGCGTCAGCACATCGTCGTTGCGCAGGCCGCAAAGGCGGTCCACCAGCAGCGTGCAGTTCAGGTCGAGTGATGCGTTGAAGCCGACCAGCCTGGCCTGCTCGCGCCCGCTGTCGGCTGTTTGCAGGCCGAGGAACCCCGCCAGGTCGACCACGCCGTGCAGGCGGCCGCGCAAATTGACGACGCCCTGAAACCACCGGTGCGTGTGCGGCACAGGCAGGATCGGCGCCAGCGCGAAAATTTCACCGGCTTCGCCCAGCGGCAGCAAGAAGCCGTGCGTGCCGCACTCGACCGCCAGCCAGGAGCGACCGCGCTGCTGTGTCTTGGCGGTGCGCAGTCGCTCGGCCAGTCGGGTCTGAAGGTCGCGCAGGGCTTGTTTGTTCGCCATGGCAGGTCGGTGCCTCGGTCGGGGGTGACGACAGCGCAGGAAGGCGCGTCAGTCGAAGGCGCGGATCTTGGCGATCAGGTCGTCGGCATCGACCGGCTTGACCACGTAGTCGCGCGCGCCTTGGCGCATGCCCCAGACCTTGTCGGTTTCCTGGTTTTTGCTGGTGCACATGATCACCGGCACGTCGACGAAGCGCGGGTCGCGAGTGATGGCGCGCGTCAGCTGGAAACCGTTCTGCCCCGGCATCACCACGTCCATCAAGATCAGATCGGGCTTTTCCTCACCCAACCGACGCATCGCCTCTTCGCCGTTTTGAGCCGTCCGCACCGTGTAGCCGCGCTTGGTCAGCAACTCGGCGACGTGATGCAGCTCGGTTCTCGAATCGTCCACCAGCAGGATTTTCTGGATCGCCATCGTCTGGTCCTCAATCTGCACGTGCCGCAGCGAGCCGCTGCAGGTTGGTCACCGGGACCGAAGCAGCCCGGACCCTGCGCAGGGCTTTCAACGGTCGGTCCGGCAATGCTGCTTGACGGCCTGCAGCAGCTGGTCTTTGGTGAACGGTTTGGTGAGGTAATCCTCCGAGCCCACCATGCGGCCGCGCGCCTTGTCGAACAGCCCGTCCTTGCTGGACAGCATGATCACCGGCACGCCAGCGAAGCGTTCGTTGCGCTTGATGATGGCGCAGGTCTGGTAACCATCGAGGCGCGGCATCAGGATGTCGCAAAAAATCAGGTCGGGATCGTGATCATTGACCTTTGACAGCGCGTCGAAGCCGTCCTCGGCGAGTAGCACGTCATAGCCGCCCTGCTTGAGGAAAATTTCAGCACTGCGACGAATTGTGTTGCTGTCGTCGATGACCAGCACTTTCACGGCGCGTTCATCGGCGGGGTCGGAATGGCTCACCATTGCATCTCCTTGGTGAAGTCGCGCTGCGCGAGCGCGCTGGATAGTGCACCGGTCAGGCTGGCACCATCTCGAAGTCTTCCTTGCGCGCTCCGCATTCGGGGCAAGTCCAATTCATCGGCACAGCCGCCCAGGCAGTGCCGGGCGCGATGCCATGTTCCACATCGCCACTGGCTTCGTCGTAAATCCACCCGCAAATCAGGCACATCCAGGTTCGGTACTCGGTCACGGTGGGTCCAGGCCTTCACTACAATGCAGTTGGATTGTAGCGACGCGAAATATCGAAAAATCAAGCTGCTGCAGGCACATACCCAACATTCCTCTCACCTGCTTAGAGGTGTGGCGTGGCCCGAGCGGCACCCACTGCACACCGGACGGACACCATCCCATGAGCGCTGAATCGACCACCACCGAGAGCGAATCGGCACTGCAGCAGGAACAGACCACACCGGCCTGCGTAATGAGCTTCAACGCCAGCGACCCCAGCGGTGCCAGCGGCGTGGCTGGCGACGTGGCCACGATTTCGGCGATGGGTGCGCACGCGCTGCCGGTCGTCACCAGCATCGTGATGCGCGACACCGCCGAGGTGTTCGATCACCATGCGATCGACGCCGACGTGGTGGTCGAGCAGGCTCGCAGCGTGCTTGAAGACATCACCCTGGCAGCCTGGAAGGTCGGCTTTCTGGGCTCAGCCGAGGGCGTCAGCGCGGTGGCCGAGATCCTGTCCGATTACCCGGACGTGCCGCTGGTGGCCTACATGCCCAACCTGTCGTGGCTCGAGGAGGATGCGCAGCAGGCTTACCTCGACGCTTTTCGCGAACTGATCCTGCCACAGACCGAAGTGCTGGTCGGCAGCCACCAGACCCTCACCAACTTCCTGCTGCCCGACTGGGAAGGCGAGCGACCGGCCTCGCCGCGCGAACTGGCGGTGGCCGCCGGTGAACACGGCACGCGCTTCGTGCTGGTCACCAGCGTGTTGATCACCAGTTCCAAGACGCCCGACCAGTTCCTTGACAACGTGCTGGCCTCGCCGCAGGGAGCCGTCACGGGCGAGAAATTCGAGCGCTTCGAGGTTAGTTTCGTCGGCGCTGGCGACACCTTGTCGGCGGCGCTGGCCTCGCTGCTGGCGTCCGGCTCCGAGTTGCAGGCCGCCGTCGGCGAGGCCCTCACCTTCCTCGACCAAGCGCTCGATGCCGGCTTCCGGCCCGGCATGGGCAATGTCATCCCCGACCGCTTCTTCTGGGCGCTGCCGCCGGGCGACGACGAAGAAGGCGCCGACGGCGCCGACGGCACCGTCAAAGGCGGCGCTGACAAACAACCGCGCCAGGTGCACTGACCCGGTGCACTCGCCAGCCGCACCGGCTGGTAATTTCGTCTCATTTCCGGCAGTTCCCATGTCCACCAACGCAGAGCTTTTTGAACGTGCCCAGAAGGTTATTCCCGGCGGCGTGAATTCGCCAGTGCGGGCATTCCGCGCGGTCGGTGGCACGCCGCGCTTCATCTCTCGCGCCCACGGTCCGTACATGTTCGACGCCGAAGGTCGGCGCTACATCGACTACATCGGCTCATGGGGTCCGATGATTCTCGGCCACGGCCACCCGGCAGTGCTCGAGGCGGTGCAAAAAGCGGCGATGGACGGCTTTTCATTTGGCGCGCCGACCGAGCGTGAAGTCGAACTGGCCGAGGAAATCCTGGGCCTGGTGCCCAGCATGGACCAGGTCCGCCTGGTGAGTTCCGGCACCGAAGCGGCGATGAGCGCACTGCGGCTCGCGCGCGGCGCCACCGGCCGCAGCAAGATCGTCAAGTTCGAAGGCTGCTACCACGGACATGCCGACGCGCTGCTGGTCAAGGCCGGTTCAGGCCTCGCGACATTCGGCTTCCCGACCAGCGCCGGCGTGCCGGCCGAGGTGGTGCAGCACACGCTGGTGCTCGAATACAACAACGTGCAGCAGCTTGAAGAAGCCTTCGCGCTGAATCCGCGGCAGATCGCCTGCGTGATGATCGAGCCGATCGCTGGCAACATGAATTTCGTACGCGCCAGCGTGCCGTTCATGCGGCGCCTGCGCGAACTTTGCACCGAGCACGGCACCCTGCTGGTGTTCGACGAAGTGATGAGCGGCTTTCGCGTCGCGCTGGGCAGTGCGCAAAGCCTTTATTCGCAAGCGATTCCCGGCTTCGAGCCGGACCTCAGCGTGTTCGGCAAGGTCATCGGCGGCGGCATGCCGCTGGCGGCGTTCGGTGCGAAGCGCGAGGTGATGCAGCAACTGGCACCGCTCGGCCCGGTCTACCAGGCTGGCACGCTGTCGGGCAACCCGGTGGCAACGGCCTGCGGCCTGGCCACGCTGCGCGAGATCCAGAAGCCGGGCTTCTTCGACGCCTTGAGCGCCAGCACACGCAGCCTGGTCGACGGCCTGCTCGGCGCGGCGCGCGAGCATGGCGTGCCGATGGCCGGCGACTGCGAAGGCGGCATGTTCGGTTTCTTTTTCACCGACTCGGCAGACGAAGGCCTGCCGCAAAACTACGCGCAGGTGATGGCCAAAGGCAGCGAGCGGTTCAACCGTTTCTTCCATGCCATGCTCGAGCAGGGCGTTTACCTGGCGCCGGCGATGTACGAAGCCGGCTTCGTCAGCGCGGCGCACAGCAGTCAGGACATCAAGACGACCGTCGACGCGGCGCGGCACGCCCTGCGCTGACCGGCTGCGCACCGGCACGGCGGGCAATGTTGCAGGCGGAGGCGGCATTGCGGCCAGCGTTGCAGGCGCTGTTGACCTCCACGGTCAACCCGGTTCGGTTTCGGCTTCGAGACCGCCTGCACGCTCCGTAGAATCTTTTGATGCATATCCACATCCTCGGCATCTGCGGCACCTTCATGGGTGGCCTGGCGGCGCTGGCGCGCGAAAGCGGGCATCGGGTGACCGGCTGCGATGCCGGTGTCTATCCGCCGATGAGCGATCAGCTGCAAGCGCTCGACATCGCGCTGGTCGAAGGATTCGCTGCCGATCAGTTAGCCCTGAAGCCAGACCTTTATGTGGTTGGCAACGTGGTGGCGCGCGGCAACGAACTGATGGAGGCCATTCTCGACGCCGGCCTGCCCTACACCAGCGGTCCGCAGTGGCTGGCCGAGCATGTGCTGCCGGGCCGGCACGTGCTGGCGGTGGCCGGCACCCACGGCAAGACCAGCACCACCGCGATGCTCGCCTGGGTGCTCGACCAGGCCGGCTTGCAGCCCGGCTTCCTGGTCGGCGGCGTGCCGCTGAACTTCGGCGTGTCGGCGCGGCTGGGCGCGGCCGGTGCGCCGTTCGTGATCGAGGCCGACGAATACGACACCGCCTTCTTCGACAAGCGCAGCAAGTTCGTGCATTACCGGCCGCGCACCGCGGTGCTGAACAACCTCGAGTTCGACCACGCCGACATCTTTGACGACATCGCGGCGATCGAGCGTCAATTCCACCACTTGGTGCGCACCGTGCCGTCGACCGGCCGGCTGGTGGTCAATGCGCGCGAGGAAAGCCTGCGGCGCGTGCTGGCGATGGGATGCTGGAGCGAGGTGCACCGCTTCGGCGCCCGCAAGGAAGGGCCCGGGGAACTGCGCGCGCGCGGCGAGCCGCACGCCTTCGACGTGCTGCGTGGCAGCCTGAAGATGGCGCGGGTCGAATGGTCGCTGTTGGGCGAACACAACCAGCTCAACGCACTGGCCACGTTGGCTGCGGCCGAACATGTGGGCGTGGCGGTCGATGCCGCCGCCCGGGCGCTGGCATCGTTCGGGAACGTGCGCCGCCGCCTCGAACTGATCGGCACGGCCGGTGGTGTCGCGGTCTACGACGATTTCGCCCACCACCCGACCGCCATGCGCAGCACGATCAACGGGTTGCGACGCCGGGTCGACGCGGCGCCGAGCGGCGCGCGCGCGGTGCCGGCGGCCACGCGGCCGCGCCTGCTGGCGGTGTTTGAGCCGCGCACCAACACGATGAAGCAGGGCGCGATGAAGGCGCTGTTGCCGTGGTCGCTCGAAGAAGCCGACCTGGTTTACTGCCACAGCGGCGGGCTGGCGTGGGACGCGGTGCAGGCGCTTGCGCCGCTGCGAGTTGAGGCCGTGGTCTGTGACGGCATCGACGGCCTGATCGCGCGCATCGTCGTCAGCGCGCGGCCGGGCGACCACGTGCTGTGCATGAGCAACGGTGGCTTCGGCGGCCTGCCGGCCAAGCTGCTGGCGGCGCTGGCCGCGCAGTCAGCTGGCTGACGCAGCGCCAGGTCAGCGCCGCTCGACGGCTGCCGACCGCGGGCCTGTTATGGCACCGGAATCGGTGCCGGTGCCGGTTCCAGTGGAGATGCCGGTGGCCCAGGCCGCCTGCAGCAGCGGATGGTCCAGCGGCACGCTGCGGATGCGGCCGGCCACTTCGGACAACGGCACGCTGTCGATCGAGCCACCGCGCAGCACCACCATGCGGTTGTAGCGGCGCTCGCCGATCAGCAGTGCGGCGGCGTGGCCGTACTGCGTGGCCAGCACCCGGTCGAACGGGGTCGGCGGGCCGCCGCGCTGCACGTGCCCGAGCACGGTGGTGCGCACTTCGCAGTCCAGCTGCGGCTGCAGCTGAGCGCGCAGCACATGGCCGACGCCGCCCAGCCGGATCGGATCGGGGCTGTCGGCCAGGTGCTGGCTGACCGTCATGCCGCCGCCCACGGCCTGCGCGCCTTCGGCCACCGCGATCACGGTGAATCGCTGGCGCGCCTCGCGCGACCGGCATACTTCCAGCACGTGTTCAAGGTCGTAGGGCAGTTCGGGAATCAGGATCACGTCGGCACCGCTGGCCAGGCCGGCTTCCAGCGCGATCCAGCCGGCGTAGCGTCCCATCGTCTCGAGGATCATCACGCGCCCGTGGCTCTGTCCGGTGGTCTGCAGGCGGTCCAGCGCATCGGTGACGATCGCCACCGCCGTGTCGAAGCCGAAGGTGCGGTCGGTGTGCGGCAAGTCGTTGTCGATCGTCTTTGGACAGCCGACCACCGGCACGCCCATCTGCGACAGCCGGTGCGCCACGCTCATGCTGCCGTCGCCGCCGATCACGACGATCGCGTCGAGGCCGAGTTCGCGCACGTAAGCGCACACGGCGGGCGAGACATCGGCACCGCCGGCGCCGTAGTAGCCGAACGGATTGGCGCGGTTGTGGGTGCCCAGGATGGTGCCGCCGGTGGCTACGATGCCCGCTACCGACTGCAGGTCAAGCGGGCGCACGCGCCGCTCGATCAGCCCCAGGAAGCCCTGCTCGATGCCAATCACCTCGGCTTGGCACTGGTAGATCAGCGATTTCGTCACCGCTCTGATCACCGCGTTCAAGCCTGGACAATCGCCGCCGCCGGTGAGGATGCCGATGCGCATGACGAACTCTCCTGGGACACTGTGCGCCCGAGTCTAGGCCCGCAGCCCGACCGCACGCAGGTTCCAACTTTGACCATGATCGAACCCGGTCCGCTCGCGCTGACTCATCTGCTGTACCTGCACGGCTTTCGGTCGTCGCCGCACTCGACCAAAGCGCGGCAGGTGGCCGATTGGGTGCTGCGGCGACGGGGCGACCTGGTCTGGTGGTGCCCGCAATTGCCGCCGTCGCCCAGGCTGGCGATGCAGCTGCTGCTGGACGGCACGCGCGACTGGCCTGCCGCGCGGATGGGCGTGATCGGCAGTTCGCTTGGCGGCTTCTATGCGGCCGCGCTGGTGCAGCGACTCGGCTGCCGCGCGGTGCTGCTCAACCCTGCCGTGCATCCGGCGCGCGATCTGGCCCGCCACATCGGCGAGACCAGCTCGTGGCACGGCGACGAACCGTTCCATTTCCGGCCCGAATATGTCGATGAACTGCACGCGCTGGCGGGCGGTGAACCGCTCCATCCTGAACGCATCTGTGCCGTCATCGCCAAGGGCGACGAGGTGCTCGACTGGCGCGAGATGGCGGCGCGTCATGCGGCCAGCCGCATCCTTTTGCTCGAAGGCAGCGACCACGCCCTGAGCAATTTCGCCGAGCTGCTGCCGCAGGTGCTGGCCGAGCTCGGCCTCGACGACACGCTCACCAGTCGATGAGCGCTGCGATCACGCCGCCCCAAATCTCGCTGTTGACCCAGAACAACAAGGTCAGGTAAGCCCAGTGGCGGAAGCGCCGCGCCAGCACCAACCACTCCTGGCCGTCGCGCAGCATGAACACAGCAAAGCTGAGCAGGGCGCCGCCCAACGTCAACGCGGTCAACACCGCCATCACCCAGCGAAACGCAGTCACGCGCCGACGCTCACAGAGCAACCGCCATGCGCTCGAGGATCAGCACCGCAAAAAAGCCCAGGCCGGCGATCACCGCCCACTTGACGATCAGCACCCCCAGCCGACGCCACCGTTGCTGCCCCGTCGCGACGTACATCGCGAAGCACAGCAGGCCGGCGACCAGCAGCAACAGCAAGATCCAGCGGAAGATCAACATCGCAATGGCTGCAGGTTTCGGGCATTAAATCGGGCGATCGTCCCGGCCCACCGCCGGTCCGCATCAAACCGCGCCGCGTCCCTCGGAGACACAAGCGAACGCGACCGGAGGGCCGTCATCCCGACGTGCCGCCGTGCCGCACCAACGCACTGTAC
>ENA-OFCE01000216-OFCE01000216.1-metagenomes-genome-assembly--contig:-NODE-216-length-39827-cov-6.606029_pt1 | contig 39827 bp, 35 predicted proteins | sample MGYA00153388_OFCE01 | MGnify analysis MGYA00153388 | reverse complement strand
TCTTAGCTTAACCCCAAGATGGCGGGCATGAAGCACCGCCCCTACAGGTTAACGTTGCTGCGAGGAACTTAAATAGGATTACTATCTGCCAATCCTATTTAAGAAGCTAGGTTAATGTAGGGTGTGTTAGGCACAAGCCGTAACGCACCAATGCCCGATAACAGAGATCTGATTTAGGATCGTTATATATCTAAATTATGGAACCGATAAAACGTCAGAAATTAGTCGAAGCTGGCTGGAAAGTTGGTAGCATCGCTGAATTTCTCAAACTTACACCAGAAGAGACAGTGACGATCGAGATTAGATTATCATTGAGTAAATATCTAGAGAGTTTAAAACAACAGGCTGCTAAAGATCTTAGTGCCGATCGATCGCGAATTACTAAGTTAGAATCTGTCGATCCATCAGTATCGATCGATCTATTAATCAGATCTCTATTATTATTTGGGGCTACTCGTGAAGGTATCGCTGCGGCAATATCTGGACAATCTGTGGTTTGACGATCTCGATCTCGCTGACGCTAACACATCCAACAGCTAAAAGTACGAGTTATAACTTCTAAATATGACATCTGACTGGGATCGAGAATCATATATCAAAGCTTGTCGATTTGCCGCGCAAGCGCATCGGGGACAACTCGTACCAGGTAGCGATTTACCGTACCTGATGCACTTGAATTTGGTGAGTATGGAAATTCTCGCCGCGCTGAGTGCCGAATCTGGACATAATGGAGATTTAGCAATCCAGTGTGCCTTACTGCACGATACGCTCGAGGATACGGATACCAGCTACGAGCAGATCGAATCGATATTTGGGATTAGTGTCGCCGATGGTGTAGCTGCTTTGAGCAAAAATCCAGCCTTAGAGAAGTCCCAGCAACTAGTGGATAGTCTCCAGCGGATCGAACGACAACCGATCGAGATCTGGATGGTAAAATTAGCAGATCGGATTACCAATCTTCAGCCGCCACCCCGTCATTGGACGCCCGAAAAAATTATCCGGTATCGTGAGGAAGCGATCGAAATTCATACGCATCTACAGGCGGCTAGTCCCTTCCTAGCGTTGAGATTGACAGAAAAGATCCAAAACTATCCAGTTTCCTCATCGATCGTTCCCCAGACACCGTAATATGTAGAGATTAGATAAATATTTGAGATCGTCATAAATTGTGAAAGCGATTACTTTACTCGGTTCTACTGGCTCAATCGGGACTCAAACCCTAGATATCGTCGAACACAACCCCGATAAATTTCGGATTGTCGGACTGGCGGCGGGTAGCAATGTCGAGCTATTAGCTCAACAGGTACGGAAGTTTCGTCCTGAAATTGTGGCGATTGGAAATGAAGCCAAGTTACCTGAGTTCAAAGACGCGATCTCCAATTTAGACTACCATCCAATTATCGTCGCTGGGGCGCAAGGCACGATCGAAGTCGCTGGCTATGGCGATGCTCAAAGTGTCGTAACTGGTATTGTCGGCTGTGCGGGACTCTTACCCACGATTGCCGCGATTAAAGCAGGTAAAGATATCGCCCTAGCAAACAAAGAAACCCTGATCGCTGGTGGGCCAGTCGTGCTACCTTTAGTCGAGCAACATGGAGTCAAATTACTCCCCGCCGATTCCGAACACTCAGCTATTTTCCAATGTTTGCAAGGTGTCCCCCCTGGTGGCTTGCGGCGAATTATCCTCACAGCTTCCGGTGGTGCCTTCCGCGATCTTCCTGCTGAGAAATTAGCCTCAGTGACCATTGCTGACGCACTCAAGCACCCGAATTGGTCGATGGGTCAAAAAATCACCATTGACTCTGCCACCCTGATGAACAAGGGTTTAGAGGTGATTGAGGCGCATTATTTATTTGGGTTGGGTTATGAGGATATCGATATTGTCGTCCATCCTCAGAGTATCATTCACTCACTGATCGAGCTACAAGATACATCAGTTTTGGCACAGTTGGGTTGGCCAGATATGCGATTACCGCTACTATATGCGCTATCATGGCCCGATCGGATCTGTACTGACTGGCAGAAATTCGATCTTGTCAAAGCTGGCGATCTGACTTTTAGAGCACCCGATCGCCAGAAGTATCCTTGTATCGATTTAGCTTACGCCGCTGGAAAGGCTGGCGGCTCGATGCCAGCAGTATTAAATGGCGCAAACGAGCAAGCGGTAGCACTATTTTTAGCCGAAAAAATTCACTTTCTAGATATCCCCAAAGTCATCGAAAAAGTCTGCGACAAACATCGCGCCGATTTTACTCTGACTCCAAGTTTGGATGATATTTTAGCCGCCGATATTTGGGCGAGAAAAATGGTAATTGAATTCAGCCAGCAGGTGGCGACGAAGATCCTGTAGTTAACCCAAGTTGCTACCTACCACCCCAGCGGTTAGAAACCGCGCCTACCCTTCGGGAACGCTTCGCGAACAGTCGCAGGCAAGAAATAGATAAAACTTGGGTTAATTATCTAATAAACATTTACGCCCACCTAAGTAGGTAGATGCAATTATTTATAAGATAGATTATGTCTGCAACCTAGCTGGTGGGCAGTGCCCACCCTACTATCTGACATGAGACTCATTAACATTTACGAGCTGCCTCAACATGTGCAACATCTTTGAAACTCTTCCAATCACCACCCCAATCCAATCCTTCACTTTTAGCTGCTGCACCCAAGTCCTGCCAAAATTGGAAATTCGTATTTGCTGCGGGTCCACCCCATGCGTACCTTTTGTCGACAATATCTGCGGCAATTCCACACAAATGCTTACTATTCATCGTCGTTGTAACACCTCTACGAAATTTTTCGGCTTGTTCCGCTTTAGTTCTCCGTCCCTCCGCAACTTTGGGCTGCCATTTTTTTTGTTCCAACTTAACCAACACTCTTCTCACCTTTTCCCGAACCTCAGGTTCTAGTGACTCTATGCCACCAGCAGCCATAGCTGTCGAGGTCGTCACATTGGCAATCAAAGCAACTCCGACAATCGCAGCAGGAATGCGAAAACTACTAAAACGCATCTTTATTCTCCTAAAGTATAAGTACCTGAAATTTTGGTGCTTTATTGGTAGGGGTTATGCCCTCTCTCGATCCAAAACGTCTACTTTTTAGATTCTATCCAGAGAAACTATATAATCCATCATATAACCTAACCCGTTGATGTTACAAATATTTGTGTCGCCCTACTTAGTAGTTTTCTTCGCTGCGGTAGTTTTCGCTTTAGTAGTAGCTTTTGCCTTAGTCGTTGTAGTTTTCTTGGTTGTCGCGGTCTTTTTGGTGGTTTTTTTAACTGTGCCACCCTTAGCCACTAGCAAACTTAGCGCAGTTTCCAAACTGATCCCTTCTACTGTCTCGCCTTCAGGGATTCCGGCGTTGATTTTACCGTGTTTGATATATTTACCATATGGGCCGCTAAAAATCGCTACAGGCTCATTGTCATCGGGATGATTGCCGATCGTGCGGAGGGGTTCTTTTTTGCCGCCACGGGTGGATTTTGGTTCGGCTAAAATCGCCAGAGCGCGTTCTAATGTGACGGTGAGGACATCATCAGTCGCTTTGAGGGAACGATATTCTTTACCTTCTTTACCACGATCGTGGAGGATATACGGCCCAAATCTACCGAGGTTGGTTTGGAGTTTGCCACCTGTTTCGGGGTGAACGCCTAAACTGCGCGGGAGTTTGAGCAATTCGATCGCGATTTCGAGGGTGACATCTTCTAGTTTCATGCCTTTGGGCAAGGAAGATTGTTTGGGTTTTTTCTTGCTATCTTCCTCTTTATCACCCAGTTGGACATAGGGGCCAAAGGGGCCGAGTTTCGGATAGATCGGTTCGCCAGTTTCGGGATGATTGCCGAGGGTATCGGGGGTGCTACTCTTTTGTTTGAGCAACATCTCGATCGTTTCTGGGGCTAAATCGGCGGGGGTGAGATCTTTGGGAATGGAAGCATTACCAGATTCGGTTTCGATGAATGCGCCAAATTTACCGATTCGGACTTTGACATCGAGATTCTCTAGATCGATCGTCCGTGCTAGAGTGGCATCGATATCGGTGAAGCCTTGGTTGACTAGATTTTCTAACCCTTTTTCACCCAGGTAGAATTTTTCTAGGTAGGGTAGCCAGGGGGTTGTCCCCGTGGAAATATCATCGAGTGTTTGTTCCATCCGAGCGGTGAAACTAGGATCGACGAGATCGGGGAAGTTTTTTTCGAGTAGGGCTGTAACTGCAAAGGCGGTGAAACTGGGCACCAAGGCATTGCTTTGGAGTTGCGCGTAGTGGCGATCGAGAATTGTCCCGATGATGCTGGCATAGGTACTGGGGCGACCGATCCCTTCACTTTCTAGCATCTTGACGAGCGATGCTTCGGTATACCGAGCGGGGGGTTGGGTTTCGTGGTCGATCGCGTCGAGTTTTTTGCAGTCGGGTGTATCTCCCTTGACTAAAGCTGGGAGAATGATTTCTTGGTCTTCGATCGCGGCATTAGGATCGTCGGAGCCTTCGACATACGCTCTGAGGTAGCCAGCGAAATCAATCCGCTTACCCGAAGACCGAAATCCGGCATTCTCTACCTGTACATCGACACTGAGCTGGGTTTGGCGGGCATCTGCCATTTGGGAAGCAATGGTGCGCTTCCAGATTAGATCGTAGAGTTTCAGTTTGGCATCGGTTAATCCGGTTTCCCGTGGCGTACGAAAGCTACTACCAGCAGGGCGAATCGCTTCGTGAGCTTCTTGAGCACCTTTAGATTTGGTACTGTATTGACGGGGTTTTGGGCTGAGATATTCTTCACCGTACTTTTCCAGGACGCAGGAGCGAGCAGCCTCGATCGCTTGTGCAGACAGACTCACAGAATCCGTCCGCATGTAGGTGATATAACCTTCCTCATACAGTTTTTGGGCGACTTGCATGGTTTCCTTGGCGGATAGTCGCAGTTTCCGGTTGGATTCCTGTTGGAGGGTGGAAGTAGTAAACGGTGGTGATGGTTTCCGAGTCACTGGTTTCTCTTCCAATCCTGTCACCGTCCAGGTTTTACCCTTGAGGTTTTCGGTTAAGGCTTTTGCTTCTACCCCGTTAAGGACTTTAACTTTTTTCCCAGCCAAGAGATTGCCAGTATTCGGATCGAAATCTGCGCCTGTGGCAACTTTTACCCCATCTACCGTTACCAGCTTCGAGTCAAATTCGGCTTTATTATGCGCCAGTAACGCTTTCAAATCCCAGTACTGAGCTGACTTAAACGCTCGGCGTTGGCGTTCCTTCATTACCAATAATCTCACCGCTACCGACTGGACTCTTCCAGCCGATAACCCACCCGCAATTTTCCGCCACAATAATGGCGAGAGCGTATAGCCCACCAATCGATCGAGAATGCGGCGAGTTTCCTGGGCGTGAACGATCTGTTCGTCAATTTCTCGGCAATTTTTTAGGGCTTTTTGAATTGCTTCTTTGGTAATCTCGTGGAATACCATCCGTTTTGTCGGTACCTTGGGGTTGAGTAGCTGTAATAGATGCCAACTGATACTTTCACCCTCGCGATCTTCGTCCGTGGCTAGAATCAGTTCGCTGGCACCTTTGAGTGCGGTTTTCAATTCCTGAACGATCTTGCGCTTGTCTTTGGGAATGATGTATAGCGGTGCAAACCCAGACTCGACATTGATTCCCAAGTTTGCCCACTTTTGCGACTTGTATTCTGGCGGGATTTCTTCGGCTGATGGGGGCAAATCGCGAACGTGTCCCATTGAAGCTTTTACCACATAACTAGATGGCAAAAACTTACTGATAGTCCGCGCTTTGGTGGGAGATTCGACGATGACGAGAGTTGACATAGGGGCGTTTTGAGGTCGTCAGGAATTAATAAAAAAATCTAGGTGGGGTGACTGCCCTACAGCAGATACTATTGTGCAAGTTGGGGCATATTTGCCAATTTGTCAAGGGGTCGTCGATATTTGACTTTATCGCGGCGGCGATCCAAATCTCGATCGATTGCACTGTGTCCACTTCCTCCGATTGAATTTAAAGTTAGTAGTACGATTTGGATCTCGATCGAACTTTACATGAAGGGAATCCCACTCTAGCTCTGTCTAAAGGAAGAGTTACTGACACATGCTGACTAAACTATTCGACAAATCGGAAATATTTCAGTCCCTCCAAAATCCCTTCAGCGCAGTCAGCAACAGCGAGGTAGTGGTAGTCAGCCGGATGCAGTTCATCCCACAACCGTAACTCAGATTGGGCATTTCCGACAATGATGCCACGTTCTACACCATATTTGAACAGCGATATATCATTACCAGAATCCCCACACACCAATGTTTTGCTCGGATCGATCTGCCACCTATCGCGCAAAAATTGGACGGCTGTACCTTTATCCCCACCGCGTGGGAGAATATCTAAGTCCTTATTCCCACTATAAATAATTTCTACATCCAGCTCTCGATCGGATATTAATTTCTGTAGTCTCGGCACTACCGCACAAACGACACTAGTTGATAGATAATAGCTAACTTTAAAAGGACGTTGTTCGGATTGCGGTTGGGGTTCTAAATCGGCGAATTGGCTAGCGATGGCTACTATTTGTTCGCGGTGCCAATTGACACTTAGTTTATTTACCCACTCTGGATCTGGAGTAGCGGACGCACCTAGATAAATCTCGGTACCCACCGCCGCAATCAAGGCATCAGGAGTGAGGAGTTTTTTGGCGATCGCTAATTCTTGATAAGATGCTCTCGATCGACCTGTAGCATAAACTATTTTAGTGCCCCAAGTTCGACGATAGCGATCGAGGAGCTGATTGAGCCGCTCCAGCGAGCTGTCATCACCAACCAAGGTATTGTCGAGATCTGTAACAAATAATGCTAGCGGCGTGAGAAGACTCATAATAACTAAATAAGTCTGGATTTTGTAGTAACCGTTCCCAAGACTAGCATTTTTGGGGTAGGGTCAGCCTCCGAATATAGAGAACTTATCAAAATCCTTGGTAGCTCGTTAGAAATGCCATTCATCACAAATTGTAAATTATTCACAATTTTTATCTCTAGCATCTTAATTGGATCGAAAATAAATATATGAATAACTATACCGAAGGCTGTTTGAGAGTAGGTCAAATCGCACCTGATTTTACGGCAACTGCCGTTGTCGAGCGACAATTTCAGAAAATCAAACTATCTAGCTACCGTAAATACGTCGTTTTGTTTTTCTATCCACTCGACTTTACTTTTGTTTGCCCGACGGAGATTATTGCATTTAGCGATCGATATGCTGAGTTTCAGGCTCTCAATACGGAGATTCTTGGCATTTCTGTCGATAGTGAATTTTCGCATCTAGCCTGGATTGAAACCGAACGAAAAATGGGTGGTTTGGGCGATATTAATTATCCGCTGATCTCCGATCTCAAAAAAGAGATTAGTACCGCTTATAACGTCTTAGATCCCGATTTAGGTGCAGCATTGCGGGGTTTATTTATCATCGATCGATCGGGTGTATTGCAATACGCTACTGTCAATAATCTCTCATTTGGTCGGAGTGTAGATGAAACCCTCCGCGTACTTCAGGCTATTCAACACGTCCAAGCCAATCCCAACGAAGTTTGTCCGGTAAATTGGCAGCCAGGTAGCAAAACGATGAATCCACACCCGATCGAGTCTAAAGCATATTTTGGATCTTTAGATCGTTGAGAGTAAAATAATTATAAACGATCGTCACCCCAGTTATAACTTTATTGTCGGTAGTTAACATAATCATGTCTTACACTAGTCCTAGCAAATTTAGAGGATTGATAAATCGACGATTCTTTCAGAACTTGTTACCAATCCCTGCCGAGAATGAGCTGGAATTGGGATCGATTGCCCCAGAAATTCAAATTCAAGATATTCGCAACAATCGGCAAGTGAAATTATCTGATTATCGCGGTGTCCAACCTGTAATTCTGTATTTTACGCGGATTTTTACCGATCGACAATATTGTCCATTTTGTTATCCCCATATTCAGGAAATTAACGAACGTTATCAAGAATTTGTCGATCGAGGGATCGAGGTATTGATGATTACCAGTACTGATGCACAACAAAGTAAAATTGTTGTGCAAGATTTGGCTCTAAAAATGCCCCTATTAAGCGATTCTAGTTGTGCTAGATTTCGACGTTATCACGTTGTGCAAGCTCTAGGAGCACCTCTTCCTGCACAGTTCAGTATAGATAAAGATGGAAAAATTATCTTCAAACATTTGTTTTCTTTTCTCCATTACAATGCTGAAATTGATACATTATTAGCTTCAACTAGCAACATTAATTAAACTTCCACTCCTTGTTGTTCGGGATTTAGTGCTTTAGACTTAATGGTTTTCTCATGTAGCTCGTGGGATGAATGATAATACTGATAGTATTTATTGTACCCAGAATGATGATTTTCAACTCGGTTAATTGCCAAGCCGAGTACTGGAGTTCTCAGTGAAGAAATAATGTCTATCCCTCGATCGATGATTTGTTTCTGAGCAACATTCAGACTAACAATGTAGACTAATCCATCAACTAAACTTGCTAGCAGTCGGGTATCGCTCACTCCGACAATTGGGGGCGTATCAAATAGAACATAATCGTATTCTTGCCGCCATTCTTCCATCAAACGTAGTAATCGCGGTGAATTGAATAACACGATCGAGTTGACTGTTTGTTTCCCAGAAAACATCACATTCAATTTAGATTCTGGACTGATCTTCAGTAAATCTTTCCAGTTGCAACTTCCGACGATCGCATCGCTCAATCCATCTGAATCATCACAATCTTCGCGTTTAAATAGTGGTGAATTAGCACACAAATGAGCAATGGTAGATTTGTGCATATCAGCATCGATCAGGAGAACGCGATAGCCTAATTCGGCTAATGTATTTGCTGTATGAAAGGCGATAGTTGATTTCCCTTCCTTGGGTAAAGAAGAAGTCATCGCGATGATTTTACCCGCTTGCTTGGCTTGACGATCTGACGTTAGCCCGATGCCTAGCGCAAGAGTTCGGATCGACTCAACAAAGCTCCAATAAGAATAATCTCTGTTCTTACCTTTAGACGTTTGGAGAAAGGTTCCACCCCGCATTGATGAAGATTGGTCTAGATCGTCTATTCTGGGAATTAGCGATAAAACGGGCATTCCCGTCATTGCTTTAACACTATCTGGATTGTCAACTCGATCGTCAAGTTTATTTAAGCCAACTGATACCAATACACCTGCGAGTATACTACCAATTGCACCCAATCCCATTTGACGAGGGACATCCGGTGAAAGTGGAAAGTTGGGATATTCTGGTGGATCTAATAACCGCCACGGTACAACTTGTTCGGCATTGACAATTTTCAACTCTTGAACTTTTTGCAAGAATGCTGTCAATTCTTGAGAAGCGATTTGGTACTCCCGTTGCAACTCGGTATATTGCTTTTGGAGTCCTGGCAATTGGGCGATTTGGGTTTGGACTTGTTGATACACTGCTTCCAAGCTTTGTGCTTGAGCTGTTTGAGCAACTAAGCTAGTTTCTAGTTCGGATTGTTTGTTGGCTAAATTTTGAGACAAATTGTTGCCAACGTTAGGAATTGCATTTTTTGTTAATTCTCGATCGTCTACCTGCCGTTTGAGTACTTGTTGAGAGCGTTCCCTTAACAGTACTAGTACTCCATCACGTTTTTCCTTTAAGCCGACAATTAGGGGATTTTCTGGGCTAAACCGGACACTTTCTTGGTTATATTTTAATTCTAACTCGTTAAGTTGTTTAAATAGTTCTTGGAAAGAACTATCTTGGGTTAACATTGTAGTGCTTAAATTACCGTCCGATGATAATCCAACTGAGTTAAGTTGTTTCTTTAATTCTTGATACTGTTGCTGTGTTTGGTAATAAGTAGAGCGAGATTCATTGATTTTGGCAACAATGCTTTGGCGGTAGCCATCCAGCGCACTAGCAGAAGTAGCCGGATCTACAAACCGATATTTAATCCGAAATTCCTCAATTTGTGACGCCGAAGTTGCTAGCCGCTTGCGGGAAGCGGGTAATTGCGACTCGATAAATTCGATCGAGTTATTGGTGCGAGCCTTCTTGGTTCTAATACTGTAATCAATATAAACTTTACTCAATCCATTGAGCACAGCGACAATTTCGTCCTGCTTCACGGCTGTGTAGCTCACCGTTAACACATTACTATCCGGCTTAGATTGGATCGCCAAGCCTTGCAAAACTTGGGCAACTGATGGACGCAATTTAGGATTGGGAATCAATGCAATTGCTTGCTCGATCATACTCTTACTTCTCAATGATTGAGTAATAGTCTCGATCGCAATCGTCCGATCTTCAGATTGTCCACCATTGTCGCCACCACCTGTCGCTAACTTTTCGGCAAAACTGTTACCACCTTTTAAATCGATTGCAATTTGTACGGCAGATCGGTAGATCCGAACTTGGGTCGCGGTTACATAACCGATGGCTCCCATCATCAGTGCCGTGGTAAGAACAGAAGCATACCAGTATTTGCGTAAACCGCTCAGGATTACACCTAATCCAATTCCTTCCTCTTTCCGTGGCTCTGAGAAGCCGTTCTGGCGAGGTTTGACCGCATCTGGAGACGGCATTAGTTTGGGGGGATTGAACTCAGGAAAGCTATCTTTCATGTTGGAATAATGATAGAACAAGTGGGCAATGAACCGCCAAATGGCTGAAGTAATACGGATTAAATGGTCGTAAACTATAAGAGGTATAAAAGTTTATTAAATTATAATTGCGTTGTATGGGTACTAGTAATTGACGACATGTTATCAATTTAATGTACCCAAAATAGTTATTAAAATACCCAGTACGTCAAGATTCGCGTACTGGGACTAGTTTTAGTTAGCAACCAATACCAATATGTTGAAAGCCTGCTGCTGCTAGCTTCGCTGGTGATAAAAAGTTGCGGCAGTCAACTATAATGGGCGAACGCATCAGTTTAGATAGATGCTGATAGTTTAGATCTTGAAACTCCGACCATTCTGTCATCAACACGATCGCATCACTATCAGTTGCTAGTAGTTGTGGGCTATCAACTAGATTGACATTGGTTAAATATGGGAGGGTTGACGATTGAGGCGTGACAATTGGGTCGTATGCTTTAACCTTTGCACCCAGCTCGACTAATATTTGAATTATATCAAGTGCTGGTGCATCTCGCAAATCATCAGTATCAGGTTTAAAAGTTAAGCCAAGTAAACCAATAGTCTTACCTTTGAGAATTTTGAGAGAGTTTTGCAGCTTTTGAATTACCAAAGTCCGCTGTTGTTGATTGACGCTGACAGTTGCTTTGAGTAATTGAGCATCATATCCATAATCTGCCCCTGTGTGAATCAGTGCGGCTAAATCTTTGGGAAAGCAAGAGCCACCCCAACCAATCCCAGCATTTAGAAACTTATTGCCAATCCGCGAGTCCAAGCCAATCCCTTTAGATACTTGAGTGACATCAGCACCTACCCGCTCACAAATATTGGCGATCTCATTAATAAAACTAATCTTGGTGGCTAAGAAAGCATTGGCGGCATACTTAATCATTTCTGCTGAACCTAAGTCTGTTGCCAAAACAGCTACAGGAGATAGCATAGCATTTTCACTATGTAGACGATCGATAATCGGTGAGTATAAGTTTAGCATCAGCTCGATCGCTTGTTGACTATTGCTACCCAAAACAATCCGATCGGGATTGAGCGTATCATATATTGCCGAACCCTCGCGCAAAAATTCTGGATTACTGACGACATCAAATTTGGGTACAAACGGATCTGGTGGGTGAGTGTCGCCACCGCCAACCAACATTGGCTGGCGGTGGCGTTCTGCTACGCCGTCTAGTACCAGCATTTTTACCCAATCACCAGAGCCAATTGGGACAGTAGACTTATTGACAATTACTTTATAATCACCATTGAGATGTTGCCCGATTCCTTTGGCTACAGCTTCTACATATTGGGTATCGCTAGAACCATTAGGCAAAGGTGGCGTACCGACAGCAATAAACAAAATCTCCCCATGCTCGACCCCCAATGATAGATCCGTTGTAAACTGCAATCGTCCGGTAGACATTGCCGCTCGCATAATATCTGACAACCCTGGCTCATAAATTGGCGATTGTCCAGATTTCATTAGTTCCACTTTCGCGGAATTATTATCTACACAAATCACATCATGACCGATATGAGCCAGACAAGCTCCTGTTACTAAGCCAACGTAACCAGTTCCGATAGTGCAGACACGCATTTTGAATATACCCCAAATTTGATGATGATTCAGTAAACATTTACATTCGATCGGGCATGAAGGGAGATGGTGAATATTTTAATGGCATCTCCTATGAGTAATCTTACCCAAATCAGATTACTAATTAATAATCCATTTAAACCTTCAGTCGCTGTTTGAATTCAGCAATTGTCTCTGTCAATCCTGCTTCTAGAGAAATAGTTGGTTGCCAATTTAACCGAGTTTTAGCTTTGGTAATATCTGGCTTCCTCTGCTTGGGATCGTCTTGAGGTAGTGGTTTAAAGCTAATTTCTCGTTCGGGATTAATTCTGTCCCTGATTTTTTCGGCGAGTTCGAGAATAGTATATTCTTCAGGATTGCCGAGATTAATTGGCCCAATTTGGTCGCCATTCATCAATTTGACCAATCCATCGACTAAATCCGTAACATAGCAAAAGCTGCGAGTTTGGCTGCCATCTCCGTAGACAGTTAGGGGATTTCCTTGGAGAGATTGGGCGATAAAATTACTAACTACCCGACCATCATTTTCTAACATCCGAGGGCCATAGGTATTGAAGATTCTCGCGACTCGGATTGCGACATTGTGCTGGCGGTGGTAGTCAAAACTCAGGGTTTCGGCGATCCGCTTACCTTCGTCATAACACGACCGAATCCCGATCGTATTGACATTACCATGATATTCTTCCGGTTGAGGATGCACATCGGGGTCGCCATAAACTTCAGAAGTTGAAGCTAGTAGAAATCTTGCCTTAACTCGCTTGGCAAGTCCGAGCATATTTGATGTACCGAGGAAACTTACCTTGGCAGTCTTAATCGGATTGTACTGATAGTGTACTGGAGATGCCGGACAGGCTAGATGATATATCTGATCTACTTCTAGGCGAATTGGTTCGGTAATATCATGACGAATCGATTCAAAATGGGGATGGCCGATCCATTTACTGATATTTTGTTTAGTCCCAGTATAGAAATTATCTAGACAAATCACTTCATGCTGCTCGTTCATCAGTCGATCGATCAGATGAGAACCAATAAACCCTGCACCACCTGTAACAAGAATTCGCATAATTTAAAATTTTGAAAATTAATTCGGTCTCAAAGTTCAATGGTAGTGTCTTCAGTATTATTCCCTAAGATTGCTAGATCGGCAACTGCGATTGCTACTTTTAAGTAATTTTGATGCCTCAGAGATCGGTAAGAACGAGTAACTAGCTACCTGTAGGGTAATGCAAATGAGCACAACTTACTACATTCGCTGCCAAAGTTGGATTGTACCATCAGCACCGCCAATGGCGATCGACCGACTATCAGGCGCGATCGCGACAGACATCACCGAACGACCCGGATCGCCTTTGAGGATGCTTCTAGCTTTATCGCTGAAGCTCAGATCCGCACCGCGATACCAGACTTTTGCTTTGCCATCGACACTACCAGTAATCAAATACTGACCATCGGGACTGAAGACACAAGCATTGATTTGCCCAGCGTGGGCTTTAATCGTCTGAGACAGCTTAATTTGCGGTTGTTGACCATCATTCATATTTTTTAGTTGCCACAACACCACATAGCCATTAACTGTCCCTGCGGCGATCGTCTGTGAGTCAGGACTGATAGCTAGGGAACCGATACAATATTTATTACCGCTAGACTGTGCCAGGGCTTCACCCGAAGTCATCGACCAGAGCTTCACCGTTCCATTGTCCCCAGTACTAGCTAATAATTTACCATCAGCACTCAAGGCGATCGCGGCAATTGGTTCGCGATCGCTAATAGTTTCGATTACTTTACCATCTGGCAGACTCCAAAAGACGATCGTCTGGTCAAAACTACCACTAATGAGAATTTGACTATCGGGACTAATTGCCAAAGATCGGACTGAGGCGTGATGCTGATGGGTCAAGTTACGCAGCAGGGTACCAGTTTCCAAATTCCACAATTTGATTAGCTCATCCCAACTACCACTGGCTAGGAGCTTGCCATTGGGACTTACAGCTAGTGCGAATACACCCTTGAGATGGTCGGTCAGGGTATGAATGACAGTGCCTGTATTTAGTTGCCACAGTTTAATCGTCTTATCAAAACTGCCGCTGACAAGTTTGGCACCATCTGGCGTAAAGCTGAGGCACCTGACCCAATCACTGTGAGCATTTATTGTGTGTTGAAGATTCCAGGTTGGCTTCGACCACAGATCGCCGCTCAAGTCCCCAGAAGTCATGCTTTCAGACATGTATTCACCAGACATCAAATCTTCAGAAATCATCTCTAGCAGTGGAGTAATATCTACTTCTGGCTCATCGCCAAAACTATTGACTCGACTAGCGGTAGCTTGTTCTAATTCAGTTGAATCGATCCCTAACTGCTGAGAAACTTGAGTGAGATGACGTTCTAGGTATTCTACGCGCTCGGCTAGGGCATTACCCTCCAACAGATCGATCGCCTCTTTGAGACTCCCCTCGACCCCTGTGACATGAGCTTGCATTGACTGCATCAGTTGCTGGTGCAAGTCGAATCTTTGCTCTAAGGCGGTAACTTCTTGTCGCTCTCCAATAGTTGCTGCAAATTCGGATTTTTTAGCAGCCATGGTTTGCTTGACTAAAGCTGTCGCAAAACTCCGAGCTTGGGCGATTTCTTGCTGGAGGACTTCACCTTGTTGTTGGAGTTCGGCATCGAGCTTATGTTCTAATGCTCGATCGAGGAGGCGGAGGTTTTGATTAAATCGCCACCGATTGACGGCACTGAGGATCAGGCTAATCAGAATCGGTACTACGGCATAACCCCATTTAGCAGAAGTGGCTGCGGCGATCGATCCTACCACTGCTACAGCGATCGCGAGATATTCACTCAGGTCTAACCAATGGGGATTTGACATTACAGTTATCAGTTATGGATTGTGGATCGCAGTCATTCACAATGGCGATGTTGCTTTAGATCCGCGTTAGTATCGCCATGCCTCTAACGATCTGACCATCGGGATGGATATGTCTATGGGTATTTGGTTTTCAGGTTAGGCGTAGAAATCACGATCGTACTCCCTGACTGCACGCTCATGATGCCATAAACAGCGACAGTGCAGCAAGTAGCAGAGCGTTATTTATCAATTTTCCAGGCGATCTGCTCGTGCTAGTGTCTATGCTTGGACTCGATCGATCCTCGCCAAGGCTACCTGTCTGGATTTTTGTACTCGATCGGTTACTTTCATGCTATCGTTAATGAACTGTTAATAAATTCTTAACAATTTTTAAATAATCGCCTTTAACTCACTAATATTCAAGTAATTTTAATTAAAATCAGAGCATAAGGATTACTCATATTTGCTCAAATTATTAACTACATATATTTAGCCTTGACCATCGGTTATGCTAGAGCTACCAGTCGATCGTTGGATCTTAACGTCACCGATCCACACCTCAAAGCTCATCTCAACAGCATCAACCACTCCAATAACTTAACCACCACTCCCCACTGTAGCCATTCATGATTCCCGATTGCGACTTGCGCCTCGATCTCTGTGCCGATCTTGACAATGACAATGGCGATAAACCTGAAGAAGCCTGTGGAGTGTTTGGGATCTATGCCCCTGGGCAAGAAGTGGCGAAGCTAACCTATTTCGGTTTGTACGCTCTCCAACATCGCGGACAGGAATCGGCGGGAATCGCTACCTTTGATGGGCAGCAGCTCCACGAACATCGCGATATGGGGTTGGTGTCTCATGTCTTTAGTCCAGGAATTTTACAAGAATTGCCTGGGCAATTAGCGATCGGTCACACCCGCTATTCGACAACTGGATCGAGCCGCCGCTGCAATGCTCAACCAGTGATTGTCGAGACTAAACTCGGAAAACTTGCTTTAGCACATAATGGTAATCTTGTCAACACGGCTCAACTCCGAGCGTATCTAGTAGCGCGAGGCTGTGAGCCAACCACGACGATCGATTCGGAAATGATCGCGCTGATTATTCGGGAAGAAGTTAATGCTGGCAAAAGTTGGATTGATGCAACGATCGCTGCCTGTCTCCAATGTGTAGGTGCGTTCAGTCTGACGATCGCGACTCCTGATGGCATCATGGCAATCCGCGATCCACATGGCATTCGTCCGCTGGTATTGGGGATTATGCCCGACCATATCAATCATTATGTAGTAGCTTCCGAAACTTGTGCGCTAGATATTATCGGTGCAGACTACGAACGGGATGTCAAACCGGGTGAACTGCTGTGGATTACCGATCGAGGCGTAACAGCGATCGATTGGGCACCAAAAATCCAGCCGAAACTGTGCATTTTTGAGATGATTTACTTTGCTCGTCCCGATAGCTGGGTAAATGATGAAAGCCTTTACAGCTACCGGATGCGCCTGGGTAAACAATTAGCAAAAGAATCATTTCACGATGCTGATATCGTCATTGGCGTACCTGATTCGGGGATACCTGCGGCGATCGGATTTTCAGAGGCATCGGGCATCCCTTATGCTGAAGGCTTGATCAAAAATCGCTACGTGGGACGGACATTTATCCAACCTACTCAAGAGATGCGCGAAGCCGGAATTCGGATGAAGCTCAACCCGCTCAGAGATGTATTAAAAGGCAAACGGGTAATCGTCATCGATGACTCGATCGTCCGAGGAACGACTAGCCGTAAACTAGTTAAAGCTCTGCGCGATGCTGGCGCAACCGAAATACACATGCGGATCTCATCCCCACCAGTGACTCATCCGTGCTTCTACGGCATCGATACCGATACTCAGGATCAACTGATTGCTGCGACTAAATCTGTCGCCGAAATCGCCGAGCAAATCGGTGTAGATACTCTCGCCTATCTATCTTGGGATGGAATGCTATCGGCAACCGAGCGAGATCCCAATAGCTTTTGCTCGGCTTGTTTTACAGGTGACTACCCAGTAGAAATTCCAACTGGACTCAAGCGATCGAAATTAATGCTAGAAGTAGGGACAAAAGGCTAAAGCGGTGGTTAACAATCGATAACTAATCAACTCGATCGACCCAGGTATTTACGATTGTAAATGCCTGGGTTTTCATTTCGATATTTTACCAACGGTCTGTCCAATAAATAACTTCTGATGCCAAAGAATCGATCGCGACACCCTAACTACATGACGTGCCACCCTGAGAGTAAGTCTTTTCGAGTACTAATAGTTCGACGTCAGCATTTTCGACTACTAATAGTTCATAGTTTTCAGGGCAAGGTCGATCTTCAATCTCATCTGAATGGAAGCGATCGCTGTAACGTAGCCCAGCGTTAATGCCATCACGTAGTTTATCATCAAGAATGTTATCGTCCCTACCAGGAATATTATCAAGGGGATCGCGATCGCAATCGCGAACACAAGTAAATAACCAACATAAGCAGCGTAGCCCCCCATTCCGATCGGTACAATCGGCACAGAGATGATTGTGAGGATTAGTAGTGATGGTACTATATAAAAATTAGATTTTCCGTGAATAATGAATGGTGAGTAGGTTGGAGCGATCGCGCGACCTTTTGATTGACGATCGAGCAGGACGGTTGAATCATACTAAAATAGCGGTAAGCTCTTCACTCACTAGCTAACATGTACCAGTACGAGCTACCCAGATACCTACCCACCGCTGACGAACTGCCTTGCTCGGACGATACCCCCGTGGACAATGAACTTCAAGAACTTATCCCCAGCCTGCTCAAATCGATTTTACGAATGTTGTGGGAAGAGCGCATGGACTGGTTCTTTGGCATCGACATGGCGATTTACAGCGATCCAGAGCAACCGCCGATCGTCCCCGATGGTTTCCTGAGCCTCAATGTCGAGCGCGTTTTTGACGAAAACTTACGCCTGAGCTACACTCTCTGGGAAGAAAAAGTAACGCCAATACTAGTACTAGAAGTAGTGTCTACTAAACCAGGTGGAGAATACACCACTAAACTCCAAGAATACGCGCGGCTAGGCGTACTTTACTACGTTATTTACAATCCCAAACGTCGCCGCAAAGCGCGTTTGGAAATCTACCAACTCCAAAACGGCAATTACGAATTGCAAACCGCCAACCCCCTCTGGATGCCAGAGATTGGCTTGGGCATCGGTTGCGAACCCGCTAACTATGACGGCTTGACGAGAGAATGGCTGTATTGGTACGACGAAAACGATTGTCGCTATCCCACACCCTACGAACGAGCCAAACTCGAAAGTCAACGAGCCGATCTAGAGAGTCAGCGAGCCGATCGATTAGCCGCTCAGTTACGAGCTTTGGGGATCGAGCCGGAAGTACCTTAAACCCAACTTAGCGATCGCCATCGTACTGGACGCATCCCGATCGAGATCGTATCCGATAATTTGCACAAAACTAGCAGCGATCGATAGTTGAAGCAAGAGCGGTTGCGGTAGTCATAGCAAATGTTCGATGACCAGTTAATTTAAGATTACCATTGTAACGAGCCAGCGGTATCACCTTGCGATCGCTTAATCTCTGCATCCCGCTCGAACCATTTGATGATTTGTTGAGGAGTCAGATCTTCAATTTTTTCTACCTGCTCCTCATCAGCAATCTGTTTGAGCATTCTCATCGAAGAAATCGTAATCCGCGTCAAAAATTTCTCGTGAGTAGATAGTAATGCTTTGTCTACTTCTACAGCTTCAGCGTGGGTGAGATATTGTTCGTTATTCATGTCTGTAAATGTTAACCGATTGTATTAGTCATCGAAATTAAATAACCGCACTGATGTTCGCCATCGACAAGCCAATGCGTTCGTTCTACCTGACAATCTTCTAGAGCTGCTGCAAACATTTCTAATTCATGTCCGCACACCGCCGGAAAAGAGGTCGCTACCTGCGAGATAGCGCAGTTATATTCAGTCAGGATAAATTTATCATCTTGACCGTTGAAGGGGTGATACTCAGCCATATAACCCTCTTGACGGCGTAATTCGACTAGCTTTGCTACTCTGTCTATTAGTACCCCGTCGCCCAGTTTCTGCCGATAATCGATACTTTTCTTTTGCCAGTGCTGCTGTAATATTGCGCTGGCTTGCTCGTAGCCGAGATTATCGACTAAAGTGTCTAGGAACGATATCGCGAATCGATCGTACTGGTTTGGGAAGCGATCGCGTCCTTTGGGACTCAGGTGATAGATATGCTGGGGTCTACCCGTACCTGAAGCGACAGACTGATAGACGATTAAGCCTTCTGTTTCCAAATCCTTGAGATGGCGACGAATTGCTTGGGGACTAATATCTAGCGAGGTCGCCAAATCTTGAGCGATGGCTTGCCCCTGTTTGAGGAGATATTCGAGGATATCCTGCTTGGTGGAATGCTGCTCTGTCATCATATCAGTGCTGGGTTTGGAGAAATGGTCGCGCGCAGACGTGAAAATATTAAAAATTTCCCTAGTTTTGCTACTTTAGCAACAACTATGTTGTTAAATTACGATACAATAGGATTAAAGAGTTAAACAATCAGTTTATTGTTTAATTATACGATATTTTGTCTGTCCCAGTCAGACACCTTAACCATCCTTATTCTAGAGAGAACACAGGCGATCGATGAGTACTGTAGTCCAAAACTTAGTCAATCAACCCTATAAATACGGCTTTGTCACTGATATTCAGTCCGACCAGATCCCGCGCGGCTTGAACGAGGATATCGTGCGGTTGATTTCGTCTAAAAAAGACGAGCCACAATTCCTGCTCGACTTCCGCCTGCGCGCCTATCGCCAATGGCTCAAGATGACTGAACCGACTTGGCCGCATGTAGACTATCCCGCGATCGATTACCAGGATATCATCTATTACTCCGCACCCAAACAAGCCGCCAAAAAGTTGGACAGTTTGGATGAAGTCGATCCCATTCTCCTCGAAACATTTGAGAAACTAGGGATCTCCCTCAACGAGCAAAAACGGTTATCGAATGTGGCTGTCGATGCGGTATTTGATAGCGTCTCGATCGGCACCACATTTAAGGCACAATTAGCCAAAGAAGGCGTGGTATTCTGCTCGATTTCCGAAGCCGTCAAAGAATATCCCGAACTAATCGAAAAATACTTGGGAAGTGTCATCCCGATCGCCGATAATTTCTTTGCAGCCTTAAACTCCGCCGTATTTAGCGACGGTTCCTTTGTCTACATCCCCAAAGGTACCAAATGCCCGATGGATTTATCCACCTACTTCCGCATCAATACTGGCGATAGCGGACAATTTGAGCGGACATTAATCATCGCCGACGAAGGTGCATCCGTTACTTACCTCGAAGGCTGTACCGCACCCGCATTCGACACAAATCAACTCCACGCCGCCGTCGTCGAATTGGTGGTACTAGATAACGCTGAAATCAAATATTCCACCGTTCAAAACTGGTACGCTGGCGATGAAACGGGTAAAGGTGGGATCTACAACTTCGTTACCAAACGCGGCTTGTGTAAAGGTGTCAATTCCAAGATTTCGTGGACACAAGTAGAAACAGGTTCCGCGATTACCTGGAAATATCCTAGTTGTGTCCTAGTCGGCGACAATTCCGTCGGTGAATTTTACTCCGTCGCTTTAACTAATAATCTCCAACAAGCCGACACCGGAACTAAGATGATCCATGTGGGCAAAAATACCCGCAGCACGATTATTTCCAAAGGGATTTCCGCTGGGAAATCGAAGAATAGCTATCGCGGTTTAGTCAAAATGAATCCGACAGCAAAAGGAGCAAGAAATTACTCGCAGTGCGACTCAATGCTAATTGGCGACAGAGCGCAGGCGAACACTTTCCCCTATATCCAAGTTCAGAATCAAACCGCCAAAGTCGAACACGAAGCATCAACTTCTAAGATTGGTGAGGATCAATTATTCTTCTTCGCTCAACGGGGGATTTCCCAAGAAGATGCGATTTCGATGATGATTAGTGGTTTCTGTAAGGATGTCTTTAATCAGTTACCAATGGAATTTGCTGTTGAAGCCGATAGATTGTTGAGTTTGAAATTAGAAGGTACTGTCGGTTAATAAGTTTTGACAGGTAATATGACAGGATAAATTTATCCTGTCATATTACCTGCCCATTAATGAGGTGTTGATAGATGCTTGCAAATGAAGTAACAATCCAAGATCTTCCAGAATTCTTAGAAGATGAGTTTGATAATGAAACCAATAGTGAAGAACTAGAATTGGAAGTTCAACCAATTATTGATGATAGCGGCAAAGACAGAAAGCTATTTACACATCCGTATGACTTTATTATTCGCTCTCTAAAAGATCAGGTGGATGACGGGACTTTAGTGCTTGCAGATGATTTTCAACGTCGTAGAGTTTGGGACGACACTAAAGCTAGTCGGTTGATAGAATCATTGTTGATAAATGTTCCGATTCCGGTTTGCTATTTTGCTGAATTAGAGGATGGCAGTTACAGTGTGATTGATGGGCAGCAAAGACTGACCGCAATTTACAGATATTTGAATGATAAATTTAAGCTAAGATCTTTAAGAATCAGATCGGATCTTAATAAGAAAAAATTTAGTCAATTAGGTATATCAGATCGGAGATCGATACAGTCAAGATCGATCAGATGTATTCTGATTCAGAAAGAATCACATCCAGAAATCAGGTTTGATGTGTTTGATAGGCTAAATTCAAATTCGGTAAAGCTAAATCGTCAAGAACTCAGAAATAGTCTCTACAAAGGAGATCTCAACAAATTAATAAAAGAATTATCTGAAAATGAAACATTTAAAAAATTACGGAGATCTGAAAATGTTGATAAGAGAATGAATGATTGTGAGATGATCCTAAGGTTTTTTGCTTTTTACTTCGATCGTGTTAACTATCAGGGTAATTTAGCTAAGTTCTTGGATAATTATCTGCAAGCAGGGAGAAAAATGAGTTTAGAAGTTATACACAATCATCGAGAAATATTCTTAAAAACTATTAAGGATGTAGATTGTGTGTTTGGAAAAAATAGTTTTCGTAGATACGACCCTGCTAATGATACATGGAACAAATCTTTGAATAGAGCAATATATGATATTATCATGCTCTATTTTGCTGAAATACCATCAGACATGATTCAGCAGAAAAGCAACATCATATTAGACGAATTCAAAAAAATATTTAATGATGAAGGATTTCAAGAAGATATTACTTCGTTTCCTGAGAAAATTGTTCGTTTTCAATCTCGACTCGACAAATGGCGGACAACGCTACAAGGAATAGGTATATCAGTAGAAAAAATCATCATAGGGATGGCTCATGAAAGTATATAGTTATGAGCTTTACCAAATATCGTTCGCCTGCATTGCGAAAATTTTGGATTAATTTAAGAGAGGTGGGTACTATAATCTCTTTGTCCTATGTAAATGAGACTACACCTAGACAAAGAGACATTAATGAGAGTTTGTCTAGAGCATCAATGCTATTATTGTGCAGCCATATAGAGAGCTTTTTTGAAGGTTTGATTGTTGATATTTTAAGTTTTCATGAGAATAACCAAACACCTGTTAATATACTACCCGCACCATTGAAAGTCACTCAAATTCTTTCCAAACCACTGTTAGATAGTCTAAGTCATGAGAAGAAATGGAAAATATTGAAAGAAATCAGTCAAAATTTATTAACTGATGAAAATCAAAAATGTACACAGGGTGTATTTCAAGAGAAACTGCATCTTAATGGATTTGCATCACCTGGTAGTAGCAATGTGGAAAATCTTTTCAAAGGAATTGGTATTTCTTCCATTTGGAGCTTTGTAGCACAAAAAGCTGGAAATGAAAATTTAAAAGTCAGATTAAATGTCTTTGTTAGTAGGCGTAATAATATTACCCACGGATCTTCTGACGACAAGCCGACAATTGGTGATGTCAGAGACTATATTCGTGATGTGTGTTTAGTTGTTAAAATGTTTAACTCAATCGTGACTGAATACCTAATCGATAATTTCAATGTTGAAGATCCTTGGAAAAACATATCTAAATAGATGGATATAGAATTATGCCTTATAGTAGCTTCACAATTGAAGAGGTGGAATCCAAATTTAATCTAAACTTGCAGACAGGTCATTTTTTGCCAGATATCGAGCCGATTTCTCCTAGCCTGATGTTAGAACAGTTTTTAAATATCACTTTGCCATTGGCTCGTGAAACTGGCTCAGAAAAAGCAAGATCGGAGCTTATTGTTTCGCCAATTTTAGTAGAAGTCCGCACCTTGCTGAATAATTCGATTAGCTTGTTTTCAGGGGAAGACTTTACAGTCGATCGAGAGTTGGGATTAAATGGTATTTGTGATTTTTTAATTAGTCGATCGCCGATCCAGTTTAAAATTAATGCTCCCGTAATAGCATTGGTCGAAGCCAAAAAAGGTGTGCTAAAAGATGGCTGGGGTCAATGTATTGCCGAAATGGTAGCAGCACAGAGATTCAATCAGATTAGACAACACTCGATCGAATTTATCTATGGCGTTGTTACCAGTGGAACTAGTTGGCAATTTATTGAGATGAAAGGAAGTAGCATTACTATCGATCCAGAAGAGTATTCCTTCCCACCGCTTGAACCATTGCTGGGTATTTTGAAATGGATGGCATCAAGAGAAGCGAAATTAGTAGATTTTGACAAGTAATTGAATTCAATCGAAAGCCAAATTTGGGCAGTGCCCACCCTACAAAATTAGAGTTTTAAAATGGTTGCAACACCTGTAAAAAATCTTACTTTAGAAAGCTTTCTGGCTCTTCCAGAAACTAAACCTGCGAGTGAGTATATTGATGGAAAGATAGTTCAAAAGCCAATGCCTCAAGGAAAACATAGTTTACTTCAACTCGAACTAATATCTTTCATTAATTCTATCCTACGAAAAGCGAGTATTGCGATCTCATTCCCAGAACTAAGATGTACATTTGGAGGGAGATCGATCGTTCCTGATGTAGTTGTCTTGAAGAATGAAAATATCCCTAAAGATGATGATGGTGAGGTTTCTAATGTGGTGACAACTGCACCTGACTGGGTAATTGAAATATTATCTCCAGACCAAAGTACGACTAAAGTAATTAAGAATATTCTTCATTGTCTAGATAATGGTACCGAAGTAGGCTGGTTAATCGATCCTACTGAAAAAATGGTATTAGTTTATCAACCGGATAGACAAGTTCAAGTAGTGGATATACTCGAAGATGAATTAATAGTGCCTGAATTTGCTCGATCGATTAAACTAACGGCTGGCGATATCTTTGCTTGGCTGAAGCTGGAATAAGAGCGAGATTCAAATATGTATTTATCCAGTGATATGATAAGAAACTAGCTACTATCGATCGAACATTATTAAAACTCAATTAAACAAAATCCAAAGATGATTAATCATAATAGTCCAGTTATCCTCTCGATCGAGAACCTGACCGCAGATGTCGATGGTACGCAGATCTTAAATGGTGTGAGTCTCGAAATCAAAGCTGGCGAAATCCATGCGATCATGGGGCCGAATGGTTCTGGTAAAAGTACATTATCTAAAGTATTAGCCGGACATCCAGCTTATACAGTCACAGGTGGGAAAGTCACCTATCAAGGCGAAAACTTATTTGACTTAGAACCCCAAGATCGCGCCCGTTCCGGCGTATTCCTTGCCTTTCAATATCCGCTGGAAATTCCTGGAGTCAGTAACCTCGACTTCCTCCGCGTTGCTTACAACTCCCGCCAAAAACACATCGGCTTAGAAGAGCTAGACGCATTCGATTTCGACGAACTAATCCAAACCAAACTAGATATTGTCAAAATGAACCCCGCCTTCCTCAGCCGTAGCGTTAACGAAGGCTTCTCTGGCGGCGAGAAAAAACGTAACGAAATCCTCCAAATGGCAATCCTCCAACCTAGCCTAGCCATCCTCGACGAAACGGACTCCGGCTTAGACATTGACGCACTAAAAATCGTCGCCAACGGCGTAAACCAACTATCCACCCAAGATAACGCCATGCTAGTTATCACCCACTACCAACGCCTCCTCGACTACATCATCCCCGACTATGTTCATGTCATGTCCAACGGACAAATCATCACCAGCGGTGGTAAAGAACTCGCCCTAGAACTAGAAGCCAAAGGGTACGACTGGTTAACAGAACCCCAACCCGTAGCAACCTAAACTATTACCAAAAACTCCCTCAGTGAACCTCAGTGGAACCTCAGTGAACCTCTGTGTTTAAAAAACCCCCCAAACAACCTCCATTGCCTTCTCCTCCCCCCTTCGCGCCAACCATATGACACTAACCCTCATCCAACTCCTCACTACCCCACCCCCAAACCCCCAACTCCAAGAACTCCGCACCCAAGCAGCCGGATACCTTCAAGAAGAAACCATTCCCACCCGCAAAGACGAAGAATGGCGATTCACAGACTTAGCCCCACTCCTGACCCAAACCTTCACCCCACCACCCCCACAACTACCAGCAGCAAATATTGACAGCTTCACCCTACCAGAAGCCCTCAATACCCGCTTAGTCTTCATCAATGGGATCTATGCCCCCCAACTCTCCAGCATCGCTGACTTACCCACGGGCGTATTTATTGGGAACTTAGCCGCAGCCACCACAGCCGGATTGGCTGTCGCAGATTATCTAGGCAAACAACCTGGGGGCGAAGAAGTATTTACCGCGATCAATACCGCTAGGATCGATGAAGCAGCAGTAGTCTGGCTATCGAAGGATGTGTCGATCGAGACCCCGATTCAGCTCTTATTTGTCGCTATAATAGAAGAAACTGCACTAGCAATTTCCCCTCGGAGCCTGACGATCCTCGAAGCAGGGAGTAGTGCTACTGTGATTGAAGAATACTTGGATCTATCCAGCTTAGACCGAGCGTATTTCAACAACGCAGTTACCGAAATCTGGCTCGGCGACACCGCCAAACTCAACCACACCCGTATCCAAAATCAAGACACTACCACCATTCATATCGGTAAAACAGCAGTTTCCCAATCCCAGCATAGTTGCTACACAGGAAACTCGATCGATCTCGGAGCCAAACTCTCCCGCCACAACTGGGAAATCTTTCAAATTGGCGCACAGACAGAAACCTATCTGAATGGGTTAGCGATGGTAAATGGCGAACAAGAATCAGATACCCACAGTGTTATCGCCTTAACCAAACCCCACGGCATCACCAATCAACTGCACAAGTGTATCGTAGACGATCGCGCCCACGCAATTTTCAACGGTAAAGTATTCGTACCCCAAGCCGCGCAACAAACCAATGCTGGGCAACTAAATCGGAATCTCCTGCTCTCATCTACCGCCCGCATCGATACCAAACCCCAGCTAGAAATTACTGCTGATAATGTCAAATGCTCCCACGGCGCGACAGTCAGCCAATTAGAAGACGATGAAATCTTCTACCTTCAGAGTCGAGGTTTGGATGTCGAAACAGCTAAAATATTACTAATCAATGCTTTTGCTGTGGAAATTATCGATCGTATCCCCGTTGCTTCAGTACGCGAAAAACTAGCAGTAGCCGTAAAAGCATTCAGAGCGAACTAAACATTGGTAAGCAATGACTAAAGGAAGCCCCATCCAACGACTGATCCAAAATCTTACAGGAAATGCTGACAACATGACTTACGTTCAAACCAAACCTTTAACCCTTGCTGATACAGTTAGATCGGACTTTCCGATTCTTCATCGTGAAGTTCATGGCAAGCCCCTAGTTTACCTCGATAATGCGGCAACTTCCCACAAACCTTATGCCGTCATTCACGCGTTAGAGCATTACTATAGCCACTATAATTCCAACGTTCATCGCGGCGTACATACCCTCAGCTCTGAAGCTACAGATGCTTATGAAGGTGCGCGATCAAAGATTGCTAAATTTGTCAATGCAGCTTCAGAGCAAGAAATTATCTACACCCGCAATGCTACCGAAGCGATTAATTTAGTTGCCTATAGTTGGGGATTGAGCAATCTTCAGAGGGGTGATGAAGTTATTCTGACAGTGATGGAGCATCATAGCAATCTAATTCCCTGGCAATTAGTCGCTCAAAAAACAGGTGCTCGGCTGAAGTTTGTTCAACTCACACCTGAAGAAGAATTTGATTTTGGGCACTATCAATCACTACTAAATGAAAAAACTAAACTAGTATCAGTAGTCCATGTTTCTAATACCTTAGGCTGTATTAATCCTGTCAAAGAGATTGCGGCTCTGGCTCATCAATATGGGGCGAAAGTATTGGTTGATGCTTGCCAAAGTGCGCCACATATGCCTTTAGATGTTCAGGATTTAGATTGTGATTGGATGGCGGTATCGGGACACAAAATGTGCGGCCCGACTGGGATTGGCTTCTTGTATGGTAAGTTAAATCTGATGCGATCGATGCCACCTTTCTTGAGTGGAGGAGAAATGATCGCTGACGTATTTCTCGAAAATGCTACCTATGCAGATTTACCACACAAGTTTGAAGCTGGTACTCCGGCAATTGCTGAAGCGATCGCTTTAGGTGCTGCGGTGGATTATTTAACCAACATTGGCATGGATAAAATTCATGCTTATGAAGCAGAATTAAACACCTATCTATTTGAGAAATTAATGCAAATTCCTCAAGTTAAAATTTATGGGCCAAAACCACCAAAAGAACGTGCTGCGTTGGCTGCTTTTACCTGTGGTGAAGTCCACCCGCACGATCTTTCTACCATGTTAGATCAAGCCGGAATTGCCATCCGCGCTGGACACCACTGCACCCAACCATTACACCGCTTCATCAAGGCTCAATCGACAGCACGAGCAAGTTTGTATTTCTATAATACCAAAGCGGAAATCGATACCTTTATTGGAGCGTTACAAGAATCGATCGAGTTCTTCGATAGTATTTTTAGTTAGAACTGTTCGAGATCGAGATCGTAAATCTGTAGGGTGTGTTATCGCGCTAGCCTAACGCACCCACTAATCTAAAACCCACCATCATGGGTATTGCGATCGCCGTTTTGAGTTACAATAATGTCCAAAGTACATAACTACTATTTCCTATGAGTCTCAATGTTGTCCATCTGGTTGGTAGAGTTGGTGTCGAGCCAGAAATTAAATGGTTTGAAGGTTCGGGAAAATGTGTTTGTAATGTAGTACTAGCGGTCGATCGTCGCAGTAAAAATCCAGAAGATAAGCCTTATTGGTTTAATCTCAAAATCTGGGGTAAAACTGGCGAAATTGCTGCAAACTATGCCAAAAAAGGCAGCCAAATCGGGGTTAAAGGCTCTTTAGAGATCGAAACCTGGACAGACAGAGCCACAGGTACCGAGCGTTCTCGTCCAGTCATCAAAGTTGATAGTCTCGATCTGCTTGGCTCCAAGAAAGACACTGCTGAGGCAATGCCAGATTATATGTAGTTAAATACCCTAATCAGATCGGGTAGGGGCAATTGATAAATTGCCTCTACCCGATCTTGCTTTGATTATCTCGATAAATCAGCCCCGAGCGCAATGAGATCGTGTCATCGAGCGGCTACCCTAGCATTTTGTTGAATATTCCATAAACCAGCGTAGATGCCATTAAGAGCCAACAACTCATCATGAGTACCAGCTTCGACTAATTGTCCCTGTTCCATCACATAAATTTGATGGGCATTGCGGATCGTTGAGAGACGATGAGCGATCGCAATTGTAGTCCGATCGAGTGTGATCCGATCGAGCGATCTTTGAATTGCTGCTTCAGTTTCATTATCTACCGCCGATGTAGCTTCATCTAGAATTAAAATTGGTGGGTTCTTTAAAACCGCACGAGCGATCGCAATTCGTTGGCGTTGTCCCCCAGATAATTTTTGTCCCCTTTCCCCGACAATTGTGTCGTAACCTTCTGGTAATCGATCGATAAAATCGTCAGCTTCGGCAATTTTGGCAGCGGCGATGACTGATGCTAGATCTGCATCGGGACTACCATAAGCAATATTTTCTCGCACCGAACCGTGGAATAAAAATACATCTTGACTAACCAATCCAATCGATCGACGCAAATCGGCTAAATGCAAATCCTGGATATTAAACCCATCTAAAGTAATTTCTCCCGACTGAATTTCATATAGTCTCAGGATGAGTTTTACTAAAGTACTTTTTCCCGAACCTGTTGAGCCGACAATCGCGATCGTTTGTCCGGCTGGGATCTTTAATGATAACTGTTTGATAATAGTCGATCGATCTGCATAAGCAAAAATCACATTTTTTAGTTCGATTTCGCCGCGTACATATGGTAAAGATAGACTACCAGAATCGATCGCGATCGGTGTATCTAATAAGTCCATCACCCGATTGGTTGAAGCCATCCCCCGTTGATAGAGATCTAATGTCTCACCTAACCGCGTTAGCGGCCATAATAACCGTTGGGTAAGATAGATGAGGATGCTATAAGTACCTACACCCAATTGACCGTTTACAGCCGCAATACCGCCGAGTAGCAGTGTCATCGTAAAGCTGAAGAGAACTGCCATCCGAATCAACGGTACAAATGCCGCACTAACTTTGATAGCCCGACGATTGCTCTGACGGTAGGCTTCACTATCAGCGCGAACTCGATCGAGTTCATAAGATTCGGTAGTGAAACTTTTAATCGTCGTAATACCGCCTAAATTATTTGCTAGCCGCCCATTTAATAAACCAACTTTTTCGCGCACATTGGCATAATAAGGTGCAAGTTTCTTTTGAAACCAAATCGAGCCGATAATAATAATCGGAATCGGGACGATCGACCACCAAGCCAGTGATGGTGCTAGCACAAAAAATACGCCACCAATAACGATCGCATTAGTAACTACTTGAATAATTTCGTTAGCCCCAATATCTAAAAATCTCTCTAGTTGATTGATATCATCGCCCAGAATTGCCATCAGATTGCCAGTACTTTGGTTTTCAAAGTAAGCCAGATCTAACTGTTGAATATGTCCGTAGGCATCGAGTCTCAGATTATGCTGAATTTTTTGGGAGAGATTGCGCCAGAGATTGGTATAGACATATTGAGAGAGAGATTCTAACACCCAAACGACAACGGTAATAATCGTCAGAATTATTAGTTGCTGCTCGACATTCTGAATACCTAATGTTGCAAGGAATGAATCTTGCTTTTTGACGACAACATCGACAGCAACCCCAATTAAAATTTCTGGAGCAACATCACATAGTTTATTGAATACTGATGAAATTGCTGCTTGCCAAGTTCGTCCGCGATACTGTTGTCCATAAGCTAATAATCGTTGCAGGGGATGAGAAGTACTCTTCATGTGTTCGGCTAACTTTTGCACTCTTTCTTATGTTAGACCCGATCCTCAGCAATTAAGCCCCAGGTATGAATCTGTTTTTCGTTGACTCATTGCTCTCATGGAGCAGCGAGGACGATCGAGCTAGGGACGCAATCTCGCCATTTAGAGGCTATTAATTTTTAAAAACCGCTAGAGTTTATCTGTATCGTCACGATCTCGATCGGTTTGAGGTACGATCGAGGTATATTTTTTAGTCAATCCACAAACTCACTATGGCAGATCCAATTACTCCAGAAATTAGCGATCGCATCTGCAAACACATGAATGACGATCATGCCGCAGCAGTACTCACTTACGCCCATGTCTACGGTAAGTCCCCAGCCGCCCAGACAGCCGCTATGAGTGCGATCGATCCCTTAGGTATGGATCTTACCGCTCAAGTCGATGGTAGTACCGTCAGTTTGCGGATTCCATTCGATCGAGAATTGACAGATTCCGAAGACGCTCACCAAGTTCTGATTACCATGATTAAAGAAGCCCGCAAACTTGCAACTTAAACAATTAGAGTAGAGCCTCCACCGCATCCTTAGGGGGGTTGGGGACTGGGGGACTGGGAGAAAGATGGGTTTTACAAATCCAGTATCAGACCTTAGATCGGCAACGCCTAAATTTACACATTGAAAGGGCTGGCGGTGCCCACCCTACCCTCTACCCTCTACCCTCTACCCTAAAGCCTAAAGCCTAAAGCCTAAAGCCTAAACAGGTGTGGACGACACGACAAAAATATCAGTTTTCCACACCTATCAAATTTTTAGGAATCTGAGATGATGTAAATAGCTCAGAAATAGCTCAAGGAAACCAACATGAACTTTTCCATCCAAGCGATTTATAACTGGTATCGAGATTTGCTACGTAATCCTAAATATCGGTGGTGGGTAGTAGCTGGATCTCTGCTATATCTTGTTAGTCCGATCGATATTTCTCCCGATGTTTTCCCAATAATTGGTTGGCTCGATGATGGTATTATCATCTCTTTGTTGATCGCCGAAGTATCACAAATTGCCAAAGAAAAATTGCAGTCCCAAAATGTTAGAGCCGATAAACAACCGACAACTGTTGAAGATGCTCCAGTTGACGTAAAAGCCGTCAAAGTTGATTAGTGCTGACAGAAACCCGACTTCTATTAGAAGTCGGGTTTCTTCATATAGCAATCCTAAATCAGATCCTTGGTATTAAATATTGGTGCGTTACGGCAGCAGCCCAACACACCCTACATCAACTGACTTCTAATAGAAGTCGGGTTTCTTCATATCTACTTCCGATTGCGGGCAGGAATCCGTTCCCCGCGCTCTAGCTTGACTAGCAGCCGATCGCAGACCCCCCAAGCGATCGCCCCAACTACCACTATTCCGATCGAGATTAAGGCTGGATTTAGGGCATTTTCACCGCCAACTAGAGCTAAAATTGTCGTACCGATCCAGGCGATGAGGGAAATAACAACAATCGCCTGTTGAGCAGTTTTAAGATTTTTCCAGGCAGTATTGCAACTGTGACAATCTTTGGTATGACTGTGATAGCGATCGAGTAGTTGCTCTGTAGATAAGGCTGGCTCAAATGTTTGCCCTGGGAAAGGATCGGCTTGAAAATTATTCAGCCACTGATGATACTCAAACACGAAGGTATCAGCTTTTGTGGGTAGATAAAATGTCTGACTAAAATTCTCGCTACCACCACTTTTGGCTAAATATCGTTCCTGGTAGTGCAGAAATATTTGATCGTCTTCAAGAATCGCATTATTACTAATGTGCGAATACCATTGAGGCGTAGATTTAATAAAAAATGCGGGAATTTTGCTAGCGAATTTGAATGGGAATCTGGCAAAAACCCGACATTCACCCTTGCGCGTCGGCGTAGCATAAACCACCGTAATTGTCTCGCCTAATTGCTTGGATGTTAGCTCATGCCACATCAAACATGGTGCGATAAAAGTGGTATTCTGTCTGCCTAGTGTACCCTTGCGTGGCCCCTCTGCCCAAGTACCTGTAAATCCAGATTTATTTGATGAAGTGACTTCTAATTCTACCGGACTAGCATTCGATCGCTTGCCAACGCTATTGTGATGAGTAAATGGTAAATGACTCGGATCGAGGACATTTTCCAATAAAGTTAGGGCATCATATGGTAAATCGCGAAAGGTATTTAACATCACCCAGCCATCGGTTGGTTTCCCGTCCACCATCGGTACCGGAATCAGCGGGACTGGGGTCTGCTCGGCGATTGTGGGCGTACCTGGGTAGATAAATAACAATCCTTGCTCTACCACAGTTGGCAATGATTTTACGCAAGCACGACGGGATGTTTCGGCTTTAGCATCGGGTAATTGTTGGGGAATCCGATCGCAAGTACCACTACCTGTAAATGCCCAACCATGATAGGGACATTCGAGTAAGCCATCTTCAGCTATTCTCCCTTCAGACAGTCTGGCTAAACGATGGGGACATCGATCGTCAAATGCTCTCCATGCTTGAGCTGGAGTATCCCACCAGATGACTAGATCTCGATCGAGTAGTGTAAATGGTGTGGGTTTGAGTTTATCTAGATCCTCAATATAGAATACCGGATACCATGACTCGAGCGGGTCAAATCGTGTCGGCTCGTCCCCACCTGGCGTTACTCGATCTACTCGTAGTGCTGTTGTCATAATCGATGCCCTACCCAGTGCAACTTACTTGCTTTACAGTTCTTTACATTTAGGATAACAATCGATCGCACATCGATGCAATCTCACTAGCCTGACTTTATACCTACAGATCCCTATTAACACCCGTTTTACTCTGTACTGTCTGGCTTCACCCCACGGGATCGATCGGGGAGATCTCCAGGATTTAGAGAGGGAAGCAGCCGACTTAGATATAATGCTATTAACGAGCCACTAGCTACTAACTCATGGATACCAAAGCTTTTAAAAGATCGCTCAACAACTCAGACAACTATCATCGCAAAGGATTCGGACATCAAGCCGATGTTGCAGTTGTTCTAGAATCAGAATATCAAAGCGATCTGATCCAAGAAATTCGCGATCGAAACTACACTCTCACTCGCGGTGATGTGACGATTAGATTAGCTGAATCTTTTGGCTTTTGTTGGGGTGTCGAAAGAGCTGTGGCGATCGCCTATGAAACCCGCCAACATTTTCCCACCGAGCAAATTTGGATCACGAATGAAATCATTCATAACCCTTCTGTCAATCAACGATTGCGAGATATGAAAGTCAATTTTATTCAAGTAGAAAACGGTAGTAAAAATTTTGATATTATCGATCGTGGCGATGTCGTGATCTTACCTGCATTTGGTGCTAGCGTTCAAGAAATGCAGCTACTTAATGATAAAGGATGTACGATCGTCGATACGACCTGTCCGTGGGTATCTAAGGTCTGGAACACGATCGAGAAACACAAGAAGAAAGACTATACTTCGATTATTCACGGTCAATACAAACATGAAGAAACTGTTGCCACTAGTTCCTTTGCTGATAAGTATTTAGTCATCTTAAATATGTCAGAAGCTAACTATGTGGCTGACTATATCCTCAGTAATGGTGATACTCCAGCAGATAAAAGTCATCGTCGAACTGAATTTTTAGCCAAGTTTAGTAATGCTTATTCCGTCGGCTTCGATCCAGATGTGGATCTAGAAAGAGTCGGGATTGCCAATCAGACTACCATGCTCAAGACTGAAACTGAAGCCATCGGCAAACTATTCGAGCGGACGATGATGAAAAAGTATAACACCGCTGAATTGAACGAGCATTTCCAAAGCTTTAATACCATCTGTGATGCCACCCAGGAACGTCAAGATGCTATGTTTAAATTAGTAGATGAACCTCTCGACCTGATGGTCGTGATTGGCGGCTATAACTCATCCAATACCACACATCTTCAGGAAATCTCGATCGAGCATCAAATTCCTTCGTATCATATCGACAGTGACATCCGTATTTTGGCTGATAATCAGATCGAACACAAACCCCTATCTCAAGAATTAGAAATCACTAAAAATTGGCTTCCCGCAGGCAAAATAGTAGTAGGAGTCACATCAGGAGCATCCACACCCGACAAAGTAGTAGAAGATGCGATCGAGCGGATATTTGCGACTAAACGCGTAGCTATTGACGATAGTAATCCGACCCATTAAGATATTTGAGTCTGGGAATTTAAACTAGAGATTCAGTCAGCTTCAAATTTCAAGACTACCGGATAAAATCGGTATCAACCAAGAAAAATTCTTTTTTTCTTAATATTTAATAAAAGTAGTGTTTTCTACTCAAATTAGCAGGTTATCATAGTATTTATGAATTGAGGTGCAATGCGTGCTCCACACACTAATAGCTATTGCGATCGTTACTGTCCTACTGCTGACTTGCTCGTGGCTAAGTTATAGCCAGCGGCTGCAAGCACGCAATCGGCGGCTGACAGCAACAGATTCTAGCTCTCATCGACGATATAAACGGATCTCTCGCGATCCTGAAGAGCAGTACATTGAGGGTGTCGGCTATGTAATTGGCGATCTGAGTTGTAGTTACAACGCCAGATCGCCTTACATTCGCTGTGCTGTAAATCCAGATGGTCTCTGTCAAGATTGTCGTCATTACGACCGGAAGGAAGAATAAGTTATGTGTCGATCGTCATCACTGGAAAACTTTGTCTTTTGGAGACAAGATCTCTAGCAACAAGGTTGGTTTTAAATACCCACATTGATTTGAGCGGTGGAAACACGATCGACAATTTGACAGTAAGATCGCTCCTATTTGATGAAAATCCAGATCCAAAGTCTGTCTGATGAAGGATATAACATTCGATCGTCTAATTTATTAGATATATCGGCTAATGACATCAGTATCTGAGCGATCGGGTAAATACTGTGAAAGTCTTTAAATTGGCTCGCTTGGAGGTTTAGATGCAGACGATCGCATGCGCCATCGCCTTAATGTTCATGAATGGGGCGTATCTGGTTTTATCCTTTAATATGGACTCATTAACTTTTGATGAGAGTGAACCAGAAATAGAAGAAGTTATCACGAGATCGACTACAACTACGGATTTTGAGCTAGCAGACCTCTTGGATCTCGATATCTTAGATTTTGATGTAGAAGAATTAGCCAAAAGCCACAAGCAAAATCGCTCTATCTCTCGGAGTTCGGACATAGCTGAAGATCGGGTAATTTAGGCAGTAATTTAGCAAGACCGAGGCTCAAAATTTGTCTGAGATCGCTATAATTAGTTGCGATAATGGTAGATTCCGTAGGGGAATACTACACTCACAACTAATGCGCTTGTAATCAAATGAAATCCATCTCAAACAACAGACTTCCTCACAAATTTAGAATCCAGCCCCGTCTGTTGATATCTCTACTGTGTGCGGGAATAGTGGCGATATTTTTGCCGCAGTGGATTTATTGGGCAACTCGCATTCTGTGTGTTTGGGATGTGGTGATGATTTCCTTTCTGGGTTTGACGTGGCGATTAATGTTGCGTGCTACTCCAGAAATGATGCAACGATCCGCTCTCCAAGAGGATGAAGGACGTTATACGATTTTGAGCTTGATTCTGGTGACTGCCTGTATCAGTCTTGTAGCTGTTGCTTTAATCCCCCATGAGAAAGGGATATCAGCTCCAATTTTGGTCATGCACCTGGGAATATCTATCGCCACAATTATTGGCTCGTGGCTGTTAGTGCACACTATTTTTACTCAGCACTACGCTCATGTTTACTATGAGGGAGATCGGACACTTGAAGAACGTCAATCGGCAGGTTTAAACTTTCCTGGCGAATTAGAGCCAGATTATTGGGATTTTTTATACTTCTCTTTTGTAATTGGCATGACTAGTCAAGTGTCAGATATCAGCGTTACCTCTCGACAGATGAGGCGGTTGAGCTTAATGCACGGTATTTTATCATTCTTTTTCAATACTACGATTTTGGCGATATCGATTAATATCGTTGCCGGAGTAATATAAGCGACAGACTTTCGTGTTACAACAAGGTATAACAGATCGCACTGGGAGGTGAATTTGTTGTAACTATAGACATCTATTTGACCACAACCAGATTCTTACTTTGTAATCCAATTGAACGAGTAAAGGTTGAGAATGTTGGGCTGACAGCAACAGCCCAGATTTTCGATCTCATGAATGGCTTTAATTCAACAATGGGTACAATAAATGTGCTCAACCTACTTGAGACAATCGCATACTGGTGCTAAATTGACAAAGTGAGTCAGTCATCACATACAGGTTTCCTCAAATTCGCTCCGACGGCTAGATCTCGATGTCACAAATTTAGTGCGGTATCCCCCACTCAAACAAATGACCAAAATCGGCTAAGATGCCAACTATCGGATTGCCCACCAACAAATCGCCGTTGACAAGTTCAACCTCTCAAGCCTAACTTAATTTTATGCAGAATCGGTTCTCAGACAACTTCTCTAGCGATCGATCCGGTATTGACAATGCGGCTGGTTTCTATAACAAAACCAGAACTGTTGGACAGGGCAATCAAGCTTGGGTATTAATGGCAATTATTGGGCTGGGTTTAATCGGTGGGATTGGTTCGCGGCTGTGTTATTTACAGTTAAGTCAAGGTACAAAAAATCGTCAAATTGCGGAAACTAACCGAGTCAGAACCGTTGCCAAGCCACCCGTTCGCGGTAATATTTACGATCGCAAAGGAAGACTCCTCGCCGGAAATAAGTTGTCTCACTCAATTTTTATTTGGCCCCTAGCTACTAAACGAGAAAATTGGCTCAATACTCGCCGCCGGATTGCCGAAATTTTGGATCTGGACGAGCAACTAATTCAAGCTAAACTTACAGGCGTGACCACAAATTCTACCAATCGGGTGAGGATCGTTCGCGACCTCACCGAAGCACAGATTACCAGACTGCGAGAGTATGGTGCTGACAAAGAAGGTATCGATGTCGATATGGAATCAGTCCGATATTATCCTGGCGGTCAACTTGCCGCTCACGTCCTCGGCTACACGGGGGAAATGAACGAGCGCGAACTCAACAAACGTCGCTCTCAAGGTTACCGACTGGGAGATGTCACTGGCAAAATGGGCTTAGAATCGACCCTAGAATCTCAGTTGCGCGGCGAGTGGGGTGGTACCCAAGTAGAAGTAGATGGAGCAGGTAGATTACAGCAATTTTTGGGACAAAAAGTCTCTAAATCAGGGCAAGATGTGACCATCACCATCGATCTCGAACTTCAAAAAGTTGCTGAAGATGCCATCGGTAAGAATAAAGCCGCAATCGTGGCAATGGACCCCAGAACTGGCGAAATTTTAGCGATGGCTAGTCGCCCTGCTTTCGATCCAAATTCCCTCTCTGGGCGGATTTCTCCAGCAGTGTGGAAGCAACTACAAGGGCAAGATCACCCCTTTGTCAATCGCGCTCTGAGTCCCTTTCCACCTGCGAGTACGTTCAAAATTGTCACGACTACCGCCGCCTTAGAATCTGGAAAATTTAAGCCCGATACCATTCTGCAAACTTACCCATCGTTACGAATTGGTGGCTTTACCTTTGCCGATTGGAATCACGCTGGATTTGGGCCACTAGGCTTTCCTGGTGCCCTCAAATGGAGTAGCGATACTTTCTTCTATCAAGTCGGACAGCGCGTAGGTGGGCCGATATTGATTGATTGGACGCGCAAATATGGATTTGGCAAAAGAACGGGAATCGAACTACCAGAAGAGGCGAAGGGTTTAGTTGCAGATGATACCTGGAAGCAAAAAAATTATAAGATGCAGTGGTCGATCGGCGATACGATTAATATGTCGATCGGTCAAGGTTTTCTCCAAGCTACGCCGCTTCAGGTGCTGGGGATGTTTGCCGTTCCAGCTAATGGTGGTTATCACGTCCAACCTCATTTAGTCAAAGATCCGGTAAAAAGAGAATGGCGACAATCGATGAATCTCAAACCAAGCACAATCGCAACTATCCGTAAAGGTCTACGTGAAGTGGTAGATGGCGGTACGGGTGCGGTGATGAACTCAGAGACAATTCCCAAAGCTGCGGGGAAAAGTGGCACCGCCGAAGCACCCCCTGGCCCCTCTCATGTGTGGTTTGGTTCCTATGCACCTGCGGACAAACCCGAAATTGTCGTTGTCGCATTTGGCGAACATACGGGTGGAGGCGGTGGTAAAACTGCTGCGCCGATGGTACTAAAGGTGATCGAAGCTTACTTTAATGGTGGGAAACCTTTGCCCACAACATTAGATAAGGATGGTAAGAAGTTAGCACTACCTATAAAAATTCGTAAGCGTCGGTAGACCCAAGAGTAGGAGCACCCCAAGCTTTTGTGCGCGGCGCACGCCACACCCCGACGGTTTAGCATCACCTAAAACAGCAGGATGCCCCCGCTGACAGACATCGGGAGTACCCTCGTCTTACAGCGGTGGGTCGGACAAGCGAGTGAGTCGCCGGTGCGATTCGTTCGCCTTAAACCAAGTAATTGGGGGACAGACGGTTTCAATAAGGTAACTCGAAAGAGTAGAGTTCGCACTTTAATCCCTTGTTGATGATAACTTTCCATTCATGAAGGTGAAAGATAGCTAGTCGAGCAAAAAGCGTAGACAACTAGCGAGATATAAGAGAGGTCGTGAAACACCATAACTAATCTCATAATAAACCAAGTCCTTCCGCCCTGTGCGGGGTTGAAAGCACATAAACTGCCAGTAATGGTAGCCCCTACAGACAAGACTGATTATCAACTCTGTAAAGCGGGGATGAAAGCAGCCAAGGTGATAATTGCTGAAAACACATGCTGCAAGCAATAGTTCTATGGGTAGAGTAAACAAAATGCCGTCGAACCATCGTTATCACTCAGTGGGGTATAAGCTATGTGGAGTAATCCACGACCCCACATCAGGAATAACTGACAAGAGTACGGACTATCAGGTTTCGTTCACCGAGATAGCGCACATCCGATACCTCCGGTGGATAGATACACCCTAACGAACTAAACATGAATGGACGGAACGAAGTAACCTCCTTATTTGCTCCTTGTTCGGGACGTTCGTGTCATGATGCAATCAAGCAGATTAAAAACTGTCTTGTAAGCAAAGCTAAATATGTACTAGATGCAGATATAGCTCAATGCTTCGACCGCATCAACCACCAAGAATTACTCACACGGTTGGGAATACAGGGAAAAGTTAGGCGGCAAATTGCAGCTTGGCTTAAATCTGGAGTTATCGACCAAGGAGTATTCACTGCTATATCTGAGGGTACACCCTGATTGACGGACAAAAGTCCGTAATAATTTGAGTAAAAGCTTACGAGCAATAGGTTTAGGGAGAAAAGAGAGGGAAAACTGTTAACCTGTTTTTATCCAAAAAAGCAGCACAGCTCGAAATGCTCGAAACACCCTCTCGTC